>SXGR01545510.1_pt1 | contig 14312 bp, 11 predicted proteins | sample 3174711 | NCBI WGS metagenome assembly SXGR01 (sample SAMN11356860, study PRJNA531348) | freshwater metagenome | isolation source: freshwater sample F1-60 | place: China: Fuxian Lake, Yuxi | collected 2017-12-25
ATTCGGTCTGACGCGGAAAGGTAGTCGCACACCCGGATTGGTGGCGGCTTCCTCCGACGAGTTAGTCACCCATTCTCGGAAGCCGCCACCCATCCTTAACGTTCAAGATACAAGGTTTTGGGGTTTTCAGGATGAGGGCAGGGTGATGCCGACGCATCTGAGTATTCGGGCAATCAGGGGCGGTTTTCTGCCAGCCAGCATCAAGCCTCCCTCGCCGAGCCTGCCGCGAGCAGTTTGACTGAAAGAGTTAAAACCTGACCCTCTCGGATCGCTTCCGCCGTCTCCGCCGCGGTCGGCGGCAGCCCGGTGAGATCCAGCGAAACCCGTCGCAACAGCCGGGTCTTTTCGGCCTCGGCGGAAGGCGAGAACCCCTTCTCCCCGAGACGGGTCCGGATGAAAGCGTCGATCGGGTGGGTAACGTCGGAGACGCCCGGCACGGCGGGCTTCACGAGCGGCGTGTAGGCCCAGTGCGGCTCGTAGACGGCGCCCTCGACGACCCAGCGACGGAACAGCTCCTTTTGTTCCGGCGTCAGGGCCTTGTGCATGGTCTCCGGCGGCATGGGGTCGCCTTCGTCCATGATGCGCAGGATGATTTCGCTCTCCTCGGGCTTGCCGGGGACGATCGGGAGCAGGCCGTTCTTGGTCGGCTTCAGTGCCTCCTCGGGGAGGTCGAGCCGCATCCCGGCTTCGCGGGTCGTGGCATCGAAGCCATGACAGTGGAAGCACGTGTCCGACATGATGGGTCGGATGTCACGGTTGAAGGAGATCGGGGCGGGGGTCGACGGCGCGCCGTGCAGACACGGCAGGAACCCGAGCACCAGCAGCGAGCGGAGGAGGAATCGGGACATCGGCGAGGACGGCTGTGCGATGACGGAATGGGCGGCTTGGACTCAGCCAAGCCGCCCATCATTCAAGCCCGGGCGCCGTCGGTTCTAACCGGGTTGGAGCCTTTGTCCTTAGAATCGATAGGTCGCGGAGGCGCGGAAGTTAATGCCGCTGCCGGGAACCACCAACATGCGGGAGATCGAGGCGAGGATGTACTCCTTGTCGAATATGTTGTCGATGTTCGCCTGATACGTCCAAGCGCCGCGGGTATAGCTGGCCGAGAGATCCACGAGCGTGCGGGCGGGGAGATAAAAGGTCGGCAGATTCGGAATCAGCCGGGTGGGCGTGCTGGCGGCCGTGACTCCGGAAGCGGCATCACCCGGGCGCTTGTCCAGCCAATTGGCTCCCGCGGACACACTGAAGCCCTTCAGAGCGGAACCCTGGAACTCATACCGAGCCCAAGCGGCGGCGGATTTCTCGGCCGTGCCGCGGAACGGAACGTTGAATGGGTCGCGGTTGGTAAAGGCGGTATAGTGGCCGATGACGGTCAGCCCCTTCTGGATCTCGAACGTTCCCTCGAGTTCCCAGCCCTTCGCAACTCGGTCGGAGAACAGATTCGGAAGGCGGGGATTCGGGGGCGGGCTCACAAGATTGCCCGGGTTGGCGACGGAAAACGCGTTTTGGTTAATCTTGAAGTAGGTGACCGCAAGCTGGAGGCGGTTATCGGCCAGACGAACGCGACCACCGAATTCATCCTGAACGCCTTCGGAGAACGCCGGGGTACCGGGCGGGGAGATGCTGCTGGCAATGGGCGACGCGTTCTCTGCATGGCCGTAGAAGAGCGAGACGTTCGGAGCCGGTTTCACGACCACACCGTAGTTGACCGTGGTTGCATCGGAGTTGATCGTGGAACTGGTGCGGCCGGGCAGCAATTGCCTGGTTCCGTTGCGCGACTCGATTTTCGAAACGCCAGCGGAGAAGATGGCGCGGCCGTCAAAGGCGGTCACGCTCTGGTTGAGGTAGTACTGGCGGGTGAGCTCGAGGATATCAAATTTGTCGAGCGTCACTCCCGTGCTCCGGTATTGGCCCAGCACGACTCGATCCATGTTGATCGGCACGCCTTCACTGCCGACGACAAAGACAGACGCGTCCGCATCGGGCAGGCGTCGCGTATAGGCGAAGCCGGCGCTGGTCGTGGACTTCACACCCGCCACAGTGCGCTCGTAGACCCAGTCGTTTTGGAAGTTCTGCCGCTTCTCAATGATATCTGCGGTCGAACCTGTTTGGTTGAAGGTGCGGTTCTGCGCGGCTGCAGGCGACGGAGCGAAGGCCGGCCCAGGACCGAACACCGTGAAGGGAACGTACAGACCTGTGTTGGGATCGCGTGCGCCGCCGTCACCATTGGTTGAGGCGAAGTTGAGCTGGTACGTGCGCATCGCGTAGTTGACCTGGCGTGCGGCCACGCGGACGGACAGGTGGTCGGTCAGTTCGCTCGTGAGGAAGGCCTGGAAAGACGTGCGCCGATCCGTGCGGTAGACATCGTCGTTGTAGAAGGCGGTGGTGGGCGAGACACCGGCGAGCATCCGCGCTTCGTTGGTCGAGCCGGCCGAAGGGTCGATCGGAAAGCCGAGGTAAGTCCCCGCCTTCCACTTCAAGAACTCTGCCTGAACAGTGAGCTTGGTGTTGGGCGCAAGCTGGTAGGAAAGGGAGGGAGAGATGCTGTGACGCCGTGTGCCGGTCTTGTCATAGTACGCGTCGTAATCGCGATAGGTGGCCAAGAGGCGGTAGGCGAATTTGCCGCTCGAGTCCCCCAGTCGTCCGGTGGAGTCGAGCTCCACGCCGCCTGCATCGAAGGCGCCGTATTCGAATCGCACGCTGTGGCGGGGACTGACGAATAGCGGCTTCTTGGTCACGTGGTTGACCGTGCCGCCGGGATTACCTGAGGGCGAGATGATGGCGTTCGGCCCTTTGACGACCTCGATGCGATCGAGCAAGAACGGGTCCAAGTTGTTGTAGGAATTCGAGTAGAAGCCATCCACGGTTTGTCCGTCCCACTGGAAGCCGCGCACGGTGACGCGGTCCAAGCCGTTAGGGAGGGTGGATTCCGTTACCCCGGAGATATACTTCAGGGCGTCGACGGTTCGGACCGCTCCGACGTCTTTCATGAGGGCCTCCGGCACTACGCTGATGGCCTGCGGCGAGTCGAAGATGGACGTGCGCAGACGGCCGCCGCTGGTGGCCTCGGCGGCCTGGTAGCGATTGGGGGCCTGTCCGGAGACTTCGAAGGCGGAGAGTTTGACGACTTCGCCGGCGGGAGCGGGCGACTGGGCGTTGACCGCGGTCGAGGCGGCGAGCCAGCCGGCAAATGCGGCGAGGACTGTGCGAGGGGATTTCATGGGTTGGGTCTTGGGTGTGGGTTTGGGTTGCGACGGCGGTGGCTCGCGCGATGCGAGCCGGTTCACCATCAAAGCCCCGGACTTGGCGTCCTCGGCGACGACCAGTCCGGTGTCGGCGACGAGGCGTTGCAGCGCCTCCCGCACAGTATACTCGCCCCGCACTGAATTGGTCGTCACGCCGCGGACGGCATCGACCAAAAACAACACCTGCCGACCTGATTCGTCCGCGAAACGCTTCAGCGTGCTCGCGGCATCGCCTCGGGCGATGTCGTAGCTCTTGCGCGCAGACTCACCGGCCTGCACGGGCACGATCGCGCACACCAGAGAACACACGGCGAAGGCCGCGGCCGAGCCGTGGGGACTCAGGGGTTTCATCAACAGGAACAGTGGGAACGCCCCTGAGACGCAGCGCCGGACGAAACGGGTTATCCACGCTCGCATGATTTTTTCGCCCACCGCGCGCAGGGCGACTTTACCGCGCCGCGCGCAGAATCACCGTCGTTTCATCGCGGCGCTCGACAGTGATGCTGCCGCTGCCTTCGAGCAGGCGGACAAAGCCCTCGACGTTGTCGGCGGCGAAGGTGCCGCCGACGGGGCGCCCGGCGAGCGCGGGGTCGCCGAGGAGGAGTTGCGTGCGGTTGCGGCGATTGAATTGCGCGACGACGTCGCGGAGCGGCGTTTCGGAAAAGACGAGTTTACGCTCCTGCCAGGAGAGGGCTTCGCGCAGTGCTTCGGACGTGACTTGCTCCACGACGGGCGCGGGCGCGAGCGAGCCAGTCGGCGCAGTGATGGAAAGTGCGGGCTGCGTGGCGATCCGCGTGCGTTCGTTCGCGGCGAGCAACGTGGGCGTCACGACGGCGGTCGACGGCGCGGCCGAATCGGAGACAGCCACTTTCCCCTCAGTCACGAGCACCTCAACAGAGGTGGCCGCAAGTCGGACGTTGAACGCGGTGCCGACCGCCCGCACGGCGACGCCGTGGGCGGAGACAATGAAGGGCCGCGACGTATCGTGCGCGACCGTGAAGTGCGCCTCGCCCCGCAGGAGGGCGACGCGGCGCTCGGCCGGTGCAAGGTCGACGCGCAGCTCGGTGTTCGCATTCAGCTCGACGACGGAGCCATCGGCGAGGACGACGCGCTCGTAGCCTCCGGTGGAAGTGGCGTAGAGCTGTGAGGAAGAGGACGTCCGCGGCCATTGCCACCAACCCAGCGCGGTGAGTGCCACAACAGCGGCGAGAGCGACGACGAGACGCAGGATAGGAAATTTTTTCGCCGGAGCGGCCACGCGCGGCTTCACCGGAAACTCCACCACGGGCTGCAGCTCGGCGCGCACGAGCGGCATTTTTTCGAGCAAGGCACATGCGGCCTCAAGGCGCACGACGGCGGCGGCGTGACGGGGGTCGGCACGACACCAGCGCTCGAAGTCGCGCTTCTGCGCGATCGAAAAGCCTTCGTCGCGCTGCGTGAGCCAGTCCGAGGCGACTTCTTCGATCGGATCGTCGTGGTCGAGTGAGTCGCTCATGGCGTAGCCTCCCCTGTCGTCGGCGGCGCGATCTCCAGGAGCCCGCGCTCCGCGAAAAACGCGGCGCAGCGCCGCATGCCTTTCGCCATGTGCACTTTCACGGTTTCAGCCGAGATACCGAGCTGCACGGCGATTTCCTTGTAAGCGAGTCCATCGAGATAGCGGAGCATGATGACCTGGCGGCAGCGGTCGGGCAGCGCGCGCACGGCGTCGGCGAGCACTTCGAGTTCGTAGGTTTGATCGAGTTGCTCCCCAACCCCGGGCCGATCCTCCAAGACCGTGAGCTCAACCAAATCCGTCACAGCCTCGGTCGGCTTCGCACCTCTACGGCGAAAGAGATCGAAGGCAACGTTGCGCGCGGCGGTGAAGAGAAATGCTTTCGGGTAACGCACGCCACCGTTGCTCTGCGCGCGGAGCAGGCGGGCGTAAGTTTCCTGCACGATGTCATCGTGCTCTTCAAGGGTTGGAAAACGCGCCTGCAAGTAAGCCCGCAGCGCCGGTTCATGGGGCTGCACTTCCTCGGTAAACCAACGGGCTTGTTCAGAAGGAGGCATGAGGCGGTGCGTGGAAAATGCATCCTCCCCGTCCCCCGGTCTGTCGAGGGGATTTTCGGCCAAAACCCCGTTACGAAACTATTTTTCGCCGACGATAACCCAAAAGCGCTGGGGCTGCGTCTCTGGGCTTCGGACGTCAGCTCACTGGCGCTCGCCGCGCTTCGGCCAACCTGCCCCCCGCTGCGTTACTTTCCCTGCGGGCCGTAACCGGCCACCGGGCGTCCGTCGTCCCCGAGTTTGCCGGCGGCCCAGAGCACACCTCGCGTGACAAGTTCGAGGTAGCGGGCATCCGCCACGGTTTCGTTCATGTGCCCGATGGTCGTGCTAAACACGCGTGCCTGCTTCGGGCCGTAGAGGTTGGTCCACACGACCACCGCGGTGTTGTCCGTCTTCGTGCCCTTCTTGTCGGTTGTGGTCTGGAATCCCGTCGCGAGCGAACGGTGAGCGGCATACACCTTCGGATCCTGCACGTTGTTATAGAGCTCCTCGTTGCCAGTAACCCAGTCGCCGAGGCCCTTGGTGATCGGACTGCCAGACTGGGTGAAGGAAATCTTGATAGGCTCTTTGGGACCGTGCCGGCTCGATTGCAGGCCGAGGAAGTCGAACCACAGCGCATCAGCGGATCCTGGCGTCATCGGGCGGGCGTAGTCTTTCGTGACGCGGTAGCTGTGCATGGCGCAGTGGAGATTTACGCCGGGAAGACCCGCCGCGTGCGGCGCGAGCACGTTTTTCACCATCTCAGGATCGGAAATATCGGCGGCACACTCGTCGTGGATCACGACGTCGTAGCCCTTCGCATAATCCGGATTAGTGTGAGCGGGAAAAACCGGGCGCGTGGTTTTGTCGGCCGTGTGCATGTGGTCGACCACGACATTGGCGCGGGCCTCAAGGCCGTTCTTCAAAAGATCCTTTTGCGCCGCGTAATCATGGCAGCAGCCACCGGTGAGGAGCAGCAGCTTTAGGGGCTTGGGCGCAGCAGCCGCGAAAGCGAGACCGGGAAGCGCGAAGGTGACGATGAGGGCAAGGCGGCGTAGCGAGGAGGACATGGTGGTTAGGGAAACGAGACGGAGGGGTGAGAGGGAAACTCAGTCAAAAATCGGGAAAAACGTGTTGAAGGCAACTTCGCCGAAGTGGCCGGGGTCGTTGAAACGCCGGCGGCGGTCGAGGGCATCGATCGCGGCCATCTCGGTGCCGGTGAGCGCGAAATCGAAGAGCGCGAGATTTTCGGCGAGACGCGCCGGCGTCTGCGTCCTCGGAATCACGGCGCAACCGCGCTGCACACCCCAGCGGAGCGTGATCTGCGCGGGAGTTTTCCGATGCGCGGCTGCAATCGCGGTGACAACGGGATCTTTGAGCACATTTTCGTCGGGCCGCGCCATGCCGATGGATTCGTAGGACGGCGAGCCGAGCGGGGAAAACGCGGTGACCGCGATTTTCTCCTGCGCACAGAAACGCAATTGGCGCGGCTGGCTGAGATACGGGTGCAGTTCGATCTGGTGCACCGTCGGGCGGATCGAGCAAGTGCCGAGCAGCTCGCGCAGCATCGATATGTTGAGGTTGGAGACGCCGATGTGCTTCACGAGGCCGGCGCGGTGCAGCGCTTCCATGGCCGCCCACGTCTCGGCGTACGGCACGTTAATCGGCTTCATCGCGGGCGAGGCCGCCTGGGGGTCGTGAATCCACTCCGGCGGATAGCGCACATCGAACGGCACGTAGGCGAGCGCGACCGGAAAATGAATGAGATAGAGGTCGAGGTAATCGAGGCGGAGGTCGCGCAACGACCGCTCGCAGGCCGCGCGCACGTGCTGGGGCTCGTGGTAGGTATTCCACAGTTTCGAGGACACCCAAAGGTCTTCGCGACGGCAGAGGCCGGCTTTCAACGCAGCGGCGATACCTTCGCCGGCTTGGGCTTCGTTGCCGTAGTCGCACGCGCAGTCGAGGTGGCGGTAGCCGGCGCGGATCGCCTCGGGCACCAGTCTGGGCGCGGCGGGCTTGGGCATTTTCCAGAAGCCAAGGCCGACGGAGGGAAACAAGCCGCCGTCGGCGAGCGAGATGGTGGGAGCGAGAGCAGCGGGCGAAAACGACATCGAGGCAACAAAGCGACTCGGTCCAGCCAAGTCAGGATCAATTTTCGGCAAAATGAGCCGGCACACGCGGCCGCCCGCTCGCCACCATTTTTATTTTGCGGAGGAGCCCGAATCCGCTCCCTTGGCTTCATGCTTTCGAGGAATATCGCGGCCGTCGCCTCAGTCGCCCTGATCACCCCGTTGTTCGCCGCCCCGGTGGACTACGTCAAGGATGTGAAGCCGATTCTGGCCCAACACTGCTACCGCTGCCATGGCGCTTCGCAGCAAAAGTCTGGCATGCGCGCCGACACGGCGGCGTTTCTGCGGACCGGCGGAGACAGCGGCCCGTCCTTGGTCGCGGGCAAGGCCAACGAGAGTCTCCTCATCAAGACCATCCTCGGGACACACGACGACATCGCGCAGATGCCCTACAAAAAGCCGCCGCTCGCCGAGGCGAAGATCGAGGTCTTGCGCGCGTGGATCAACGAGGGCGCCGTCGCACCCGCCAACGAAGAGCCCGAGAAAAATATTCACTGGGCCTTCGCCGCCCCGGTGCGTGCCGATGTTCCGGCCGTGACCCGCCAGGGTTGGTCACAAAACCCCATCGACGCCTTCATTTTCGCGCGGCTCGAAAACGAAAAAACGCCGATCGCCCCTTCCCCCGAGGCCGACCGCGTCACCCTTCTCCGCCGCGTCAGCCTCGATCTCATCGGTCTCCCGCCCACGCCCGCCGAGGTCGCGGAGTTCCTCGCCGACTACCCTGCGACCACCTCTTCAACTTCCTCCGCTTTAGCTTCGACTCGCCGCGAAGCCGCGTTTGGCCGCGTCGTCACGCGCCTGCTCGCCTCGCCGCACCACGGCGAACGCTGGGCGCGCCCGTGGCTCGACGTCGCGCGCTATGCCGATTCCAACGGCTACTCGATCGACGCCCCCCGCCAGATTTGGAAATACCGCGACTGGGTGGTCGCCGCCCTCAACCGCGATCTGCCCTACGACCAGTTCGTGATCGAACAACTCGGCGGCGACCTCCTGCCGAATGCCACCGTCGACCAAAAAGTTGCCACGGGCTTCAACCGCAACACGCAGATCAACCAAGAGGGCGGCATCGATCCCGAGCAGTTCCGAATCGAAGCCGTGCTCGATCGCGTGGGCACATTTGGCACCGCTTTTCTCGGTCTGACCGTCGGCTGCGCACAGTGCCACGATCACAAGTTCGACCCGATCACGCAGCGCGAATTCTACCAGCTCTACGCGATCTTCAACAACACCGTCGACGACGGTCACGGCAAGAGCACCCCCGGCGGCACGCTCGCGTTCGCCAGTGAAAATTCGGCTGACGAAACGGCCCTGCGCGAACTCGAGACTCAACAGGCCGACTTCGAAAAATTTCTCGATGAGCACAAGGGACCGGTGGTGGCGTGGTTCGCCGCCCTCGACGGCATGGGCAAAACCAATCTCGGCGGCACCGCCCGCGAAGCCCTGGATGTTCCTTGGGCCAATCTTACCTTCGCGCAAAAGCGCGCCGTCTTTGCCGCCTATCCACAGGTGGACGCCGACTTCAAGGCCCGCCAACTCAAACATTCCAGCCTGGAACGGCGCCCGTCCCGAAGACTCACCACGCTCGTTATGTCCGAACTGAAGAAACCCCGCGAGAGCGTGATCTTCATCAAGGGCGACTTCACGCGCCGCGGCGATCCGGTGCAGCCCGGCACTCCCGCCATCCTCCCACCCCTCGCCATCGCCACGCCCAACCGCCTCGATCTCGCGCGCTGGCTTTTCCAACCCGACCACCCCCTCACCGCCCGTGTGATGGTGAACCGCATTTGGCAGCAGTATTTCGGCACCGGCCTCGTTGAAACGGAAAACGACTTCGGCACCCAGGGTACCGCGCCTTCGCATCCCGAACTCCTCGACTTTCTCGCCACCGAATTCATCGCGCAGCAATGGAGCATGAAGGCCCTCCACCGTCTGATCGTCACCTCCGCCACTTATCGCCAATCGGCGCACGCCCGGCCGGACCTCCACGTCGTCGATCCCGTCAACAAACTCCTCGCCCACCAATCCCGCCTGCGCCTCGACGCCGAGATCGTCCGCGACGTCGCCCTCGCCGCGAGCGGCCTCCTCACGCCGAAACTCGGCGGCCCCCCGGTCTTTCCTCCCCAACCCGACGGCGTCATGAACCTCGGCCAATCGAGCCGGCCTTGGACCGCCAGCGCGGGCCCCGACCGTTACCGCCGCGGCCTCTACACCCATTACTGGCGCGCCACGCCGCATCCCGCCGTCGCCGTGTTCGACGCCGCCGACAGCTTCAGCGCCTGCACCCGCCGCCTGCGCTCCAACACTCCGCTCCAAGCTCTCACTCTCCTCAACGACCAACAGTTTTTTGAGATGGCCGGCGCGCTGGCCCAACGCGTCCTCCGCGACGGCGGTCCCGACGACTCCGCCCGCCTCGACCACGCCTTCCGCCTCTGCGTCGCGCGGCCGCCGGCGGCGCAAGAACGCACCCGCCTCCTCGCGCTCTTGGCCGACCTCCGCACGCTCGACGCGAAAGATCCCGCAGCCTCCGAACAAGAGGTCTGGACCACCGTCGCCCGCGTGCTCCTAAACCTCGACGAAACCATCACCCGCGAATGACGCCGCTCGGGAACACGACCGCCCTCCGTCGCTGATCGCCTTGCGACCGAAGGCGGTCGCGCTCCCGGAAAATCACCAGCCCGCACAGGCTTCCCTGCCCTCTCTCCTTCCCATGCCGTCCCTCCCGCCCCTCGACCCCGCGCACCCGTTTTCGCCGGACCACCTCACGCGCCGCCATTTTTTCAGTCGCTGCACGATGGGCCTCGGCGGCATCGCCCTCGCTTCGATGCTCGGCGAGCGCCGGCTCTCCGCCGCCGCTGCCCCGCCGAATCCCATGGCACCCCGCGCGCCCATGTTCGCCCCCAAGGCCAAGAACGTCATCTTCCTCTTCATGGCCGGTGGCCCCAGCCAGATCGATCTTTTCGACTACAAGCCGCGCCTCATCGAGCTCAACGGCCAGCCCGTCCCGCCATCCCTCATCGAGGGCAAACGTTTCGCGTTCATGGACACGAGCCATGGCACCAAGCTCCTCGGCTCACGGCGCGAGTTCAAACAACACGGCAAGAGCGGAGCGTGGGTGTCCGACCTTTTCCCTTACACCGCCGGCATCGTCGACGACCTGACAATCGTCAAATCCTGCGCCGCCGAGCTCTTTAATCATGCGCCGGCGAAACTTTTCATGAACACCGGCTCCGGCCAGTTCGGCCGCCCGAGCATGGGCTCTTGGGTCACCTACGGCCTCGGTAGCGAGTCGCAGGACCTTCCCGGCTTCGTCGTCTTGCAATCCGGTTCGCGCGGTCCCCGCGGCGGCGGCGTGAACTGGGGCAGCGGTTTTCTGCCCACGACGTTTCAGGGCGTGCCCCTGCGCGGCAGCGGCGACCCAATCCTTAACCTGACCAATCCCGCCGGCATCACGGCCGGCCGCCAGCGCCAGGCCATCGACGCCATCCGCGACCTCAACCTCTCTCGCGCCGTCGAGACCGGCGACCCCGAGATCGCCACCCGCATCGCCTCCTACGAGATGGCGAGCCGCATGCAGTCGAGCGCCCCGGAGCTCATCGACCTCGGTATGGAAAGCGCCGCCACCCTCAAACTCTACGGTATCGAAAACGACCGGCCCTCCTTCGGCCGGAACTGCCTCCTCGCGCGCCGCCTCGTCGAGCGCGGCTCCCGGTTTGTGCAGCTGTATCACACGAATTGGGACAGCCATGGCGGCCCGAAAGAAAATCTCCAAAGCGATTTCGAGGAACGCTGCCGCGAGGTGGACCAAGCCCAGGCCGCCCTCGTGCAGGACTTGAAAGCGCGCGGGCTCCTCAAGGATACGCTGGTGATTTGGGGCGGCGAATTCGGCCGCACGCCCATGGGCGAAAACCGCGTCACCACCGGCCGCAACCACCACATCGACGCGTTCACGATGTGGTTCGCCGGCGGCGGTACGAAGGCCGGTGCGGTGATCGGCGAGACCGACGAACTTGGCTTCAACTCCGTCACGGACCGTGCGCACGTGCATGACATCCACGCGACCATGCTCCACCTCCTCGGCATGGATCACACGAAGCTCACGTTCCGTTTCCAAGGCCGCGATTTCCGGCTGACTGACGTGCACGGCAAGCTGCTGAAGCAGATGCTGGCGTAGGGCGCGGATCTCGACCGCGCCGCAGCCGCGCCAGTGATGGCGCGGTCGGCTGCAGAACCAGCTGGTTGCGCCCGGCCAGCGCGCCCGGCCGGCGGCCGGGCCTACACCTCTCAGCTTACAAACGAGTAATCATACGGTGCCCGCAGCTCGCGGCTTACATACGCGTTCGCTTCCGCTGCGTACGTGCCGACGAATTTCTCCGCGCCCGCTTCCCACGTGAGCTTTTTCCCAGTGCGCACCGCAATCGCCCCGAGGTGACACATCGTCGCCGAGCGGTGCCCCGTCTCCACATCACAGATCGGCGCCTTCCGCGATTTCACACAGTCAAAGAAATTTTCCATGTGGTTGGCGCTGCGGTAGAGCTGCACTGCGTTTTCCGGCAACGGCTTCGTCAATAACTCCGGATCGCTCGCCTTGATCCCGTCGCGATTCACCCAGATCCAACCGTCCGTGCCCTCGAAGCGGATACCGTTGCGCTGGCCGTCGAGCTTCACTTTCGCGCCGTAGATACTGTCGTCCTTCGTCGTAAAAATACTCAGCTTGGTGCCGTTCGCGTAGGCGTAGCGCACCTCGTATTCGCTGAACGTCGTGTACCCGCCCGCGACCGGCGGCACGAGCACGGTCGACTCCACGTCACGTGGCGCGAGCAACCCAATCGCCCAATACGCAATGTCGTTATGGTGCGCGCCCCAATCCGTCATCGTGCCGCCCGAGTATTCATACCAAAACCGAAACGTCCGATGGCAGCGCTCCTTCACGTAATCCGTCATCGGCGCGGGCCCGAGCCAGAAATCCCAATTTAATCCCGCCGGCACCGCCGACGTCGCAAACGGCCCTGCGCACAACCCCGCCGGCAACCACACCTTGGCCTCCTGCAATTTCCCAATGCGCCCATTCCGCACGAGTTCACACGCCAGCCGAAAGCGCGACGAGCTCCGCTGCTGCGTGCCCGTCTGCAACACGATTCCGCTCTGCTGCACAGCCCCGACGAGCCGGCGCCCTTCGTCAATGGTAAGCGTGAGCGGCTTCTCGCCATAAACATCCTTGCGTGCCCGCGCCGCGCCGAGATTAACCAGCGTGTGCCAGTGGTCGGGCGTGGCGTTAATGATTACGTGCACATCATCGCGTTCGAGGACCTTGCGGAAATCGCCGTAGATCTTCGGCACCTTACCCTCGACCGTGAATTTCGCCGCCGCCTCCGCCGCGTGCTTTGCATCGACGTCACACACCGCGACGACGTCCCCGTGATTGGCCGCATTGGTCGTATCGCCTTTGCCCTGACCGCCGCAGCCGATGAGTGCGATGCCCGGCCGGCTATTGGGCGAATTTGGCTTGGTCTTCCCTGCCTCTGCCGCCGCGAGCTGCCGCTCGACAAACCATAGCGGCAATCCCGACACCGCCGCCACCATGCTGCACCGCTTGAGAAACGACCGACGCGAAATTTGAAAGGGGTTCATGGCCTTCACCGTGCCGGACGGTTGCGTGGCCGCAAGGCCGCACCGCACCCGCCTACAGTTTTGACAAAGATCACTTCGCCGCCGTCACTCTCTGGTCCCCCTCAAAACATGAGCGCCGCCACCTCCGCCCCCGCCCCGAAAAATTTCATGATCAGCCAACTCGACGAGGTGCCGCCCGTAAGCTGCCCGTGCGGTTGGGCGAGCCGGAGTTTTGCCACGCCCGACAACTCCGTCGCCACCGTCCACGTCGTCGACATCCAGCTCGATGCGCGCACGCACTATCACAAGAAAATGACGGAAATTTACACTGTGCTCGAAGTGCACGGCGAAGGCTTCATCGAACTCGACGGCGAACGCTTCCCGGTGAAACCACTGACGGCGATCTTCATCAAACCCGGCTGCCGCCACCGCGCCGTCGGCCGCATGAAAATCCTCAACGTCCCCATTCCCGCCTTCGATCCGCATGACGAGTGGTTCGACTAGATGCGGCGCGTAGGCGACAGGAGTGTCGCCCTTCCGTCGGACCTCGCACGCGCCGTCGGACCTCGCCTCTCCGTCGGACCGGCGACACTCCTGTCGCCGTTTTCAGACCACCCGACCATAGCGTCTGCCGGCCGAACACCCAGGGCTGATTCATCCCGCTATGCAACCTGCGGCGACGATTGGGTTTAACCGATTGGGCTGACCATCCGCCGCCGCGTCGGCCAAATTCGCGCGATGGGCGAACGCATTTTCCCGGTCCCCGCGCAACAACACCTGCTCGACACCGTGCGACTCGAGCTGGTCGGCCCCGCCGACGTGCCCCGGTGGAACGAACTCATCACCGCGCACCACTACCTCCACAACGCGACGCTCGTCGGCGAAGTCCTCCGCTACGCTGCCGTCGCCGCGGACGGGGTCTGGTGCGCGCTCGTGGGCTACAGCAGCGCGAGTGCCGCCTGCACTTCGTGACGCAAAACAGTCGCTTCCTCCTGCTGCCCGGCGTCGCCTGCCCGAACCTCGCGAGCCGCCTTCTCAAACTCGCCGCGCAGCGCTTGCGCGAAGACTTCCCGCGCGTCCACGGTCACCCCGTCCTCCTCGTCGAGACCTTCGTCGACCCCACGCGGTATCGCGGCGCCTGTTACCAAGCGGCCAACTGGGAGCCGCTCGGCCGCACCGCCGGCTACGCGCGCGCCGGCCGCGACTACTACGAAAAACACGACCGCCCGAAGGAAATCTGGGTGCAACCGCTCGCGCCGGACGCCGCCGCGACGCTCGCCGCCCCGACGCTCCCGGCCGACCTCGC
>SXGR01445912.1_pt1 | contig 14311 bp, 11 predicted proteins | sample 3174711 | NCBI WGS metagenome assembly SXGR01 (sample SAMN11356860, study PRJNA531348) | freshwater metagenome | isolation source: freshwater sample F1-60 | place: China: Fuxian Lake, Yuxi | collected 2017-12-25
GGGCAATCCTGCCAACATTTGATCCGCATGCGCGATGGACATGCGCCAATCCAATCAGAGTCCACAGCGGCGCGCCACCAAATTCATTCCATCTCCTTGCCCTCAAACTTCATTCCACCCTCCTTGTCGAGGGCCATGATTAATGGATGAGAATGGATGGCGATGCCGGGTACCAGCCAGCACAGTAGAGGAAGCAGCTTGGCGCACGTGCTTTCGACAGCCACTGTTTTCAACCACCACTTGTGTTTGTCTCTCCCGTTGCCTAGATTCCGCCGAAACATGGCGTCGCCATTTCAACCACAGCATTTCATCGCGCATCAAGTGCGCGATATTCCACGTTCGGGGATCCGGGAATTTTTCGAGCTTGTCCAGAACACCACCAGCGTGATCTCGCTTGGTGTGGGCGAACCAGACTTCGTCACACCATGGCACATTCGCGAAGCCGCCATTTATGCCCTCGAACGCGGCAGGACAGGTTACACCTCCAATCTCGGACTGCTGAAACTAAGGGAGGCAATCAGTTCCCACATCGAGAAAAACTTTCAGGTCTCCTACAATCCGAAGAACGAGATCCTGATCGCTGTCGGCGTCAGCGAGGCGTTGGACATTGCCCTGCGGGCCATCATCAATCCGGGAGAAGAGATAATTTTTCATGAGCCCTGCTACGTCAGCTATTCACCAAGTGTTGTCATGGCTCATGGTGTTGCGGTTCCGGTTTCGTGCGGCGCGGAGAATGGTTTCGCAGTCACTGCGGATGCCATCGAGAAAGTAATTACACCGAGGAGCAAGGCCCTGCTCCTGAACTTTCCGACGAACACCACTGGCGGCACCATGACGCGGGTCGAGTTGCTGCGCATCGCAGACGTTGTTAAGCGGCACAATCTCCTCGTGATAACCGACGAGATTTACTCGGAGCTGACATTTGAGGGTGAGCACGTGAGCATCGCATCACTTCCCGGGATGCGCGAGCGAACCATCTTCCTGCACGGCTTCTCCAAGGCTTACGCGATGACCGGTTTCCGCATCGGTTACGCCTGTGGACCGGCGGACATCATCGAAGCCATGATGAAGATCCACCAGTACTCCATGCTCTGCGCCAGCATCATCAGCCAGGAAGCTGCGCTCGAAGCCATCCTCCACGGTGATCCAGACACGATCGAAATGCGGGAGCAGTACCGCTTGCGCCGGAATTTCATCGTCAGTGCATTGAACGAAATGGGGCTCACATGCCACCTGCCACGCGGTTCATTCTACGCCTTCCCGAGCATCTGCTCCACGGGGCTGACATCCCGCGAATTTGCAGTGAAGCTGCTCCAGGAGGAAAGCGTGGCTTGCGTGCCCGGGAGCGCATTCGGCCCCAGCGGAGAAGGTTATGTGCGTTGCTGTTTCGCCACGGCGCTGGACCAGATTCAAATCGCCTGCGAGCGAATGGCGGGCTTCGTCAAGCGCCAGAAACGCTGAAAGCCCGACTGGCAGACTCAAGGACTATGTCTTCAGGACCGGAATGACCAGCGGCGCTTGCTCGATCCACAGGTTGGCACTCGTTTGAACCGCTGGGGACCAGATTCAGCGAGCGAAAATTTGCCGAATGATCTCTTCAATGGGCACTTCCTGAATGTCGATGTCCGTAACGGGAAAATCATCCAGGAGCGCCTTGCAGACTTGAATCACCCGGTCGCGCTTGACCTTGAGCTTGATGGTGGCCGCGGTGTGCTCAACCACAGCGCCGTATCTGGCCAGGTCCTGGCTGGAACTTTTTTCAGTTCCGGCACATTGAATCGTAACCAGTTTGAAGTCCGCGAACCGGTCGATCACTTCCTCCAATCTGCCATCGAAGAAGATTTTTCCATGATCGATGATGATGACGCGTTTGCAGAGCTCCTGAATGTCCGCCATGTAATGACTCGTCAACAGGATCGTCGTACGATTCTTCGCGTTGTGATGCCGGAGAAAATCTCTGACTGTTTTTTGCGAAACGACATCCAATCCAATCGTCGGCTCGTCGAGAAACAAAACCCGTGGTTGATGCAGCAGCGATGCGATGAGCTCCATCTTCATGCGCTCGCCGAGTGAGAGTTCGCGAACCATCACATTGAGCTTGTCGCGAACCTGAAGAAGCTCCGTCATTTCGGCGATGGTTCGATCGAATTCATACCGTCGAATACCATAAATGCGGCTGTTCAATTCGAGAGATTCGCGAGCTGGGAGATCCCACCAAAGTTGGTTCTTCTGACCGAGCACCAGAGCAAACTGCCGTCGATAGCCATCCCGCCGTTCCCAAGGGGTAAATCCAAGGACCTTCGCGGTGCCTTTTGAGGGATGGAGCAAGCCCGCGAGCATCTTAAGTGTTGTGGTTTTCCCAGCTCCATTCGGACCTAAAAAACCCACCAGCTCGCCTTCGCTCAGACTGAAACCGACCCCGTCAGCGGCAAGAACCTCCTCATATTCTCGATGGTACAGCCCTTTGATGGCGCCAAAAAATCCAGGTTCTTTCTTGTAACTACGGTATGCCTTGGTCAGGCCCTGAACCTCGATGATAGTCGGGGCTACGACATTAGCGGCCGGAGAGTCTGGCACGGTGACAGAGTGTCGGCACTGAAGCCGTGCAGAAATTAACGTTGGAGCTGCTTCTCCAGATAGCCAACGACCTGACGAACATTGGAATCAACTTCCATCCGGCCTTTCACCAGCCTACAGGCGTGCATCACGGTGCCATGATCTCGTCCGCCAAATGCCTCGCCGATTGAATTGAGCGAATGCTCGGTCAGATTTCTGGAAAGGAACATCGCGACCTGCCGAGGAAAGGCAATGTTCTCCGGACGCCGCTTGCTCGTCATATCGGCCAGCCGAATGTCGAAATGCTCCGCGACCCGCTTCTGGATCATGTCTATGCTGATGGAGAAGCGTCCCTCTTCGTGCAGCACATCCCGGAGCAACCCTTCCACCATTTCAATCGACAAGCGTTTTCCAGTTAGCGACGCGTAGGAGGCTGCCCGGATCAATGCGCCCTCCAGTCGGCGAATGTTGGAGCGAATCCGGGCCGCGAGAAAGTTGATGATCTCCTCGGGCAATTCAACACTCAAGGCTTTCTCTTTTTTGCGCAGGATTGCCACCCGCGTTTCGATGTCGGGCGGTTGAAGATCCGTCACCAATCCCCATTCGAATCTGGAAACCAGGCGATGTTCGAGATTCTGAATCTCGCCGGCCGGACGGTCACAAGTAAGAACGATTTGTTTGTGCGCCTCGTGCAACGCATTAAATGTATGGAAAAATTCCTCCTGGATGCGCTCCTTCCCGCCGAGGAATTGAATGTCGTCGATCAGGAGCACATCGGTCTGGCGATACTTGCGGCGGAATTTGGCCAACTGGTTGTTCTGTATCCCGTCAATGTACTCATTCGTGAATTTTTCACATGACATGTAAGATACCCGGGCGTTCTTCTTGTGACTGATGACGTAATGCCCGATGGCGTGCAGAAGGTGTGTCTTCCCAAGTCCGACTCCTCCATAGAGGAATAAAGGATTGTATGATTTTCCCGGTGCCTGCGCCACAGCCACGGCAGCGGCATGAGCGAACTGGCTGTTATTGCCTACGACAAAAGTCTCGAAAGTATTGTTCGGGTTGAACAGCACCTCAGTCACCGCTTGAGTCCGGTCTGCCGGTTCCACAGTGTCCTTCACCGGTTGGACCTGCCCGGTTTTGGCCGGCGGCTGCGGAGAACCGCCAATCAACAAATCAGGCACGACCAGGAAACGCGCCTTGAGTTGGCGACCCGCAGAATGGGATAATGCATCTTGGATCAGCCCCAGATAATTGTCTTTCAACCATAGCTCGGAAAAGTCGTTCGCGACCTTCAGCACGATGGCGTCTTCCTGAATTTCGCCGGCTTCGATTCCCGCGAACCAGAGGTTGAAAATCTCCGGATTAAGGAGTGTCCGCAGAAGGTTTCGCGCGGAAACCCAGATTTTTTCAGCACACAGTTGCATTACAAACTCAATTCGGACGGAATCGCAAAATTGGCTTCTTATTCACCCACCGTATTGGGGCGGTGAAAAACGCTGATAATCGGACGGACAACGCGAATCTGAATGCGACGGATCGAAATAATCTCCCAGCAGCACAGTGGAGAATTCAGCGTGGTATTCACATTAGGCATAGAACGCTGATTTCTAACAACTTGCAATACAGATTTCCAAGAGACATCCGCAACATAACGGTTTCAATACCGTTTCACATTGGTCTCGGATCAAGCAGGAGGGGTTTTAGTTAATGCGTCCGTTGCTTGCTAGAAGAATATATTAACTCTTACTCACGAGTTATTCACGCAGCCTTTTCCTCAATAAATCCTAGGATTTTTCGCAATCATCGGAAGAAAAAGCGCTTCAATCCTGCCAGGCACCCTGCTTGGTGGTGATCAAAGCAGATGCCTCACTTGAGAATGAATCCGCGCTCCAATCCCAAGTCCATTTTCATGCGCCGGAGCGTCGCTCCCAAAAGACCCCATATCCGAGCAATCTTCGAGTGCTCGGCTGGTGGATATTCCCTTGCACCGGAACAAAAGGAGAAGTGACGCATCAGACCGCAGCTTCGCCCTTTTCTTCAGTGCGGATGCGAACTGCATTCTCGATGGGACTAATGAAAACCTTGCCATCTCCAATCTTGCCGGTCTTGGCAGCCTTGATAATGGCTTCCACAGCGGCGGCAACTTGAGTGTCGGCGAGAACCACTTCGACTTTGATTTTAGGGAGAAAATCCACGGTGTACTCGCTTCCTCGATAAATTTCTGTGTGTCCCTTTTGCCGCCCGAATCCACGCACTTCGCTGACTGTCATTCCATCGACCCCGACTTCAGCCAGCGCTTCTTTCACGTCCTCGAGTTTGAACGGCTTGATAATGGCCTCAATTTTTTTCATGTGCTGGTTTGGTGATTGGTTTGATGATCGAAGGCATGTTAACAAGCACTCCCGGGCTGTAAACACGAATTCCTCCAAAGCTTTCTGCCCACCAAAAAATTATTCACCCCGTGTGCTACTTAGAGGAAACGTGGTTTGAACAAGGCACTGGATTTCCAGATCGGCCGCATCATCGCGCCCTGCTTGAAGCACCACTCTGATGGCGCGATCAACTTGTTGTCCATCTTGAGAAACGCCGCGCATTTCACCCGTGAACTTCATCCACACTCTGGAGTCGCTTGCAAAGGTCTATCTGACCAGTCGAGGCTCAAGCCGGTCTCTTCCACTCCCCGCTCCAGGCTTTCGACCACATCGACAGGCAATAATATGCCTTCCCGCATCGCCTGATCGTAACGTTCCCATTCGAGTTCGCCGGGGATGAGCAATCGTTCGACTCCCTCTGCTCGCGGCGAATTGTGAATCTCATCGATCAACGCATCGACCTTTCGGACGAATTCGTCCATTGGCGCGATGCATTTCACATCAATGGCGAGAAACGCCGCGCCGTGAAGCGTGTGTAACGAGGCATCCTGGTGCGCCCAACTTCGAATACCCCACGTCACAGCAGCACCGGCCAGGATGCCGCTCAAAGTCTCAATGAGTAAGGACAACCCGTAACCCTTGTGCCCCGACATGGGCAGAAGTGCGCCAACCTGTGGAAACCCACTCGTGTCCGAAGTTGGCCTGCCGTCGGCACCAATGATCCAGTTGTTGGGGATCGGTTCGCCTCGAGCTTTGGCGGCATAGACTTTTCCGCCCGCCACGGTGGCGGTTGATATATCAAGGAACATCGGACGGCGTTTTCCCGCCGGCACTGCGTAAGCCAGCGGATTACTCCCTGTGATCGCTCCACGCGAACCAGGCGCCGCCACCGATGGAATGTCGTTCGCCATCGTGATGCCAATGAGTCCCTCACGCGCCGCAAGCCACGCGTAATAACCCGCCGCGCCGAAGTGGCAACTGTTGCGCACTCCAACATAAGCGATGCCCTGTTGTCTCGCCTTGGTGATGGCGGTCTGCATCGCGAACACTGAAGTAACCATCCCAAGGGACGAATCCCCATCCACCGTGGCCCAGCCACCTCCTTCAGCAACGATGCGCGGTTGCCCATGGGGTTGAATTCCACCCGCCTTCAAACGCCTCAGATAGCCCGCGAGGCTCTTGGTACCATGCGTGAACACGCCCCACGCATCAGTCGTTGCAAGAACGTCCGCGCCGATCGTCGCATCGGTTTCGGACATGCCGGCGCTTCGAAAAGCCTCTGAAGCGAAACGATGGAGTGCGCCATAGCTAATCACTCGCGATTTCATGAAATGAGAATGAATGGAGGTCTGGTTGCAAACCACGGGACCGATATTGTCTGTTAAAAGAAGCGGACAGGGATCGTCAGGAGTTGATGGCTGATCTCGTCCTTCTCGTTTCGGTCATTTCAATGTGAAGAAAGCGGTTTGAGTTTGATGTTCTTGAACCAGCAGGGCGAGCCGTGATCTTGCAGACCGATGTAACCCGATTTGGAATGGTCGCTAAAGGCAACGTCGAATTTGTGCGAAGAACCGTCGGGGCGCTTGTTCGCCGTGGTGAACTTCGCGAGGTCAATGGTGTTCACCTTTTCACCGTTGAGCACGACTTCGATCAACGCATCGCGGCAGGTGACTTCAATGTGGTTCCACTCGCCAACGGGGCGCATGGCGTTGCGAGCGGGTTTGGCAAGATCATAGATCGCTCCGGTGTCGTGAAAGCCCGCGCCGAAGGTGTCGTCAATGGCAATCTCGATGCCATTGAAACCAACGTCTTTGCCGGGCCGCGGATCGAGCGACGCCGTACGGACGAAGATCCCGCTGTTGCAACGCGGGGTGTTTTTGAAATCGAGCGCAAGAGTGTAGTTGGACCATTGCTGCGTGTGTACAAGCATGTAATGACCGGCGCGATGCGGATTGAGCGCTCCATCCTGCACTGGTGTTCGCGGCGCGGTGCGATCACTGTTCATCCAGCCGACGTGGGTCTTGCCATCGAAAAGCAGCAACCAACCTTCGCGCCGTTCAGCTTCTGTGAGTGTGTTGTCCGGCTTGGGCAAGAGCTTCTTCACCCGGATGTTTCGATAGCGCACGAATTGCCTGGTCCAATCGCCGCCGCCGTGAACTTGCAGCGCGATTCCGCCTGTGTCGGGATGCCGGCGCTCCGTCTCCTGCCATTCGCAAAACTTCACTCCGTTAATCCACGTCGTTAGATGAGGCGGGTTGCCCACAATGCGAGCACGCAGTTCGTTCCACTCACCATGACGCCAGAATTTCCCCCAGGCCTCCGGCAGGACAGGAAGCGGTGGCTTGACCGGGTTGTTGATTTCCCGGATGTCGGTCACTTTGTCACGAAAGGCGAAGTTCATGACACTAGGCCGCGCTCCAAGACGGCCTTCGCCGTAAAGCCCCATCAAGTTGCCGTTGGCATGATAATCAATCATCGCTTGAAACGCCGTCCCGTCCTCGGTGCTGCGTAGAAACAGGCCACTGTCGGGACCGAAGTCATTTCTCATTTCCAGTGCAACCTCGAAGTCTCCAAACTTCTCATCAGTGATGATGATCCCGCCGTTGCCCGGAATGTCTTGCGAACCGATGATCGCTCCATCCTCCACGACCCATTTGCCGCCGGTCGTATTTTTGCTCGCACGGCTGTGGCCCGTTTGCGCGCTGGTGTGCCAGCCCGAGAGAGTCTTGCCGTCGAAGAGGGAAGTGAAACCGGATTCGTCCGCCCGGGCGACGACGGCGGCCGCGAAGAAGATCAACGCAACGCCGCTCGACCGAAGCGCAGAAGTGAAGAAGCTCTCAGCGAATCGTTCTCGGCGCCGCACGGTCTTGGAGTGCGCCAGTCCCCTGGCGCTTTCAAATAGCCACGTCACGTTTGAAAGCGGCAGAGGACTGCCGCAGTCCACGACGCTGGCGCGAGCTTCGCAGCTCCACTCGTTCGTCCGCTTCCCTTTGATGTAGTTTCTCATGACACGATCACTTTCTCTTTTTTCGCGTCCCACAACATGGTTTTGCGCTGCCGGTAACTCTCCACCGCCATCTTGATCGCAACCATCGTGGCGCAGCCCAGCTCGACATTGCAATGCACCTGGCCCTTGCCGCGCATGGCATCAATCCAGTTGTTTTCCATATCCCGGCGCGGTTCGAGCGCGACGCGAGCCTCCTCCTTGCCATCATTCTTCGTCTTGAACTCCTCCTTGAAATCGCCGTTCCAACGCAGGCTCGGTTCGCCGCCGAGTTCCATCGTGCCGTGCTTGCCATAGACACGATCGGGAATTCCCGCATCATTCGTCAGCGTGCTCACCAGAAATAATGACCACCCGCTCGGATAATCCGCCGTCATCATGAACGTGTCCGGAATGTCGCGACCGTCCTTCTCGATGTAGAGCCCTCCGTTGGCATTCACGCGGGTCGGATACTCGCCGTTTGGGCCCGCTATGGCGATCAGCAGTGGAGCCAGCTTGTGGTAAAGCAAGTCGGTCGCGACACCGCCGTTGTAGGGCCAGTACTTCCGGAAACGGAAGAAATGCTCCGGCGTCCATGGGATTTTCGGCGCGAGTCCCCACTTGTGGCCAAGCCACATTTCCCAATCGATGAAATCATCGCCTGCTTTGCCCGGCCCCGCAGTCGGGTCGATTTTCTGATGCTCATTGAAAAGGCAGACGCGGGCGTTGCGATTGTAGCTGCCGTGCGCCCAGGTGACCTTGCCAATACGGCCAGTCGCAATGGCATCATGCGCTTTCCAATAGGAGTCGTTGGCCGTGGCATTCGGACCGACCTGGAAAATTTTCTTGTGCCGCCGTACCGCATTCCGCAGGGCGATTGCCTGCTCGACCGTGTGGGTCATCGGCTTCTCGCAATAGACATGCTTGCCTGCCTCAAGTGCATCCATCGAAATCTTAGCGTGCCAATGGTCCGGAGTGGCGATCAGCACCGCGTCAACGTCTCTGCGTTCCAGCAACCGGCGGTAATCGAGATAGCCGTCCCCTTTGCAAATGTTCTTCGCGCGATTGACCCGGCGCTGGTAAACGTCGCTTACCGCGACAACCTCGATGTTTTCCATCTCCGATTTCTTCACCAGGCTGCCGACATGCCCCGTGCCCATGCCGCCGACACCGATGACACCAATGCGGATGCGATCATTGGCTCCGGCAGCGCAGGCGTGGTCGAATGCTCTCAGGCTCAGGGCAGTCGTCGCCAGCACCGAGGTCTTAACAAAATCCCGGCGAGAGTAATGGTGGGTTTTCATAGAATGAATTCAAACGGGCTCTTTGTGTTTGACGGTGGACCAACAGCTTTTAAGACTCCTGTCATGCCTAAAGCCAGCCCAAACCCAACGCTGGTGACTGCAATTTCGGTATTGCTAGGCTTGTTCACAACCTCACTGGCAACTCTCATCGGTGAAGCATCGGATGCCGGCTCACGACTCACCAATTCCTCCCATTGGTCATTCCTCCCGGTCAAATCGCAACCGGTACCCGCCGTCAAAGCGAACAAGCGGGTCCGAACTCCCATCGACAATTTCATCCTGGCCAAGCTCAAGGAACGCGGACTTCCACCGGTAGCGCCCGCCGACAAACGCACCTTGATTCGCCGCGCCACATTCGATCTGACGGGCCTGCCGCCCACCCCGGATGAGGTCGCCGCATTCCTTGCCGACAAATCGCCTGCTGCCTTTTCCAAGGTCATCGATCGGCTGCTGGCATCACCACGTTATGGCGAGCGCTGGGGCCGGCATTGGATGGATGTGGTCCGTTACGCTGACACCGCCGGGGACAACGCCGATTATCCAATCCCGGAAATTTCACGATACCGAGACTACATCATCGACGCCTTCAACGCAGACATGCCATTCGACCAATTCGTACGCGAGCAGCTCGCTGGTGACATTCTTGCGGATCAGTCACTGGCAGGACGCCGCGCCGAGCAGGTGGTGGCAACCGGATTCCTCGCGCTCTCCCGCCGCTACGGCACTGGTCCCTACGAGCTCTGGCATCTGACGCTGGAGAACACAATTGAGACGGTCGGGCAGGCGTTCCTCGGACTGAACCTCAAATGCGCGCGTTGCCACGATCACAAGTTCGATCCCCTGACGATGCGGGACTACTACGGTCTTTACGGCGTCTTCGCGAGTACCGAGTTCCCGTGGGCGGGCTCCGAGGAAGTCGCTTCGAAGAATTTCAACCGCCAGAAATTCGTTCCGCTCGAAGGGGATGCCGAATCCTCGCCTCGATGGCGGGATTGGGAAGGCCGGCTGAAATCTTTGCGCGAACAAATCGCCGTGCTGGAGAAAGAAAAGCCCGCCGACAAACCACTGGCAGACGAACACAACAAGAAGGTCGCCTCGCTCAAGAAGGAACTGCGAAATCTGGAGAAGCCTGGAGCGCCTCCTGACGTGCCCGTGGCCTACGCCGTGCGTGAAGGCAAAGCGGCGGATGTCACAATCCAACGCCGTGGCGAACCCGCCGATCCAGGCCCCATCGTGCCACGTTGCGCGCCCGAAGTTCTCGCCGGCCCGGATTCATTGGGCATCGCACCCAATGCCAGCGGTCGCCTCGAATTCGCCCGCTGGCTGACACAGCCGGGAAATCCTCTGACCGCGCGCGTCATGGCCAATCGCATCTGGCACCATCACTTCGGTCAGGGCTTGGTGACGACCCCGAATAACCTCGGGCTGCGCGGCGACGTGCCCGTCCATCGCGAACTGCTTGACTACCTCGCGCATCACTTCGTCGAGAGCGGCTGGTCGGTCAAAGCCATGCACCGGCTCATCATGAACTCCGCGGTGTATCAACAGTCGAGCGACGAGAATCCGGCGAACCGCCGTGTCGATCCGGCCAACCGCTACCTGTGGCATTACGAACGGCAGCGTTTGGAGGCCGAGTCCATCCGCGATGCCATGCTCTTTGCCAGCGGCGAAATTGACCTCAGCCGCCCCGGCTCACACCCGTTCCCGCCTCCCGAGAAATGGACCTGGACGCAGCACGCCCCCTTCAAGGAACGCTATGACACGAAACATCGCAGCGTGTATCTGATGACTCAGCGCCTGCAGAAGCATCCCTTTCTGGCTCTCTTCGACGGCCCGGACACGAATAACTCAACCGAATCTCGCCGGGCCTCCACCGTACCGCAGCAAGCTCTGTTTGCGATGAACAATCCATTCGTGGATGAGCAATCCCGTGCCCTGGCCCAGCGCGTGATGCGCGAGCGCTCAACTGTTCTAGATCGCATCCGACGACTTCACGAGCTGGCTTGGAGTCGAAGCCCATCCAGAAACGAAGCCAGAAAATGCGAACAATGGCTCACCAAAGCCGCCACCTTGACCGGAGCCGTGAGCGACTCCGAAGAACGCCGCGATGAGGAATCCTGGACCACCCTTGCGCGTATCGTGCTCTCCGCGAATGAGTTCATTTATGTGGACTGATCGATCTAACCATTCGCGCCGAGACTTCCTTCAATCCTGCGGCCAGCTCACGGCGGCGGGTACCCTCGGACTGTTCCCCAAATTATCCCTGGCGGCCGCATTGGGCGGTGGCCATCCCCTCGCTCCCAAACCATCGCACCACGCGCCCAAGGCGAAGCAGCTCGTCTTCATCTTCCTCACCGGCGGCTTCTCGCACATGGACACATTCGATCCGAAGCCGAAGCTCCGCGAAATGCACGGCAAGCCCATTCCAGCGTTTGGATTGCGACCCGACGAAGCTCGTCCACTGCCGTTGCTTGGTTCCAAGTTCGATTTTCAGCCGAGCGGGCAGTCCGGTCTGATGATCAGCGATCTATTTCCAAACTTGCGCTCCGTCGCGGATGATCTGTGTGTGATCCGCTCAATGCACACCGACATCGTCGAGCATTTTCAAGGAACGCTCGCGATGCACACCGGCTCGGCCACCGTGCCGTTGCCGAGCATCGGCGCGTGGTTGAGCTACGGACTCGGCACCTTCAATCGCAACCTGCCTTCCTACGTCGTGCTCACGGAGCACCTGCCCTACGCCGGCGCGCAAGTGTGGGACAGCCATTTCCTGCCAGCCGAACACCAGGGCGTACGCATCACACCCGGCGACAAACCCATCGCCGATCTCGATCCCCTGCCCCGCCCGATCACGCTCCGGCAGCTCGAAGAAATCATGCTGCACGATGTGAATGAGGCGCACGCAGCAAAACGCGCTTCGGACGGTGCGCTGCGTGCCCGCATCAACAGCTTCGACACCGCGCGCGGCATCATGCGCGAAGCCCCCGAAGTGTTCGACCTCAACCCGGAAGCGGATCGAACACTCGATCTTTACGGATTGAAACGCGGCGACAACCGCTCCTTCGCCTGGCAATGCCTCGTGGCGCGCCGGATGGTCGAGCGCGGCGTCCGCGTCGTGGAACTCATCGACACCGGCTCGCATGATAACTGGGATTCTCACGGCGACATGGAAACGCACCGGCCCAAAGCCCTGCGCGTGGATCGGGCCATCACCGCGTTCATCCAAGACCTCAAAGCGCGCGGGTTGTTGGATCAGACGTTGGTCGCCATCTGCACCGAGTTCGGTCGCACACCATGGAGCGATGGCGGCAACGGCAAAGGGCGCAACCACTACGCGAAAGTTTTCTCCTGCCTGCTGACGGGCGCCGGTGTCCGCGGCGGCATCACCTACGGCGAGACCGACGAATATGGCGCGAACATCATCGCCAACCCCTGCCACGTCCACGATTACCACGCGACCATCCTCCACTTGATGGGCATGAACCACGAACGTCTCACGTATCGTTACGGCGGGCGCGATTTCCGGCTGACCGACGTGGCGGGGAATGTCCTGAAAGATATTCTCACATAATGACGTGGCCGGAGCTTTCACTGATTGTAATCCTCCTCGCAGTGACTTTGATTGTCGCTACGTTTGCAAGTTTGCTCGTCGGCTCCTGGTTCAGAGCGAGGTCTTGGTCTCAGCAATTGAAAGCAGCAGCCAATTCAGCTGACCGAGTTGTCGTCTCCGTTATGGACACTGTAAATCCGGTGGCCACTTTGGAGGAAGATCCTGGTGTAGTTGAATTTGAAGTTCGAGATTCGAATACCATCAGACTTCTCATAAGTCATCTACGTGGTCGGTGGGAAATCGGACCCTACTGGCGTTGCGGATGTGGAGGCCGCCAGTGGTTTTATTTTTACCGTGGCAACGAGTTGTTCGCGTCTGTGAGTATTCATCATCTGAGATCCTTGGAATGGCATCAAACCGGGCGTCATGTCAGAGCGACTTCAGGATCCATAAAATTCCTCATCTCATTTCTCAAAGCGCATGGTGCCCGAGAAGCACACTTGATTTGAATCATCCAACAAGAGCGAAGTAGCTCTCGAACGATCTTCCGTGTTACGGAAAGTTGACTGATCCCGTCTGCATCCCGTTGCATGTTTTCCATCTGCAGAAAAAGAAAACACAGCAACCCACCCGGGCCGCTCTGCTTGTTGTTTCGTTTTGTTGTACCGACGGATTGTCCTTACGCCGCCGCTGTCAGGGCGATGGGTGTCACCTCAGCCGGATCGCTCATACCGCCTTCACCACAAACGATCCATCGCTGCCACTGCGCGGCACATTCTCGTCAGCAAGGTGTACGAGCTGGTTGAGCACGCTGGCCACCAACATCTGAAACTGGCTGTCTGAACTACCCCCCGGTGCCTCCCAAAGTCGCCGGTAACGAGATGACCTCAAGACCGGGAATGGCCGAACATGGTGCCAGAGCGCAGAATGAATTCCGCGCTCCGCTACCGCCCACTTGTGAATGCACGGACTGCCTTCCACTTCTCAAAAATGATCTCGCCTTCGTCCGAGGCAAAGGCTGTTATCGGGGATCACCACACTCATCAAACCAGCGGCGTAACTTGACTTTGCCCATGAAACGAAATTCAGGCTTCACGCTCATCGAACTGCTTGTCGTCATTGCCATCATCGCCATCCTGGCCGGAATGCTCCTGCCCGCGTTGGGCAATGCCAAGAATCGTGCCCTGCGCATCACCTGCACCAACAACCTCCGGCAAATCGGCATCGGCCTGGCCATGTATGCAGATGACTCGGACGACAGGCTGCCGCCGACGGATTTCAATCCAGAGAAGAATCCCGGCTCGGGGCCTTACCAGGGTTATTGGATGTTCGACGGCACTGCCGGGAAACCGGCGGATGTGACGCGTCCACATAACCTGGCTCATCTCTACACCTCGAAACTTAGGGCGGGCGAAATAATAACTTGAGCAAATGTTAGTTAACGGGGTTCGATGACATAGTTCCATTCCCCGTGGAACTTCGCTGGCGTGATATGGACGCGAGCCAGTTCATCGTCCGAGACGCTCACTCCAGTTTCATA
>SXGR01438852.1_pt1 | contig 14302 bp, 12 predicted proteins | sample 3174711 | NCBI WGS metagenome assembly SXGR01 (sample SAMN11356860, study PRJNA531348) | freshwater metagenome | isolation source: freshwater sample F1-60 | place: China: Fuxian Lake, Yuxi | collected 2017-12-25
CAGCCGTCTTGCCGGTGCCGGACTGGGCGATGCCGACGAGGTCGTGACCGGAAAGGAGGGAGGGGATGGCGCCCGCCTGGATGGGCGTGGGCACGGTATGACCGATGGACGCGAGCGCTTGAAGAAGCGGCGCCGAGAGGCCGAGGTCTGAAAACTGAGTCAAGGGAACCTTTGATTGAGAACGAGTGTCCGCGATCCGCGCGTACGCGGCGAGATCCACCGGGAAACCACTCTTGGGAGGGCGAGGTCCTGATGGGGGGCCGTCGAGGCCGAGGGCATCCGACGCCCCGAGCTCCGCTCATGCGCCGACCATGCGGGCGAACCCGCAACTGCACTCTGGACGCGCTTGTAGGACAGGGCGGCCCTGATTACCAGAGTTAAACGGCATGGGGTTGCGTCGGTGCCGGCGTTGAGACAGGCTTTCCAACCGGAAACGGCCCAAAATTCGGGAGGCAGATAAACATGCGACACATCACCACAGCAGCGAGCGCCATTACGCTTCTGGTCGGAAGCCTGACCCTGCCGGCGAACGCGGCGACGCCCAAGGACACCCTCGTCATCGCCTGGAACCTCGACAATCTCTACACCTTCGATCCCGCCCAGATCGGCGAGACGACCACCGACGAGATCATGAACAACGTCTGCGATCCCTTGATCCTGACGTCGTACGGGAAGTCATCCGAGCTCATTCCCGGCATCGCCGAAAGCTGGTCGATCAGCGAGGACGGCAAGCAGTGGACCTTCAAGATCCGCAAGGGCCTGAAGCACAGCCCGTCCGGCAACCCGCTGACGGCCAAGGATGCCGAATGGTCCCTTAGGCGCGTCGTCACACTCAACCTCAACTCGGCGAACATCATCACCAAGTGGGGCATCAACAAGGACAACATCGAGCAGGCGATCCAGGCAAAGGACAACGACACGCTGGTCGTCACCTTCGACAAGGGCTATCCGCAGTCGCTCATCGGCCCGGTGGTGTTCGCCAGCCGCGCCAGCTTCGTGCTCGACTCGGTCGAGGCGATGAAGCACGAGGTCAACAACGACAAGGCCAACAAGTGGCTCGGCGCCAACAGCGCCTGCGTCGGCGGCTACCGGCTCCGGAGCTGGGCTGCGAACGACACCGTCATCCTCGAGCGCAACGACAACTCCTGGCGCGGCGAGCCCAAGATGCGCCGCGTCATCGTCCGCCACGTGCCGGAATCGGCCGCCGAGCGCCTGCAGCTCGAGAAGGGCGACATCGACATGGCCCGCGTGCTCAACGGCAACGACCTCACCGGCATCGAGGCCGGCAAAGCAGCCAGGGTCGTGCGCACGCCGCGCACGCAGTTCTACTACGTCACCTTCAACATGCAGGACCCGATCCTGTCCAAGCCGAAGGTCCGCCAGGCGATCAAGTATCTGGTCGACTACGACGGCCTCGAGAAGACGGTGATGAAGTACGAAGGCCGCGTGCGCCAGTCGCTGGTGCCAATGGGCGCCTTCGGCGCGCTCTCCTATGAGGAGGGCAAGCCCTTCAAGCTCGACCTTGAGAAAGCGAAGGCGCTCCTCGCCGAAGCCGGGCATCCGAACGGCTTCGAGAAGGAATGGATCGTCGGCAACGCCTTCCCCTATCCTGACCTCGCCCAGCACATCCAGGCGAACGCGGCGAAGATCGGCGTCAAGCTCAACGTCGTCACCATGGCCTATGGCCAGGTCGTCGCCCGCCACCGCGCGCGGAACTTCGACATGACCATGTCGGCCTACTACATCACAGTGCCGGACGCCGACGGCTTCGTCGAGCAGATGGCCTTCAACCCCGACAACAGCGCCGAGGCCAAGGGCAACGCCCAGTACCCGACCTGGCGCGCCAGCTTCTCGGATCCCTACTACAACGAGATGCGCGAGAAGCTGCTGTTCGAGAAGGACGTGAAGAAGCGCGAGGAGGCGTACAAGGAGCTGCAGCGCCGGCACATGCTGGACGGGCCCTTCGCCTACCTGTTCCAGACCTTCCGCGTCATGGGGCTCTCGAACTCGGTCAAGGACTTCAAGGTCAACGAGGATCGCGTCTGGTACGCGACGTTTACGAAATAGCGGCGACCGGCGGCGTCACACCGAACGTGTGATGCCGCCGTCGACCCTGAGATTCTGGCCGGTGATGTAGCCGGCCCCGTCGGAGAGGAGGAAGGCGACGGTCTTCGCCAGCTCCTCGACCTTTCCATAGCGGCCAAGCGGCACCCGCTGCTTGGCCGCTTCCTTTGCCGGCAGGCTGGCGAAGAAGCCCGGCAGCACGTTGTTCATCCTTATATTGGCCTTGGCGTAGCGGTCGGCGAACAGCTTGGCGAAGCTGCCGAGCGCCGCCCTGAGCGCACAGGAGACGGGGAAAGCGAGATCGGGCTCGAAGGCGGCGAAGGTGGAGACGTTGACGATCGACCCGCCGCCCTGGCGCTCCATCGCCGGCACCACCAGGCGCGACAGCCTGACCACGCTCAAGATGATCATGTCGAGGCCGCGGTGCCAGTCGTCGTCCGCGATCGCCAGCAGGTCGCCCTTCGGCGGATGGCCGCAGCTGTTCACCACGGCGTCGATGCGGCCATAGGCGTCCAGCGTCCCCCTGACCACGCGCTCGAGCGCCGCCGCATCCTCGTTCGACGCGGTGAAACCGAGCCCGCCGAGGGATTTCCCCAGGGCCTCGCCCTTCCCCGACGCCGACGAGACGGCGACCCGCCAGCCCGCGCCCGCAAGCTCGCGCGCGATGCCGGCGCCGAGGCCGCTGCCGGCGGCGGTGACGATCGCGACTTTTCCGGCCATGAGATACCCCCTTTGAGATCGGGGCCGAATTCTGCTCGCAATCGAGGCGATCTGCTCACATTATCTGCACCGAATTTCCCCGCCCAAGCCCAAGCCGATGCCCATCAAGATCCCCGACGACCTGCCTGCCCGCGCCACGCTCGCCGCCGAAGGCATCATGGTGATGGGCGAGGCCGACGCGGTGCGCCAGGACATAAGGCCGATGCGGATCGGCCTGCTGAACCTGATGCCCAACAAGGTCAAGACAGAGACGCAGATCGCGCGGCTGCTGGGATCGACGCCGCTCCAGGTCGAGCTGACGCTGGTCAAGATGACCAACCACGTCGCGCGCAACACGCCGAACGATCACATCATCTCGTTCTACCGGAACTGGGAGGACATCAAGACCGAGCGATACGACGGCTTCATCGTCACCGGCGCCCCGGTCGAGATGATGCCGTTCGAGCAGGTGACCTACTGGGACGAGCTGCGCCGGCTCTTCGACTGGACCCAGACCCATGTCCACAGCAGCTTCAACATCTGCTGGGGGGCGCAGGCGGCCGTCCATCATTTCCACGGCATGCCCAAGTATCCGCTGCCGGCGAAGGCCTTCGGCGTCTACCGGCACCGCAACCTCGCCCCCGCCTCGCCCTATCTCCGGGGATTCTCCGACAATTTTTCGATCCCGGTGTCGCGCTGGACCGAGGTCCGGCGCGGGGACATCCCGGCCAAGAGCGGCATGATCATCTTGATGGAGTCGGACGAGGCGGGCCTATGCCTGCTGGACGACCCTGCCCACCGGTCGCTGCACATGTTCAACCACATCGAATACGACTCCAACTCGCTCGGAGATGAGTACTTCCGCGACATCGCGGCCAGCAAGCCGATCGCCATCCCGCGCGACTACTTCCCGAAAGACGATCCGAAGCGCGAGCCGAAGAACCGCTGGCGCAGCCACGCCCACCTGCTGTTCGGCACCTGGAACAACCAGCTCTATCAGACCGTACCGTTCGACACGGCGAAGATCGGATCCAGGTAGGGTTCACCTCGACAGCGTCGGCACCGTCACCCGGTACACCAAGATCGTCGTGTCGATGTCGGCGCCGCTCTCGTCCTTGTAGGGTGCGCCGACCTGGAAGCCGTCCTGGGTCATGAAGTCGTTGTCGTTGGCGACGACCAGGAGGAAGTCCTGCGGGTTGGCCGGATCGAGCGCGCTCACGAGCGACATCGCCTCCCACTTCTCAGAGAGATTGTTCTTGTCGTTGGGCGCGCCGTTGCGAAGCCCGAAGCGGCCGAGCTCGGCATCGTCGTTGATGTCGATGAAGCCATGGAGGGTCGCCGGCACGATCGACGGATCGAGCATGCCCTTGGGGGCGATCGATCTGGTGCCATCGAAGGCCGATCCAGCGATGTTGGTCGCCTTCGCGATGTCGATGATGTCGATGCGGCGATAGAGCGACGTGGTGCCCTTGAGGCCGTAGCCGTTGCCGCTGTCGCGGCTGAGCAGCAGGAACAGCGTGTCGCTGAGCGCGGTCAGCTCGCTCTGGGCCGCGACCAGCGTGCGGTCGCCGGCCTTGAACACCGGCAGCGGCACGACATGCTCGGCCGTCAGCTTCGGCGCCGCCGGATCGGCCACGTCGTACATCAGCAGGCGGACGTGATTGCGTGTCGCGGGACTGTCGCCGCCTTCGTGGCGGTTGGCGCTCTGCAGGATGACCGCGAGCTTGCGGGCGTCCGGCGTCAGCGCCATGCCCTCGAAGCCCTGGTTGTTCTGCCGGCCGAACTCTGGATTCGGCGGTACCGGCGCGGCGGCGCCCGGACCCGGGTTGTTGGAGCCGAAATGCTGCGCGCCCTTCCGCATCGGGATGAAGGCGTCAGGCGGGCGGATCGCCGACAGCATCCTGCCCTCGGCCGAGAACCGATAGACGTAGGGCCCATACTCGTCGCTGATGAAGTAGCTGCCATCGGGGAGCCTGGCGATCGCCTCTGGATCGAGAGCGATCCTGCCGTTCCTCGCCTGCGGCATGTCGGGGAATCCGCCGGCGGCCTTGCGCACGCCGCCCTCCTCCGGATCGAGACCCGATAGCGGCTGGCCGGCAGCGTCGGTCAGCAGGATCGTGTCGGCGAGCGTGGCGACCACGCCATCCTGCGAGGTCTTCCCCGGCGCGAAGCGGACCGTCAGCTTGTTGATGCGCGGGCGGTAGTCGGTCGTGCCGGCAACGTTGTAGCCGCGGTCGGGCAGCAGGACGAAGGTGCCCTCGTAGCCGCCGTCGACCCGCCGCCAGGAGGCCGCATCGACGGTCATCCCGGAACCCGAGCCGAAGGTCTCGCCGAACTCGTCCCTGAGGTTGGCAGGCATCCGGCCGACGCCGACCAGGCCCTTGTTGACGAAGGTCTTGCCGTCGACGGTGACCGCGCGATCCGCCGCTTCGGCACCCCAGCAAAGACCCAACGCCAGGATCGCAACGACGCCGCGCATCATCACCGTCATCATCCCCTCCACCGCATTCGGACGGGGGATGCTAGGAAGGTCGGATCACCGTTGCGTGACGGATTGATTGCATTTTCATGTCATCCCTGAAGGGGGATGCGGCGGCCCCGCCCGCTGGCGGCCGCCAACCGATAGGTCGCGGCAGCGGCAGCGACGTCCTGCAGCGCCATGCCGGTCGAATCGAAGATCGCGATCTCCTCCTCATGCCGGCGTCCGGGCTTGCGGCCGGCGAGGATCTCGCCGAGTTCGGCATGCACCTGCTCGCCGCGCAAACGGCCTTCGCCGACCGCGTGATGCAGATCGCCCATCGAGAGGCACTGGCTCAGGGTGTCGACTACCACTGTGGTGTCGCCGAAAAGGTCACCGGCGAGCTCGCGCTTGTGCGGGTTGTCGGCGCCGACCCCGGCAACGAAGGCCCCGGGCGCGACGTCCTTCCGCGACAGCACCGGCTCGGCCGACGGCGTGCAGGTGATCCAGATCTCCGCCGACGCCGCGGAGCGCACCGTCTCCGCGGGCTCGACCGCGATGCCGAGCTCCGCCGACATGTCGGCGGCGAAGCGTGTCGCAGCGGCACGGTCGCGGTCGATGGCGAACACGGTTCGGATCGGGCGGACGCGATGGAGGAATCGCAGCTGGTCCCGGCTCTGCCGGCCGCAGCCGATGATCGCCGCCACCGATGCCTCCGCGCGCGCGAGGTGGCGAGCAGCGAGCGCAGTCGCCGCCGCGGTCCGCTTCGAGGTGATCTCGGCGGAGTCGAGCAGCGCCAGCGGGCTGCCGCTCTCGGCATCGAACAGGACGACGATGCCCTGAATCGTCGGCAGGCCGCGTTCGACCGGATTGCGCGGAAAATTCGCGTTGATCTTGGTCGCCGCATAGGCGCGGTCGAGCCGGAGCCCGCCCGCCTTGACGTGGAAGCCGCCGCCGATGCCCGGAAGCTCCAGCACCGCAGGGCCGGTCGCCGCCTCGGTTCCATGCAGGCGGAAGGCGAGTTCGACCGCTTCCAGGCAGGACTCGACATCGAGCGTCTTTGCGATCTCCGATCCGGTCAGCACCAGCGGATTGACGACGCCCGCTTCCGGCTGAGACAAGCGCATGGCCATCCCCTGCTCCTTTCGATGAGCAAAGGCAGCGCTTGGACGATGACCGTCTTTGGAATGCCGGGCGTCTGCCGAGCCCGGCCGAAACCAGCCTAGCAACCTCGCCGCGGACCGACAACAACAGCAGATCGCGTCAGCCGACCCGGAACCAGGGCTTGCTGCCCTCCGGATACGGGTCGCCCTTCTTGAAGTGGCCGCCAGGGATGTGGCGATAGGCGTATTTGAGCGCCGCTTCCTCGTGGAACTCGATGCCGAGGCCTGGCCCCTCGGGAATCAGCATGTGGCCGTCGACCAGCCGGCAATGCTCGGTGACGATCTCCGATCGCCACGGCACGTCGACCATCATCGTCTCGAGCAGCGCCAGGTTCGGCACCGAGGCGGCGAGCTGCACCGACATCGCGTTGCCGACCGGGCCCAGCGGGTTGTGCGGCTGCACCGGCAGGTAGGCCGCGCTCGCGATCGCCGCGATGCGCCGGAACTCGGCTAAGCCCCCGACATGGACGACGTCCGGCTGGATCCAGTCGGCGGCGTTCCGGGCAACGATGTCCTGGAACTGCTGCTTGTCGTAGTAGCGCTCGCCGGTCGCGATCCGGACCGGGACATGGGCACGGACATTGGCGACCGCGGCGATGCTTTCCGGCGGCGTCGGCTCTTCCAGGAACAGCGGATCGAACTCGGCGATCGCCTGGCCGACGCGGATCGCGGTCGGCACGTCGAAGCGGCCATGGGCCTCGATCAGGAGGTCGATGTCGGTGCCGACATGCTTTCGGACCGTCGCGATCTGCTCCAGCGCCTTCCGCTTCTGCCTGGGCTCGAGCTGCAGATAGGCCGGCCCGAACGGATCCCATTTGAGCGCGTCGAAGCCATAGCCCAGCGCCTCGTCCGCCCGCTTCTTCAGGATGTCCAGGGACTCGGTCTTCCGGCCCCAGTTGTTGGCGTAGCAGCGGATGCGGTCCCGGCACCTGCCGCCGAGCAGGTCGTAGACCGGGACACCCAGCGCCTTCCCCTTGATGTCGAGCATCGCCGCTTCCAGCGCGGCGATGGCGGCACGGTGGACGATGCCGGTCCGCCAGTAGGAGTCGCGCATCATCGCATCGGCATGCATCTCCACCTGGAACGGGTCCTGGCCGACCAGATACGACGAGAAGTACTCGATCGTAGCGGCGACCGCCTTCTCGCCCCGGCCGACAGTGCCGTCGCCGACCCCGTAGATGCCGGCATCGGTCTCGACCTTGGCGATCACCCAGTTGATGCGGGCACCATCGACCAGGAAGACTTTGACGGCGGTGACTTTCACGGGATCAGGCCGCCTCGCCGCCCGGATCCGACCGCGTCAGCTTGCCGACCTTCACCGGCGCGTTCTCTTTCGCCCAGTTGCCGGCGCCGGCCAGGATCTTCTCGTAGGTGTCGTGGGCGGCGACCATCGCCGACTCTTCCCAGTCGCGGCGGAGCGGCGTGGTGTTGTCGCGGAGCTCGGCGACGATCTCCTTGCCTTCCTTGGTGTCGTATTTGCGGTTGCGGTAGAGCCAGCGCGACTTGAGCTGGAGCTGCGTGCGATGGCGGAGCGGATCGTTGTGCTCCTCCTTCTTGGCGCAGAACTCGATCACCGAGCCGGCGATGTCGGCATGGGGCGCCAGGATCTGCTGGATGCCCCAGAAGACGAGGCCGTGACGGCCCGGCCGGCCGCCGCTGCGGGCGATGCCTTCGCTCCACTGCTTGTTGATCGTCTTGCGGTCGATCGTGTCGGCGCCGTACCAGTCGCCGACGCGCTTGTGCAGCGGATCGCCGATGTCGTTGAAGCAGAGGAAGACCAGCTTGCCGTCGCCGATGCGGATCAGCGTGTGCCAGTCGATGTAGGCGACGTGCCTGGCGTGCGCGAGCTTGGTGCGGATGATGTAGTCGAGCGCGTGGGTCGACCATTCGCGCTTGAGGCCGCCGAATTGCGCCGCCTGGGGATGCGTGTACTGGCCGCGCGACAGCGCGTCCGACATCTTCCAGTCGCCGTACTTCTCGTAGAACGGCTTGGCCGCGGCGATGTGCTCGTCGACCAGCGCGTCGTCGTAGCCTTCGCGGGTCGGCAGCGCCGCCTCGACCTCGTCGAAGATCGGGTTCGGCGGAGCCGGCTTCGAGTAGTCGATCCAGTTGCGGTTGAGGTCGACGTTGCCCTCGCTGACCCGGATCATGTGGGCGAAGCCGAACGGGTTGACCGCGTGCACCTTCAGCACTGCGACGCCCTTCGGCAGGCGCTTGTGCGTCCCCTCCTCCATCCACTGGATCTGCGCTGCCGATCCGGCGAAGCCTTCGGCGCCGTGAGTACCAGACAGCGCCAGCAGCACGACCGGCGCATCCTTCGGCCCGAACCATGCGGTATCCATGTACAGAGGGCCGCCGTCGGGCGCCTTCTCGGTCGGGTGGAGGAAATGATCCAGCTCGGCGCCCGCCTTCTCGGCCGAGGCCAGGAACTTGCGGCGGGCCTCGCGATAATCGGGCGCGAAGAAGCGGGAAACGTCCATTTCAGGCTCCTGATGGGGAGGAAGGCGCGCCGACGGCGCCGGGCAGGAAATCGGAGCATAGCAGGCTCCGGCGGCGGTTGCCCCAGGCCCGCCAAAGGACTTATCGTCCGATCAAACAAGACGTGCACAAGGGAGGGACCGTGAGCGGGCTGATTGCACGGATCCTGGCGATCGCCGGGTTCCTCTGCCTCGGGGCTGCGGAGCTCGCCGCCCAGGGCCTTCCGATCGTCTTCGTCCATGGCAATGGCGACAGCGCCGCCCTCTGGCACACCACGATCTGGCGCTTCGAGTCGCAGGGCTACGACCCGAGCCGGCTGTTCGCCGTCGACATGGCGGCGCCGACGGCCCCCGGCGACGACACCAGGACCGAGGAGAACCGCTCGACCAGCGCCGACCAGGCGGCCCAGCTCGCCGGAGCCGTCAGCCGGGCCCTGATCGCCACCGGCGCCGACAAGGTCGTGCTGGTCGGCAACTCGCGGGGCGCCAACACCATCCGCAACTACATCCGCTTCGGCGGCGGGCATGCGCATGTGGCGCTCGCCGTCCTCGCCGGCGGCGTCAATCACGGCGTCTATGTCTCGACCTCCGCCAATCCCAACAGCGAGTTCAACGGCGGCGGCAAGCTGATGACCCGCCTCAACCAGGGAAGTGAAGTCCATCCCGGGGTCCGCTTCGTCACGCTGCGCAGCGATAAGCTCGACAAATTTGCCCAACCGACCGGCGAGTTCATCGGCCAGCCGGGCCGACCGACCGGCATCGGCTACGATGCCCCGCAGCTCGCCGGCGCCGAGAACATCGTCATCCCAGGCCTCGACCACCGCGAGATCGCCTTCCACGCCCGCGCCTTCGCCGAGATCTTCCGGGCCGTGCTGGGGCGGCCGCCTGGATCGACCTCGATCGGCACCGAGGCCGCAACGGTCCTGGATGGCCTGGTCGCCGGATTTGCCAACGGCGCGCCTACCAATCTTCCGCTGGTCGGAGCCACCGTCGAGGTCTTCGAGATCGATCCGTCGACCGGCGCCCGGCGCGGCGCGGCGGCGCACAAGGCGACCACCCGTTTTGACGGACGCTGGGGGCCGTTCACCGCCAAGCCGGAAGCCGCCTACGAGTTCGTCGCCGCGGCACCCGGATATCCGACCCATCACATCTATCGAACCGCCTTCCCGCGCTCGAGCCGCTACGTCCACCTCCATCTCAGGCCGGCCGACCCGAAGTTCAAGGACGCGCCCGCGGCCGTCGCGATGACGCGGCCCAGGGGATATCTCGGCCATGGCCGCGATACCTTCACGATCGACGGCAAGGTGCCCGACGGCGTGAACGAGGGCGTCCCCGGAGTTGCCAGCGCGGCGATGGCGATCGCCGAGGCCGGCAGGCCGGTCGTCGTCGTCCTCAATGACGAGAAGCTGACCGTCCGCAGCGAGGCGCCGGCGAGCGGCCATGTCGCCCTTGCCGAGTTCCATCACTGAGAAACGACCGCCCTTCGCTGCATGCCCACCGCATGGGAGCCGATCGAGGATCCAGGCCAGCTTAAGGACACCCGTCTTCGCCTGATGCTGTCGCACTGGACGGCCGCGGCGGCGGCGGTCGAGGCGCCGGTCCTGCCGCTGGCTGGCCCCGACAGGCTCATCGACCGCCTGCCCGGCCTGCGGATCCTCGACACCCCGGGCGGTTCCGGCAACTGAAGCACCGGGTTGCCCGAACGGGAAATTCGGGTCTACGATCCTCGCATCCACAACCAGGGAGAGACGGTCATGAGGACAAGCAAGTCCAGGAGCGCCGGTATCGACCGTCGTTCGGCCCTCAAGGTCGCGGCGGGCGCGGGCATCGCGGCGGCCGGCGGCGTCGCGCTGTCGAAGAAAGCGCGCGCGGCCACGACGCTCACGATCTGGACCGGCTTTCCGGAGCTGGTGCCGTACTACAAGTCGGTGGCCGAGGCCTACGCCAAGACCAAGCCCGACGTGACCGTCAACCTGCTGTCGAGCTCGCTCCGCGAGATGGAGCAGAAGCTGTCGGCGGCGATCCCGACCGGGACCGGCCCCGACATCTTCGACATCGGCAGCGGCATCAGCATCAAGTTCATCGAAGCCGGCCTGCTCGATCCCAACCCGGCCGATGTCGACCAGTACCTGAAGAGCGGCGCCTGGAACAAGTTCACGGTCGACTGGTTCACGCAGAAGGGCAAGACCCATGGCCTGCCGCTGCTCGAGGGCCGCGCCTGCATGTTCTGGAACCGGGCGATGTTCAAGGAAGCCGGCATCGCCAACGCGCCGACCACGTTCGGCGAGCTGATGGACTCGGCAAAGAAGCTGACCAAGTTCGACTCGACCGGCAAGATGACCCGCGCCGGCGTCAGCATGAGGCTCTCCGGCCAGGGCAGCGGCATCACCGAGAAGTTCCGCTTCGTCCTCGAAGCAGCGGGCGGCCAGCTCATCAAGCAGGCGCCGAGCGGCAAGTGGCATAACGGCTTCGACAACGATGCCGGCCGTAACGCGCTGCAGTTCTACGTCGACGTCGTCCAGAAGGACAAAGTCGACGACCCGAAGATCCCGCACGACGCCGACGCCTTCGCCAACCAGCACGCCGCGATGCTGTTTCGCGAGGCATGGGTGATCGGCGACATCAAGAAGAAGAATCCCAGCCTCGACTACGGCGTCGTGCCGATCCCGCGCTGGAACGCCAGCAGCCCCTACAAGGGCATCGTCCAGCCCTGGGGCGTCTACGTGAACGGCAGGAGCCGGCAGAAGCCGGCATCGTGGGACTACATCAAGTTCCTGACCCAGCCGCAGAACGCATTCCAGCTGACCAACATGACCGGCTGGGTCTCGCGGCGCGAAGGCGTCGACTGGGGTCCCCTCTTGAAGGAGACGCCGCAGTTCGAGGTCTTCGTCAAGCCGCCGGCCAACGTCGAGCTCTTCGCCGACCCGACGCTGCCGTTCTGGGACGAGATCCAGACCCGGATCGCCGACCGGCTACCGGCCATGTTCATCGACCCGGCGCTCAACAACAACCCGGCCAAGGTCGCCGAGGCGATCAAGTCGCTTGCAACCATCGCCGACAACATCCTGAAGCAGAACGGCGCCTACGGCACCGCGTGAGCAAGTGCGATCATCTTCGCGCCCCCTCTCCCGCCGAAGGCGGAGGAGGGCAGGGGTGGGGGCCGAGCGCAGCGAGGTCGAACCATTCCTAGCTTCCGCTTACAGAGCCGTTTCGAGACAATCTGCAGCGCAGACCTCGTCATCGACCTGACACCCTCGCTGCGCTCGCCCCCACCCCACCCCTCCCCCGCGCTACGCACGGGAGAGGGGGTACGAGGCGGCATCGCTCAAGGAACTGAGCTCTAATGGCAGACCGCACACTCGACGCGGGCCGTGCGGGCCGCGGGATCTCTCTCCTCGACAGCATCCGCTATTGGACTGGCGAGCACTTCTCGCGCGGCAACTGGCGCCTCGTCCTCTTCTGCTACATCGTTCTGGCGCCGGTGCTGCTGCTGTTCGGCTACGTCCGGATGGGACCGATCGTCTCCAGCGTCGTCCTCAGCTTCCACAAGTGGGACCTGATCAACCCGCTGAAGCCCTTCATCGGCTGGGCCAACTACCTCGAGCTGTTCGAGGACGAGAACTTCTGGCTCTCGCTCAAGAACACAGCGATCTACGCGCTCCTGACCGTGGCCTTCAGTACGCTGCTGGCGCTGCCCTTGGCGGTGTTCCTCGCCGCCAAGAGCCGGCTCTCGGTAGTCTACCAGACGATCTACTTCCTTCCGGTCATCACGCCGATGGTGCCGATGTCGATCGCCTGGAAGTGGATCTACGACTACAACCACGGCATCCTGAACTACGTGCTGTCGCTGGTCGGGATCCCGTCCGTCGCCTGGCTGACCGACCCCGGCATCGCGCTCTACGCGCTGATCATCATGGGGGTGTGGAAAGTCATCGGCTACAACATGATCCTGTTGCTGGTCGGCATCCGGAACATCCCGTCGACCTACGTCGAGGCGGCGGCGATCGACGGCGCCGGCGGCTTCCAGCGCTTCCGCTACGTGACGTTGCCGCTGCTCAAGCCGATCCTGCTCTATGTGCTGGTGACATCCAGCATCAACGCCTTCAACGTCTTCACCCAGGTCTACGTGATGACGCTGGGCTCGCAGTCGGCGCCGGGACAGGCGGTCCGCGTGCTGGTCTTCGACATCTACCAGAACGCCTTCCAGTACTTCCGCTTCGGCTATGCCTCGGCCGAGGCGGTGATGCTGACGCTGATCGTGCTGGGCTTCACGCTGATCCAGTTCCGCATCGCCCGGAACAAGGAAGGCATGGATGGTTGAGAACCGCACGGCTTCCGGCACGGCGCTCCACTACCTTGCCCATGCCATCCTCCTTCTCGGCGCCATCTTCATGGTGCTGCCGATCGTCTGGATGTTCTTCACCGCGTTCAAGCCGCCGACCGAGGTGTCGCTGTGGCCGCCCAGGATCCTGCCGATCGAGTGGACGCTCGACAATTTCCGCGGGATCTTCGAGGACGCGCCGTTCGGCCGCTTCTTCGTCAACAGCCTCGGCCTGTCGTTGACCGCGACCGTCAGCGTCTGCATCACCTCGCTCGCCGCCGGCGCGATCTTCGGCAAGTACAAGTTCCCGGGGCGCACCCTCCTGTTCATGGCGATCCTGGCGACCGCGATCGTGCCGTTCGAGAGCTACATGATCCCGCTCTACCTGCAGCTCATCTCGCTCGGGTGGATCAACACCTACCAGGGCATCGTGCTGCCGACGCTGTTCATGAGCTTCGGCATCTTCCTTCTCCGCCAGCACATCTCCTCGGCGATCCCGACCGAGCTTCTGGAGGCAGGCCGGGTCGACGGCGCGTCCGAGTGGTGGATCCTCAGGCGCGTCATTGCGCCGTTGTCGATCCCGGCCCTGAGCGCCATCGGCATCTTCGCCTTCATCCAGGCCTGGTCCGCGTTCATCTGGCCCTTGATGGTCGCGAACGAGCAGATCCTGTTCAACATGGAGCTGGGATTGACCGCCTTCCAGTTCCGCTTCACCGCCGACTACGGGAAGCTGATGGCGGGCTCGGTCCTCAGCGTGACGCCGATGCTGATCATCTTCCTGATCCTCAGGCGGCAGATCATCGAGAGCGTGGCGCTGACGGGGCTCAAGGGTTGACAAAGAGGAACCCGTCCGCCCGGACCGGCGGACGGGTTTCCGTGCGAGCCGCTACTTCTTCGAGATGTTCCAGAGCACCATGGTGGTCGAGAGCAGCACGCCCTCGACGTTCTTCCGCCATGCCGCCGGCTGGTTGAGACCGCCGGTGTTGACAGAGGGCACCGTCTCCGCCATCCGGACCTGCAGCTCGTCCACCAGCTTCTTCTGGGTGACGGTGTCGGGCGCGCGCGACCAGGCGACCCGCATCTTCTCGATGGTCTCGTCGCATGGCCAGCCGAACCAGGC
>SXGR01608464.1_pt1 | contig 14299 bp, 10 predicted proteins | sample 3174711 | NCBI WGS metagenome assembly SXGR01 (sample SAMN11356860, study PRJNA531348) | freshwater metagenome | isolation source: freshwater sample F1-60 | place: China: Fuxian Lake, Yuxi | collected 2017-12-25
ACGTACACGGTAACGGTGTTCAGTGATACTGAGTGAAAATTGATTCTTCAAGGGGGGATTTCGATCCCCCCTTTTTCTTTATCTTGTTACATTGATCATATAAATACAATATGGGACTAGTTCATAATTACAACAAACAATACATTAAATGAGCATTATTACTCCATTATCTGGTTTGACTTACGGTTCGAGATTTATTGATAATTATATTGGAGTTTCAGGAGAAACACCAATTTATAGTTCATGTATATATACTGGTTTTTTTGGAGGCGGATCACTACAATCACAAGAACTAAATGAAATCCAAGATCAGAATCAATTTCAATTGTCAAAGTATAATGAATTTATTGGAAACTGGTTAAAGATAAATGTAACTAATTTTGAGCCAGATCCAATAGATTCTCCCATATATACCTCCACAATAGATAATGAAATAACTTATGAAAATCCAGATATTAAGTTAAATACACAGATTTCTGTACCAGAAGGATATTATTTATATAATCTAATGTATTTTTTAAGACTCAAACCATTTGCTATGTTTGATGATTCTAATATTGTCAATTTTATAAAAAACAATATAATAACAGAAATAGCAAATCCATCAGTTTCTCCAGAGTGGAAAAATATATTGAGAGATAATTTCAATACAAATAATCTATATTCTATTGGATCTAATAGAATAATATATCGTTTCGGTACAAAAAATATCTTATGTTACTCATATTTTCATCCAAATATATCACAATATACTCGTTCTAAAGATAGTACTCAAATTGAATTACAGGTTAAAAAATCATCAGTCGATAGTTGTGAACAATCAATAACAGTAACTATAGTGGGATCTTCTGATTGGATTGGTTTTGAAAACGGTGTATCATCTTTGTCCTTTGATGATGGAGATTTTGTAGAAGGTACAATCTCATTTAATGTATATTTGTCAGAAAATACCACATATCAAGGAAGAACAGCTTCAATACAATTAAGTCCCACTAATACAAAAACTCAATGGCCCACTGGTATTTTAAACAATATAACAATAATCCAATCACAATCTCCTTCCCCAGCACCGATTGTGGTAGATATACCCAACCAAATTACCATAAACAATGATTCAGAAAGTTTTGATATTGATATAAGTGCTTCATCCAACACAATACCAACTAATATACAAGTAACAACCGATGTCAACTGGATTACATGTCCTACGAATATTCAATCTTTCAATAATAATACAACCGTAGGATTTACGTGTGAAAAAAATCTAACATATAACAACAGATCAGCCAATTTAATTTTTAATTTTTTACAAAATGGATTTCCGGTTAGTCAAAAATCAGTCCAAGTAATTCAATCTAGTGTTTCATACTCATCATTGCCATCCTTTATCATGCCCAGATTGGTAGATTTGGACATCTATGGATATTCTGCAACAAAAACTAACTTTGATGCATCGATTGATCAATATCCTAATCTAAATTTACCATATGTCTTTTACCAAGAAGGGCAGTGGGATTATGGAAATGCAGGATCTATAGATAATTATAGATACGGAACAGCTTATCATAAAGTATCGATACAACCACAACAATCGAGTTTAATATTTCAAGCAGGTTCTCTGGGAAGATTTTCTGATTGGAGTTATTGGTCACTCAATGCTGGTTCTACTTATATACGAGTTAAAATAGATGGAACGACAGACACCTCAGAGTTTGCAGTAGGAGATATCTTACTCCAATACGCAACGAATATAAGTAACGAAGATACATTGCCTGACACAAAACGAGCTTTATTTAAATCAGAAATCATGTCAATAGACGATAATTCAATGACATTAAAAACACTACCAATATATGATGGACTAGTGGGTGAGTCTGATAATTTTAATGCTATATTTACTTCAAATATTATTAAATATTATAATCAAATAGGTCAATTAAAAAATCTAGATATTACTCGTAACTTATATAAGAATACATCAACTTTCATAAATTTGGACGATACTACAGTAACATATGAATTAGATGAAAGACAGTTACGACTGGAAGATCAAAACAAGCAACCCGGTCCTCAACTAATAGGGGAATTACATCATAGATCTGCTTTTATGCCAACCGAACAGACTGTAAATGCCAATGATTATCTGATAAGTCTATTCGATTTGGGAGATCATGCAAGAAAATTTCCTACCGGACAACAAGTCATACGATCACCACAATATAGATATCAATTTTATGATTGGACCCGTGGTATAGTCATGGGAACAAATCACCAAAATATGCAAAGCGGTTTCCATGGCAACTTGTTTATAAACACAAATGGCCGGTTAAGAATTCCATTAGGAGGATATGTACAGGATACATCACCCACCTTTAGGTGGTATGAATTTTTTAGAATAGCATTAATAGCCGGCAATAAACAAGACGCTCTCCTGTCCATAAAAAATAAATTATCGGATTTTTTAGAATATAGAATAGAAGGATCTAATCCCACAGGAATAACAGGTGCTGTTCAGTGGGAAAGAGATGAACAGGATAATATAATAAACTTCAAACCATTAAATTTAATATTCGACGACGTTGGGTTAGTCACAGGAGATCAAACAAACGATCAGTTTGCATTATTTTTAGATCAAACTGGAAAAATACATGGTCTATTTGATAGAAGTCCTAATATCACTGAAGGATCAATAGAAGCTATATGGTATTTGGATCCCAGTTGGTTCCAGCAATCTGGAGTCCTGATAGATGAAAACGGTCCTGTGAACAACCCCCCACAAGATGGGTTCATAAAAGTGGTCACAGCGGGGGGACATAACGTCAAAAAATTCAAAGACCTGATGATTGGGTGGATATTACACAAATCAGGAAAATTATACGGAGTAGATATTGGGAGTAGTATAACTGTCAGACACGAGGAGGAAGGAGCTGTCACACAGACTGCTAACATATTAAATCCATCGAATGAAAATTTTTATAAATCCATTCGACCAGATTATCATCTTGGCATTCCTGGATTAGGAATAAATAATCAAGCCACTTTCAGGAATCCAAATATAGTGTCCAGTATTATTGGATGGTATTTTCCTTCTCAACCTATACCTCCAGATCAAGATCCAAACTTTGTCGATATTAAAAAATATATAAAATATTGTTTAAATTTAATACCAAAAATAAATGGAACTAGACTTCCTGTATTAAATATTATAGGAGGATATAGGAATCATTCTGGAATGTTTATGTGCGGATTACCAGCAGACCCATCTCATCCAATAACAGATACAGGATTAAATCAAAAAATTCAATTTGTTTTTCCTAATCTTGAAATTTCTAATTATAATATAGATCTATATGAAAGATTAAAGAGATGGAATAGTAATTGCGATGAAAATGGAACATGGACTTATGTACCTAATCCCAAGTTTGATTCTGACTTATATGATAAGTTGTTTAGGGTAAAGGTAAATAATCAATTTTATTATGTTCCTCCTAGATGTTATGGTTTGAATACATATTCAGTACGATTTTGGATTTTATCAAATAACGGAATATTAGCATCCACATGAAAACAATTACCTCTTTACCGGGATGGACTTTAAGCCCAGAATCAAATTGGACCAAAGGAGCTTTTAATTTTGGATTAACCTTTCCTAATCTAACCACAGCAGAAATACAAAGTCAAATAAACGCAGGAAAATGTCATCTATCAGTGAAAATTCCTGAAACTAATCTGTTAACCACTCCTCTGGTGTTAGACGAGCAAAATATTACAACAAAACCAATACTATCTCCTTTTTTACCCAATGGATTCAATACAGAACAAATCGAAGGGTTAGATATAGATATATTTGGATCTTTAAAATCTAATAATTTAATTATATATTTAAAATGTCAAGATCCTTCCACTTCAGTATCAATGGCATATATCACTGGATCTAAAATTGATCCATTATCTTCTAGTTCTATTCCACTTCCTCACATGCTTCAAATACCAGACACAACGATATCCTCTATTGATGTGTCGTCTAATAATATACAGTTAAGGTTGAACGGGGATTCATCAAATACAATAATAGGAAAAGCTTCAAATATAAATCCATCAAATTATCAGGGAACATATTTTGACATACCATATACAGTTGATCTCTCAACCGCTACCACTTTCATAGCAGAAGAATATTTTTTAATTTCTAAGGAATCTACTCCTCGGGTTTTTGTATCTCCAGAAAAAATTAAGTTTTATTCAGAGTTAATAAATAAAATAACCAGTATTGATGAGGGCCCTATTTTACATATAGATTCCATAACCAAAGCCTATGGAAATAATTTTTTCAGAAAAATATTAGTTCATTATTCCAATAAAATAGTTTTATTTACATTAACTCGAGATTTATCGAATGATTCCAATACAACAACAGAAGAAACAATTAGTTCTAATATAACAGGCGTAGAACAAATTTTTCTTTTGTCTAATTCTCAAACTACAGTCTTTGAAGTTGGTATAAAAACAACAAACGGATACCAAAAATGGAAAAAACAAGGCACAAATTGGACAAATTACCAAAATCTTTCAGATAGTTTTTCTTTCATTAATAAAATAAACAATACCGTCGTATTGGCATTTGAAAATACAACCCAACAAATCACCAATTTACATACAGTGGGTACAGTATCTAAAGATATAGATTCTTATATAACATTATTTAATCAATTTATTCAAACCAATTCGATCAATACAAGTAATATAACAAAATTATTATTTGTTGAAAATATTAATAATCTTGACAATCCAATGTGTTTGATATTGGTATCTAGGTTGGAGGAGAATGAAGAGGGGTATTTCAGAAAAGATCTATTTACTATTAATTGTTCATTGCCAGAAATTCCTATATCAAATGAAATTGGAATTTGGAATCATGCAGGATATATACGATTTAGATCTAGATCATTATTTTCTTTAATTGAAGTCAATACTGACAATGTATCATGGAGTTTAGGTAAAATAAACAGATCTGAAGTATTAGAGTCTAATTATCCCGATACTAATTTCATCAATGGTTCGCTAGAATATAATATAAAAATAAAATTTGATAAAGATATACACAATATATCGTTTAATGATTTACTTTCTAGTGAAACAGCTCGAAGAGCATCGCAAAGTTTTTGTTTAAGTCCATTCCGGTTTCCATCAATAGAAGAATTAAAAAGAGAACCATATAATATAAAATTTCCAGATGATTTTAACTATTTTAGTTTTTTAGGAAATACTTTCGATAACAACACAATAGAAGATGTTTTAAATTCATCAGGCAACATAGGAAGTAAACTTCCCGAAAATTTAAAATTTTTCAGAAATTTTATTAATAATTCTCATATTATAGATTATATCTCATATAATGACGACTCAAATCAATGTCGTTTAAAAATACAAAACAGCGTTGTTGGGTTCAATCCCTTATATAAATCATTAACAGCCAATGAGTCTTCTTCAACAGACCCAGCTGGATTACATGAAGTTATATTACTTTCTATTGGTAATTCAAATGATTTGAATAATCCTTTCATTTGGTTTGAATCTAACGCAATGGGATTTATAGGAGTTAGACAAGAAGGAAATGTATTTACTATAGGTGTTAGATCTATAGACTTAGACCATTTCAATAACCAAGCTCTTTGGATGGAATGTTTTCCTCATGTTATAAATGATATGGATCCAAACAACCCGCAAAGTTTTTATGATCAACAGGGTAGCAATACAGAATGGCAAAATAATAAACAAAATTCAAAAGAACTCGGAGATTATCATAGATAAATATATTGAATTTGCAATCCAATGCCATCAAACTTAAACTATTCAAATCTTCCAGATAATATAAAGGCAATATTGCCATATGATGTACAGGTTCCTCAAATAATTCCTGATACAAATAATTATCTCACAACAAACAGATTTCTTTTCAATATTAAGCGTATTCCTATTTTAAATTATTTCTGTCAACGAGTAAATCTACCTGCATTTCAATTCGGAACAAGTATACAAACAACTCAGACTGGTATTGCTCCTATTCGAAGACCAGGAACTCAATACCAACAGGGAGATTTAGAAATTGGGTTTCTTGTAGATGAAAATATGAAAAATTGGTTAGAAATTTACAATTGGATGAAACAGGCAGGAAGTTACGATAAAACATATGAAACATTAAAGGAAGAACATAAAGTTTCTGATGCATTTTTACTAATAATGAACAGTGCATTAAATCCAATAGCTTCTGTATCTTTTTATGACGTATTTCCTGTCTCCGTAAGTGAAATAAATTTCGATTCTTCTGTTACGGATTCAGAACCAGTGCTCGCACAGGCTATTTTTAGTTATAGTTGGTATGATATTAAATCACTTACAGCTTGATTTTAGATTAATTTTATGATATAATTAAGTATGCGAATAGAAGAAATACGCAAAATGATCGAAACAGATGTTCAAATAGATCAATCTGCACTTAATACAGAAGCATCAAGAATACCCCAGCTACATAATAAGTATTTGTGTATGTATACTGATGAAAAACTTGTTTTATCTAAACTAGAAAATGATTTAAGAGTGTTGTTACGAGATAAGTGGTTGTATTATTCTGGTAAAATGTCACAAGAACAACTCAGTGAAAGAAAATGGGAACAATTTGATTTAAATATTCTTCGAACCGATTTGGATCGATTTATTCAAGCAGATTCCGATGTAATTCAAATGGAATCTAAGTGCATACTACAACGCGAAAAGGTAAATTATCTAGAACAAACAGTAAAACTCATTTCAAATAAAATATGGAATGTACGTGCTGTATTAGACTGGATTAAATTTACCCAAGGAATATGATTAAAATAACTGAGTTAAATTCAGTATATCTACAGATAGATTGTGAACGAGGTATAGCAAAAGAACTTAGTTCATATTTTACTTTCAGAGTTCCAAATTTTCAATATACTCCTGCATTCAAAAATAGAATATGGGACGGTAAAATTAGATTATTTAATATGATTAACGGATACCTTTATAGGGGCCTATTAGATCATCTTTTAACATTTCTACGAGAAAGAAATTATCCAGCAGAATATGAACTTAAATATCCCAAAGAAAATATAAATTCAGAAGATTTAGATAAGTTTTTAGATTCACTTGAATTATACAATAATAAAAAAGTTATAACTTTGCATCCACATCAAAGACTTGCCATTGCACAGTCTATAACAGATAAAAGACTGCTGTTATTATCTCCCACAGGAAGTGGAAAATCATTAATAATTTATTCGATAATACAATATATAATAGACAAAATACCCGAAGATAAAAAAATATTAATCATTGTTCCAAACACAGGCTTAGTGGCCCAGATGATACATGATTTTAAAGATTATTCTGGTAATATATCAGATTCATATCATGCAATTTATTCTGGACAATCAAAACAAACCGATAAAAGAATAGTCATTTCAACTTGGCAGAGTCTGTATAAAGAACCAGAATCTTATTTTTCTCAATTTATGGCAGTTTTTGGGGATGAATGTCATTTATTCAAAGCGAAATCACTCACAACTATAATGACAAAACTGAAAGATTGTCCCTATCGAATAGGAACTACCGGAACATTAGATGGAACAGATACTCATAAATTGGTTATTGAAGGATTATTTGGGAATGTTTTTTCTGTAACAACAACAAAAGATCTCATAGACTCAGATCTATTGAGTAAATTAAAAATCGAATGCTTGATACTCCAGTATTCTAACAAATCAGTTGAGTCTATTAAAAAAGCAAAATATCAAGAAGAAATAGACTGGCTTATATCTAACGATCAAAGAAACAAATTTATAGAAAAACTTGCTCAATCTACAAGAGGAAATACTCTTGTATTGTTTAACTATGTAGATAAACACGGTATACCATTATATAATTCGATGAAAAGGGGCGATAAAAAAGTATATCTGATATATGGTGGAACAGACGCAGATCAGAGAGAAAAAATAAGACAAATTGTTAATTCTGAAGAAAACTGCATACTGGTGGCATCGTATGGAACGTGTTCAACAGGAATCAATATAAAAAATATCAAAAATATAATTTTTACTAGTCCTTCCAAATCTGTTATTCGAGTTTTACAATCGATAGGAAGAGGCTTAAGAAAAGCACAAGACAAGAATGAAGTTGTAGTGTATGATATCGGCGATGATCTACATTGGAAACGATATAGGAATCATGCGCTTCGTCATCTAGACGAGCGGATTGTTATATATAATAGAGAGAAGTTTACACACAATAAACGTATAATACGTTTAGGAGACCTTTAATGAAATCCAAACTGTGTCTATTGTTCAAATTGAAAAGTGGAGAAGAAATTATTTCTCATATAGTCAAAAAAACAAAGTTAAAATATATAGTAGAAAATCCATTTGTGTTTAGAAACACAACAGTTGTTCATCCTGTTACTACTCAAACACACGAAATAATCACTATTCATGACTGGTTAAAACTAACTGAAACAAAAACAACTGATATTCCAATGGACCATATAGTGTCTGTATTGAACCCATCTGCAGAAACTATAGACATCTACAACAAAGAACTCAAAAATAGAAGTAAAATAAATTTTAGTTCTAAATCAAATAAAACAAAAACCTCCAAAGATTCTCAACCTAAACCAAACAAAAATAATCCAACAGACAAGGAAATGGAAAAGCTTCTAAAAGATATGTTTGGTTCGATATTTGAAATCCCCGAAACCACAGATCAACCTTATTCTGTAGATCCCGCGATAGCAGGAACTACACCCGAAGAATTCAACAAAAATCCAATCGATCTATACAACGAATTATTTCCACCAAAGGATAAAAGAAAATCTAAAACTATTCCAATGGTTCAAATGAGTCTTTTGTTTCCACCTGAAGTTATGATTGATTTAATGGAATCTGGTTTAATAAATGTAAATGATGTTAACAAGATTGCCAAAGAAGTTAAAAGAAAGTTGAAATGGACGGGCGACGAAAGACACAGATCAGACTTTGGAAACAAGTCAACAGATTGGAATTCTGATCCAAACAGTGATGATTATACTTGATTTGTTGGCTATTAAAGCCCAACTAGCTAAAAGAACTTTGAAAACCTACACAGAGAATTATAATCAACCCAAAAAAGATGTCAAGCATATGCTTGCAAAAATTTAAAATTTTGTTAGAATGTCCCCATGAAAGAACCTGATCCAGATAAAAAATTAAAACAATATATAGATAATGATAAATTTTTAAAGGCTATGGTTTCTTGGAAAAAGGAAATAAGGGAGGCGGAAGATTGTGGCGAAAAGTGTCCTCCAATAACAGATTATATTGCTGAATGTTTTCTTAAAATAGCAGAACATCTTTCATATAGGCCTAATTTTATGAATTATCCGTTCAGAGAAGAAATGGTGGGAGATGGTATCGAGAATTGTATATTATATGCACATAATTTCAATCCAAGAAAATCAAAAAATCCCTTTTCGTATTTTACTCAGATAATATATTACGCCTTCTTGAGAAGGATTGAAAAAGAGAAAAAACAAGCCTATATCAAATACAATTATATGAAAATGAATGATGAGGGAGGATCTCTAACGAAATGGATGAAAGATAAAGATTATGAAGAATATAATGAAGATTATAATTTTAAATTACTGTCAGATCAAGACATAGAAAAACTAGAACCCAAAAAGAAATCTAAAAAGAAAAAGAATACCAAGAAAAAGAAAAAAAATCTATTTGAAGATTAAATATGAAAATTGCTCTTATTAATGATACCCATTTTGGAATAAGAAACGATTCTGGTTTCTTCTTAGAACAGAGTCTGCAATATTTTGAACAAAAATTCTTTCCAGAATTAGAAAAACGAGGAATAACCACAATAATTCATCTTGGAGATTTCTTTGACAGAAGAAAATATATAAACTTCAATACATTAAAAGAAGTGAGGAAGAGATTCCTTGAACGATTAGAAACTCAATATAAGTTTCATATTATCATAGGAAACCATGACACTTATTTCAAAAACACGAACGAAGTCAATGCCCTAAAAGAACTTTTTCGTGGATATGACAATATAACACTATACGATAAACCGACACAAGTGGTGTTTGACGGATTTGCTGTGTGTTTTATACCATGGATCAACGACACCAATCAGGTAGAATATATGAAATATATTTCTGAATCAAATGCTGCAGCATTGATGGGCCATTTAGAAATAGAAGGATTTGAAGTCATAAGTGGTGTAGATTCTCCAGTAGGAATCAAAAAAAATATATTCGATAAATTTGAAATGGTTCTTTCTGGTCATTTTCATATAAAACAATCTAAAAGAAATATTCATTATCTTGGAACACAATATCAATTAAATTTTGCAGATGCCGGGATAATAAAAGGCTTTCATATTCTCGACACAGATACTCGAGAAATAGAATTCATAGAAAATAATAAAAGACTATTTAATATTATTCGATATGATGATAGCATTATATCAGAAGAGATATTGGAAGACGATTTTTCAAAATTGAAAGAAACTTTCGTTAAGATTTTAGTTCAAACAAAAAATAAACCATTATTATTTGACAGGTTTATAGAAAAGATATATAATGCAGATACTCAAGAATTAACTATTATCGATGATTTTGGAGAAAAACAAGAAAATAAATCAATTGATATAACAGAAGATACTTTGAGTATTATAAATAAAGAAATCGATCTTTTAGAAAATGATTTAAACAAAACTAAACTGAAACTTGCTATCAAAGACTTATATATGGAGGCACTTACCCTATGACTACAACATTAGAAGAACCCAAACAAGAAACATCAGAACTTAAACCAGAAACAACAGAACCCAATAACACACCAGTATCACCACCAAAATCCTATGCTACATATCCTGGTGTATTTTATCTAGATCCTGCCACGAACAAGATGGAAAGATCTTATCCTACTAGGATTCTAGAATGCAAATCATATGTTGCAAAATCCCCAATACATGGGATGGGTTGTTTTGCAAAACAAGAAATCAAAATGGGAGAATTAATCGAAGAGTGTGTTGCTATTATCACAGATACAACAACAAAGTCTAATACAGATTTTGTAATAAATAATTATTTTTTCACTTGGCCATGTGAGTTTCAAGATCCCATTTGTGCAGAACACGGTCCTACCTATTTCGTTCCTTCTGGCAACTCTTTGATTTATAATCATTCAGACACTCCTAATGCCTATTGGATATTTGACAAGGCAATGAAACGAATTTTCATGGGAGCTTTGAGAGATATCAAAGAAGGTGAAGAAATTACTTGGTATTATGGTCACGGTTATGCTAATAAACTTAGAACACAAAATGATCCATCAAATCCTAAACCAGAAGGATGTGGTACATGTGCTGCTAGAAAAAAGCAAATGGAAGAGATGAATAGGAATAAGAACCAACCCATTCCTACCCAAGAAAAAATAGAAGAAATGAAAAGAGAAGCCATCAAAAGAATGGTTCAAAATAAATCAAAAGAAACAGTAGTTCCCAATCCAACAGAAACAGAAACCCAATTTCGATCAATGGTTGTTCCTGAAAAATTATTAAATGATACGCCACTTACATGATTATATTCAAAACAGTAAAATTTAAAAATTTTGGTTCGTTTGGAAACACATTTACTCAGATTGATTTAGACAAAAACAAAAAAACACTTATTTGCGGAAATAACGGAAGTGGTAAATCCTTTGCGTTTTTGGATTCTATTACATATGCTCTTTTTGGAAAACCATTTCGAAAAATAAATATACCTCAATTAACCAATAGTGTTAATGGGAAAAATTGTATTGTAGAAATATTGTTCCAAAAAGGAACAGACGAATATAAAGTTCGTAGGGGTCTTAATCCTAAATTATTTGAAATATACAAAAATTCAGAATTAATCAATCAAGATTCCAGTAGTTTAGATTATCAAAAAATTTTAGAAGAATCTATACTGAGAATGAATTATAAGACATTTACCCAGGTGGTTATATTGGGAAGTTCTTCATTCGTTCCATTTATGCAATTAAGTGTTGCAGACAGAAGACAAGTAATAGAGAATATTTTAGATATAGATGTTTTCACCAACATGAACATTTTACTCAAAGGTAAACTCATGCAATTGAAAGAAACCATTAAAAATGTTACATCTAAAGTAGAAATACAAAAAGCAAAAGAAGAAACACAAATCAACTATGTCGATAATCTACAAAAAGAAGAAGAATCTAAAGAAATAGAATTTAATTTAGAATCTGAACATTTAGAAAATCAGTTAAATAGATTGGTAGCAGAATTAAAAGAAGTAACAAGTCAAATTGTTGATCTAAAAGAAAAAATATCAGATAAAGATTCTATTAAAAAACAACTACAACGGGCAAAAGATCTTTACAATAAGTTTCAAACAAATATTAAAAACATAAAAAAGACAATTGATTTTTATGATAATAATGATGCCTGTCCCATGTGTATTCAAGCAATAGACGAAGAATTTAAAACAAAAGAAATAAAACGAAACGAAGATAAAAAATCAAAACTCGAGAATTCTTTGACGGATCTATTGACAGAAGAAAATAGATTAACTTCTATTCAAGAAAACATATCTAAAAGCATAGACAAGATAACAGATTTGCAGATACTTCAAGGAAAAAAAGAAACTATAATAGATTCTATTAAAAACCAATTGACATCACTAGAATCAAAGAAAAAACAAAAACAAAATCAAGGCTTGTTGTTGAAACAAGAAAAGGATAAATTAGATTCGATTATCAAAGAAATAGAAACTTTACTAAAACAAAAAAATGAATTATCTGAAAACCTTGTTTACGATGAATGTATATATTCTTTGTTAAAAGATTCCGGGGTAAAGAGTAAGATTATCAAATATTATCTGCCTCATATAAACAATTATATTAATAAATTTTTAAGATCGATGGATTTTTTTGTTCAATTTCATTTAGACGAAAATTTCAATGAGCAAATAAAAAGTAGAAATAGGGATGAATTTTCATATGAAAACTTCTCTGAAGGAGAAAAGATGAGAATAGATCTTTCTCTTTTATTAGCATGGAGAGAAATTGCCAAAGCAAAAAACAGTGTAAACTGTAATCTACTAATAATGGACGAAGTATTTGATTCTTCTTTAGATTCTATGGGAATGGAAGAGTTGATGAAATTGATCAATACTCTGGACTCTTCTGCAAACATTTATATCATAAGCCACAAAGCAGATCAATTGATTGATAAATTTCAACACGTAGTTTCCTTCGAAAAGAAACAAAATTTCAGTAAAATGATTTTGAATTAATCACTTGACTGGTATTTGATCTTCTATATACTAGAATCATGACACGCACTCGTCGAAAATCATCTATCTCTCCCAGTACTACCAACTCGGCAGAATACGGCACAAAAGAATACGATAATGAATTTTATGGAAAATTCCTTCAGTGTTCATCTAAAACTACAGATCAGGAGTCTAAAGAAATAGTTTTAAATTATCTAAAAAATAATAATAAACCATATCATAATCTAGAAACTATTCATTCTAAAAATTTTAAACCACTCGGTTTGTACATTAAATTAGAACAAGAAGGAATTAAATTACCTCAAACCGAAAAGGATTTATTAGAATCTGGTATTCTTAATTTTACGAGATTAGACACTAAACGAGGAATTGAATTAAATCAAATCAAAAAAAATAAATCCATACAAGAAAAGTATATGATACAAAAAACAGTGTCTAGTATGTTAAACTCACTAGATAATCAGGTTGTTCTTATTCAATCTAATCAAAAACCCTATTTCGATTTTAAAACATTTATTGGTGGATTAAGTCTTGGGTTGGTAAAATTAATAGAGATAGAAATGAAAGATATTTTAGATAAAAATATCAAAGAACTTCGATTGGCAAAAAATAAAAAAGATCCACAATTAGTAGAAGCTTATTCTTATCTCACTCCTAAACAATTGAAAATTTTATTAGAGTTTTCTGAAGATTTGATGAATAGACTACAGACTGGATTGGTGATAAAATCAAGAAAACCAAGAACCCAGAAGCCAAAATCTGTAGATAAATTAGTCAAAAAGATAAAATACATGCAATCCTTCTCTGAGTTAGGATTGAAATCTGTCAATCCAAACGAAATTATTGGAGCAAATATAGTTTATATTTATAATACCAAAACACGATTTCTCGAAAGATTCGAATCTGACATTGGAATGAGTGTTAAGG
>SXGR01242782.1_pt1 | contig 14298 bp, 12 predicted proteins | sample 3174711 | NCBI WGS metagenome assembly SXGR01 (sample SAMN11356860, study PRJNA531348) | freshwater metagenome | isolation source: freshwater sample F1-60 | place: China: Fuxian Lake, Yuxi | collected 2017-12-25
AACAGCACGTCGAGCCTGCCGTAGGTCTCCTTGGTCCTGGCGAACAGCGCCTTGATCTGCGCCGGATCGGTGACGTCGGTCGGCACCACCAGGGTCGGCGCGTTGCCGGCCAGTTTGGCGGTCTTCTCGAGCTCTTCCTTGCGCCGCCCGGCGAGCACCACGGCGTAGCCGTCCTTCGACAGGGCGAGCGCCGAGGCGCGGCCGATGCCGCTGCCGGCACCGGTGACGAGGGCGACTTTCTGGAAGGCCGTCATGTGTTTCTCTCCCGCTGGTCTTTGCTTCGAGGTGAATTGAAGGTGGCGCATTCAAGCCTGTTTGCCGGTACGGGGCAACAGGTTGCGCGGGACATCAGCCGCGCAGCCGCGTCGGCACGACCCACCAGTGGGATTCGCGGGCGCCGATCCACGAGGCGGCGGCGGAAGCCGCCGTTTCGCTGGCGTAGAGGCCGAAGGCCGTCGCCCCGCTGCCCGAGAGGCGCGCCAGCAGGCAGCCAGGGCTGGCGCGCAGCGCGTCGAGCACCGAGGTCACTGCCGGCACCAGCGTCGCCGCGGGCGCCTCGAGATCGTTGCCGCGCCGGGACAGCAGGGCGGCAAGCGCTGCGGCGTCAGAAGGTGTCTCGTCGAAACGCGCCGGCTCCGAGAAGCGCCCGTTGCGCGCCTGGAACACCCTTGCGGTGATCAGGGGCACACGCGGATTGACCAGCACGATGCCGACCGGCGGCAGCGACGGCGACGGCGCGAGAGCCTCGCCGATGCCGCCCATGAAAGACGTGGCGCTGCGCAGGCAGACCGGCACGTCGGCGCCCAGGCCGGCGGCGATCTCGTGCAGCGCCGCGTCACCGATGTCGAGCCGCCACAGGCGCCTGAGCAGGCGCAAGGCGGCGGCGGCATCGGCCGAACCGCCACCGATGCCGGAGGCGACGGGCAGGTTCTTGACCAGGGTGAGATAGGCGCCAGCGGAGACCGAGGCGTGCGCGGCCAGGGCGCGCGCCGCCTTGAGCACCAGGTTGTCGCGCTCGCCCTTGAGGCCGTCGGCGAACAGCCCGTCGACCGCCAGCGACAACCCGGCGGCGGGCTCGGCGCGCAGGCGATCGGCGGTTTCGGTGAAGGCGACGAGACTGTCGAGCTGGTGATAGCCGTCGGCGCGACGGCCGACGACGTGAAGATAAAGATTGAGCTTGGCGGGAGCGGATTCGCTGAGGGCGCCGACAGGCAGCGCCGCGACCGGGCTCGGGCTCAAGGGGATGGAATCCGCGGAGCCCGGATCAGCTTCCCTGCCGCACCGTGCGCCGCGGCAGGCCGCTGAGCAGCTTGCGCTCGATCTCGTTCCTGGCCTCGGGCTCGGGCTTGTTGGAGAGGGCGCGCTGCCACTGGAAGCGCGCCTCGTTGGCCCGGCCGACCTGCCAGTAGGCGTCGCCGAGATGATCGAGCAGCACGGGATCGCCCGGCAGCAGCTCGACGGCACGCTCCAGCACTTCCACCGCCTCGACGTAGTAGCCGGTGCGGTAGAGCACCCAGCCCAGGCTGTCGATGATATGCCCGCTGTTGGGACGCAAGGACACGGCACGCTCCAGCATGCGGCGCGCCTCCTCGTAGCGCATGGTGATGCCCTGATCGACCCAGGAATAGGCGAGATAGTTCATCACGTCGGGCTGCTCGGGCTGCAGCTCGAGGGCGCGCATGAAATCGGCCTCGGCTTTGATCCATTGCTTGGAGCGCTCGTGGGCGATGCCGCGGGCATAGTAGATCGACCAGTGACGCGGCTCGGGCGTGCGCACGCGGGCAAGCGCCCGGTCGTAGACCCTCGCCGCATCGGCGAAACGTTCCTTGGTGCGCAGGACGGCACCCAGCGAGATCAGCGGCTCGATCCGGTCCGGCCGCTCGGCCGCCATACCCTCGAGCGTCCTGACCGCGTCGTCCGTCTTGTCCATCAGGTGCAGGTTCTCGGCGATGCGCACGCGCGCCGACCAGTCGAGCGGTGAAGCGTGCGGGATGCGGGCGTAGAGCGCGTTGGCATCCTCGCGCCTTCCGTAGCTGTCGAGGATATCGGCGACCAGCAGGACGCCGACCGGCATGTCGGGCTGCAGGGCCAGCGCCATCCGGCCGTAGACCAGGGCCGTCGGCTGGTTGTTCTCCTGGCGCAGCGCGCCGGCGACGTTGAACAGCGCCTCGGCCAGGCCCGCGATGGCCGACGGGATCAGGCGCGGCGGCGCGGCGCCGCCCGCATTGACCCGCTGCAGGGCGGCGGCAATCGCCGCCGAATCCCGGGAATCGGTCTGGAACCTCGTGTAGAGCGCGCGCGCCTCGTCGCGCCGTCCGAGACGCTCGTAGTAGCTGCCCGCCGCCTCGACCAGGCGCGCCGGCGCGCCGCCCTCGATCTCCAGCGACTTCCGGTAGTGCTCCTCGGCCAGCTCCGGCCGGCCGGCGTAGTCGTTGATCAGCGCCGAGTGATACTCGTAGAGCGGCCGGAAGCCGTTGACCTCGAGGATCGGGCGCAGCGCGTTGAGCGCCGCCGCCGGACGGTTCTGCCCGGCATGGATCCAGGCCTGGACCAGCGGCAGGACGATGCGGTTGATGGCGGTGAGCGGCTGGCCCTCGAGCTGGCGCTCGGCGCCGATGAAATCGCCGCGCTGGATGTCGGAGAGCGCGATGAGCAGCGCCGACTGCGAATGCCCCGGCGAGACACGCAGCGTGCGGCGCGCCAGGGAGACCGCCTGCTCGAACTGGCCGTTGGCCAGCAGGAAGGTCTGGGCGCGCACCAGCATGTCGTAGTTGTCGGGACTGTCGTCGAGGGCGGCGAGCATGAAGCGCGCGGCGGCGGCATAGTCACGCTGGCGCTCAGCCTGGCGGGCGGCGAGGAAGTTTCCGGCCTCGGTGGCCAGCGGCGCGCTGTTGTCGATCGCCGGCTGGCGGGCGCCGTCGCCGGCACAGGAGGAGAGCGCGAGAGCCGCCAGGAGCGCGAGCGCGGGCGCCCTGCGGAGCCTGACAAAACAAGCACTTAGAGACACGGGGACGAGTTTCCTTGGGGCCGCTTGCCGGGGGGTCGATCGGGCGCGCACCCTTAGCAGGGGCGCCCGGCCAAACATAGACAAATCAGCGCGATTTGGCCAATGAGCGCTGGCGCAAAGCTGGGTTGCGAGCGGCGAAGCGTTGCTACTTTCGGGTCAGGCGCGCACGGCGAGGATGGCCTCGATCTCGACACTGATATTGCCGGGCAGCGAGCCCATGCCGACGGCCGAGCGGGCATGCCGGCCGGCATCGCCGAATACCTCGACGAACAGGTCGGAACAGCCGTTGATCACCTTGGGATGGTCGCCGAAGAGCGGCTCGCCATTCACCATGCCGAGCAGCTTGAGCACCGCCTCCACCCGGTCGAGCGAGCCCAGCGCGTCGCGCGCCGCCGCCAGCAGGCCGAGGCCGGTGAGCCGGGCGCGCCGATAGGCCTCCTCGACACTCACGGCGCTGCCCACCTTGCCGGTCAGCAGCGTGCCATCGGCCTCGCGCGGTCCCTGGCCGGAGAGATAGAGAGTCGGGCCATGCAGGCGGAACGGGACGTAGTTGGCGACGGGCCGGGGCGTCGTCGGCAGGACGATTCCGAGCTGCTTGATCCGGGCTTCGGCACTCATGAGCACTCCTTATACTGACGATAAGACGGGCGGCGCTTGGCGCGCAGGTGCGAGGGGACTAGGTTAGCGGACGATGGGGGGAAACAACACCGATACCGCCGCCCTGGAAGCGGCGCCCGCGCGCAACCGTTTCGACCGCGCCGAGTGGGCCGGCGCCTTCGGCGATCTCGGCACGCTGATTCCTTTTGTCGTTGCCTATATATCCCTGCTCGGCCTTGAGCCGTTCGGCATCCTCTTCGCCTTCGGCGTCTCGCTGACCGCGGTCGGCCTCTACTACAAGACGCCCTTCCCGGTGCAGCCGATGAAGGCCATCGGCGCCGTGGCCACCACCCAGGCGGCGCAGACCGCGACCATCACCGCCGGTGCCGTCTACGGCGCCTCGCTGGTGACCGGCGCGATCTGGCTGCTGCTCGGCCTCACCGGGGCGGCCCAGCGCCTCGCCTCCATCGTCAGCCGGCCGGTGGCCATCGGCATCGTGCTCGGCCTCGGCCTCGGCTTCATGCTCGACGGCGCCCGGCTGATGGCCAATGGCTGGTGGCTGAGCGGCATCGCCCTGTTCGTCACCCTCGCCCTGCTGACCAACCGCCGGATCCCGGCGATGTTCCTGCTGCTCGCCGGCGGTGCGGCCGTGGCCGTGATCCGCGACCCCGCCCTGATCGAGGCGCTTTCCGGCCTGCGGGCCGAGCTGCGCCTGCCTTCTCTCGCCCTCGACGCCATCAGCCTGCAGGAGCTGATCATCGGTACGCTGTTCCTCGCCCTGCCGCAGCTGCCGTTGACCCTGGGCAACGCGGTGATCGCGGTCACCGAGGAGAACAACCGCCTGTTCCCCGACCGCGCGGTGAGCGAGCGCCAGGTCGCGGTGTCGACGGGCCTGATGAACCTGTTCAGCGGCTCGGTCGGCGGCGTGCCGATGTGCCATGGCGCGGGCGGCATGGCCGGCCACACCGCCTTCGGGGCGCGCACCGGCGGCTCGTGCCTGATCCTCGGCGCGCTGCTGCTGTTGCTGGCCCTGTTCTTCAGCGGCTCGGTGCACACGCTCTTCCGCGTCATCCCGCCCGAGGTCCTGGGCGTGGTCCTGTTCCTGGCCGGCGCGCAGCTCTCACTCGGCTCCTGCGATTTCGCCCGCGACAAGGGCGAGCGCTTCGCCACCCTGGTCACCGCCGGACTGGCGATGTGGAACATCGGCATTGCCTTCCTCATCGGCATCGCCCTCTACCACGCCTTCAAGCGCCGGCTGATCCGCGTCTGAGACTCACCTGAGCACGCCGCCTCCCACGCGCTCGCGCGCCATCGTCGTCACCGCCCTTGGCACCGCCCAGACTCTGGCCTGGGGCTCGACCTATTACGTGCCGGCGATCCTCGCCGAGCCGATCAGCGCCGCGCTCGGCATCTCGCGCGCCGAATTCTTCGCCATCTTCTCCGTCTCGCTGCTGATCACCGCCTTTCTCGGTCCGGCCGTCGGAAGGATCATCGATCGCCACGGGGGCCGCGACGTGCTGGCCCTGTCCAATCTGGTGATCGCCGCCGGCCTGGCCGCCCTGGCCATGGCGCGGGGACCGGTCATGCTGATCCTCGCCTGGGCGATCCTCGGCGTGGGCATGGCGCTCGGGCTCTACGACGCAGCTTTTGCCACCCTCACCGCGCTCTACGGCCGTGAGGCGCGCAGCGCCATCACCGGCATCACCCTGTTCGCCGGTTTCGCCTCGACCGTGAGCTGGCCGGTCTCGGCGCTGCTCAACGACGCGCTGGGCTGGCGCGAGACCTGCCTGTTCTGGGCGGCGCTCAACCTGGTCATCGGCCTGCCGCTCAACCGCTTCGTGCTGCCCGCCCTCGTCGTACCGGCGCGCGCGCCCGATGCCCCGCCGCCGGCGAAGATCGGCTGGACGCCGCGGCGCGAGATGCTGCTGCTGGCTTTTGTCTTCTCGGCCGGCTGGTTCGTCACCGGCGCCATGGCGACCCACCTGCCACGGCTGCTGGAGCAGGCCGGCGCCTCACCGCTCGAAGCGATTGCCGCTGCCGCCCTGGTCGGACCGGGACAGGTGGCGGCGCGGCTCTGCGAGTTCGCGCTGGTGCGCCACCTGCACCCGCTGGTCTCGGCGCGCTTCGCCTCGCTGCTGCATCCGGTGGGAGCCGGCGCCCTGCTGCTCTTCGGCCCGGTCGCGGCAATTCCCTTCGCCCTTCTCTATGGGGCGGGCAACGGCCTGCTGACTATCGCCCGCGGCACGGTGCCGCTGGCCATCTTCGGGCCCGGGGGCTACGGCGAGCGCTCCGGATTGCTCGGAGCGCCCGCGCGTCTCGCCCAGGCCTTCGCGCCCTTCGTCTTCGCCTACATGCTCGACTTCATGGGCGTGCTGGTCGTCCTGGTCTCGGCTTCCCTCTGGCTGGCGGCGCTTGCCGCCCTGCTCTGCCTGCGGTCCAGGCCTGCCGCCTAGCCCCCTCAGGAGAAAGAGGGCGCGATCTCCTCGAGCTTCTTGCGCCACTCCGGCGACAGCGCGCCCACACTCGCCAGGAAGTTCGGGTGGCTCATGCCCGAGCCCAGATAGGTCCAGCGCTGCGCCTGGTGCTGCTGCGCGGCCATCTCCTCGCGCTCCCTGGCGGTCAGCGAGCGGCCGGTGGCGGCGACGAAAGCGGCGATGTCGAACTCCACCTGCTGCTTGACGCCGCCGTCGAAGAAGGCGCCCAGCGCCAGGTAGCCGTCCATCGCCTTGGCGATCTGCTCGGCCGAGAGCCTGGCGGCCATCGTCTCGACCAGCAGCGTGTCGAGCTTGGCGTGCTGCGCCTCCTCCATCCAGTGGTGGCGGAGCAGGCTCTTGAACTGCGGGTCGAGCGTCTGGTCGTCCTTGATGCTGTCGGTGTAGTGGCGCTGGGTCATCCACTCGATGCCGAGGATCAGCAGCCCGACGGAGAGCGGGTCGTGGGCCAGGACCGCGTTGCCGATCGCCTCCGGCGGCCCGATCACCTCGCAGCGCGTGCCGAAGCCGGATTCGAACTCCTTCGAGAAGCGATGGAAGAGGTCGATGTGCTTCGCCTCCTCGCCGGCGAATTGCAGCATGGCGCGGGTGCGGGAATCGTTGCCGAAGAGGTTGGCGCGCACGTGATCCATGAGGAACGGCAGGATGAATTCCTCGGTCATGCCGAAGATGTAGAGGTAGCCGTTGGCGCGGATATGGTTGAGCACCAGCTTCTCGTCGCGGTCGAGGAACTTGAGCGGCTCGACCCGCGCCAGGCTCTCCGGCAGGAAGGGCTTGGAGAAGTCGAGCTTCTTGTCGCCGCCGATGATGTCCTCCACCCGCCAGTTGATGCGCTGGGAGGTGGCGAGGATGGGCGCGTAGTCGTAGCCGTGCTGCAGCATGGGTCTGTTCCTTTTTTCGGGTTTGAAAGAATCGGGTCAGGCGGCCGCGGCCGTGCCGAGACGGCGATGGCCGCTCAGGCGGGCGATGCGTTCGGCGATCGTCGTGCTGACGGTTTCCGCGTGGGTGACCGGGCCCATATGACCGGCCCGGGCGATCTCCTCGAGCCAGGCCTTGGGCATGGTCTCCCCCAGGAGCTCGACCAGCACCCGGCTCGGGCGCAGCGCGCGCTGGCCGAACAGCAGGAATGTCGGCATGGCCAGCCGCGCGTAGGCGGAAAGCGGCGTGGTTTCGCCGAACAGCGCCGAGAAATCGAGAGGGGCCTTGGGTGCCCAGCGTGTCAGGGCCTGCTGCACCGCGGGCTTGAGCCCGTCCCAGGTGCCATGGCCGCCCCAGTATTCGACGAACGAAGCGGCCGCGCCACGGAAGTCCCCGCTGGCGATCAGGTCGGCGGTGTAGCGCGCCACACTCTGGATCTCGGCGAAGGCCTCGGCGCCGCGCTCGCCCGCCGACCAGAGAAGATGGAAGCAGGACGGCTCGTAGAGGCTGAGGCTGGCCACGCGCTCGGGCCGCAGCATCGCCACCTTGAGAGCGACGGCACCCCCGTAGGAATGACCGACGAGGTGCACCGGACGCCGCTCCCTGTCGATGAGCGCCACAGTCCTCTCGGCCTCGTCGGCCAGGGTGAAGGCGCGCTCGCCCGGCCAGGGGCCGGTCTGCTCACAGCCGTAGTGCTCGGGGACCAGCAGGTCGAAATCGCGACCCAGCGCCTCGCGCAGGGGACGCCACTGGCGTGCGTCGGCGCCGGAGCAATGCAGGGCAATCACCAGACCACGCCCGGCGGGGGGAGGAGAAACGCTGCGCATGACCATGAAGCCCTGCTCCGTAAGGACGCCACACCGGCGCCGACGGCAGCACCCTAGGCGCCCCCCGGCCTAAGGGCTTGACGGGCTTATGCAGAATTCTTGGAGAAAGACGGGATTTTTAGCCCCCCGCCGGGGGTATATCCCCCGGCGAAAGGTCGGTAGCCATGGACTCTGTGCGTTTCGACGATTGCGAGCTGGACCTGGCGGCGTTCGAATTGCGCCGCGCCGGCAAGCCGTTTGCCGTCGAACCCCAGGTCTTCGAGCTCCTGAGCTACCTCGCCCGTCATCCCGGCCGGCTGATCAGCAAGGACGAGCTGATCGAGCAGGTCTGGGGCGGGCGGATCGTCTCGGACGCCGCCCTTGCCAGCCGCATCAAATCGGCCCGCCGTGCCATCGGCGACGACGGCGAGCAGCAGCGCCTGATCCGCACGGTGCACGGGCGCGGTTTCCGCTTCCTCGGTGCTTCAGCCCCACTGGCCGCGCCTGCACCGGCACCGGCGGACACGGCACCACCCGCAACCGCACCGGCTCCCGGCGGCGGCCGCACCTGCGTGCAGGCTGTCGGCCGTTCAGGCGAGCTGGAGGCGTTGCGGGCGATGCTGACCCGCGCCCTGGAGCAGCGGCGGCAGACCGTCTTCGTCACCGGCGAGGCCGGCCTGGGGAAGACCACGCTGATCGATACATTCGTACGCGCGGCGGAAGGCGAGTTCGGCTGCCGCGTCGCCTACGGCCAGTGCCTGCAGCACCGCGGCATCAGCGAGGCCTACATGCCGGCGCTCGAGGCGCTGGGGCGCCTGTGCCGGCGCCCCGACGGCGCGCCGGTGATCGAGATGCTGCGCACCCGGGCGCCGAGCTGGCTGCTGCAGATGCCCTGGCTGGTCGATGCCGCGGGCCAGGATCAGCTTCGTCAACGCAGCGCGGTCAATGCACGCGAGCCCATGCTGCGCGAGATCGTCGAGGCGATCGAGATGACGACGGCGGAGAAGCCGCTGCTTCTCGTCCTCGAAGACCTGCACTGGAGCGATCCTTCGACCATCGATCTGATCGCGCGTCTGGCCCAGCGGCACGAACCGGCGCGCCTGATGATCATCGGCAGCTATCGGCCGACCGAGGCCGGCGGCGATCACCCCCTGCCCGGCGCCCTGCGCGAGCTGCGCCTGCGCAACCTGTGCAGCGAGCTGGCGTTGCCCCTGCTCGATGAGGCGGCCGTCACCCAGTACGTCGCCGGGCGCTTCCCGCGCGCCGAGCTGCCGGCCGACGTGGCGCATGCCCTCTACCGGCGGACGGAAGGCAACCCGCTGTTCATGAGCAACATCGTCGACGCCTGGATCGGCGGGCGCATGCTGGTCGAGCTGGACGGGCGCTACAACCTGGAAGCTCCGCCCGAGGGATTGCTGGTCGGCATGCCGGACAATCTGCGCCGGCTGATCGAGCTCAATCTCGAACGGCTCAGCCTCGGCGAACGCGGCATGCTGGAAGCCGCCAGCGTCATCGGCCGCGAGTTCGCCGCCGCCGCCGTCGCGGCGGGTGCCGAATGCAGCGAGGAGGATGTCGACCTCACCATGCTGGCCCTGGCCAGACCGGGAGGCTTCCTGCGCGAAGCGGGAGTCGCGGAATGGTCCGACGGCATCGTCACCTCGCTTTACGTCTTTCAGCACGATCTCTACCGCGAGGTGCTCTACGACAGCATCCCGGCGCGTCGCCGGCTGGAGCTGCACCGCCGCGTCGCCGTGCGGCTCGAGGTGGCCTATGGCAGCCAGGCGGCGCGGCATGCCGCCGAGCTGGCGCTGCATTTCTCGCGCGGCCGCAAGGCGACCAGGACGATCCGCTTCGCACAGCTGGCGGCCGAGCAGGATCTGCGGCGCGGCGGTGTGCGCGAAGCCCTGGCCCATATCGGCGAAGGCCTCGCGGCCCTGCCCCGCATCGAGGAGGAGGAAGAGCGGCGGCGCCTGGAGTTCGGGCTGCAGATCACGCGCGCGACCGCCGCCATCACCGCCGACGGCTATGGCGCCGACACGACGGAGCAGGCCTATCGCCGGGCGCGCGAGCTCAGCCCGGGCGTCGTCGATCCGCGGCATTTCCAGGCGCTCTACGGCCTGTTCGTCGTCCGCTCCAGCCGGGGCCGCCTGAGCGAGGCCGCCGAGCTGGCGCGCGAGATGGTCGCGGAGGCCGACGACGCGGGTGATGCCGCCGCCCGCTGCGTCGCCCACTGGTGCGTGGCGATTGCCGCCAATTTCCGCGGCGATTTCGCCCGCGCGCACACCCACGCGCTGCAGGCCGTGGCGCTGCACGACCCGCAGCGCGATGCCGGCAGCGCTGCCGAATACGCCCAGGATATCGGCGTCGGCGCCCTGGCGCACAAGGCGCTGGCCGAATGGCATCTCGGGCACCACGCGGACTCCCAGGCGAGCATCGGCTCTGCCGTGGTCGCCGCGCGGGCGACCGGTCACGCCAACACGATCGCCTATGCCCTGCTGTTCGCCGCCTATCTGCGGCTGCTGGCCCGCCAGGCAGCAGAGGCGAGCAGGCTCGCCGAGGAGCTCGTGCACTTCGCCGATGAACGCTGCATGGGCTATTGGGCCGCCGCCGGACGCTGCGTGCTGGGAGCCGCGGCGGTGATCCGGGGGGATTTCGCCCGCGGCCGCGACCAGCTGCAGGAAGGTCTGGAGCGCCTGCGGGCCACGCAGATCCGGGTTTTCCGCCCGGCCTTCCTGGCCTTCCTCGCCGAAGCGAAGGCCGGGCTCGGACAGACCGCTGCGGCGGCGCAGCTGCGCGACGAGGCGCTCGCCACGATGGGCGAAACCGGCGAGCGCTGGTTCGACATCGGCAACGGCGGGCGCCCGCCGCCAGCCGCCCTTCGGCACCCGCGGGCGGCTGCGGGCTGAATCCCGCCACCCGGTCGGCCGGCGGCGCGTCATTGGGAAATTGTTAGCACTCTCCGATTACCGTCCGCGCCATGGACGGTAGTCAAACCGCGTCGAGTCGCGAGGCGACGGATGCCTTGCTGCGCGGCGATGCCGTCGCGCCGCACTGGCATCCCAAGATCGCCCGCTTCTTCCTCTATTGGCGCAAGATCCATCCGGCATCGGGCCTGCCAGGCCGCCAGCATTTCGATCCGCTGGCCATCCATTCGCTCCTGCCGGGCGTCTGGCTGCTCGATATCCAGCCTGAGCCGTTCCGTCTGCGCTATCGCCTGGTCGGCACCGAAGCCGTCGAGGCCATCGGCAGCGAAGTCACCGGACAGTGGATGGATGTCGCCCATACGGCGGTGGCCCAGGGCGCGGCCTACATGGATCGTTATCGCGCCGTCGCCGAGCAGGGTTTCCCCAGCTGGCGGCGTGGCGTACCGCGTCTGTGGACGCACAAGAAATATGCGACGCTCGAGAACATGGTGGTGCCGCTGGCGGCCGACGGCGTCACCGTGGATCTGCTCGCCTGCCTGACCGTCTTTCATGCCGAGGCGCTGACCGGGACTTCCGGCTACCGCCCGAACGAGACCTTGCGGATGGGGCCGCGGTTCTAGCGGATCGGCTCCTCCGGGAAGGCCAGTTCGTGGCGCGAGCGCCATTCCCGACCGACGTAGTTGACGATGAGCGACCGGCGGACGCCATGGATCGGGCGTCGCCCGAAGCCGTGCCAGGTGTCGCCCGACGGGACGAAGGCCAGGGCCCGATTGAGACCATAGGGCGCCCGGGCTACCGGCCGGAGATCGCGGTCATAGAGGTCCGTGCCCCACTCCGCCGCGTCGGCGCCGTCGGACAATCCGATGATCAGCGTAAAGCGCTTGGCCCCGATATCGGTGTGGGGCTCCAGCCAGAATCCGTCGGTATCCTGGCAATACTCGATGCGCAGCGACGTGCCGCCGAGATCGATGCCGCAGGAATGCTCGATCACGCCGACGATATCCCGTCCCTGGAACGCCCGCGCCAGGGCATCGATGGCGGGAAAGCGCTCGCGGTTCTCCGCGCTGCAATACGAGCGCGCCGCATTGTGCGTCTCGCGCTTGCCGTGCGTTTCCGGGGGCGGCGCCGGCAGCGGCAGCGCGGCCAGCGCCGGCGCCACGTCGCGCGGCAGCGCCTCGGCGAGCAGCCAGTGACGGAACGGCTCGTCCGCGCGCCGGGCGCCGGCCATGGCGCGGACAAAGGAGGATTTGATGGCCTCACGGCCCCAGCCGGCACTCACCACGGCAGCAGCCGCTTGGCCTGCGCGGAGAAGCGATGGCGGGCAAGCTCGCGTCCGGCGGTTGCCGCATCGACCATCCAGTTGATCATGATGTAACGCCGCGGCCCGACATACGGCTGGTGGCCGTGCCAGGAATTGTCGGTGCGACGAAAAGCCACGAAAGAGCCGGCGACCGGCGGCACTTCGGCGATCACGTCATCGATGTCGGACGGCCCGCGCAGCAGGCGCAGCCGGCCGCCTGTGCTGTGCCATCCGGCGTTGAGGTAGAGCAGAGCGGAGGCGAGCTTGTCGCGGCTGTCGTTGTGGATGGCGCCGTCGCGCGCCCGGCACCGGCTGCGCACCGTCACCAGGCGGGCCCGCCCGCGGAGCGGCAGGCCCAGGGCCTGTTCCAGCGCCGCCTCGACCTCGGGCCCGAGAAGCTCGTCGACCAGCGCGGCAAAGGCCGGTCCGTAGCTCAGCCCGGAGAGCGGAAAGAGGCCCGGCCGATCGATGGCCGGAAAGTCCGTGCGCAGATCCGGCAGCGCCGCCTGCGGCACCAGGCCTTCCGCCATCAGGAACGGGAAGGGCTCATGGAAAACCGTGGCCTGCCGCAACCGGTCGTCGTCCAGGTATTGCATGGCGTGTTGTCGGTCGCGGGAGCTAGACGGCAAGGCTGTGGCGACCCTCGGCGCTGCCCTGATACGCATCGAACGCCGCCGCCACGATCCGGGCGAGCGACCGCGCCTCCGGCTTGATGTCGATGACGGGACCGTCGACCGAGACGAGCCCGGCGCGGGCAAGCTCCGCCAGGACCGGGTTGGCGTCGGTGACGGGCCGGGCCGAGGCCGGGCACCGGCGCAGCGAGGCGCGCAGATCGACCCGCATGTCGCACATCAGCCGCTCGATGATATCGCGGCGCAGCCGATCCTCGTCGTTCAGCGGGATGCCGCGGGCGGTGGTCAGGTTGCCGGCTTCCGCCCGCGCCAGCCAGGCCGGGATATCCGCGGCGTTCTGGATGTAGCCGTCAGGAAACATGCTGATCGCGGAAGAGCCGAAGCCCAGGATCGCGTCGCTCTCGTCGTCGGTATAGCCCTGGAAGTTGCGGCGCAGGCGACCGGCCGCCGCCGCCCGGGCAAGGCGATCGCCCGGCCGCGCGAAGTGATCGATGCCGATGGCCACGTAGCCGCGTTCCGCCAGCAGCGCGGCGGCGGCCTGGGCCTGCTGCCAGCGCAGCTCCGGTCCCGGCAGATCCGCCTCGTCGATCAGGGCCTGGTGGCGCTTCAGCCAGGGAACATGCGCGTAGCCGAACAGCGCAAGCCGGTCCGGCTCCAGCTCCAGGGTCTGCCGGACGGTCCGGATGAGCGTCTCCTCGGTCTGCCGGGGCAGGCCGTAGACGAGATCGATGTTGACCGAAGCGATGCCGGCGCGGCGCACGCGCTCGACCGCGTCGCGGGTCAGCTCGAAGGATTGCCGGCGGTTGATGGCGGCCTGCACATCGGGATCGAAATCCTGCACGCCGAAGCTGACGCGCGTCGTGCCCGTGTCCGCCAGCGTTGCGACCATGGCGTCGCTGAGGCTGCGCGGGTCGATCTCCACCGCGATCTCGGCGCCCGGCCGGACGATGAAGGCCTCGTGGAGCGCTTCGTGGATCCGCCGGAAATCCTCCGGCCGCAACGTCGTCGGCGTACCGCCGCCCCAATGGATGTGGTCGACCCAGGGGCGGAACCCGAGGATTCCCGTGACCGTCCTGATCTCGGCGAGCAGCGCGTCGCTGTAGCGCGCCAGCGGATGGTTGTCCCGGGCCACGCGCATGTGACATCCGCAGTACCAGCAGAGCTGGCGGCAATACGGAATATGCAGATAGAGCGAAACCGCGGCGCTTCGCGGCAGGCGCTGCAGCCAGGCGGTGTGGCAGGTCGGCCCGACCCGGTCACTGAACTGGGCGGCCGTGGGGTAGCTGGTGTAGCGCGGCACCTTGCGGCTGAAGGCCGCTGAAAACAGCGTGTCCATATCGGCTAATTGTCGCCGGAACGGCGGGCGGCTGCTTTGACATGGATCAAACGCGATCCATCCCCGCCCTTGGCCCTTGACCGCAGCCGGCCGGACCGCTCCGCTGGGCGTCCCTGACCCCAGACCAGCTCCGGAGGAGACAATGACCGCTGCCAAGGAAACCCAGGCCCTGTTCGACAACGGCCTGAAAGTGCGCAAGGCCGTGCTCGGCGCCGACTATGTCGACAGCTCGATCGCCAACGCCAACGACTTCACCATGGCCTTCCAGCGCATCACCACCGAATGG
>SXGR01406428.1_pt1 | contig 14293 bp, 14 predicted proteins | sample 3174711 | NCBI WGS metagenome assembly SXGR01 (sample SAMN11356860, study PRJNA531348) | freshwater metagenome | isolation source: freshwater sample F1-60 | place: China: Fuxian Lake, Yuxi | collected 2017-12-25
CACAAAAGGTTCCCCGGACGAAATCGAACGCGAGATTCGCGCTCAAATCGACCGAGCCGAAACCATTGGTTTGCCCATCACTCACATCGATTCTCACATGGGAACGCTGTTTGCTCGTCCTGATTTTTTTGAACGGTTTGCCAAGGTGGGGATCGAAAAACAAATCCCAATTCTTGCGATCGGCGGACACGGGACGCATACCCGCGTTGAAAACCCCGGTGCTCTTGATCAGGTCGGGAAACTGATCCCCAAAATTTGGAACGCTGGCCTGCCTGTTCTCGACGATCTACACACGGGCACCTATTCATGGAAACCTGCAGAAAAAACCAGCCGTCTCCTGACGCTGCTGGCGGAGTTGAAACCCGGAGTAACCGAGATCCTGTTCCACGCTTCTCGACCTACGGAGGATTTTCCGGTCATCACGAGTTCTAGCGAATCCCGCTTAGCAGACCTCAACGCACTCACTGATCCTGCCGTGAAGAAACTCATCCAAGATCGGGGGATCGTCCTCACGACGTGGAAGGAACTCATGGCACGCAGGAAAAAAGCGGCTCCCATGCCGGAATAGCGGAGCCTACGGATTCCCTGCTCCCTCTCGTGTTCAGGGATTAGCCGATGCTTTGGAAATCGGCTCTTACACGTTCGAGCAATGTCTTGGAGAGGCGGATGCCCTCGGCTTCAGCGATATTTTCGCCTTCATATTCGATGCCCAAATACCCGTGGTATCCCGCGTTCAGGACGATCCGCAGCATTCGATGGTAATCGACGAGAGTATCCTCGCCCCGTTTATCGAAGTCATGCGTCTTCGCAGAGACTGCTTTGGCGAACGGCATCATCTCCGCAACACCCTGATAACGGTCGTAATCATAAAAATTCCCGAAATCCGGCAGTGTTCCACAGTTCGGCAGGTTGACCTGACGCATCACACCCGAAAGCCATTTGCCATTGGACGAAAGATGCCCGTGGTTCTCCACGATCACATTGAGATGGTGATCGCGAGCCACAAGAGCCAGTTTTCTTAACCCATCCGCCGCACGATTCTGTTGCTCTTCAAACGTGCCTACATTGCCAGTCTCTGCATTCACGCGGATGGAGTGGCAGCCCAAAAACTCTGCGGCTTCAACCCACTGGAAATGGTTTTCCACAGCACGGTCTCTCTGGGTCGCATCCGGATCCCCGAGCTGTCCCATTCCATCAATCATGATGAGTAAAACGGTGACCCCAAGGTCATGAGAACGATTCTTGAATTCTGTCAGATAAGCCTTATCTCGCGCTTTATCTTTGAAGAACTGGTTCACCAACTCGATCGCGTCGATGCCGTAATCCAGCTTGGCGACCTTGGGGAAGTCCAGATGATCCATCTGCTTCTTTTGGAGCGTTCGGTGCAGCGACCACTCGGCCAGTGATATCTTGAACAGTGGCTGCCCGGGCGGAGCTTGTGGGATAGCCGCGAGCCGCTTGCAACCCGAGACTCCAGCACCCGCCACGGCGGCGAAGGCCGCTTGTTGAAGAAACTTACGACGATTCATTATTTCCTCCCGGCTCTGGTTGTTCTCAACTTATCAGAGAGACTTAGCTGCAACGGCCTTTTTCTCATGAAACGTTGCTGCGAACAGAAGCAGGATCGCCACGGCACCAATCGCAGGGATAATCCAAATCGTTTGCCATTGATGACCCACGGCAGGCGGGATCGCGGTGTATTTTTTAAGCACTACCCCCGAAATCAAAGAGCCCACATACATCCCCGCACCATACGTCAGGAAGGCGACCAACCCTTGAGCCGCGCTCCGGATCTCTGGACTAGCCTGTCGATCCACATAGATCTGACCCGTGACAAAGAAAAAGTCGTAACAAATACCGTGGAGAACAACCCCCATGATCAGCATCCACGCGAGCGCGCCGCCATTGCCGTAGGCGAATAAGAAATAACGCGCCGCCCATGCCGCGATCCCAACGAGCAACATCTTTTTCACCCCAAGCCGGGTGAAGAAAAATGGCATCACCAACATAAAATAGATTTCTGACATCTGACCAAAAGTCATCTTGTAGGCAGGCTCAGAAATATTGACCTCAGTCAGGTAGAGGTTGGTGAAATTATAATAAAACGCCAACGGAATGCAGACCAAGAAAGAACCGAGTGCAAACATGGAGAATGATGGATCTTTGAACAGCCGCAAGGCCGGTAGACCGATGACATCACCCAAGCTGACCCGCTGACCTTTGCTTTTCGGTGGTGTATGTGGAAGCGTAAGCGAAAAGAGTGCCAATGCTAACGAGGCACCGGCCCCTACCAACATGGGGACGGAACTTGCTTCCTGATGAAGCTTACCAATTAAAACACCGGCCGCGATCCATCCAATGGTTCCAAGAACCCGAATTCCAGGAAACTCTTTACCCGCATCTTTCATCTGGCCGAAAGCGATCGAATTCGTCAACGCCATGGTCGGCATATAACAGAGCGTGTGAGCCATGATCGCACCAAAAAATAGACCCCATGTTTGCTGCGTTGAGGCAAGGTAGAGAAACACGGCACCCATCAAATGCAATGTGGCCAATACTTTTTCAGAAGAAAAAAAACGATCCGCGATCATCCCCACGAACAAAGGAGCAATCATCGCGGCAAGATTGGTCGTGCTGTAGGCAAGGCCGACCTGAGCCCCATCGAATTTTAATGTATTTGTAAGAAATGTTCCCAGTGTGACAAACCAAGAGCCCCAGATAAAATACTGGAGAAACATCATTACCGAGAGTTGCAGGCGTACTGTAGTTTTCATGAGCAGCGTTCGATTCGGATTCGCCAACACATTACCCATCAGCTCCAGCCTTTGGCAAGTGAACGAATCGGTTTGATCCCATCCTAAAGAGTTACGGAGGTAACGGCGACCGCGCGTTCAAGAAAACTTTCAAATCCAGAGCACTCTTCCCTCCGAAACCCGGGATTTCCTGGATCTGTTCTACGGTCGCCATCCGGAGTCGTTGGATGGAGTCAAACTTCTTGAGCAACGCGGCTTTGCGCTGGGCACCAATCCCGGGGAAATCATCCAAAATACTTTCAGAAATTTTCCGCAGTCTCAGTTGTGCATTGAACGTATTGGCGAACCGGTGAGATTCATCCCTCACACGTTGCAGTAACTTGAGTGCTCCACTGCTATGACTGAGAACCAGAGGTTCCACGACGCAAGGTCGATGAATCTCCTCGTTCTCTTTCGCGAGACCGATAATCGGAATATGGCCAAGCCCTAAAGCCTTGAGTTCTCCGTGCGCAGCACTCAACTGACCTTTGCCTCCGTCAATCAAGATGAGGTCGGGCAATTTCACTCCAGTTTTAGCTTCCTCCTGCTCCACCAAGGATGGATCCACTGTTTGCTCTCGGAGCAGTCGCGTATACCGTCGCCGTACCGTTTCGGCCATGCTGGCAAAATCATCCTGACCCGTGACGCTCTTCATTTTGAAGCGTCGATAATTTGCCCGGTCGGGTCGGCCTCGTCGAAAACTCACGAGCGACGCAACAATAAAAGTCCCCCCAATATTTGAAATGTCGAACCCCTCGATCCGTTCGGGTGGTTGACTCAGGTTCAACGCGTCCGCCAATTCCTGTAAATCCCGCTCCGGATTCATGGACAATGGGAGGCTGTAAGGGATCCGTTTGAATTTGTTTGTGGTTTGTCGTGTGCGACGGAGATCCTCAATCGCATCACGCATCTGGGCAGCTTTTTCAAAGAGGAGCGCAGTCGCGGCTTTCTTCATTTCGACCTCCAACTGTCGCTCCAACTCCCCGGTCTGACCCTCCATGAACTCCACGGCTGCTCTGACTTGTTGCAAATAATCCGCCTGCGTCACATTCCCAATGCAAGGCGCTGTGCAATGTTTCAGATTTCCATAAAGACAATGCTTATAATCCTGCTCCCCGGGCGTGTGGGCTCGACAACCTCGAAGAAAAAACTTCTTCCGCGCCATCGCCAACGTGCTGCGAAGCGCAGACGAATGGACGAACGGACCAAAATACAGCGCGCCATCCTCCGTTCGTAGCCGAGTCAATGTGAACCTCGGAATTGGATCGTTAAGATTGATTTTGAGTAGAAGAAAGTTTTTGTCATCCCGCAGATCGATATTGAACTTGGGCTGGAACTCCTTGATCAGCTTACTCTCCAACAGCAACGACTCCGGCTCGTTGCGGACAACGTGAATGTCGAGATCATGGATCGCATCTACTAATGCGTTGAATTTTAGATCCCACCCTTGACGCCGAGACGGCTGGAAATAGGAAGAAACTCGTTTACGAAGATCCCTCGCCTTGCCGATGTAAATCACCGTCCCGAAGCGATCCTTCATCAGGTAGATCCCCGGCTTGTGCGGCACCTGACCTAATTTCTGCCGGATCTGCTCTCGTGCGTTCATACCATCGCCCTAGCATCGACCCAACAGGGTCCGCTCAAGCCTGCGCAATCTCTGGCTTCTCCATAAACGCGTAGCAAAGCATGTGGCAAATCCCCATATGAGCGTCCTCAACACGCCCATAATGCTCTGACTCCACAACCACAACATGCTTCGCCAACTCCGCCAACCGCCCACGCTTAGCTCCCACCAACGCGACCGTCTCGAGCTGATGTTCATTCCCCCACTCGACCGCCTTAACCAAATTCGGTGAATTGCCGCTGACACTCATGGTCAACAAAAGGTCCCCCGGACGGGCATAATTCTGAATCTGCCTCACAAAAACTTGATCGTAAGCGTAATCATTCCCCAAAGCAGTCATCCAACTGACGTTATCATTCAGAGAAAGAACCCGAAATCGGCGAGGCAATTTGTCAGAAGATCCTTTGCCGAGATCCGTCGCAAAATGGGATGCATTCGCCGCACTGCCACCATTGCCAAAAACAAAAATCTGTCGATCCCCCTGATAAGCAATCCGCAATTGTTCGATCAACGCCGCTACCTTCGCCGTTGGGATCGAGTCCAAAGCCGCTTTTTGTGCATTAATATACTGTCCAATCCAAGTCTCCATAACCCTCAGCATCGCAGAGTTTTCAAGCCTTGGAAACTGACAAACTCATCTCCCGAATCCCAATTTCTCCGCCAACAACAACGCTCCGACAGGCACCGCGTCCTCGCCGAGTCCCGCCAACTCAATCCGAGGCCCGAGTGCAAATGCATGCATGACAAAACGAGGTAACTCAGTTGCCACCGCCAACCGAAGTGGTTCCCCGATCAACGAAAGGCCTCCTCCAAGCACAACCACGCTCGGATGACACAAGTGAACCACATGCGAAAGACCCAGTGCCAAGTCCTCGGCCACTTCCGATAACAATCGTCGCGCAAGCAGGTCCCCTTGATCCAAGGCGGGACGTAAAAACCGCGCTTCACCCCGATCACGCCCTGCCGCCAATCGAGCCAAGACCCCTTCGGGCTCCCCCATAATCGCCGTCCGAATCCGACGATCCACCGCCCAACCCGAGCATCGCGATTCGATGATCACCCCATTGCGATCCAATCGAAGATGGCCGAACTCTGCTTCGCCCGGGGACCGTCCATGATAAACTTTCCCATCCACCACAAGCCCACCCCCGACACCACTCCCCAGCGTGACATAAAAAACGGGATTCAGCCCTCGACCAGCCCCAACCAACGCTTCCCCGAATGCGGCTGTATTGGCGTCATTTTCGACTCCGACCGGCGCATTGATCTGGGCCTCCAACCAAGGGCCAAGGGCAAATCCAGACCATCCCTCGATCTGGTGGGAACACTCGATCACTCCCGTCTTACAATCCACCGGCCCACCAAACCCCACACCCCCCGCAACGATTGGACGCCCTCGAATCAACCCGGGCAACGCTTCCTTGATCTGATCCCTAATGCCTGAACCTCCACGAAGAGAATCCACCGACAACCGGGTTCGTTCCACGATTTCCCCGCTCGCCAAGCCAAGGACGAGTTGCAGTTTCGTTCCACCGATTTCGACACCCAAGTATAGATTTGCCATGAAATTCTTGAGCCGCAGCATGGATCAATTCGCTCCCACTGAGAAGATTTTTGTAACAAACGGAACCCGATCCAAGTCATACAGTTTGTCAAGAGGTCTGGCATGTGGTAGCTTGGTTGCTGGGTGAGATCCCCAGAGTTTATGAAATTCAGATTACGAAAACAACGTGGGTTCACCCTCATCGAACTCTTGGTTGTCATTGGGATTATCGGGATCCTCGCCAGTTTGCTGATGCCCTCCATCGTCCGAGCCAAGCAAAAAGCCCAACGGATCAAATGCCTCAACAGCGCGCGGCAACTGGGGCTTTCTGCCGCCGTTTATGCCAGCGATTATGATGACGAACTCCCTCCCCGCAGACGTGTTACCAATGCTTGGCCCACTGCGCTAAAATCCTATTACATCAACGCCAACATCCTCAAGTGTCCCGCAGACCGAATGCTCGAATCCCGCAGCTACCTCATCAACGGATGGAATGACTACTGGGAAAAATACCTCTCTCCCGTCGATTACACTAAGATGATGCGCTGGTCACACCCCCACGGGATGAAATTCAGCGATGTCCGATTACCTTCGGACACCATCCTGTTCGGGGAGAAAAGGATCGGCTCATTCCACATGCACATGGATTTTGGTCAGGACGCAGGAAACGACCGGCACGAGGTCGCTCAAAACATGCATGGTAACAGCAATGGAGGCAAATCGGGTGGGTCCAATTTCGCCTTCATCGATGGCAGCGTTCGCCTGCTGCCCTATGGAGGTTCGATAAAGCCTGTCAACATGTGGGCGGTCACCGAAATGTGGCGGGCGGCTCCGGTGGAATTGCCATAACCCTTGGCTTGGAGTATCAAGTCCCGTCCTGCATTTCCATGATAACCGAACTGAACCCGCAACAAATCCCGATCACGTTCGGGGATATCAAGAAAAACCCAGAGCTTGCCCCAAACCAAAAAACTGGTCACCTCATCGTCCAACACTACTCCCCGTTAGTCTTTGGGGTCGCATCAGCCCTTCTTCCCAACGAGCCTGCAGCGCACGAACGAATCGTCTGGGTAGCTTTCGAATTATTGGCTGACCGATGGAAGCGCATACCAAAAAAAACTACCATCGCCGCTTGGCTGCTTCGGACAGTTTGTTTCGCAGTCCAACGAGAACAACGCGCTCCCGGTCGAGCCAAAGCACTGCTCAGTCCTGCGCTCATGGCTCGCATGATCCTCATCAAGTATATCTTTCGACTGCCAGCCAAACTCGCCGAACCGATCATCCTCCTGTTAATCTGCCAGTTTTCCCTTCCCGCCTTGGGTTCCGCGTTGCGCGTGAAAGAAGCTGCCGTGTCGAAACGTGCCAAGATAGCACTCGCCAAGATCCAAAAACTCCTCATTAGAACGGGAGTCGCTGAAACCCCTAGCGCCATTCTCCAATCCCTAACAGTCCCGTTCTCACCCGAACTCCTCGACCAACTCAACTCCCACCTCCAGACGGTTTTACCTCCTAAACCTCAGCGATCTCCCCTGTTCCAGAAAACCTTGCGATCTTGGCGATTGCTCGGGCTCCGCCAACTTTGGATCGCGGCGATGAACACCATCGGAGCCGTGATCGTCGTTGTAGTCATTCTCGGCTTAACTTTTTTTTGGCTCGCCACCCACGGGTTTCTCACACATTGGTTCATTCAGAACAGCAACCGCAGTTTAGCCAAGGAAATGCCCGAAGTCCTTGTACCTGCACGGCCTTGGGTTGGAACCTCCGCCGAGCCCACATCTCTACCTGAGAACTCTTCCTCTCTTTTTACTCTCACCAACATTTGGTCTGCCAAACTCACCTTCACTTCGAGTGCTTGGAAAGATATCAAACCAGCGACAGTTCCACGTATCCGAAAAATTCAGCAATCCGATGGGTCCATTGTTTTGCGAAATCCAAAAGCCAAACGGAGTGGCCTTGCAGGAGTCCTCGGATACGACTTTAACTGGGCAAAGGGTAATCTGGAGTTCGCGGGACAAAACTTCCCTGATGTCGCCGCCCGATTCCGAGGGAATGGGACGTATGTAAATTCCCTCTTCGCCAACAAGCAATCCTTCAAGGTTGACCTCGATAAATACAAGAAGGGCCAAACCCTAGGTGGGGTGCATACCCTCAATTTCCTGAACACAATCGCGGACAACTCATACCTCCACGACTCGTTGGGGGAACAATTATTCCGTGACCTCGGCGTGCCCGGCCCACGCACCGCATACGCCTACCTGACCGTCCATGCCCCCGGAACATTAACCAACCAAGCTCTCGGTCTTTACGTGTTGATGGAAAATATCGACGCTGATTTCGCAGCCAACCGATTTAAAAATAAAACCACTCCGATCTTCAAACCTGTCACACCTCATCTCTTCAAAGATTTAGGTGATAAATGGAAATCTTATGAAGAAATTTACGATCTAAAAACCAAAGCCACTCCGGAGCAACTCGACCGCGTGGTACAGTTCTCGAAACTCTTGACCCATGCCGACGACAACGAGTTTGCTCGACGACTTCCTGATTTCTTGGATCTCGATGAATTCGCCGGCTTTCTTGCAGGCCACGTCCTCCTGTCGAGTTATGATGGCTTTTTGGCAAACGGCCAGAACTACTACATCTACCTCCACCCTGACTCCAACAAATTTGGTTTTATTTCATGGGACCAAGACCATGCGTGGGGAGAGTTTCCCTACGTGGGGACTGCGGACTCACGGGAAAAAGCCAGCTTCTGGGAACCTAGCAGCTATGATAACCGATTCCTCACGCGGGTGTTAAAAGTCGAAGCTTTCCGAACCATTTATCGAAGCCGCCTTGAAACCGCACTCACCAATTATTTTAACCCCGACTACCTTTTCCCGAGAATTGATCATCTCGCGTCACTCATCAGGCCGGCCGTCGCAGCAGAATCCGATTTCCGCCTGAAACGATTTGACCAAGCCGTGAGCACGAATTGGGTCGCAGGACCACGCGACGGAGGGATGGAAGGACCTAAGAGCCCGGTGCACCAAATCAAAAGATTCGTGATCAATCGCACCCAATCGATCCGCGAGCAACTGGATGGCAAATCCAAAGGCCGAATCCTCCGAAGGATGAACCTCGGAGGAAAGAGGGATTCTGAGGAACAATCCGAGGATTGATGCCCTCGGTTAGCTGATTAAGGCTTGTCGCCTTTATCATAATCTCCGATCGACCTTAACCAGATATTGCGAAAACGCATCGGGTTGTTGTGATCTTGGAGTTCGATATACATTTCAGCAGGATGCGGCCGGTTGTAACTCCCATTCGCGCGGTGAGGCGTCGTCCCTGCAAACTCCCGTTTATGATGCAGTAGCACACCGTTGTGAATCACAGTCACGTTCGCCTTCTTCATGATTTTCGATTCCTTATCCCATCGGGGGGATTCGAAAATAATATCATAAGACTGCCACTGCCCCGGAGCCTTGCTGGCGTTCACGAGAGGAGGGCTTTGCCCGTAGAGTCCACCACATTGACCATCCGGATAGGTCGGATTGTTGTAAGAATCGAGCACCTGAATCTCGTAAACTCCGTTGAGCAGAATTCCGCTGTTCCCACGCCCTTGGCTATCTCCTTCGACCTTGATTGGCGTGGCAAATTCAAGATGCAATTGAAAATCTGCAAACTTGTTCTTGGTGCGAATACTACCCGTCTTGGGTGCAACTTCCATGTGGCCGTCCTCGATCTTCCACTTCGCCGGACTTCCATCTCCCTGCTGCCAATTACCGAGTTGTTTTCCATCGAATAAGATGATCGCATCCGAAGGTGCAGGAGCCAGATGGCTGAACGATGCCCCTGCAGTCACGATGCGCGGCTGCGGTCGGTCACCGTCATGGACATGCCACGTGGTCCCGGGAATAATCGGCGTATCTTTATAACCAATTTTGGGTGGGTCGGCGGCCCATAGCGTTGTCCCACTCGCTAAAATCAGGGCTGAATAGATCAATTTTTGCATAGTATCGTTCGCTGAATTGCCAAAGTCTTCCGATTACCCAAAGAGAATGCAAGCGATACTATACGCTTGCAGACGACTGCCTAGGTGAGTCTAATTTCGACATTCAACCTGACAGCTCATCTATTATGAAATCGCTCACCTTCGTCCTACTTCTGTGTGGATTCCTTGCAGGCACCCTACCGACCCAAGCACAGGAGCAGAAAAAGGCTGAAGAACAACTCCGGACGTTGATCGAGAAAGTCCAAACCAAACTGAAAGCCAACAAACGCACCGAGGCGGACCTCGCTGATGAACTGAAGGAATTCGACGCATTAATCCTCGAACACAAAAATGAAAAAACAGAGGAGGTTGCTCGGGTACTTCTCATGAAAGGGGCTTTGTATGTTCAGGTATTGGACCTCCCCGACAAAGGGGGTCCCCTGTTCAAACAAGTCCAGAAAGACTTTCCCGGCACCGAAGCTGCCAAGAGTGCCGAAAAACTTTTCGCCTCAATCGAAGCACAGGCAGAAGTCAGAAAAATTCAGAGCAAATTGATCGTAGGATCCGAATTCCCAAACTTCGAAGAAAAGGATCTCACTGGAAAACCCCTCTCCATCGCCTCTTTTAAAGGCAAATATGTCCTCGTAGATTTTTGGGCAACATGGTGTGGACCCTGCGTTGCTGAACTACCCAACGTCCTCAATGCCTATAAGGAATACCACAGCAAAGGCCTCGAAATCGTCGGGATCAGCCTCGATGAGGACAAAGAAAAACTTAACTTATTTCTTAAAAAACACTCCATGCCTTGGGCGCAATACTTCGACGGCAAAGGGTGGCAGAGCAAGTTGGCAGGCCAGTATGGTGTCAACAGCATCCCGGCAACCTACCTCCTTGATAAAGAAGGCAAAATCATTGCAAAAGATTTGCGCGGCGAGGCGTTAGCGGCGGAGTTGGAAAAACTGCTCAAGAAATAATCACCCAACTCGTTTCACTCATCACAAGAGGCGTGGCTGGGCCGAGCCCCGTCCCACAAGGCCCAATCGTTGGTAGGCTAACTCTGTCACCACACGTCCTTGCGATGTGCGATTCAGATACCCTTCCATAATCAGGTAAGGTTCATAAACCTCCTCGATCGTATCCGGTTCCTCACCCACCGCCACCGCCAACGACGAGACACCTACCGGCCCCCCGCCGAATTTTAAAACGATTGCCTCAAGAATTCGTTTATCCATCTCGTCCAGACCATGCTGATCGATCTCCAGCAACGCCAGCGCGCGGTCGGCGGTTTCCATACTGATCCTTCCATCCCCGCGCACCTGTGCGTAATCACGCACCCGCTTGAGCAAATTGTTGGCGATCCGTGGGGTCCCTCGGCTACGCCGCGCGATCTCTAATCCCCCTTGTTCATCAATTTCGATACCCAGCAAATGCGCTGAACGAATGACAATTTTTTGCAACTGCTCCGCCGTATAATAATCCACACGCTCACGCACAGGGAACCGCGTAAGTAACGGCGCAGACAACAAACCACTCCGCGTTGTAGCACCGATCAAAGTAAACCTCGGTAGGTTCAATCGAATGCTCCGAGCGTTCGGACCTTGATCGATGATGATGTCGAGTTTGAAATCCTCCATCGCCGGATAGAGGTATTCCTCGATAGTTTTTTGCAGACGATGAATCTCATCAATGAATAACAGATCTCCCTCCTCGAGATTCGTTAACAATCCGGCAAGATCACTCGCCTTTTCGATCGTCGGGCCAGAGGTGGTTTTCAAATTCCCACCCATCGATTTAGCGATGATATTCGCCAACGTGGTTTTCCCTAAACCCGGAGGCCCATTTAGCAGGATGTGATCCAGTGGCTCCCCTCGTTGTCGAGCTGCTTGGACAGATATTTCCAGCCGTTCCTTCACCTTCGCCTGACCGGTAAACTCCGAAAAAAGCGATGGTCGCAGCGTCATTTCAAGAGCCACATCTGGCTTGGTCAAAACATCCGCGTTTGGGCGTTCAGGCATATAATTCTAAGGTTGGCAACCCGTGCTCAGGTCCTCAACGGACATCCTACATTCAACCCGTGTTCCAAACAATACGCCGCATTCTCCACGTATTTTTGGGCCCACTGCTTTAGCCCTGCACGTTCCTCGGGACTGAGCATTTTCACCACTTTCCCCGGCGTCCCAAGCACCAGTGATCCCGGCGGCACCTGCATCCCTCCCGGAACCAACGCATTCGCGCCGATGATGGATTGGGCCCCGATCACCGCCCCATCGAGAATCGTTGCACCCATCCCGATGAGACATTCGTCTCCCACATGACATGCATGGACCACCGCAGAATGCCCCACCGTCACCCATTCCCCAATCACACACGGATAATCATCCGCAAGATGAACCACCGCGTTATCTTGAATGTTGCTGTAAGCCCCCACCGAGATTTGGTTGATATCCCCTCGAAGCACCGCCCCAAACCAGACGCTCGCAAAATCACCCAAAGCTACATCGCCGAGCACCACGGCAGTGCTCGCCAAATAAACGCTTTTGCCAAGTACAGGTTGCTTCCGCAAATGCCCTTCGAGCTGGTCACGCAATGTCACCCCAACAAACTGCGATGATGCACCTAAAAAATCGAGTGCTAAAACCAAGAAACCCGCTAGGTATTCCCGGCGGGTTCAAAATCTCTCAGTCAACTAGGTATCCTAACGATGACCTCGAAAATGGGAGTGGCGTTGGCCGTGATGATGTCCGCTCCCAAAATGAAAACCGATGACAGGTCGGGGTGCATAATACACCGGTTGAGGCACATAATAAACCGGTGCTGGAACCACCACGACGGGTGGCGCAACCACAACCTGTGAGTAAACCACGGGCGTTTGATAAACGACCGGTTGAGTATAAACCACAGGAGCCACAGGCTGAGGCACGTAGTATACCGGAGGTGCCTGATAAACCGGCACGGGCTCCATTGCTCTCGAGATAATAGAAACCGCCGCAACCGCAGTAAGAATCTTTCCTGCTGTTGCCCACTCCCCTTGGCCGGCCTCTAACCGGGGAACAATTGCCGAACCTAACAACGCCAATGACAATCCAGAACTTACAAGAACACGTTTCATAAACACATTCTGGCGGATCACCCGCCGACTTATAAAGCGACCCGTGATTAGGTCGTCCTTATATCAAGCTTCGACGGGGTGATTTGTCTTTTATTCAAACCTAGCTTATCCCTAAAAGGAACCGATAGACCACCGAACAGCTCATGAACCCGAATCTCAGCCCAGAGATCAGCCGCCCTGCGCCCAAGAGCCGACGCATCCCCCGCTCCTTCAAAGAACTGACCCCAAGCAACCATTTCCATCCGGGCACTTTCTTCTATGAACTCCTCTGGAAAGGCTGGCTCACCAAGCGCACCGGTCGCCGACACCGCCCACAATTCCCAAATGTTGATCCCGGCCAAGCCGCCCTCACATGGATCGGTCACTCCTCTTTCCTACTTCAATTCTCGGACATGAACGCGTTGGTAGATCCCAATTTTGCCAATTGGCTTTTTCTCCTCAAACGCCTCCGCCACGCAGGTTGCAAAATCGAAGACCTCCCCAAAATAGATCTAGTTCTCATCACTCACGCTCACTTCGACCACTTCCATCGACCCAGCATCCGAAAACTCGACGGCCACCATTTCCGAACCGCCGTGGTTCCATGGGGGATGGGGGATCTCGCTCTAGGATTGGGATTTGGACGAATTGTGGAACTTCGCTGGTGGGAGTCCTTTGAGCATCGCGGCTGGAAGGTAACTCTCACTCCCTCCCAACATTGGGGTGCAAGAGTCCTTCACGACAAACACCGTGGCTTCGGAGGTTACCTCATCGAACACCAAGGCCGTTCCATTTACCACGCGGGTGATAGTGCCTACAACCCATGCTTCAAGGAAATCGGTGCGCGCACCCGACCCGAGGTCGCCCTCCTGCCGATCGGTGCGTATTATCCCGATTCCTTTCGCCGCGTTCACATGGGCCCTGACGAAGCCTTGACCGTCTTTCAAGAACTCCAAGCCCAATGGCTGGTTCCCATGCACTACGGCACATTCAAACTCAGCTTTGAACACGTGGACGAACCCCTCCGCTGGTTGCGCGAACTCACCGCCACCGCAGGGTTGAGCCACCGATTGCGAGTCCTCGAAGAAGGTGTCCCCGAACTTTTCTAGCGGCGATCGCAAACAGGAAAAAATGGTAATGCGTCAGTGGAGGCGGGTGGTAGAGGTCAGGAGGAATTAAAGAGGAGATTGTAGGGGTCTCCTTTTGGATCGGAGGCCAAGGCATTGAGAGCGGAGGTTAACTTACTGAAACCATCCTCGGTGCGTTTGTTCAG
>SXGR01444001.1_pt1 | contig 14289 bp, 20 predicted proteins | sample 3174711 | NCBI WGS metagenome assembly SXGR01 (sample SAMN11356860, study PRJNA531348) | freshwater metagenome | isolation source: freshwater sample F1-60 | place: China: Fuxian Lake, Yuxi | collected 2017-12-25
GTTATGGGTGAAAATGGTGGAGATGTATTAGAACATTTTAAGTATGAAAAATTTTTTATATATCTTCCTATTTTTTATTATGATGATAATGCTGTTACAAAAGCTATAATTATTGAAAATAATGAAAAAACTAATATATTTAGCGATTTCTTAGTTAAATCGCTTAATAAAAAATATGATGAAAATGGAGAATTTATTGAGAGATTTAAATATATTACAGATTCTAGTAAATCTGTTATATTGAAATATTATTTTTTCTTTAAGATAAGGATATTGGAAAAACTAAAAGACCTAAAAGACCTTAATAAAACAGATAATGAAAATAGTTTATTGTTTAACTTTCTAAATAACAATAGTGTTGTGATATTCGGCAAATATAAATCTGTTTATCATTATTTTAATGACGCTATAGATATAAATTATGAAGATATTTTTGAAAAATTTATAATAAATTTTTTTCCGAATATAGAATTTAGTATACCTTTAACAAAAGAAGATAAAGAGGCAATAATATATTTCTTGTTTAGTGGATATAGTATAATTTTGTGTGTTAATTATGAAGATGTTGAACAATCAAATTTTAAAGTTGTGTTGGTAAATATATTTTGCAATATTGATACAGTGATTATCGATCATAGTAATGATCCATATTTAATCGAAAACATTATTAATCAAGCCATTATGTTTATGGATGATAATAATAAAGAAATAGTCCTAAATTTTATTAGAAATTTTCTCAGAGATTATATTATTATCTCTATGAATAATATAACTTATAGATAATTTAGTAAAAAAAAATATAACAAATTATTAAAAATGAATGATACTGATGATATTCGAAGAAAACTTCAAACATTTAATGATAAGGAATATTTTGAAAAAAACTTAGATACAGAAGATACTGTTTTTAATTTTTATGATGATATGATTGTATATCAATTTTTTACTGTATTTCACAATGCTAAAAATAAAGTTCAAAAATATAAATTTTTAGATATGAAATGGTCAATTTCAAAGGATTTGAGGGATTTTTATGAAGTTATACGTATATTTTATACTGTCATAGAAACTAAATACAAGGTTATTTCAGATATACGTAATGAGCCTAAACAACTTAGTCAAGAAGATAAAATTATATTACCTAAATATTTAATATTTGATTGCGATGATAATCCAAACAATGGTAAGAATGTGAAAGAAGATGATTATGAGAAATATGTTACTTATATACCTGCATTTTATTTTGCTGATGAAATAAAACCTGAATATATCAATAAAGGTATAGTAATACCTTATCAAAAATTTATTGCGAATAACTTAAGTTCTACACTAAAAAATTATTTAGAAGATAGAGATAATTTTAATGCAAAAGAAAAGTTTGCATTATTAACATTAAAAGAAAATTATAGAATTCTTTTACTTTATTTTAGGTTAAAATTAATACTACTCAAAAATATAAAAAAATACTATAACGACGTATATAAAGAAAAATATGGTAAATCTGAAACTAAAAAAAAATAGTTTATTATATCACTTTTTAAAATCAAAAGGTTTAATTGATTCCAATTATTATAGTGTTTTTATATTATGCTCCTTAGAAAATATTTATTTAACAATATTCGATAAATTATTTTCAGATAGTGGAGAAGATATAGAAATAAGTGATAAATTTAAGATTGCTATAATATATTTTTTACTTAGCGGATATAGTATAGTATTATATGTTGATTATTCAGATATTAATAGCAGTAATTTTAATATTACAATGGTAAATATATTTGTAAGTTATTATAAAGTTACTATAGATCACCATCAATCTTTATTTAGAAATATGTTAGAAGAAATTGATACTATTGAAATTAGTGATTCTGATAAAATTGAGAAAGATGAATTATTGAAATATATATCATATATGTGTAAGGAAACTATCTTTGTTAATAATCCATAGAGATAATATATATTTTTTTTATTTCCACACTAACAAAATGGATAATACTGATGTAAATGATATTGAGGATCAAAATGTTAAGCGTTTGCGCGAAATAGTTAGTAAGATTGATGATTTCACATTATCAACGAATTCAATAAATCTTGATTCCGCAAATATAAATATGCCAATGCATTATAGAAGTCCATCAAATCAGATATATCAATTCAAAGTTAAATCACCAGAACTGAATAGACGTGAAGAATCATCAATATCTCCGCGCAATAAAATAAAAACACAATACAAATATTATCGATTAACTAATATTTGTATATTCCGCGAAAAATTCCAATACTTCAACATATTCGCATCATTTGGATTTCTTGGAAGTGGCACATGGATATTATCAAGTAAAGTATCATTTAATTCACTTGTATTATGGTTAACAATAATATTCGCATGTTATATCTTTTATATATTCAAGACCATGATTAATTGCGGATATGAGGATAATGCGATTAATGAAATAACGGACAATAAACAATCAAAATCAATCATAACACTGTATAATGGTGAAACAATAATGATATCTGCGATTAAAATATCGCTTGATGATATATCTGAAATGAATTACGATAATATAGTCGCATTTAATGATTTTTGCATGGCTCATATTATAGAAAAAAATAGTCAAACATTCATACGATTAACAAATCTGTATAAAAACCATAAGATGTTTATTAATTTAAATAATATATATTATATCTAAACACATAATGAACAATATCACATATAGAAAAATAACATTCCTCGAAGATACAAAAATTAAATATTATGATGTAGATATTCGCGATAATAAATTATTTATGATAATAGTTACATACATCGATGATAAAATAATAGCTTTGTTAAATCATATTAAAAATTATATCATTTATCTGTTAATATATTCCAATAATCACACATTTGAACTTAAAGATTATCCGCTTTTAAAAACGATTGACTTTATATCATCATCGAATAATATATCCATTTATAATTGCCCTAATCTTGAAATAATACAATATAAATCTAAACATGATTTAAGCCAATCCATTATACAGAATATATATTTAGAAAATTTGCCGAATCTCAAATATTTATTAATGTTCAAAGATAAGATAAATGTGGAATTGTTAAAGTGCGAAAATATGACAGTAATAGATTTATATAACTATAATGGAAATGATTTATATGAATTAAGCAATGATGCTATTAATATCACTGATTTACCTGTACCTATATCTATTAAATATTTATTAGATGATCGTTTTTTAGATGAGCACATTAAGTATATCGGATATATAAAAAAATTAAATCTATATAGGAATTATGATACAAATACGATTAGTATAGTAAATTGTGATAAATTATCTGTTATCCAAATCACATTATCAGAAATATATGAATGTAGAAAATAATTATGCGGATGTTGAAAAAAATATAATAAAATCAAATATATCAGATAATGTAATTACTATACGTAAACTTATCAATTATTAAATTGTTGTATTATCTGTATTGTGTGGTTAATCTTTATTTCCACATTACTGTTAATCAGATATAATATTTTTAAGTTTGGGAAGAAACTTTCGCTAACTTTCATATTAGATATATTATTAAGGATTAATATCTGTAATCCGTCATTATAATTTTTTTTTGTATAATATTGTGTATGATAAGCACAACAACCATCATTACTTTGTGTTTTCGACATATTAATCATATATAAAGTACTTGCTATACGTGGATTATAAAAACGTCTAATATTTTGAGAATCAAAATTTCCACTACCATAAGCAGTATCTATACACTTGTCTAATAATCTGCAATTGACTTTATTATGTTTATCACAAGTACTGCTTAAATCATTAAATAATCCATATGTTGTTTTGTTAATTGCGCGAAAATGCACTATATCAACAAAATCAATATGATTAAATATAATTTCGCAAATATCTCTAAATTCGAATATGTTCATTGTTTGTATATTATATATATTATTATTAATCTTCATTTTTTCGTATAAAAAAATGAAATATCACACATATATACTTAAAACAATGCAACAATCAGTGCCTGATTTTATATGCCATGTTTCTAATGATATTCCAAATATCATTAGTGATATTTATGGGTTATTGGAAATAGATGAACTAAAGATTTTGCCATACGATATTATACAACACATATATAGGCAAATATTCTTATCTGTTCCAAAAAATACTTATGATGCTCTCATCATAATGCGTTTGATGAATAGATGTTGTTGTATTCATCATATGTACAAGTTATTTGATCAAGATTACGCATTAGGCAATGAAGATATGATTTTCTCAGTTGTTGAGAATAATCTTGATATGTTCATGTCAATGCTAAATGAATATTCGATAATATATAATGGCTGTAGAGAGCTTAAAATAAGAAGTCAACATACAGGATTTTTAGTGAAATATATTCATCGCAAACTTAGATTAAATTTATCATTCACAATATTAAATTTCAGTATCCAGAAAATTGTTATTAATGATTTTGTATATAAAGCAATACAAAATGATTCTGCGCTTATTGAATATATTCCTTTATTGCGATATGCTAACTATTCGTCATTAATTACTTTTATTATGATTAATTTCGATACCTGTAATATAGTTGAATATTTGATAAATCGCTTATGTGAAATGTATCCGCAAAATGAACATAATGGTAAATTAATTTGTGCCGAACATTTTATGAATGATCTTATGAAATATTATGGATTAGAAAAAGTACAGCGCAAGATTTCATTAACACAAAAATTCTTAAACGAATACATTCACGCGTATATCGATCAATTATCTGATAAACAGTTAATATCTTTGTTAGAATCTCATCCATTGATTGAAAATCCAAACAAGATAATGATGAAGCGGATAATTAAACTGATCATCGATTATCCAGATGAATGTTTGAATTTCCGCGAATCATATTTTAAGTATTTTTGCGATCTTGATGAATTGAAGTTTTATATTCGCGATTTAATCAATACAAACAACAATACTGTATTTAGATCGGCATTTACATCAATGTTAACATCAACAGGTTGTGTGAATAATAAATCATTAATGCGTACACTTCAAGATTCAAGCATTCATTTGTTTGGTAAAAACAAAAAAAAATAATATTTTTTTTACTTTTGTAAAATGAGTGATGATAGTGAAGATAATATATTAACGTTATTTCCTGAAATAATAAATATACTTGAAACAGACCCTAAAAATATTTGTTTTTTTTATGATGGTATTATGTTTTTTCAGTTATTAAATATTCCATATACAGATAATCATTATTATATTAATTTAAATGATAATAATTTTTTAACTGGATATAATTATATAGATAAAACATTATTTAACTATGGAGAAGATCTTAATTTTAGTATTAAATCAGATAGAAATGAAAAAAGTTTGAAATATTTTGATACAATTGAGAATCATAATATTAATAATGATGGATTTATAGTAGTGCCAGCTCAATTTAGTGATAATGAATATGAAAAATTAACATGTAAAGGATTTTTTTATAATAATAATATAGATAAAGAATTTAACGATTTAGTTGATAGATATTTTTCTAGATATAAAAAAATAGATTCTAATGATACAATAAAATATTTCCGTACATTATGTGATAATAAAGAATTATTAGATCTGTATTTTAATATAAAATTTAAATTACATGAAGATATTTATAGTTTTTATTCATTATCAGAAAAACAGGAACAATATAAAAAATACGATTCAAGCTTGTTATTTGATTATTTAGAAAAAACAATAATAGATTCTGGTAATAATATCGGTAATATATTTAAAACTAATGAAGATGATATTTTCAAATCTTGTTTCTATATTTTTAATAATGATAATATTACAATAGAGTATACAATATTGTATGATATATTATGTGAAAAATTATTTAAATCAGATAAGGATTATAGATCTATTATAAATGATAATAATGATATAGAAATGTTTATGTACTTTATATTTGGTGGTTATAGTATTATTAAAGGTATGTTTAATAAAAATGTATGTAATCTTAGGTTAGTAAATATATGCTGCACTTTAGAAATATTTAAAGAGTATAAAATATCAGATGATGAATATTTATACGAAATTACTAGATTACTTAATGTACCTTGGTATTTAGAGAATAAGTTTCGTATATTTATATTGAGAGAAATAAAACCTAAATTAACTAATTGTATTATAATATCAGAATAGAAATATATTTAGGTAACTTATATGTTATATCATTCACACTCATAAATGTGTTAATATCATATATCATTATAATATAAAAATGAAATACAATAATATATTATCAAATATAATGAATATTAAGATTAATGATATACACAATAATGAAGCGTTATCTATTAATGGATTATATATTATGTTAAGATCAAAAAAACGTATAGAATATACAGTATTAGTTAAGTTAATTCGTTTATTAAATGCGATTTATGATGATAATGAAATAAATAAATATGAATATGATATTATTAATAACTCTATTGTTAATAAAGCCATTAAATACTTCAATAGAGATACAGTTATTAGATTCTTAAAAAATGAAGTACTATATATATCGCAATTTAATATGAATAATCTTAAAATACAGCATGATATAACCTGTAATGATTTAGACTTTATCGATATTTGAATAAAAAAAATGAAATATTATATTATGTTATTAAAAAGGACTCTTTCCAAAAGTATGGTTAAAATCAATATCGAACAAATTCCACAGTTAAGTGTTAATGAGATATATGATACGTTAAAGACGAATAAATATATCGAATATTCATCATTGTTGATGTTATTTTATCGATTAAATATATTATATGATGATGGAATAATTTCAATACGCGATTATAGCTGTATTGAGGATATTATCACGCTTAAGGTTATTAAATATTCTGATACAAAAGATGTTATTATTTTCTTAGAAAAAGAAGTGACTAGTATCTCGAAATATAATAAGAATTATTTCGAGATTCAACATAATATGTTTGATAATGCGCATTTAAATCTTATTATTAAGTGAATGTGTGTTTTTTTTGCGCATCATATATTGATTTTTATATTTTTTTTATATTATATAAATAAAGGTATGGATTTTTTTAAATCAATAATTACATATGAACTTGATTCTAATGTTCATTCAAACATTATACGTGATATATTACAATTATTAAAAACTGATAAAACATTTAACGAATTTCAGATTGAGAATATTACAAAATATATTACTTAAGAATTTTCAAAATAAATCTATAGATGAAGGATCAATATTGAGTATTGTAGAAGATAAAAAAAATATGTTTAATGATGGTGATGATTTTTTTATATTCACTATTACTTAAAACTTTATGTGGTTTATATTCAGAAAGTCCATTATCTGAAGCGTTATTAAAGATAATTCCAAAAACTAATATAATAATTATTAATGAAGAAGAATAAATAAAAAGCTAAATGACAAATTATTTTGAACAATTGCCTATTGAGATTATTGCTAAAATAATTATAAGTGATAAATATTATCTATCACTCATGTTTGTAAATAAATCGTTATATAAGATGTATAATGATAATATCGATATATTTGCGCATTATATAAGTGAGGATATTAAAAAAAATATTGGAATGCGTAGTTATTTATCTTTAATTGCCTTTATTACATATATAATGCCAGAATTAGAGCAAAGTAAGAAGATATATAAAAAAATAATCTTAAACATGAATATTTCACAAAAAATCCTTGATGATATAACTTTAAGTCATAAAATATATTATAGCGTGAAAACTAAAGATATAATGTATTTTTATACACATCAATTATATATCAAATATGTTTATATATTGGCTAATAGATGTAATGTAAATACGAATGAATTAATAATATATCATACTATATTTCATAATACGAGAAAATTGCGCAAATTGTTTAAATTGTTCAAATTATACAGATATGATGATGAGAATATTTTTACGTATTTATTATCGTATTACTATTTATCTGTTAAAATAAATGCTATAAAAGAAACAAAGTTAATAAAATTTATCATAAAAAGATCATCTAAAGAAGTTATTATGAGTATAGATAAATTTATTACTGAAATCCTTAAAAGAAAATATAATAAGTTATATATTATTGGATATTTATTAAACATAAAATTACCATATAATATAGACATACGCGAACATTGCGATAAATATAAATCACTATTATTAGAAAATTATTCACTAAAAAAAATATAATATCTATATGTGTGCGTTATATTTTTTTTTATATAAGCATATCAATTATAATAATGTTTGGATTATCTATTGTTGTAAATTTTCTATCACAACATGGTGTGAATATGATCCTTAAATTAGGCATATTTTTTAACACCATTATTCTTGAATCAGATATCCATAATATATCTAGCGTTTCTATAATATCACTATTATTTAATAAATGTACTTCATTATCTTTTATATTCATATATTTGCGTATAATATTTGATTTCGTCATAGTAAACTTTACTTTAATCAACCCAATATTATCTGGCAAATTATAATCATCTGTTATAACATATCCACTTATTTTGCTGATCATAAATATATTTCTTAAATCATCGTCAATATATCTTAATAATGAGCGATTCATAATTAACTTATTGCCAAAACGAATATATCTGTAAACTTCTTCTAAATCATCTATCGAAATTAATGTAACGCATTTATCAATAAATATATTACATATTTCATCATAATCATTAATTATTTCGTTAAGTGGAACATATAATAGAGAATTGGTTGTTGTAAATATATCAACATAATGTTCATATATAACTAACGATATCATCGCATTCTTACGCAATAAATTTACATTCCTTATATATTTTGTAGTAATATATTTTCCTTTTTTTCTTTTATATTTGTATTCTTTGCATAAATCTAAATGTAGCGGAATATTAAATGCCAAACAATAATTTAAATGATTCTCAATACCATATATTTTTGATAATATCGTTCTATGAATATCTTCGCAAAACACCATTATTTTTGATCAAAAATATCTAAATTCAATTTATCTGTATATATATTACAATAAAAATGAATACAAACGAATAATAAATATATGATGAATTATTTTGAACAATTGCCTATTGATATTATTGTGAAAATAGTCATAGAAAAGGATTATAATATTTCACTAATGTTTGTTAATAAATCATTATACAAATTATACAATGATAACATCAATATATTCGCCTATTATATTTCTGAGAATATTAAAAAAAAATTCGTGATGACAGATTATTGGGATTTTTGGGATTTTATAGATCTTATAATGCCTGATAATAAATTATTTGGATTAAAATATAGCAATAAGTTATATAAATATATAATACAAATATGAACATTCCAGAACAAATAATCGACAAAATAAATATTAATAATTTTAATGGTTTTGTTAGAAAAAACAACAAAGATCATATGTTTTATTATAGTCGTTCATTATATATCAAATATATTTATATATTGTCTGGTAAATATAAAATAAAAAATGATTTAAATGATGAATTGCTATTAATATATCATACAATATTTCATAATATACCAAAAATAAAAGAATTATGTGAAAAAAGAAAACATTATCATAATATAATATATGATGTTAGATTTAACATAATGAATTTATTCGCTTATTATGCTTTCCATCCTATGATAGATATAAATAAAGAATTATCAATAATACATAATATCATAGACAGATCATATCGAATATCTCTAAAAAATATTAATTTATTTATTCGCGATATACTAAGTAATCCATATAACAAATTATATATTGTCGAATATTTACTAAGTATAAAATTGCCATATGAAATAAATTTAGGTAAACACTATGAAGAATATGAAAAATTAATGGTAAATAATCCTACGAGTAAATATTATATTCGTTATGAAAAAACACGCATAATACTGTTTAGAAGATTTATGGAATATAGCAATTTAACAAAAAAAAAACTCATAAATATTAATATAGAACATAATTAATTCACTCATTATTTTTTTGTTTATTTGCGCATAATCTATGAATATTTTTTTTTGTATTTTTGTTAAGTGGATAAAATTAATGAAAATACATTCAAGGATATGGTTGAAGATATAATTTTTCTGTTAAAATATATTATTTTACGCATAAAAAATTGATTACACATATTTATATAATAATAATGGCATATATTGTTGAACTAAATAGTATTATCAATAAAGATAATTTTAAACTAAAACAAACATTAACAATGTTGAATAATGATGTTATTGAAAATATATACAAACATTTATTTATTGAACATCCACAAACAGATATGGAATATTGTAATAATTTCATAATATCTGGTAAGGTAAATAACTATAATGATTTCTATTATATACTTGGTTGGGATGCAACTTTACATAGAGAATATAAAATTATTGACCTTATATCTAAACCAGCAAATATGGATGTTTTTAAAGAATTCATCGTGCATTTTAATAATGGTACATTAAATAATAAACGTAAAACATTAAATTATTTTATATTATATTCTATCTATCGCACGAATAATATAAACGCACGAATTAGTATATTTTTAATTCCTTTAACTGTAATAAAATATTCTAAATTCACATTAGATATGATAGAATTGTTTAAATATAGTTTTATTTATCATATATATCTAAATGAAGAGGATATTATTGATCAGCGTTTAAATGAATTAATTAATTACATGATCCATAATAACGATATTAGACCTACTATAATTAGGGAAATATTTATATCATATAGAATTTCTGGATTATGTAAATCATTTCCTTATATATTTCACTCAATAAGAGTATATTTAAATAAGCGAAGAAATATGTTTGTCGATCAAAGGGTAAATAATATTTTATTAGAATCATGTAAAGATATTGACGAATATCTATTATTTGATTTGTTATCTAATTATCCAATAATATATGTAACAGACTATATTATTATAAAAAAAATAATATTTATGATGGTCGAGATTATTGTAAGAAGTATTATAATATTAATAACTATCTATGGTCTTTTTGATATTTTTAATGGTAATAACAATACAGTTTTTCCATATATGATGATAGCAGATTTTCTTACAAAAATAACCATTATACGTATTTTAATACCGTTAATTGAAAAAATTGGAAATACGAGATTTGATAACTTACAGATTTTTAATAAAGTTAATTGTAATAGCGTATTTATATTTATATTATTATTAATATCTTTAACCATTAGCTTAACTACGTTTATATGTTTCTATTATTTATATAAAACAATTCTATCAAAAATAATACTCATATTAATAAAAAATTGCGTATAATTACACCATCCATATTAATATTAATTACAACATCTCTTAATTTACAGAATATTACTCTTAGTTTAGGCGTATTTATTGTGTGAATATTGATTGTATGAATTTCTATAAATTTTTTTAACTCATCTGGTGATAAATCATCTTTATTTTGCCTGTATTCACTTGATGTGTAATAATCCATATTAAACCAAGAACTAAAGTTTATCTGTAAAATCTTTAAAAGCATATTATTTTTATCATATAATGATATTAATAAGTTTTCAACCATATCATTATTTGAAATTAGATTATTTGTTATAGAAACACGTCTATATATTGATGTTTCAAAACAAGTTAAGAATGTCTTAAATAACCCAATATCATATGCTAACAATGGATCATTAACATATAAATTTCCATATACGTTTAGCCTAATCATTATATCGCGTAATTCATCATCAATTTTAGTATTTATTTGATGCTTAATATATATTTTTTTTACACCATATAGATATTTCTCCAATCTATATAAATCTTCAACGTCGTAAATAAAAACAATATTATAAATAATGAAAAATTCGCTATTATATCCTTCATAATCATCTATATGTGGATTATCTTTTAGTTCTTCACAATTATTAAAATCATATTCGATTTTATGCGCTTCACAATAATTTATCTGATCCTCAATACTGTATATGTTCGATAATATAATAGAATGTACATCATAATTCAACGCCATTATTTGTTTTATAATTTAGTATGTTTAATAATATTCATTTTTTTGATCATATCAGCACTTATATATTTTGGATCCATATTGTTTGTGATTATAATCTTTAATTTTGGCATATTTTCTATATTAATTATAAATTCTTCGAATTCCTTTTTTCCCAAAATAGTTATTTTAAGATATTTAAGATTTGGCATATTTTTTATCGTTATTGTATTTGTTCTCTCTAGCCAAAGAATTTCTAATATTTCAATAATATCACTATCATATAACATATATATATAACGTGAATCTATTAACATGTATTTCCGTATAATTTGTTGTTGATGTCGACCTGATATATGGTAAAACTTTATCTTAAATAATCCAATATTATCGGGATAATTATAATTTTCTGTTCCAATAATTCCGCGTACATTAATATTTTCTAATATTGAACATATTTCATCACTCAAATCTTTATCATCTTTCGTATAGCATATATATATATCATTTCCTAAACGAATATAGTCTTTAATAAATCTTAATGTGTCTAAATAATCAACTATAATACATTTATTAGCGAATATATTACATAATTCATCGCAATCATCGATAAATTCATCAACTATATATGGTAAATCATCTTTATGAACATTCTTAACACGTACGGATTCTTCACAAATTATAATTTCAATATATGTGTTATCTAAATTATTGATATATTTTGTATTAATTCCTTTATACAAACTTTTAAAACTTAGATGTAATTCTTTACATAAATCTAAGCGAAGAGGAATATTAAACACTTCACAATAATTAACATGATCTTCATAGCTGAATATTTTTGATAATATTAGATTATGAATATCTTCACATAATATCATTATTAACCAACAATATTTTTCTGTTTTTGATTATAAAATATATTCCTATAAAAATGAAAATCGAAGACTTTAAGATTTTATCAAAAATAGGATCAGGTAATGAAGGAACTATATTTAAATGTTTGAACAAAGTTAATAATGTTGAATATGCGTATAAAATAGAGAAAATATTAGAAGAGCGCGTTAAAACAATAAATAAGACAAATAATCCTATATATCGCGAATTACATTTCATAGATACTGTTGCTAGCAAATATCCAGATTATTTTATGCAATTATATTACTATTGGATTGATGATAAATGTGATTATTATAATCATGAATCATCATCAACAGATAATGATTCGTTAAATAACTCCAATTACTGTATTATAAAAATATACTCATTAGTCGATGCTATATTGCCTGATATAGTTAATAAGTTAAATACTAAACAAAGATATTCTATTATAATACAATTATCATATATAATTTATCTGTTAACCAAACATAAATATATTCATGGTGATTTACATATCAGAAATATTGGTGTTAAATATGTCGATAAGAATAAAAAACAAGATATATTTGGCAATATGGTTCCATTATATGGATATCAGATAGTTATTATTGATTATGGTAACGTTCTTAACAAGAAACATATAGACAAAAAAAATAAGAAAGAGAAATCTAAATATAGTTCATTATTTAAAGAACAGTTATGGCGAAGTTTATCTAATATATGTTATAGTGATAAATTCTTTAGTACTGTTAAATGGCAAAACTTTAATGTAACTAAATTTGTTAGTCTCTGTAAAAAAGCAAAATGGCTAAATAATAGTACATTCAGAAAAATAAAATGCTTTGATGCAAAATTAATATATGCGCTAGTATCGAAATATAGTAATATGATTCAGAAAATATATCTCAACTCATGTGGACAAGAATATAAAAAAGAATATCCTATTAAATTATATTTGCCTTTAGAAGATTTTTATATTATATTATCTAATTCTGTATGCGATAGTGAAGTTAAAATAAAAAAAATAACTAAAATATTTATAGATAAACTAACATAAAGCACATAATTATTAATCATTTCTGTTCATTTGCGCGTAATCTATTATAATATTCATTATATATCACTAATCATTTCTGTTTATTTTTGTTTATATTGTGATTATGATTTTTTTGTTCTATATTATTTTTTTTGTACTTGTGTTTTTCATGTGAATTGTTAACAGAAATATATTTTATATTATCATTCGTTTGCGTGTGATGTATTGGTTTATAAAATATATTTCTGTTTTGTTTATATTCGCGTACAATTGATACAGGTATA
>SXGR01276584.1_pt1 | contig 14286 bp, 9 predicted proteins | sample 3174711 | NCBI WGS metagenome assembly SXGR01 (sample SAMN11356860, study PRJNA531348) | freshwater metagenome | isolation source: freshwater sample F1-60 | place: China: Fuxian Lake, Yuxi | collected 2017-12-25
GCTCGACTTCCCCTTCATCTACTGCTCGGCCAAGCAGGGCTACGCCAAGAACGACCTCGACCAGGCCAGCGACACGATGGAGCCGCTGTTCGAGGCCATTGCCAAGCACATCCCCCCGCCGCGCGCCCATGCGGGTGAGGGATTCCAGATCCTCGTGGCCAACCTCGACTACAGCGACTACCTGGGCCGACTCGCCTTCGGAAAGATCTACGAGGGCAAGGTCAAGATCGGCGACACCGCCATCTGCCGCCACGGCAACGGCAAGATCACCCGCAACAAGATCACCGCCCTCTTCCACTTCGAGGGCATGAAGCGGATCCAGATCCAGGAGGCCCATGCCGGTGACATCATCGGCGTCACGGGCTTCGAGGAGGTCTTCATCGGCGAGACCATCTGCGACTCCGAGGAGCGCCCCGCCCTGCCCTACATCCCGATCGATCCGCCCACGATCCAGATGGAGTTCGCCGTGAATGACGGCCCCCTCGCGGGCCTGGACGGCAAGCTCGTGACGGCACGCCACATCTGGGATCGGCTCGTGAAGGAGACCCGGACCAACGTCGCCCTGCGCATCGCCCAGACCTCCGAGCCCAAGATCTTCGCCGTCGCCGGACGCGGCGAGATGCAGATCGCCATCCTCGTCGAGCAGATGCGCCGCGAGGGCTACGAGGTGCTCGTGTCGCGTCCCGAGGTGCTCTGGAAGAAGGACGCCGACGGCAACCCGCTCGAGCCCATCGAGAAGCTCTTCGTCGAGGTCCCCACCGAGAACCTCGGCTCCGTGATGGAGAACCTGTCCTTCCGCAAGGCCCAGATCACGAACATGAACCACGTCGGAAACCAGGTCTCGGTCGAGGCCCTGATTCCGATGCGCGGTCTGATCGGGTTCGAGACCGACCTCGTCAACATGACCCGCGGCATGGGCGTCATGAGCCATCTCTTCCACGAGTACGGCACCGACCGTGGTGAGATCGCCGCCCGCAAGAATGGCTCCCTCGTCTCGATGGACTCCGGCGAGGCCACCTCCTACGCCCTCAACATGGTCCAGGAGCGTGGCCGCCTCATGGTCGAGCCCGGCGACCAGATCTACGTGGGCATGATCGTCGGCGAGAACGCCCGCGAGAACGACATCCCGGTCAATCCGGTGAAGGAGAAGAAGCTCACGAACATGCGCTCTCAGGGCGATGGCAAGGGCATCCAGCTCAACGCCCCGCTGAAGCTCAGCCTCGAACGGGCTCTGGAGTACATCGACGTCGACGAATATGTCGAGGCCACCCCGAAGAACCTCCGCCTGCGCAAGAAGATCCTCGACGAGAACCAGCGCAAGCGTGCCGAGAAGTCGCGCGTCCTGAAGTTTGTCACCGAGGGGACCGAGGGCTGATCCCGGGTAGGGCTGTGCTCCGTCACGGCCCCATCTTGATTGGCGGAACGTTCCGCACCCATGGGGGGACGGGACCCTCTCCCGAATTGGCCGGGCCATCACAGGGAATGCAGGGACTCGACGGAGCGCCGTTCCTTCCTCGGATCGGCGACCTGGCTCTGAAGACGAGTGAATCGGCGCGGAGGAACCTCCCCACGCCGTGCCCCACTTCGGGTTTGATTCCCGGGACGGTATGTCCGTACGTTCCTCACATCTCCCTGAGGAATCCCATGGACCACTCCATCGTGTCGTCGCACCGCCCCGTTCCAGGAACTCCACACTCCCGGAGGGGTTCCCATCGCGCGCTTCTGGCGGTCGCCTCGGGTCTCCTGCTCGGCCTTGCGGCGGCAGGATGTGGCGACAGCGAGTCGGCGCCGAAGAAGGTCGACGTCTCGGCCCAGATCGCCGCGTTGAAGGGGGACAACGACGCCAAGGCCGCGGCGCTCTCGGAACTGGCGGCGGGTGGACCCAATGCCGCCGGGGCCGTGAAGGAGATCATCCCCCTGCTCAAGAGCGACGATCCGGTCGTGCGCCGCCTCGCCGCCTACGCCCTTGGCCAGATCGGCGCCTCCGCCAAGGAGGCCGTGCCAGGACTGACCGCGATGCTGCAGGATCCCGATGGCAATGCCGTGACCGCGGCCATCAATGCCCTCCGGGCGATCGATCCCTCGAAGGCCCCCGCCGAGAACATCCCGAACGTCACCCAGTGACCCCCTTCCCCATCCCAACCTCCATCCCAGATCCCATGAAGTCTCCCCAGAGTCGAAACCTGAAGGCGCTCCTCCGGGCATTCACGCTCATCGAGCTCCTCGTCGTCATCGCCATCATCGCCATCCTGGCCGGCATGCTCCTGCCCGCCCTCGGCAAGGCGAAGAGCAAGGCGCAGGGCATCCTGTGCATGAGCAACGGCAAGCAGCTCGGCTTCGCCTACAACCTGTTCTGCGGCGACAACAACGACACCCTCCCCGGAAACCTCGACGGCGGGACCGGTGCCGCCCAGACGAACCAGACCTGGTGCGTCGGCTGGCTGAACAACCAGAGCTACACGCCCGACAACACCAATGTCCTCTTCCTGCTGAACTCCCAGCTCGGCAAGTTCGCCGGGTCCGCCGGCGTGTACAAATGCCCGGCCGACATGTCCCTGAACAAGGGCCGCACCGGGGTCCCGCGGGTCCGCTCCATCTCGATGAACGGCTACCTCGGCGAGCGCGGTGGCCCCTTCACCGCCGGCTACTGGCAGTTCAAGAAGCTCGGCGCCATCCAGAAACCCTCCCAGACCTGGGTGTTCGTCGACGAGCGCGAGGACAGCATCAACGACGGATGGTTCGCGGTGAACATGGACGGCTACGACCCGATCAAGCCCTCCGCCTACACCATCGTCGACTACCCGGCGAGCTATCACAACGGGGCCTGCGGCTTCGCCTTCGTCGACGGCCACTCCGAGATTAAGAAGTGGACCGACAAGCGGACCATGCCCGGCCTGAAGAAGGGCACGCCGCTGGCACTGGGCCAGCCCTCCCCCAACAACAACGACGTCGCCTGGATGCAGGATCGCTCCTCCGTGAAGGAGAAGAACCCGACGCGCTGACCTGAGGGCAGAGGGGTGGAGTATCGCTCTGCGTCACAGGACGCGGAGGCGTCTTCTCCAGGCCTCACTCCTCCTGGGCCATTCGAGTTCTTCCGAGGGGTCACAACACGTCGAGCCTCTTGTGGGTGCACCCAGTGATGCAGGGCACTGCATCACCCACCACACAGCCCCCCAGGAACCTCTCCCGGCATCCACACCCAGCGTTTTGAGATGGGGACGGGCAGGACCTCGTCCCGTCCCATGCAGGGGTGCACCCGGGACTGCTCTCTCGGGGGAGGACAGGGCTGGTCGGAGTTGCTACGTTCCTCCACGTCATGGCGTCCCCTGCATCCCTCCCCGGCTCCGAGGTCCCACGACGCCTCCGGATCCTCGCCGGGGTCTTCCTCGTGCTGGTGGCCGTCGCCGTGGTCCAGTGGGTCCGTCGTCCACCGCTGCTCCCGATCCCGACGCCGCGGGATGCCGCGGCCCTCGACCCCCAGGTCCGCGCCCATCTCGAGGCCGTGATCGAAGGGGTCCGCCAGGCCCCCCGGAGTGCCACGCGCCGCGCCACCCTGGGCATCGCCTACGCCGCCAACGGCCTCTGGAACGAGGCCCGACAGGCGTTCCTCGACACAGCCCGGATCGACCCCGATGAACCCCTGGCCCGCATGTACGCGGCAGTCGCACTCGAGGAACTGGCCGACCTGCCCGGAGCCCTCCGGGAGTTCCAGGCCCTGACCACCCAGGAACCCGGTTTCGCCCCCGGTTGGTATCGCGTTGGGGAATGCGCGCTGCGGACCGGAGACCTGGCCCTCGCCGAGACCGCCTTCAACAAGCTCTCTACCCTCGCCCCCGACGAGTGGCGAGGACCCGCCGGACTCGGCGAAGTCAGACTCCGTCAGGGCCGCGCCTCCGACGCCGTGCCCCTGTTGGAGAAGAGCCTCGATCTCGATGCCACCGCCCGGCCGGCCCGATTCCTCCTGGGCCAGGCCTACCGGTCGGTCGGACGTACCAATGAGGCCCGGATCGCCCTCGCCGTCGGTGCGGCCTCGGTGCGGCATCCGATGTCCGACGATTGGTCGGAACTGGCCCACCACCACATGAAGTCGATTCCCGACCAGCTGGTGCAGGCGGAGGAGCTGTGCGGTGCGGGTCGACCCGATGTCGCCATCGAGCTTCTCGGCGAAGCCCTGAAGTTCCATCCCGACCACCCGGGACTGAGCCACCAGCAGGCCATGGCCCTGAACCAGGCCGGACAGGCCGACAAGGCCCTGCCGGTGCTCGACCGTCTGATCACCAGGGATCCCAAAAACATCGCCCCTTGGATCACGCGCTCCTACACCCAGGTCCTCCTGGGACGCCACGAGCAGGGTCTGGCCGACGCCCGATCGGCGCTGTCGCTCGCCACCAACTCCTCCCACGCCCACATCGCCGCCGCCAATGCCTGGCTCGCCATGGATCGGGACGCCGAGGCCGTGGCCGCGGTCCGGGAGGCCATGCGGTGTGATCCGAGGAACCCGGAGATTCCGCTCGAGCTCGGCAACATCCTCCTGCGGAACCTCAACGACACAAACGGGGCTATTGCCCAGGTTGAGCGGGCGATCGAGATCGACCCGGGACAGCCACGGGCCCTCGCGATGCTCGGCTTCCTTTCGCTCGAGTCGGGCAACACCAACCGGGCCCGGGCCGCCGTGGAACAGCTCGGCCGGCTCGCTCCGCAGAGCGCGGAATATCGCGAGCTCCGGGCCGCATTTCCGCAGCGATGAGATCCACCTCCGCGCTGGCACTGCTCGCCCTGGCGATCGCGATCGCCCAGGGCTGCGGGCAGGGCCCAGAATCCTCCCAGGGATCGACCCAGAACCCCGCGGCATCCGCGTCGCTCCCCACCCCCAACCCCGCGACCACCCCCACCCGGCCCTGGTTCGAGGCGGTGGGACCCGATAGCGGACTCGACTTCCGACACCACATCGGGACCTGCGGTCGGTTCTACCTCCCCGAGATGGAGAGCGGCGGGGTCGGCCTCATCGACTACAACCGCGACGGGCGGCTCGATGTCCTCTGCATCGATGGCGGGGACCTCGATCCCTCGCAGCCGCGTCCACCCCGGCATCGACTCTACCGCAACGACGGCAGCTGGCGCTTCACGGACGTGACCGAGGCCTCGGGCCTGAGGGTGTCGTCGGGCTTCGGGATGGGCTGCACGGTCGGGGACTGCAACCGCGACGGCTGGCCCGACCTCTACATCACCCAGTACGGGGGCAACCGGCTGTTCCGAAATCGCGGGGATGGAACGTTCGAGGAGGCCACCCAAAGCGCCGGCGTCGCGGTGGATTCCCTCAGCACCAGCGCGGCATTCGTGGACTACGACACCGACGGACACCTGGACCTGATCGTGGTGAACTATGTCCGCTGGACCCCCGAGACGGAGCGGGAGTGCTTCTCGAGCGGGGGACGTCGGGACTACTGCTCGCCCCTCAACTACCAGGCCCCTGCCCCGCCGGTGCTGTTCCACAACCGCGGGGATGGAACCTTCGACGATGTGACCCGCGAGGCCGGGCTGCTCAGGGCGTTCGGCAACGGCCTGGGAGTGGCCACCGGGGATTTCGACCAGGATGGCCGGGTCGACCTCTTCATCGCCAACGATGCCATGGCCAACCAGCTCTGGCTGAACCGGGGTGGCGGCCGGTTCCAGGACGACGCCCCGCTCCGGGGCTGCGCCCTCAACGCCGTGGGCGTCCCACGCGCGGGCATGGGCGTCGTCGCCGTCGATCTCCTCCAGAGGGGATGGCTCGACCTCTTCGTGACCCACCTGGTGGGCGAGGGCAACGGACTCTTCCTCAACGAGAAGGGCGCCTTCACCGACTGGCTGGTGCCCGACGGTCCCATGGCCGGCAGTCAGCCCCATACCGGATTCGGGGTGGAGTTCGCGGATTTCGACAACGATGGCCGGCTGGACCTCTACGTGGCCAACGGACGGGTAAAGCTCGGCCAGCGCGAATCGGATCCGACCCAACCCTACGCGGAGCCCGACAGCGTCAAGAGGGGCCTCGGAGACGGGCGATTCGCGGACGTGCCCTTCGCCGGCCTGTCGCGGGAGGATCCGGGGGTTGGCCGGGGGCTCGCCATCGGGGATCTCGACAACGACGGCGCGCTCGATGTGCTGGTGATCCGACGGGACGCCCCGATCCGGGTCCTACGCAACCGGGCCGCCGGGTCCAACCACTGGATCGCGCTGCGGCTGGAGGATGCCCACGGACACGAGACGCGGAACGCGGTGATCCGGATCGAGGCCGGTGGAAAGATCTTCTGGCGTCAGCACCAACCCAACCAGGGCTACGCCTCGAGCCAGGACCCCCGGGTCCATTTCGGCCTCGGGTCGGCCACACAGGTCGAGCACGTCTGGATCCGCTGGCCGGATGGCAAAGCCGAGGATTTCGGTTCCTTGCCCCCCGACGAGATCCACACGATCCGACAGGGTCGCGGCACTGCCGCTCCAGGAGAGTTTGGGTGGTAACCCGTGCTCCTGCCGGTCAGTCCCGCCTCTCAGGCCAGCAGCGCCGGCACCACCCGGGCGCCCGTGACCTCCGGATCCGTCAGGCTCGTCTCGCGACCCTCCTGCGGATACCGCAGCGCCGCGTGGTCCAGCCCCAGCTGATGCAGGAGCGTCGCGTGGAAGTCGTGCACGCTCACCACGTCCTGGACCGTCTTGTAGCCGAAGTCATCGGTCGCACCATGGACATGGCCCGCCTTGAAGCCACCCCCGGCCACCCAGAGCGAGAATGCATGCCGGTTGTGATCCCGCCCATCGGCTCCCTGCGAGATCGGCAGCCGGCCAAACTCACCCGTCCAGAGAACGACGGTGGAGTCCAGAAGACCCCTCGATTTCAAGTCGCGCACCAGGGCGGCACTGGGTCGGTCGGTCTGGGCACAAAGTCCCTTGAGCCGCTCGGCGTTCTTGTCATGGGTGTCCCACGGCTGGCCGTTGAGGAAGAGCTGCACGAACCGCACCCCCCGTTCCACGAGCCGACGCGCGATCAGGCATCGGCGTCCGTAGTCGGCCGTCACCGGATCGTCGAGTCCATACAGCCGACGGGTGGCGGCCGACTCGCCCGAGAGGTCGAGCGCCTCCGGGACCGCGCTCTGCATCCGGGCCGCTGTCTCGAACTGGGCGATCCGGGCCGACAGCTCCGAGGTTCCCGGGTGACGGACGGCGTGGTGCCGGTTGATCTCCTGGAGCAGATCCAGCTGGTTTCGTCGGGCCTCCGGCGGAACCGACGTTGGCGTCCTGAGGTGGAAGACAGGGTTGTCCCCGCCGCGGAATGGAGTTCCCTGGTAGATCGCCGGGAGGAACCCCGCCGACCAGTTCCGCTCGCCATCGACCGGCAGGCCACCGGGATCCGACAGGACCACGTAGGCGGGGAGGTTCTCATTCTCCGAGCCCAGTCCATACAGCAGCCAGGACCCCAGGGTCGGCAGCCCGGCAAGGAAGCGTCCGGTGTGCATGATCCGAAGGGCGGACTCGTGGTCCACCGAACCCGTGGTCATGGAACGGACCAGCGTGATGTCGTCGGCGATGCCCCCGGTGTGCGGGAGGAGTTCCGACAGTTCCATGCCGCACTGGCCGCGGGCCCGGAACTCATACGGGGCCCCGAGGACATTCCCGGCCTGTTTGTCAAAGTGGACCTCGAGATCTCCCCCTGGGTAGGGCTTGCCGCTCCAGCGATTGAGCGCGGGCTTGCAGTCGAACAGATCCATCTGGCTCGGCCCGCCATGCTGGAAAAGGCTGATCACAGCCTTCGCCCGGGGCCGATGGTGCGGCGGGGCCAGGATCCCGGACGCCGCGGCGTTCGACCGGGCCATCAGGTGGGCCAAGGCAAGCCCACCCAGTCCTCCCGCCGAGCGGTTCAGAAAGGCCCGTCGGGACAGGTTGTTGGGGATCGGCGTCATTCCAGGTAGAGAAAGGTGTTCAGACCGAACAGCGACTGACAGAGATCGGTCCAGACCCGGACCTCCCGGTCGGACTCCACAGAGTAGACCCGGCGCTGCAGATGCAGGAACCGGATGTAGGCGTCCCGCTCCGCCGCATCCGGCGCGCGTCCGCAGGCCAGGAGGAACGCCCTCCGGATCCGGGCTCCATCGTCGGAACCCGCCTCGGCATCGAGACGTTGGACCATCTCCCCGGCACGGCTCCGGCTCGCCTCCGAGTTGAGGAGCGTCAGGGCCTGCAACGGCATCGTGGTCGAGGCCCGACGGGTGCAGTTGAAGACCATCGAAGGGGCGTCAAAGTTGCCCAGAAACGTCGGCACCTGGGTCCGCCGATGCTGCAGGAAGACGGAACGGGACCGGGCCTCTGGATGCGTCGGATCCTCGACGACCTCCCCATCCCCCCGACGTGGGGTTGGGACAAAGGGGCCTCCACTCTTGGGACCGAGCACCCCGGCGACCGCGAGCATCGCATCCCGGATCGCCTCGGCGTCGAGTCGATGGAGGGGATACCGCCACAGCAGCGTGTTGTCGGGATCCACGGCGGCGGCCTCGGGACGGGACTGGGACGACTGCCGGAAGGTCTCGGACAGCAGGATCCGCCGATGCAATGCCTTCAGGCTCCAGCCGGAATCGATGAACGCGGCAGCGAGGGAATCGAGGAGGCCGGCATGGCGGGGTTTTGCGCCGCTGAGACCCAGGTTGTCGGGAGTCCCGACGAGTCCCTCCCCGAAATGTCCCTGCCACACCCGGTTGACCGTCACGCGGGCCAGCAGGCCGGCCTGCGGTGATCCGGGTTCGGTGAGCCAGCGGACCCAGGCCAGACGTCGTCCGGTCGTCCGGGACCCCGGCGCGGACAGGGGCCAGGTCACGGACCGCCCCGCGACGCGCAGGAACTCCGGGACCGCCGGCTCGACCGGTTCGCCAGGGGTCTTGGGACTGCCCCGACGCAGCAGTGGGACGAGGGGCGGCTCGGGACCCACATCCGTCATCCAGGCGATCCGCGCGGGTCGGGCTGTCCGGCGCGACTGGAGTGCGGCCATCTCCCGATCCAGTTCCTGACGCCGCACCGCAAGACGCCGGGTGTACTCGGCCTGACTCCGGACCCAGTCCGGATTGGAATCGTCCGACGTCTCGATCCGGACGTTGTCGACAACAAAGCTGCGTCCGCAGCAGTACTCGAAGGCGAAGGCCCCGGGCGGCAGCTGTTCCGCGGAGAGCTCGATCCCCTTCCCTTCGACGGCACCGTCATGGACGGCCTGCAGGGTGAACCGTCCCTCCTCGCCCGCGGTGATGCGGACCCCGTGGCGGTGACCGGCTTGGTAGCGGCTGGCGCCGAGATCCCCAAGCCCCTTGGCATCGCGCCCCGGATAGTCGAGGTGCACGGTTGTGGCCCCGCCGGGATTGCCATCGACCAAGATGTTGCCCCCTCCGACCGGACCGCTGTCGTCGAAATCGTGCGCCGCAAGGACGTAGCCCACCCGTTCCGCCGGGCGTTCGGCCTCGTCGACCCGGAGCGCCACCAGGTCAAAGGACGCCTCGATCCAATGTCCTGGAGCCGAGGGTCTCCAGTCGAAGACCTCCCGCGTCACCAACCAACGGTCGCCACCGCCACCTCCCTCCTTCAGATGCAGCACCCCGTCCCGGGCCGCGGCACCCGGTGCTTCAAAGGAGTCGAGGTGGACCGGTGGCGAACCCGCCGGCTGGTCGTCTCCTGGGACCGTCGCGGTCCAACGCGGCGCGATCGGCCCATCGCCGTCGAAGGCGTCGGCCAACAGAAGTCGCCCGGGGGGACGATTCGTCGCACACCACGCCGTGAAGGCCGCGCTGAGGCGGGCCTGTTCGGCATCGAGTTCCCCCTCGCGACGCATCCAGTCCTCCAGCACGCCAGCCGGATGGGCGTCGACCACCCGGTCATTGGGCTTCACCCAACGGTCGATGTGGAACGCCGGATAGAGCACCGCCTGGAGCGCGTAGTAGTCGCGCTGCGTGATGGGCTCGAACTTGTGGTCGTGACACTTGGCGCACTGGAAGGTCATTCCCAGCAGGCTCGACCCGATGATCTGCACCGCTCCCTCGAGGGCGTAGTAGCGGTCGACCCGCACCTCGTCCGGATTTCCGTCGCTCTCGCCGGAGCCGTCCTGTCCGTTGCGCAGGAAGTGGGTCGCCTCCAGCAGCTCGATGACCTCCGGGCTGGCCGGCTCGCCGGGACGCCAGCCGCTCAGCTCGTCGCCAGCCATCTGCTCCTGCACGAATCGGTCGAAGGGCGTGTCGCGGTTGAGGGACCGGATGACGTAGTCGCGATAGCGGTAGGCGAGCGGACGGTCGGTGTCGGCATTGAAGTAGCCGTTGGAATCCGCGTAGCCCGCCGCCTCCAGCCAATGCTGGGCCCAGCGCTCGCCATACCGCGGGGAGGCCAGGAGCCGGTCCACAATCCGCCCATAGGCATCGGGCGACGGATCCGACACGAACGCCTCGATGGTCTCCGGCGTGGGAGGGAGTCCCAGCAGGACGAACGACACCCGACGCATCAGCGTGGCACGGTCGGCCTCCGGGGATGGGCCGGGACCAGGATTGCTCCATCGCGATCGGATCCAGGCATCGATCGGGTTGCCCTCGGTGGCATCGGACCCGATCCCGGGAGGAGCGAGGGGGCGGACCGGCTGGAATGCCCAGTGTCCGCGGGCCTCGGGAACCCCTTCGGCCAGGATTCCGCCCCCTTGGAACCAGGCGAGCGACAGGACGAGAACCGTCACGAGCCCCCACCCACCCTGCAGGACCCGGACCCCGGACCCGTCCGACGCGCCGCCACTCGGGGCGCGCGCATCCGGAGCGGAGGTTGTGGGGTCGGGGCTGGCCATTCGGTGGTCGGGAGTCGATTCGGTAGAGAGTGGAGTGCCTTCCAATCTCCGCGGTCCGGGCTCCGTCAACAACCCCCAACTCAGGGTGGTCGGGCGGCATCGGCGAGGACCGGCCGGGAACACGACACGTGCCCGGGTGTTCCTGGGTCCGGATGGAGGCCGCACGAGAGAGGCCCCTCCGCCGAGTCCATCGGCTCAGCCCTGCCTTGCCGCTCGGTGCGCGGTGCCGATACTGAACCCATGCCGACCGCCATCGCCCGGGAACGCGACGCCGAGCCGATCAACCAGTTCAGCGTCTTCCTGCCCAATCGGCTTGGACGCCTCCACGAGGTGACCCGTCGCCTTGCGGAACGGGAGGTCCACATCCTGGCGCTGACGGTCCTCGACACCACCGACAGCACGATCCTGCGCTTTGTGGTCGACGACCCGGACCGCGCCCGGGAACTGCTGGCCGAACATGCCTTCCCCTTCTCCGAGACCCAGGTCCTGGCCGTCGAGGTTGAGGGAGAAGGGCGACTGAAGGATGTGCTCTATGCGCTGCTCGAGGCGGAACTCAACATCCACTACGTGTACCCGTTCCTGACCCGTCCAGGCGGCAAGTCGGGACTCGTGATCCACATCGAGGACCAGGAGGTTGCCGAGCAGTCGTTGCGACAGCACCAGTTCCGGGTCCTCTACCAGCCGGATCTCTCGCGCTGACCCGGTCGGATCATCCTGATCCTCACGATGAAACGTCTCGATCCAACCTGCAGGGCTGCACGGGACCTCCTGGAAGGGCGGTATGTCATCCGGACCCAGACCCCCGCCGATCTCGCCCGCGTCACCATTCCCTGGATGCGCGAGGCCGGATGGAACCCTGGGCTTCACGATGCCGAGACATTCCCCATTGCCGACCCGGAGGGCTTCCTGGTCGGGGAACTCGAGGGGGAACCCATCGCCTGTGTCAGCGGGGTCCGCTATGACGCGTCCTTCGGGTTCATGGGGTGCTACCTCGTCCGGGACGGATTCCGGGGCCTGGGCTATGGGATGGCGGTGCACGAGGCGGCTCGGGACCATCTCAAGGGCTGCACCCAGGGCGGTGACGGGGTCCTCGCCAACGTCTCGAAGTACCAGCAGATCGGCCGGGTGTATGCCTATCGCAACGCCCGATACCAGGGGGTTCGGGACGCCGCCTGGACGCAATCGGGGAGCACCGTCCCGGTGACGGATCTCGATCCCAGGGGCGTGGAGCAGCTCGATCGCGGGTGCTTCCCAGCGGCCCGGAAGGCCTTCCTGGAGGCGTGGCTGCGTCAACCCGAGGCGTGGGCCCTTGGGATTCCGGGGTCCCGGGAGGAATCCGAACCCAAGGCCTTCGGGGTGATCCGGCGCTGCTTCCAGGGCTGGAAGATCGGCCCGCTATTCTCCCGCGATCCCAGGTCGGCGGAGTGCCTGTTCAAGGACCTGGTCCACAGGATCCCGACAGGGGACGCCTTCGTCCTGGACGTCGCTGAGCCCAACACGGCGGCGCTGGATCTGGTCCGCCGCCACGGGATGACCGAGGTGTTCGCGACCGCCCGGATGTACACGGGTCCTGCGCCTCGGATCCGACTCGATTGGGTCTACGGCGTGACGACCTTCGAGCTGGGATGAGTGCGATGGATCGCCAGCTCGGGTTCCTCAACGCCACGGCCCTCAACATGGCGAACATGCTGGGGGCTGGGCCGTTCATCACGATCTCGACCCTGATGTCGGCCCTTGGAGGACCGCAGTCGATGCTCGGATGGGCGATCGCCGTGCTGATCGCGATCCCCGACGGCATGGTCTGGAGCGAGCTGGGGGCGGCGCTCCCGGGTTCCGGCGGAACGTTCCGGTATGTGCGCGAGGGATTCGGTCGGGAGACGTGGGGCCGGCTCATGGCCTTCCTGTTCCTGGCCCAGCTGCTGATCAGCGGTCCATTGGAGATCGCCTCCGGCTACATCGGGTTCGCCCGGTACCTCGACTACCTCCTCCCGGGCATCCTGAGCGGGGGTGTCCTGACCTGGAAGGGCGCGGCTGCGGTGATCGGACTGGGACTGTTGAACATCGTGTTGCTGTACCGTCCGATCCGCGGGATCGGACGCCTGTTGGTGGCGCTCTGGATCGGGGTGCTCCTGACGGTCGGGACCGTCCTGGTGAACGGGGCGCTTCATTTCGACGCCCAGATCGCCTTCGACCTCCCGGCAGGCGCGTTCCAGTTCTCCTGGGGATTCCTGCTAGGCCTCGGAGCCGCCACGCGGACCGGAATCTATGACTTCCTCGGCTACTACGATATCTGCTACCTCGGCGACGAGGTCCGGGATCCGGGCCGGACGATCCCCCGGTCGGTGATGACGAGCCTCATCGTGGTCGCCCTGATCTACGTGGGGATCAACCTCTCGATCAACGGCGTGATCCCCTGGCGCCAGTTCGTGCCGGAGGACCAGCATCCGGAGGCCGCCTATATCGCCTCGGCTTTCATCGAACGGCTCCATGGCCCGACCGCGGCACGGATCTTCACGGTGATGGTGCTCTGGACCTGTGTCGGATCCGTGGTCGCCCTGCTCCTCGGGTACTCGAGGATCCCGTACGCCGCTGCCCGGGATGGGGTGTTCTTCGGCACATTCGGCAGGCTCCATCCGCGGCTGGGGTTCCCCCATCTGGGACTCCTGCTGATCGGTCTGCTGGCGATCGCGGGGAGCTTCCTGTCGTTCGGCACGGTTCTCGACACCCTCATCGCGCTGCGGATCCTCGTCCAGTTCGTGGCCCAGATAGCGGCGGTGATCCTCCTCCGACGGAATCGCCCCGAACTCGCGCGGCCCTACAAGATCTGGCTCTATCCCCTGCCGCTGGTCGTGGCCCTCTTCGGCTGGCTCTTCGTCTTCGTCACCTCCCCGCTGAAGGTCATTGGCTTCTCCCTCACGGCGCTGCTGACGGGGGTGCTCGCCTATGGGGTGTGGTCGTGGCGCACCGGTCGATGGCCGTTTGGTGGGCCGCATGGGGAATCCGGAGAAGCTCCGTCCGGGATCCCGTCGTAGGAGCGGTGCCTGTTCCCGTCGCTCTTTGCTCCTTCCCCGGGGTGGCCTCCGGCTCCATGATATCGGTATGCGACGTCGTCGGGAGGCACGCGAGCGTGCCGTCCAGTTTCTGTTCCAGCACGAGCTCAATCCGCCGGAGGATCTCCAGGCGGCGCTCGACCATTTCTGGGATGCCCAGAGGTCCAACGCGGTCCTGGAACGGCTCCCCGGGGCCACTTGGGGCGAGAAGATCGAGATCCCGCCCCCATCCGCCGACGACGTGGCGATGCGGGTCTTTGCCGACAGCCTGATCCGCGGCGCCCTTGAACACCAGGAACAGGCGGACGAGACGATCCGGAAGTTCACCAAGAACTGGGAGATCAGCCGGCTGGCGGTGGTCGACCGCAACGTGCTCCGCCTCGCGATCTACGAGATCATGTTCCGCGACGA
>SXGR01167079.1_pt1 | contig 14284 bp, 8 predicted proteins | sample 3174711 | NCBI WGS metagenome assembly SXGR01 (sample SAMN11356860, study PRJNA531348) | freshwater metagenome | isolation source: freshwater sample F1-60 | place: China: Fuxian Lake, Yuxi | collected 2017-12-25
ATGTTGCCCGGCGTCGGCTCGATGCCGGAATTCGGCAGCAGCTCGGTGAGCGCGGGCACGAGCACGAGCGCGTAGATGAATGCGTCCATGCCGTCGAGGCACCAGCCGCCCCAGGCCGCCCAGAACCCCTTGATCTGATTCGAATTCAGCTTCGTCTTCTGTGCGGGCACACCGACTACAGCCATGCAGACCCCCAAAAATTGTGAAACGAGCGCTGCATTCTACCTTGAAGTAGAAAAAGTGGAGGAAGTGGAGGAAGTGGAGGGAACGAAGGGAGCGGCGGAAGAAGCGGAACAACTGACTTGTTCCACTTCTTCCACTTCTTCCACTTTTTCTACTTCTCTACTTAGAAACTGACCCTGAATCCGAACTGCATCGTCCGGAACTGCCCCGAGGTGGGATCGCCGAAGTCGTCGGCGCCCTCCTCCGAGACCAGCGTGAAGTTGTTCGCGTTGAACAGGTTGAACGTCTCGGCGATCGCGTCGATCGACCTCCCGCCGCCGAGCGGAATGCGCTGCTGCAGCCGCAGGTCCACCCGCTTTTCCGACGGCTGGATGAAGCTGTTACGCGGCACGATCGTGCCGTTCGGCCGCAGCCGCTGGCTGAAGTCGGCGCCGGTCCCGCGCACGTCGCCGCCCCAGAAGCTGGCGTCGCGGTTGCCGGTGCCATAGTAGGTGAGGCCGCTCACCTGGAATCCGCGTCCCACCTCCCAGATTGCATTGAACACGGCGCGATGGCGCTGGTCGCTCGCGGAGAGCGCCCACTCGCCGCCCATGTCCGGCGCCGTTGCGAACGGCACCGGGATGAACCGGGTCGTGGCGGGGTCACCCGTGAAGGGCGGCGACTCCCTGTCCCGCAGCCGGGAGAGCGTGTAGGTGGCCGACGCCTGCCACCGATTGCTCATGCGCTTGATGAAGCTGGTCTGCAGCCCGTGATAGTCGGACGCGCCCGTGCGGACCAGCAGCGAGATGCTGCCGAAGTCCGGGAACGCGCGGCGGCTGACGTCGCTGAAGGGGTAGTTCGCGCCGGTCGCCGGGTTGTACGTCAGGTTGACGGTGTCGATGATGTCCTTCTCGTTGCGGCCCTTGGTGTACACGTAGTCCGCCTCGAAGGCCATCGTGGTGCCGATCTGGCGCGCGAAGCCGAACGAGTTCTGCCAGTTGCTGCCAAGCTGCCGCGAGTACTCCGGCGAGGAGACCAGCTCGGTCAGCGAGCTCTGCAGACAACCGGGCGCCCGGTTGACGTGGCAGAAGCGCACCTGGGCCTCGGCGAAGGTCGGCACCGGCCGGCCGTTGAACGGGTCAGCGGCGAAGTTCGCCCGCCCGTCGTTGTTGACCTGGATGATCGACGCGAGGCTATTGCCGACCGTCCAGAGGGTGTCCGAGGTGATCGGCTCGTAGTAGTACAGACCCGACCCGCCGCGGACGACCGTCCGGTCGTTGACCGAGTAGGCGAACCCCACGCGCGGCTGGTAGTTGTTCGTGTCATCGGGCCGGCCCGCCTCGAGGAAGGGCGGCACCGCGATGTCGTTGGCGCTCGCATTGACGCTGAGATCCCAGCGGAGGCCGAGGTTCAACGTCAGGTTGTCCGTGAGCCGCCAGTCGTCCTGCACCCACACGCCGAACTTGGGCTGCACGTAATCGAGCGTGAAGTCGCCGACGCCAATCCGGTACGAGCGCGTGATGGACGACAGCGCCGCGAGGTTCCACGTGTCCACATTGAACACGTCCGGCAGGATCTGCTCCAGGTTCGCGGGGCGCGGGCCGCCGCGGGCGTCGATCTCGCCCGCCGAAAGGCGCCGGTTGAAGCTGTTCTCGTCGCGGTGCAGGTATTCCACACCGGTGCGCATGTCGTGGCGCCCGCGCGCCTCGTACGACAGCGTCAGGTCCTCGCGGATGCTGAACACGTCCTGGGCGCGCGTGCGCGGCCAGTTGGCGTTGGGCGTGATGTCGAAGCCGCTGAACCGGATGCGCGGCGAGCCGCCGGTCACGCCGTTGCGCGCCTGCCAATGGCTCGACCAGTTGGTGAGACCGCCCTGATCGAAGCCGAACTCGGAGTAGCCGACCTTGATCTCACTGACGATGGTGTTATTGAAGACCTGCGTGAGCTGCCCGAGCATCTCGCGGCTGGCCTCGTCGGAGAACCCGGTCGCGGCCGGGTGGTTCCGGTTTCCGGCGCCGAACGGATCGTAGCGCCGCCCTTCGTGCCACTTACCCATGATGCGGTTGTTGGGCGTGAGCTGGTAGTCGAGACGACCGCCCCCCATCTTGATCGCTTCCTTGCCGGTCAGCGTGATGTTGAACGAGGGGTAAACCGTGTTCCAGATGCTGGTCTTCGGCGCGCGCTCGTATTCGAAGTTGGCGAAGTAGTGCAGCCGGTCCTGGATGAGCGGCCCGCCGACGGTGCCACTGAGCTGCTGGTTGTTCGTCGGCAACACCCGGTTCACGACCGGGTCTTCGGCGTTGAACGCGTCATCGCGGAAGTTGGCGCGAAACAGGCCCGAGAAGTTGTTGGTGCCGGATCGCGTGATCGCCTTGACCTGCACGCCCGAGGACCGTCCCATCGTGGCGTCGAACCGGTTGGAGATGAACTGAAACTCGGCGATCGAATCCTGGCTGTAGCGCGGCTGGACGCCGGTGCCGAGGTCCTGCGTCACCTGCTGCCCGTCGATGTGCAGCTGGAACTCGCGCACCTCGCCACCGTTCCTGTCGGGCAGCGGGTTGTTCTGATTGCCGGGGGTCGTCCGGCTGCCCGGCGCGAGCAGCGCCAGCGCCATCCAGTTGCGCCCCTGGACGGGCAGCTCCTGCACCTGCGCCGGATCGATGTTGCCGCCGAGTGCGGACGTGCTGACCTCGATCAGCGGCGCCTCCGCCGTGACGGTGACCGTCTCCTGAATGGTCGACGGTTTCATCTGCATGTCGGCGTTGATCGTCTGGCCAACGAGCAGGTTGATGCCGGTCCGCTGCATAGTCGTGAACCCCTGCAGTTCGGCGCTGAGCCTGTAGGCGCCGACGCGCACGGGAATGCGGAACGCGCCGGTCCCGTCCGTCACGCTGACGAACGTGTTGCCGGTCGCTTCGTTGATGGCCGTCACGGTGACGCCTGGCAGGACGCCGCCAGTGGCGTCGGTCACGGTGCCGGTGAGCGCAGCGTCCTGCGCGTAACCAGCGCCCGGCACGGCGACGAGCGCACAGAAAAGAAGCGGAAGGACCCGCTTCACGAGGTTGCCTGTCATAGAGCCTCCTGAGTGTCCGCAGACGAGTCGAATGAGAGCGAAACGGTAAGTGCGACAGGGACGGTCGCACCGTAGGTCATCCGCGGATGGCGGTCAATACAGTAAAGACGGCAGGCCAGGAACCGTCGGCTACGGCAACCCGAACGCCAGCAACACGTTACCTGGCATTCCGTTACCGAGCCCGACGTACCCCGAACCCACGAGCAGCATCCCGCCGGCGGCAGTCGGGCCGGGAGCGCCCATCGATCCGCCGGTCGCGGGGACGTTATTGACGGTCACGAAGTCGCGCCGCGTGTCGACGCTCCAGATCGCCTGTCCGGTGTCCGACGCGTGGGCGCGCAGGACGCCGTCCTGGCCGGCGACGAACACGGCGCCGGGCACGGCCGTCAGCGCGGCGGTGACGCCGCGCCGCGGACCGGCGGGCCCTGGCGGAAGAAACCAGCGCCGCTCCCCCGTTGCCGGATCCAGCGCGGCCACCGTGCCGTTGTCGAGCGCGAAATAGACGCTGCGGCCGTCGGCGGCGCCGCCGAACAGGATCTCGGACTCGCCGATTTTCCCCACGAGCGACGCCTTCCAGAGCAGCGCGCCGTTGCGGTCGGGATCGTGCGCGAACACCTGACCGCTCTTGTTGCCGGCGAGCAGCACGCGGCGCCCGTCCGGCAGCGTCTGCAGGATCGGGGAGCTGCCGAAGTCGAAGTCGGGGCCGAGATCCTTCGGACAGTTCTCGGTCCGGTCCTGCGCGCACGCGACGAGCCACGCGTCGTTCTCGTAGTCCTGGACGGACCAGCGGACCCGTCCGGTCTGCAGATCGAGGCCCATCACCGCGTCGGTGTTCGGGTGCGCCGGTTCCGTGTAGGCGTCACCGGTGGCCACGTAGAGCGCGCCGGTGCGCGGATCGATCGTCGGCGCGTGCCAGATGGCGGCGCCCGCCCCGGTCCAGAGCTGGGTGCCGCTCGAGTTGACCCGTGCGCGCGCCGGTGGATCGGGAATCGCGTACGTCTTCCAGACCTGGCGGCCCGTCGCCGCGTCGAGCGCCAGAACGCTGCCGCGGAAGGTGCAGCACGGATAGTTCAGGCTGCCGCCTGCCGCCTCCTCGCGCGATGACAGCGGAACGTACAGGCGCCCATCGTGCAGCGTGGGCGAGCCGGTGACGACCGCGAGCGGATGCGGGTCGGCCTGGACCTTCCAGAGCAGCGCGCCGGTCTCGGCGTTCACGGCGTAGACACTGGCGCGGATGTCGCCGAAATACGCGGCGTATCCGGCGCCGCCGGGGCCGGGTCCGATGCTGACGGCGTTGCGCACGCCGGTGTCGGCCAGGAAGGACCAGTGCACGCAGCCGGTCGTCGCGTCGAGCGCGTAGACATAGCCGGTATCGACGCCGACGAACACACGGCCCCCGGCAATCGTCGGCTGCCCGTACACCGACGACACGCCGGGAAACCCGAACGCCCACTTCAGCGTCAGCCGCGGAATCTCGGCGGCGGTGAAACCCGGCGACGGCTGGAACCGCGCGCCCGACGGTTCGGGACTCCAGCCGTTCCACGCCGGCGCGCCGGCGATGGCGGTCATGCGCGCACCTGCCGGACAGCGGTTCGGCATGCGACCAGCGCTGCCGGCATCGAGCGGACTCAGCTTCCGTCCGCTCAGGAACTCCGCGATCGCCCGCTTCACCTCGTCGTTGACGCCTTCGGCGTGGACGCGCATCGCGCCGGTCGTGATCGCCCGCAGGATCGTTTCGGCCGCCATCTGCCGGAACGTCGCGATCGTGGGCGCCCCTGCCACGTCGGGCCGCCGCCCGCCCCCGTCGCTCAGCTGATGACAGCTGGCGCAGCGCTGGTCGATCTGGCGGATGACGCGTGACGCGGTCTGGGCGCCGGCGTCGGCGGCGGCGCCGAAGAGGATGACGGTGGCGGCGAGGAACAGGCGCATGACGGGAAGCTTACCGTTCCCGTCGATACGGTCAACGCCGGAGGAACCGCTCGACGGCGGCGAGGTCATTGCGCGCGTTGGCGTTGGCGGGGTCGAGCCGGACCGCGCGCTGCAGGTGCATCAGCGCGTCGGCGTAGGCGCCCTGCGACGCCAGCGCGGCGCCCAAGTGCCAGTGGGTATCCGCACCGTCCGGCTGCAGGGCCAGCGCCCGGCGGAACTCCGCAATCGCCGAGACCAGGTCGCCCCGCTCGGCGCGGGCGAGGCCGAGCACGTTGTGCGCGAGCGCGCTCTCGGGGACGATCGCACCCAGATACTCGCTGCCGAAGATCGTCCGGCCTTCCTGCTCCGACAGCCGCTGCGTCTCCGCGACCTCCGCGCGGGACGCATCGTAGGCGAGCGTCACGAGCCGCAGGTACGTGCCGAGGTCGGCCATCGCCGGCACCGGCGCCGCTTCGGCGAAACACCGCGGACACCAGTCGCCGACGGCGCCAAGATTGACGACCTCGCCCGGCACGCCGTGCTCGACCGTGAGGATCGACCTCACGCCGTACTCCTGCAGCGGCCGGTCGTCGAGCACCGGCTCGGCACTGCGCGCGGCGCCGGCGAGCGTGCGCGCGGCCCCGCGGAAGGCGCCGACGAGCTCGTGCGGCCGCGCGAGGCCGATGCGCTCGAGATCCGCGCGCACTGCAGGCGCCGCCGCGAGCGCCGACGCGAGCCGCGCCGGATCGATTTCAATCCGGTCCGCCGTCGTGCCGAGAAGCACCAGGTCGGCCTCGGCGCCCGACAGCAGGACGGCCTGCGGGAAGACGTCGACGAAGGCACGAATCATCGACAGCGTCGTGGCGGCCGGCACCTGGTACGCGGGGAGCCACTGGCTGATGTAGCCGCCGGCCTTCAGCCTGGACCGCGCGAGCGTGTAGAACTCGCGTGAGTAGAGCGCGCTCACGCCCGCATACGCGATCGGCGGCGGCTCGAGCGCCACGAGGTCGTAGGCGCCTGCCGCCTGCATCTGCAGGTGCTGGCGGCCGTCGTTGAGGTGGACCGTCACCTTCGGGTCCGCGAGCACATCGCCATTCGCATCCGCGAAATAGCCCGCGTGCGTGAGGATGTCGCGGGAGAGATCCGCGAGCTCGACCCGCCGGACCGGCGGGTGCAACGTCGCCGCATGCGTGGTGTTGCCGACGCCGAAACCGATGACGAGGACCGCCTCCGGCTGCGTCATCGAGAGCAGCGGAATGTGGGCGAGCGCGCGCATGTAGCGCTGCGACAGCGGCAGCGTGGACGACATCGCGTGCCCGTTGGTGTAGAGCGTGCGCCCCTGCCGCGGCCGCTCCGTGACCGCGATGAGCTCGGCGAGCCCGTCGCTCACGAGCAGGCGGTGCTCGTCGGCGGACAACGCCGGCAGCGCGCGCAGGTTGACGTAGTCGCCGGGCAGGCGGAGCCAGAGGGCCAGCGCGACGCCGGCAATCACGGCGGCGCCCGCGAGCCAGCTAAAGCTGGCCCCCACATACGGTGGCGTAGCGGCGTCAGTCGTAGGTGCGCTAAAGGCCGGCTGTCCCTCAGTCGTGGGGGCCGGCTTTAGCCGGCTCGCAAAGTACACCGGCACGATCGCGAGCGCGGCGGCGACCGCCAGGACGGTCGCGCTGCCCTGGATGCCGAGCCGCGGCAGCAGCAGAAACCCGACCGCGATCGATCCGCAGACGGCGCCGGCGGTGTTCGCCAGGTACAGCAGTCCCGCGCGCCGGCCGACCGCCGCCTCGGCGCGCTGGATCATCGCGTTCGCCAGCGGGAAGCTGAATCCCATCAGCAGCGCGGGCAGGCCGACTTCGAACAGGATCGGCCGCGCGTTGAACCACAGCTCGTTGGTGTCAGCGGGCGCCGCGTCGATCGGCCGGACGTCCGCGAGGCCCAGCCCGAACAGCGCGAACGCCACGAACAGCGCCTGCGCGGCCATGAACCACTCGGCCGCCCGCGCCGTGCGGCGATGCAGGAGCCCGCCGGCAAGCGAGCCGATGCCGATGCCCACCAGGATCACCGTGAGCAGCAGCGAGAACACCGCGCGGAACCCGCCGAGCAGGATGCTCATGTGGCGGAACCACAGGATCTCCATGCCGAGCGCGGCGAAGCCGGCCAGGGCGAGCGCCAGGCTGGTGAGGATCAACGGGCGGACGCTGTCGGGCGCCGGCGTGTCCGTGCCGGGGCCTGTAGGGCGGACCTTGTCAGGTCCGCCACGCGCGTGACGGCGACGAGGCGAGCCTAACAAGGCTCGCCCTACGGGCCGCGATGACAGGTACAACGCCCCCAATCCCGCGGCAACGTTCAACGCGATCGCGATGAACTGCGTCGAACGCAGGCCAACCGCGGGCACCAGCGTGAAGTCGGTGAGAAAACACCCCAGCGCGGCGCCGAGCGTGTTGACGCCGTACAGCGCGGCGATGCGCGAGCCGCCGGCCACGAGGTCGCTGCGCACCAGATGGCGGATCAATAAGGTGAGGGTGCCGCCCATCAGCAGCGTGATCGGCGCCAGCAGCGCCACCGCGATCACGGTGCGCGCGACGTACGAAGAAGCCGACAGCGCGTACCAGCCGCTCGGCTCCTGCACGTAGGACGACACCGCCGCCGACACCTGGTCCAGATGCGGCAGCACGAGCGCGATCTCCAGGCCGAGCAGCGCGATCACCAGCTCGACGAAGCCGTACGCGCGCAGCGGGAACTCCGGATTGGCCGCGTAGCGGCGATCCGCCCACGCGCCAATCAGGTAGCTGCCCGCGCCCAGCCCCAGCATGAACACCGCGACGACGATCGACGCGGAATAGATCGTGTTGCCGAAGACGTTGCCGAAGACCCGGACCCAGACGACCTGATAGATCAGGCCGCTGAGTCCGGACAGGAAGAAGAGGAGGTACAGCAAGGTCTCTGGTCTTTGGTCTCTAGTCTCTAGTCCCTGTACAAAGACTAAAGACTAAAGACCAGGGACCAGAGACTGCTCGCATGCGTCGTTACCTCGTGGCGTTGGTCACGGGCGTGGCGTTCTTCCGCAGCCAGTCGCCGACGAACTTGATGATCTCGTCGCTGTTCTTCTCGAGCATCATGACGTGGCTGTTGCCGCGGATGCCGACCTCCTCGAGGCGGTAGAAGTCCACCTTCACGCCCGCCTGCTTGAGGAACTTCGGCATGCACGGGTCGTAGACGCGGTGATAGGTCGCGTCGGCGCTGGCCATGAACACCGGGATGTTGCCCCACCGCGCCAGCGTGCGCGCCGGTTCGACCTGCATCCAGCAGGGGATCTCGTCGGGGCGCTCGGACTTCGCCTCGAGCACGACGTTCAGATCGGCCGGGGCGTTTGCCGGCGGGTTGTATTCGAACCGGTTGTTGGTCAGCCCCCACGAGTTGGGATTGCGGGGCCCGGCTGTCACCTTCGCCGTGTCGGCGCCGCCGAACTGCGGGCCGCCCGGCTCGATGTTGACCATCGCGCGCACCAGCTGCGGCCGCGCCTCGGTGACGTCAAACGCCATGCCGCCGCCCTGCGAGTGCGCGAACATGATCACCGGCGTGTTCAGCGTGTCGAGCAGCGCCGTCGTCGCCTCGCGCGCGAGGTTGATGGCCTGGCCGGCGGACTGCACCTGCGACTTCATGAAGTTGTCGAAGACGGGATCGCCGATCTTCCCCGTCCCCGGCCACTGCGTATGCCGCATCTTGAGCGGGAAGTCGCCGCGCTCGCGCGGGTTGGTCCAGATCCGCTCCAGCTCCAGCGCCGTGCGGATGTTCAGGTTGCCGTCGATCGGCTGCTTGTTGGGACCCGGCAGCGGCACGTACGCCGAGCGGCCGCGCGTCGGGTAATCCACCATGTAGACGACGTAGCCCTGCTCGACCAGCCGGTACGCCCAGCCTGGACGTCCGTCCGGCGTCTGCTGCCACTGCACGCCGGTCTGCCCGTTGGCGTGGAACATGATGACCGGATACGGGCTGCGCACCTGGCGCGGCACCCAGACGTCCATGTACATCGCGCCGCGCATCACCTGGCGGCCGGCTTCGCCCCAGTAGCTGCCGCCGGCGAAGTAAACGCCCTTGCGCGCGATGTTCTCGGTGGAGAACGTCGGGATGCTGCGGCCCGGCATCGCGCGATCGTTGTTCTCGCCACGCCCGGGACGCGCGTTCCTGCTCAGCCACGTGCCGATGTACTTGGCGATGTCGGCGCTGTTCTTCTCGAGCATCATCATGTGGCCGTTGCCCGGAAGGCCGACGGTTTCCATCTCGATGTACTCGGTCTTCACGCCGGCCTGGTTCAGCCACTTCGCCAGGCAGTGGTCGTAGATGCGGTGGTAGCTGCCCTCGCCCACCATGAACAGCACGGGGATGTTCTGCAGGTTCTTCAGCTTCCGCGCCGGCTCCTGCTGCACGTAGCAGGGCACCTTGTCGGCCGCGGGCGCCTGCGCTTCGAGCACGGTCTGCAGTTCCTTCGCGTCGCTGATCGCGGGCTCATAGGTGATCGGGCTGTTCGCCACGCCCCAGCTCAATCCGCCGCCCGCCTGATACGCGACCTTGGCGTTGTCCACGCCCCTGATCGGCGGCGCGGCCGGCTCGAGCGTCACGATCGCCTTCACCAGGTTCGGCCGCGCATCGGCCACGAGCCAGCCGAACGCCCCGCCCTGCGAGTGCGTCAGCAGGATGACGGGCGTGTTGATCATGTCGAGCAAGGCGATGTTGGCGTCGCGGGTGAGGGTCTCCTGGCGGTTGCCGGCGAGGAACTGCACCTGCGTCTTGTTGAAGTAGTCGTTGACCGGATCGCCCTTCAGGCCGGTGCCGGGCCACTGCGTGTGCTTCTTCGCCTGCGGAAAGTTGCCGCGGCGCGACATCGCGGTGAACGTCTCTTCCAGGTTCTCCGCGGTGCGGATGTTCAGGTTCGGCATCGCCGCCGTCCCGTCCACGCCGGGCACGTACTGCGAGCGGCCGCGCGCCGGGAAATCCTGCAGGTAGACGACGTAGCCCATGTCGAGGAACTGGTAGGCCCAGCCCGGACGCCCGTCGGGCGTCTGCAGCCAGTCCATGCCCGTCTGCCCGGCGCCGTGGAAGAACACCACGGGATACGGCGACCGGATCTGCTTCGGGACCATCACCTCCACATACATCGCCCCGCCCATCGTCGCTTCCTTCTCGTCGCCGAGCTCGCCGACGTACTTGCCGCCGGCGAAGAAGAAGCCGTGGCGGGCGACGTTGTTGAGCGAGACAGTGGGAATGGCGGGCGGCGCCGCCTTGGCGGCGTTGGCGGCCGAGCTCTGCGCGGATGCGCCGGTCCACGAAACGAGCGTCAGTACAAAGGTGATGAGGATGAGGATGCGAGGCTGCATAGGTAGGTATCTCCTGAAGTGCCGACTTTGTAACTCACCGCCGGGAATGTCAAGGCTTCGCGGAGTTTCCTGGGGTGCCGAGGGTGCCTGGGGTGCCTGAAAGTGCCGTCGATGTGTGCGAAGATTCGCGCATGACGTCCCGATCGATTTCTCTGTGTCTCTGGGCCTCCATGGCCTGTCTCGCGCTGGTCGCCGGCGCGTCGGCGCAAGGTGCGCCTGGGATGTGGGCGGAAAAGGCGCCGATGCCCGACTTCCGCAGCGAGACGGCGAACGTATTCGCCAACGGCAAGCTGTACGTGATGGGCGGCCTGGCGCGCGGACTCGAGTCGCACACCCTCGTGACCGAATGGGACCCGGCCACCAACATGTGGCGCGAGCGCGCGCCGATGCCGGGACCGCTGAGCCACCCGAACGGCATCGAGATGAACAGCAAGATCTACGTCATCGGCGGTTTCCTCGCGCAGGTGCACGTGGGCGCGCAGAACGCGGCGTTCGAGTACGACCCGGCGGCCGACCGCTGGCGCACCCTCGCGCCATTGAAGGTGGCGCGCGGGTCGATCGCGGTCGCCGCGATCAATGGAAAGATCCACGCGATTGGCGGCCGCACGCCCGACCGCGTCACCTCCACCGTGCACGAGGTCTACGATCCGGCCACGAATACGTGGACCGACGCGGCGCCGCTGCCGGCGGCGCGTGACCACCTGGCGGTGGCGGCCGTCAACGGCCGCATCCACGTCATCGGCGGACGCACCAACACGCCCGTGGACAACGTCAACCGCCACGACATCTACGACCCCGTGAAGAACGCGTGGACGACGGGTCCCGCGCTGCCGACCACGCGCAGCGGCGGCGCCTCCGTCCTTTACAAGGGACTGATCGTCGTCATGGGCGGCGAGTGCAGCAGCGGCCGGCCGTTCAACGAGAACGAGGGGTTCGACGTGAAGACCGGCCAGTGGCGCACGCTGCCGCCGATGCCGGTCGGCAAGCATGGCATCACCGCCGCGACCGACGGGACCACCGTGTACATCGCGGGCGGCAATCCCGAGTGCGGGATGTCGTTCTCGACTCGACTCGTGACGTTTACGCTTCCCTAATCAAGGCACAAGGCTCAAGATCCAAGGCTCAAGGCTCAAAACCTGACTGCCGTCTTCCGGAGGACAAACCATGCGTGTTGGAGTGAAACCGGTGGTCGCCATCCTTCTGTGCGTGCTGATGGGACTGCACGCCGCCGCGGCGTCATTGACAATCTCGAAGCCTGAGGAGGCCGGGTTTTCCTCGGAGCGTCTCAGGCGAATCGAGCCGCTGATCAACGCCCATATCGCTGCAAAGGACCTCGCTGGCGCTGTGACGCTCGTGGCCCGCAGAGGGAAGGTCGTGCACTTTGCGGCCCATGGGGCCGTGGACTTCGACGCGAACACGCCGATGCGCACGGATACCTTGTTCCGCCTGGCGTCCATGACCAAGCCGGTCACCACCGTGGCGGTGCTGATGCTCCTGGAGGAAGGCAAGCTGATTCTCAGCGACCCGGTGTCGAAGTTCATCCCCGAATTCAAGAATCCGAAGGTCGCAGCGTGGCAACTGCCGAACGATTCCCGCGGCGCGGGGATCAGACTGCTGACCGCTGATCGCGAAGTGACGTTGCAACACTTGCTGACCCACACCGGCGGCCTCGCTGTGAACACCGAAGGACCCGCCGGCGAGGCGTTCCGGCAAGCCAACCTGGCTGCGCCGATCTCGCTCGCGGAGTATTCCAGACGTGTGGGTGCACTTCCGCTGAGGTTTCAGCCAGGAACCCAGTGGGAATACTCGGGGACGTCAGGCTTTGCCGTCCTGGGCCGCGTCGTCGAAATCGTCAGCGGCATGACGCTCGACCAGTTCTTCCGGCAGCGAATTTTCGGGCCGCTCGGCATGAGGAATACGTTTTTCGACATCCCATCGAGTCGCGCAGCGGACGTGGCGCCGGTCTACACGGTGACGGGTCAGAAACGGGTGAAGCAGACTCCGCCCGCGCCCCTCCCCGCTGGAGTCGAGTTCTACTCCGGCGCCGGTGGACTGACGGGACGGCCGAGGACTACCTGCAGTTCGCTCAGATGCTGCTGAATAACGGCGCGCTGGATGGCACGCGTCTCTTGAGCCGCAAGTCCGTCGAGTTGATGAGCGACAACGCCGTCGGAGATTTGGATCTCGGCAACTATCCCGTCGAAGGTCAGGAGTTGCGCGGCTACGGCTTTGGGCTCGGCGTGCGCGTTCGGAGGAGTACGGGAACGAGCGGGTGGCTGGGCAGCGTGGGCGACTACGGTTGGGCCGGCGCGAACGGCACGTACTTCTGGATCGATCCCAAGGAACAGCTCATTGGCATGGTCATGATGGCGACGCGCGTGGGACGCCTGCGCACCGAGTTTCCGAACATCGTCTATCAGGCGATGAACGATTGATCCCTTGATGCACGGAGCAGCCCGATGATTCTCAGGGTGATGTTGATCGCGTTCGCGGTCGCCGCGTCCGTCATCGCCGGCGCGGCGCCCTTCGACGCTGCTCAGGGCGAGCAGCGCACGCCCCCGATCCGCCTGTACGTCTTCGACGGCGGGGTCCTGGAATCCGATCCGGGCCGCTATCGGCTGAAGCCCAACGAGGTCGTCACCTCGCAGCTGTCGATCGCCGCGTACCTCGTCGTGCACCCGCGCGGCACATTGATGTGGGACGCGACCGCGGTGAACGACACCTGGTGGGTGCCGGACGGCGGCCGGCCGGTCGTGAAGCAGTTGGTGCTCTCCAACGGGCAGGACCGCCAGGTCACGCTGCGCACGCCGCTGAGGACGCAGGTCGCCGCGGCGGGATACAAGCCGGAGAACATCACCTATCTCGCGCTGTCGCACTATCACTGGGACCACGTTGCGAACGCGAACGATTTCGCGCGCGCCACCTGGCTCGTGCGGCAGTCGGAGCGTGACGGGCTCTTTCCGAACCCGCAGCCGACGCCGCCATACCCCTCGGGCTACGCCTATCTGCAGAACAGCAAGACGACGCTCATCACGGCCGATGAGCACGACGTCTTTGGCGACGGCGCAGTGGTGATCAAATCGACGCCGGGACATACGCCCGGGCACCAGGTGCTGTACGTGAAGCTGGCGCGGACCGGAGGCGTCGTCCTCGCCGGCGACCTCTATCACTACCCCGAGGAGCGCACGCTCAATCGGTTGCCGACGACCGAGTTCAACGAAGCGCAGACCGCGCGGTCGCGCGCGGACCTCGATGCGTTCCTGAAGAAGACCGGCGCGCAGCTCTGGATCCAGCACGATCTCATTGCGCACGCCAAGCTGCGGAAATCGCCCGAGTTCTACGACTGATGAACGCCTGGCTGAAGCCGGCCCCCACGACACACGTACAAAAAGAAGGCGGGCCGTGAGGCCCGCCCTCCTACCAGCTACCGGCTACCAGCTACCGCCTAGTTCTTGATCGTCACCTTCTGCACGCGCCAGTTGCCGAGCTCGCCGACGTAGAGCTCGTTCTCGGTGCGGCAGTCGATCGCGTTGACCGTCCCGAATTCCTTCAGGAGCTTGCCGGCGCGGCCGAACTTGCCGACGATCTTGCCGTCGAGCGACATCTTCAGGATCTCGCCGTCGTAATCGAGGTTGTTCGGCGGGTTCGAGTTCGACACGTACATGAACTGCCGGGCGCCCGGCGTGATGCAGATCGCCCACGGCGCCCCGACGTTCCGGTACTGCGTCTTGAAGTTGCCTTCGGTGTCGAACACCTGAATGCGGCGGTTGTC
>SXGR01352702.1_pt1 | contig 14282 bp, 15 predicted proteins | sample 3174711 | NCBI WGS metagenome assembly SXGR01 (sample SAMN11356860, study PRJNA531348) | freshwater metagenome | isolation source: freshwater sample F1-60 | place: China: Fuxian Lake, Yuxi | collected 2017-12-25
GATATCAAAATTGAAGGCATCACCGAAGAGATTATGGAAATCGCACTGCAGCAAGCTCTTGCTGCGCGTTTACACATTCTCGGCGAGATGAACAAAGTATTGGCTGCGTCACGCAACGTTGTTAGCGAAAACGCACCACGCTTTGAAACCATCAAGATTCATCCAGACAAGATTCGCGACATCATCGGTAAAGGCGGCGCAACTATCCGTTCTATCACCGAAGAAACCGGCTCTTCAATTGATATCGATGATGACGGCACCGTTAAAATTTACGCCGACAACAACGAAGCCTTGCAAGCGGCAATTTACCGCGTACAAGGCATTGTTGCTGAAGCTGAAATCGGCGCAATTTACGAAGGTACCGTTGTGCGCATCGTAGATTTCGGCGCATTCGTAAACTTCTTGCCCGGTAAAGACGGCTTGGTACACATTTCGCAAATCGCCGACGAGCGCGTAAACAGCGTTGCCGATTATTTGAAAGAAGGCCAAGTGGTAAAAGTAAAATGTTTGGACGTTGACCAACGCGGCCGCATCAAGCTTTCTATCAAGGAAGCAACTGCGGATGCAGCCGGTGAAGCGCCAGCGGCTGAAGCTGCAGTAGAGTAATCTGTTGTGATTTAGCCAAAAAAAAGCCCCGACTCGTTCGGGGCTTTTTTTTGGCTATTATCTGTAAGTGGACTACACCTTTGCATCAGAAAAATTCAATATCACCATCATCCACATTAGGTTGAATCTTATTTTGCTCTATGAGTTGAACATTGTCGCTGAGGAGCTCGACGGTGATACCTGCTTCAAATATCTGGCTTTCCGTTGCAAATCTCAAAGAAAAACTTGTGCTTGCCGTTGAGCGTCTCAATTGTGGCGGATGCCCAATGGAAAAATCAGGTAGTCCTATGATCAAGTTAAAATTATAAGAAGTAAGCGTGCGTTTTAATCTACCCATCAGTAAATTACTTAATTCGCTCAACCAATCCTCAAGTTCAGATTCGGGTATTGTGCTATGCAGATTTGGTATGGGGTAAGTCATAATAAGAGCGGCATACGGCAAACAAAGATAAATATCCAGTTCAAAATCACTGCACCCTGCATCAATTCGCGTATAGGGTTCGTCAAACTTATCAAAGGGTTCGCCGTCCGCAGGAGTAATTTCGCAGCCAAGGCTTTGAAATAATTCAACGCATGCAGCCTCGAAAAAGTTTCTAAAATTTTCGGCAAGTTGTTGGTTATTCATATGTCGCCATCTTGTTTGATATAAGTATTGTATAAAATCCAGGAAGTGAAATCAGTTTTTCAATCTTGAATATAATTACTCTCCCCGCCAAAAATTGTTAAGTGTCTGTCTGAAGCTGTTATAGGGCAATCGTACTAGCAGAGGTACGGTAAAAAGCCATGTGTCTGTACTCTTGGTGGTATGCAGAAGCTCTCCTACGGGATTTAAGGTGCCTTAGTGCGAACTTTAAAGAGGTTTATAGTGTAGGTATCTGTAATTCCCCTGCTAAAAAAACTTGCTTAACTATTATTTGTGTATTAGTGTAGTAATACACAAATAATTGATATCTATTTTTAATCTCGGGGCTTTTATGGGTCAGTAAGGGCAAGTATAAGCTCAATTTGGCTATAGGTTTATTGGGTGCGCAAAAAATTTTCCGTAGCCCGCCGAATTCGATGTAGTCTAAAAGTACCGCAAAAAATATTCTTTGAGACGGATTTACGGAAAGCCAAGGTGCCAGAGTTTGGTCAGCGTTTGGCAGTTGAAAAATCCGGCTACCAAGTAAAACCTTATAAAGTTAAACAGTAACGCTTATCAAATAGCAAAATAATCTGAAAAACAGGAAGCAAAGCCGTGGACAATCTAATGCTTGATATCAAAAACCTTCAGCGAAAAATTGATGGTGTCACCATTATCAAAAGCGTTACCGCACAGGTAAAAGCGGGCGATGTGATTGCATTGCTTGGTAAAAATGGTGCGGGGAAAACCACGCTCTTAGAAACCTTGCTCGGCTTTAGTTTTCCCTCTTTTGGCGGAGTACAACTTTGGGGTGAGAATGCCACGGACATGAAAGGCGATATCAAACAGCGCATTGGTTTTGTGCCACAGCAGGATGAATTGCTGGCTGGATTTAATGGTCGTGAACATATAGATCTATTTAAAGCGTTCCGCAAAACATGGAATAGCGAACTGGTAGATCGTCTGGTAGCCGAATGGCTTATTCCTATGGATATAGCAGCGCGCAAAATGTCGGTGGGTCAGCGCCAAAAATTATCCATTCTTTTAGCTATAGCCCATGAGCCGGAATTATTGATTTTGGATGAGCCTGTGGCGAGTTTAGATCCTGTTGCGCGCCGCCAATTTTTGCAACAGCTGGTAGATATTGCCGCCGATGAAAATCGCGCGATTATTTTTTCTTCGCATATAGTTTCCGATATGGAGCGCGTGGCCAATCAGGTATGGATGCTGCAAAACGGTGAGTTGACTTATCAAGGCGGGTTAGATGAGTTGAAAGAGTCTATCGCGCGTTTAATCATTAATGCAAAAGAGGATTTGCCTTCTCATTTAGGTTTGCATCATGTTGTTAAGCAACGCATTCAAGGCAAGCAAGCTTGGGTCACCTTAAAGAATTGGGTGCCAGAGCAGCAGGAACAAATAGCGCAAAAATTCAATGCGGATGTCCATGTTGAATATTTGTCCTTAGAAGATATTTTCTTGGAGTTGAATGCGTGATCTTTTCCGTACACAGAAATGCGATTGCTTTCGTAGCATTGAGAAGCTGATTAATGAATCAATTAACGTATTTTTCATCCATTAGTAATGTGGCTAACCAATATTGGCAGCTAATCAATGTCATGTTATTTAGCTTGAAAGTGGTTGGCTATATCGTGGTGTTTTTTCTTGGCATAGCGTTTGTATCTGCTGCGCTTAGCTTGGTGTTTCCAGATTTCGCAATTCTTGCATCAATTTCATTTTCAATCTTTAGTTTTGTTGGGTTTATGGGGTTGCCTGTTGGGGTATTTGTTTTGGCAGGCAACAGAAGTATTAACTTGGCAGCGAACATCAAGAAAAAATTATTTCTTATTATGTTCACAACAACGCTACTAACGGTGTTGATTAATATAGTGTTTATCGTTAACCCAGCCTATGCGATACCAAAAATGAATTTGATAGTGATGTGGCTGCTTTTTTGCCCACTCTATTTTATGTTGACTATTTTTATTGCTGGTAAGGATATTGGTTTGTCAATGTTTTCGCCGGTGCTCATGATCGTTATTGCGAAAACGGCATTTGCTTATCTGTCGGATGTTCCTGTCATCTTGTTATTTGTGGGTGGTTTTGCGGGCTGGTTGTTGCTTTATCGTTGGTGGATGAATTTCATTCCCGCAGGAGGCACCATAACATCGACTTTCTTGCAGGCAGATGGTTCTAAAATGCAAGAACCGCTGTGGGAAACGTTCATGTGGTTAAAGACGGGTAAAATAAGTACAGCTATGGGAACGTTTTTGTTGGGGAGCAGTGATCACATATCGTTTTTTCTAAAGCGGATTTCATTGATTTTCTTTTTTAGCCTGTTGTGTGCACTCTATGCAACGACCGGTTTTAAAATGAATAATCTCAGTAGCGATACATTGCGAGTTGCCGTTTTTGCTGCCTGTGTCTATTCATTAATTTCAATGAGTGTGGATTTTTACAGCAGAAAAATGATGTTAAATATGAAGCGCGCGTGGCTTGTATTCTCTGGCAATAGGGAGGGTCTTTTCTTATATATGGAATCTTTCTTTTGGCGTGGGCTTGGTTGGCTAGTGGCTTTTAATTTCACTTTGCTTGCACTGTTTTTATTGTTCACTCATCAACTGCAATACCTCATGTATGTTGCAGTAGGTGTATTAATCTTGAGTTTAATTATTACGCTGGATTTCTACTGGGATATCTATTGCTACAGAAAAGGCCAGCAAGCAGGTCACATTAATATTCGTAAGGCCATCGTCAGCGCATTTCTGGTGATTCTGAGTTGTTATTATTTGGTGGAAAAATATAGCACGTTCAATACTCTGGAAATTAAGGATGGGGTTGCTCTTTTAGTCGCTCTCATGACTATTGCGTTGTTAAAACCTGCCAGAAAAGTGTGTATGAAACGATTCAAATTGGTGGATATTTAAATGCAGGCTCATGTGATAGTCGCTGGCTCAGAAAAAAATGACGGTTTGATTGGCAGATGCGTTTCGCTTATCAAAGTTTTATGTTTTGGTGATTCGTGGTTGCAGGGCAGCTTTTTTGTCTTGTTCTGTTTATGGGTTCTTGCATATGCAGCCACTGCCTTTACGGAATCTGTGAAAATTCAAGCTGCGCTGATGATGGTGCCGGTACTAGTACAATTATTTATTGCGCTATTCATAGGAATGCGTTCAGCTTTTTTGCTGGTGAATTCCCAATTGCATTTAATGGGTGTGCGAAAAGAGCTTTACATAAGTTTGTTATTGCTCGGTTTGTTATTTGGTGGACTGGCTTTTGATCCTAAAGATCCTGAAAATTTTTACAGAGCAAAACTGTTGGTATTTAACTATCTCAGTTTAGGTATGCTATGGATGATGTTGCTATTTAGCTTTCAGCTCTTGCCGATGTTTGTGTTGGCCTTGGCAGGTGGCTTGAGCATCTATTTAGCTTCTGTTGTAGGTTTCAATATGGCTATGTCAGGCTTGGCTATTTTTACGTGGGCTTATGTTGGTTATTGGTTGTGGCGTAGCCCCTTGCAAAGACAATTCAAATTTGAAAGTTTTACCGGGCTTGTTGACTACTGTGTGGAGCGTTTAAAAATAGCAAGCCTTAAACATGCACTGACGCGAGTTAACAATAAAGAGCATGTGTTGCTAATGGGAGAGGGGGATGGCTATTTAAATAGAATTGTTCTTGCACCCGTATTCAGTTTAGCTTTTACACTTATGTATGTTGTTTTCATGCAAAGCATGCGAGAGCTTTGTTTATGGATGATTCTGCTTTTTTTAAATGGAACTAAGGCAAAAATTAAAATAACCCAGTCTCACGCAAAATTATGGTTACTGAGTGATGGTGGTAGAATCGAGCAATTTAAGACTGTAGAAAATCTCTCTTTCAGGCTTAATGTTTACCTGCTTTTTGCGGCCTCGTTGATGTTAGGTATTTGGATAAGTACGAATCCAAGTCTACTTGTTCATGGTGTTGCAGCGTTGTGCTTGAGTTTTTTATTAATGACAACGATTGATTACTATACGGGTTTAATTATGCCCGCGAACAAGGTGTCATTAATGGCTTTAATGTTTATTAAAATGGCATTAATGTCTGCAATGACATTTATGCGTTTTGATATTCAATGGTATGTCCTAATAGCAATAGTCTTATTGGTATGCTGTATGTTGTTTCGTAATCGAGCCAAAAGAAATTTTCTAGTGGCTAATTTATCCGTGAGAGTGTCTTAGTGTTTATTTTAAACCCTCAATCGGGAATTCCCATTTATCGCCAGCTAATCGATCAGATTAGGCGCATGATTGCGGGTGGGCAATTAAAATCAGGTGATGATCTGCCTTCGGTGCGCGAGCTTGCGCTTGAGCATGCCGTTAATCCCATGACTATTTCTAAAGCTTATTCCATGCTGGAACTTGAGGGCTTATTAGTTCGGCAGCGCGGTAAGCCAATGCAGGTTGCCGCAGAAAATCCGCTCACGAAAACCAAAGAGTCGCGTTTAGCACATTTGCGGCCACAGTTGGAAAATCTGGTTATGGCGGCCAAACAGTTAGAAGTTAGCGATGAACTTTTAATTAAAGAGCTTAAGCGATACTTAACAGAAAACTCATAAAGTGTGTGGCGAGAAAAATAATAAGCCGTATGGAGAGCTAGCTATGCGTAATTGCCTTTTTGCTGCGTTTTATATCTTGCTGCCCTTGGGCTTTGTTGCCTGTGATTCTGCTAATAATTCTAGTACAGAGAAAAATGTTTCTTGGCTCAGTGTGTGCCCTGATTTTTCAAAAACCGGCAAGGCACCTGTGGCACAAAATGCACAGTGCGGCAGTCTAGACGTAGTCGAAAATCCGCAAGATAAAAACGCTAAAAAAATTGCGCTCAATGTGTTGCGAATTCCTGCGGTAAATCCTGTCCCTGAAGTCGATCCGCTCTTTGTTATCGCCGGCGGGCCAGGTCAGTCTGCTGTTGTCGTCGCTGAATCAATGCATTCGCTGTTTAGAGATGTGCGAAAAAATCGCGATATTATTTTTGTAGATCAGCGCGGCACGGGAAAATCTAATCCATTTCCCTGTGAGTTTGATACTGAATCCACCAAGCCCATGCCTATCGGTGAAGAGGAAGCGCTAGGCCGTGAAGCCGTTAAGCAGTGCATAGAAAAAATTAAAGATTATGCGGCCTATTACACCACGAGTTATGCAGTGCAAGATTTGGACGCTGTGCGTGCAGCGTTAGGTTACGAAAAAATAAATTTATGGGGCGGCTCCTATGGCTCGCGCGTGGTCTTGGAATATCTGCGTCGTTATCCCAACCATACTCGTGCAAGTATTTTAGATGGTGTTGCTCCCGTTGCAATTGCCCTGCCTTGGTCGATGGAGGCGGATGGTTTAGCTGCATTGCAAGCCATCAATAAGCAGTGTGCGGATACGCCAGCATGTCTTACGCATTTCGGCGATATAGCGCAAAAAGCGAAGGCTATCTCCAACCGCTTGCTCGCTAATCCACAAGCGATAAACATTACGCATCCTCGCACGCAAGAAAAAGTCATTGTAAATATGACAGCACAGGATTTTTCTGGAGTCATTCGCTTGGCGCTTTATAGTCGCGATTTGTCATCGCTCTTGCCGCAGGTTATTAGTGATGCCGACGCGGGCGATTATTCGGTGTTGGCATCGCTGATTTATTTAGCGAAATCGAAAAGTGAAATGGCGGGTATTAATTACGGTATGCACTATACGGTGGTGTGTAATGAAGATTATCCGCTTTATAAAGATAAACCTGCCACAGGATCCAATGTATTTTTAAATACCCAAATGGTGCAAAAATATTCAGAGGTTTGTGAGCATTGGCCACGTGCGCAAGTGCCTAGTGATTACTGGAATCCTATTAAGAGTGATTTGCCGGTATTGGCTCTATCGGGAGCGGTTGATCCGGTAACACCGCCCTATTGGGGGGAGCACGTAAAAGCAGGCTTAGCCAATCTAACTCATATAGTTGCTCCGGGTGGGCATCATATTGTTAGCTCAGAAGGTTGCATCGCACAATTAATTACGGCTTTTATTACTAAGAGCGACGGTAAAACTTTGGATACTAGCTGCGCCAAAAACATTCAACCGCTCGCAATTTATATTCCACCTTCGTTTATGGAAACAGAAAGTTCTCCAGCAATGATTAAGGCAAAGGAATAAATCATGATTCGCATTGAAAATATCAGTAAAGATTTTGGTAACAAAAAAACAGGCGTTGTACACGCGCTCAAGAATATTTCATTTACCTTGCGCGATGGTGAGATAACCGGTTTATTAGGTGTAAATGGCGCGGGGAAATCCACGCTCTTGCGTTTAATTTATGGATTACAAACACCTACGACAGGCGATATTTTTGTTGATGATATTAATGTACAAAAAAATCCAGATAGTGCGCGTCAGCGCTTGGGCGTGTTGCCAGATGATACAGGTTTGTACAAACGCTTAACAGCGCGCGAAAATATTCATTACTTTGGTGAACTGCAGGGCTTATCGCCTGCAGATTTATCGAAGAATTCCCAAGAGCTAATTTCGTTATTGGCAATGGAGAATATTGCGGAGCGACGCGCGGATGGGTTTTCTTTAGGCGAGCGAATGAAAACGGCATTGGCGCGGGCGATTGTACATCAACCACAACATATTTTATTGGATGAGCCAACCAATGGTTTGGATGTGATTACCACGCGCGCGGTGCGCCATATGTTATTGACCTTACGCGATCAAGGTCGCTGCGTGTTGTTCTCCAGTCATTTGATGCATGAGGTGGGCGGTTTGTGCGACCGGATATTAATTATTGCTGGCGGTGAAATTGTAGCGGATGGCAGTGTGGCTGAGATTATTGCGCAAGCTAGAACAGCGACATTGGAGGATGCTTTTATTAAGTTGTCGCAAGTAACTGAGCGGACATCTGGGCAAGTATCCGAGCAAGGAGAGTCGCATGTTAACTAAACAGAATATTGCTATGGCCCTAGTGGTGCTTCGCAAGGAATTGAAGGATGCCTTGCGCGATAAACGCGCGCTAAGAATGGCTTTTTTGCCTCCCCTTTATTTTGTCGCTATTTTTGTTGGCTTAGTGATTTTTGCGGTGAATATCGCCAATGATAAAAAGGTCGCCGGCGTTAACTCTATTCCTGTTTATGTGGAAGGTGAACAAAACCTCCCAGAACTGGTGGCTTGGCTGCGTGAGCAAGGTGCAGATATTAAGCCGATTGAATCAGGTGCTTTTCAGCAAGTAAAAGATAAGAAAATTGATTTCGCCTTAATTCTGTCGGATGAGGCAAAGCAGAAACGCGCTAAAGGGGAATCTGCACCTGTGTGGTTGGTGTACGACGGTGCAAATCAAAAATTATCCTCAAGTATTGGTTTTGTACGCTCTCAAATTTATGTGTGGGGTTCGCGTGTGGGCGCGGTTAATTTAATGGCGCGCGGCATAGCACCGGATGTTGGCAGCCCCATTCAATTGCGCGAGGAAAATATTGCCGACGAACAAAAGATGAGTGTGTATTTGTTGGCGAGTGTGCCTTTAACACTATTGTTGGCGGCGTTTATTGGCAGCGTGGGTTTTTCTGCGGATATGACGGCAGGCGAACGCGAGCGCCGTTCATTGGAGTCACTACTCATTACACCAGCGGCTACTTTTTCTATTTACCTTGGCAAATGGCTAACCTCCACCTTGCTGACTATTGTTATTTTAATCATTCAACTAGCACTGTTAGCGATAGCATTTCGTTTCTTGCCCTTTAATCAGCTTGGCTTACGTGTGGATGTTGATGCCGTAGATTTAATAAAAATATTTTGGGTGCTCTTACCTGTCGTGTTTTTTGCGGTAGCGCTGCAATTAAGTTTATCGATATTTGCTAAATCATTTAAGGATGCGCAATCGCTGATAGCTGCTTTAGTCTTTATCCCTATGTTGCTGAACTTTTACACCATGTTTAACCCTGGCATGTTTTACGAGTGGTGGCTGTGGGTGCCAGTGCTGGGGCAGGCGGTGGTGATTAAAGAAGTTCTATTGGGTGGAACTATTGCAGCATTCGCATTTTGGAAGTTTTGGTTGGTGGCAATAGCAATTACCGTGGGTACATTTTGGTTGGGTATTAAGCAGTTGCGGCGGCCTAAAATAATTTATGGTTAAGTGCTGTGTTTAACAATAAACCCGCTTATTCGCGGGTTTATTGTTCGTTGTATCAAAGTGGTGGTGTATCTGCAAAAGGTTTGTATTTGTCAATGCCCGCCAAAAACTGCTGCAAGTTTGTGTGCGCATCTATATTGATGCGCTTGCGAAATAATCCCCAAAATAAATAACATGCTAAACGCAACTCTACATCGCTATAAGGCGCATGCATGGGCAGCGTCAATGCATTTAATTCCGCAAGGCTGGATTCAACACGCGCTGCTTGGCGGCGGGTATATTCATAGGCTTGCAAATCCACACCATCACGTTGTAAGAAAAATAAATTTACGGTGGCGTCCAGCGCTGTGTTTACCATGGCAAATAAATCGAGTTCGCTTGCGCTAGATAAAAAAGCAGTGCCGGACTTTTCACGGATATGTTTCAAAATGGAACTGGAATCCGTTAAAAAAATATCGCCATCCTCCAAAAAAGGTACTCGTTTGGTGGGCGATTGTGCTGCGCTGCCCGCTTGATCTGTCTCAATAAAATCGCACGCAATCCCTGTTTCTAATAAGGCAATGCGACAGTGGCGAACAAAGGGCGAAGTATAGCTACCGTAAAGTTTCATTTATTCCTCTGCAAAAATGGGTGATTGTTAAAGGTTTGTATTGTGAGTGGCTTTTGAAAAACATTGTCGATGGCGTTATATCTAATTCTGAATCTATGAGCACCTAAAGTGTGCATTTTTTTTGTTGTATAAAAAATACTTTTTATAGCTTCTGTGCTGGAATATAACATGAATTTCTAAAAAGGATCATTTTGCCCAGTGTTTTGGCTTTATCATCAGAAAATAAATGGATATGTTTTTGCGCTCTTTCAGTTCTGGTTCATATTCCAACTTGGTTTTTGACAAACCTATGCGCAAAGGCAAGACTGTACACAACCATTTGAAGGTTTGTACATGTTGGTAGCCTTGCTGCTCTGGTAGTTGCTTGCTGCTGTTGGTTTTTGAAAGGAGGCGTTATGTTGGACCCCATTCGTAATTTTAATGCGGATTTTGATGCAATTTTTGAAGAGGCCGTGCAAACGCCTAAGGCGGATGTGCGCGGGTCCCGCTCGCCTCTCCCTGCAGATGTTTTATATTACCTCAATGAAGTGCAGCGCTTGGCATTACATAGTTTGGAGAATTTTGGTTGGCAATTGGCGTTTATTCGTCGGCCTTTGTTTGTACCGCCCATGATTGTTGTAAAAAACTCAGAGCAGTCAAAATTCGCAGTGTTAGAAGAGGATGGTAGTGTGAATCTATCGCCTCTGGTTAGATGGCGTCACTAGCCTGTGACGTGTTTTCTTTTTAGTATTGCAAGGATCGTGTTGATTTTTTTCGATGATGATTGATTGGTTTATGGGTTGTGTTATTGATTGGTTCGTATGTTTGAAATGTACTAGTGTGTGATTAGCAGTAATGGACAAGTTTTTGGAAATAGCTTTTGTGGCCCCTGCTTAGCGGATGAGTGGGGGCTTTTTTTTCGCCGGCTTTCATTCCCCCTCTCTGGTTTATTATTCAGCTTCAATTCATTCGTAAAAAATTAGCATGAGACCGTAAAATCCTAAAGGAGAACTGCGGTGAAAAATAATTGCTTAATAGTGTTTTTTTGCGTTGTGCTGAGTGCCTGTGGCGGTGACATTGAAGTTCGGTCTTATAATCCAGCGCCGAGTTTGGTGAGTTTTGATGTGGTTGATAGTTACGGGGTGGATACGGCGTACTCGAGTAAGCAGCTCGCTATTGACCCTTATATTGACAATGGCTTATTCGATATTTTTTGGCGAGCAAATAGTTTGGAGGATTACCGAACGAATGTCCGCATTAGCTCGGCTCCCGATATTAGCAATTCTATTCTGGTATATTCAGAGATTTGCGGTGCTGGCCGTGCCTGCGATCAAGGTGGAGGCGTAATCTGTGAATACACCTCGGATTTTTATTTGTCCTGCAATAATGGGCGCAACCCTGCGGATATTGCTAGGTTGATGAAGCGCGTACCGCAAAGCTTGTATTTGATCTTAGAGGTGTGCGATTTAGATTCACCGGCTTGCGGTTATCGTTATTATCCTATTTCTATGCAATAGGCTGTGCTTGTGCTGCAACTTGTTTTTGTGCAGTGGCCCTACAAACTTTCTACGGGCATAATGGCATCGAATCCATTTTCCTTGATGCATCATGCCTCTCTCCTTTCTCAAAAATTCAGCGGCACCCTTGCCCTTTGCATTTGAATTGGTACGCTCCGCGCGGCGGCGCAGTATTAGCATTGAAATTTCAAAGGCGCAGGTAGTAGTGCGTGCGCCGCATTTTGTGGCCAAGGCGGATATTGAAAAATTTGTGCGCGAAAAATCGCTTTGGGTACAACAAAAATTGGTGCAGCAAGAGCGGCAATTATCGGCGCTTCCAGAATATACGTTTGCCAATGGCACTAGTATTCCTTATCTCGGCGAACCCCTAGAACTAGTGGTGCATACCCAGCCCAAAGCGGATGTGGTGCGCTACGGTGAAAAGCTCTTGGTGATACTCACATCGCGCAGCCGCTTGCCCTCAGAGCAGCAAACTAGGCGTTTAGTGAGTGCGTGGTATCAGGCGCAAGCGCTCAAATTGCTACAGGCAAAAACCGATGCTGCAGCGGCGCGTTTAGGTGCGAGCTATAGCGGCATTACTATTAAGGCGACCCGTTCTAAATGGGGTCATTGCACAGCGCAGGGCGCAATCCAATACAACTGGCAGATTGTGCTAGCCCCTGAGCCCATAGTCGATTATCTTGTTGCCCACGAAGTTAGTCATCTCTTGCACCATAACCACAGCCCAGCATTTTGGGCGGTTGTTGCAAGCCTTTGCCCCAATTACAAACAGTGTCGTGCGTGGCTTAAAGCACACGGCATGCGGTTAATGTTTTAACCGCTTTTTGAAACTCTTTATTCTGAACCCAGTGGAGATACCCCATGACTGAACCATTAAGCGATAATGATTCTGAGAACTTCGATCGTTTTGTCGTTGAAGCCATAGAGAATGGTTGCGTGTGGAGCTTGGAAGGGCCGGACGGATGGGCGCTGTGCAGCTCAGAACAATACGAAAATACGGATGTAATGCCCTTTTGGTCGCAAGAAGAGTTTGCTCAAATCCACTGTAAGGAAGATTGGAAAGATTACAAACCAGTCGCCATAGAGTTGGTAGAGTTTTTAGAAGATTGGCTTACCGGCATGCATGAAGATGTGGTGCTAGTAGGCATTAATTGGAATGCAGATTTGGATGGCACAGAGATGGAGCCGATAGACTTACTGGAAGAGTTTGATCAAGAGTTGGCTGAGTAGTGGGTTTAGCGCCAGTTGTTCTGATTGATATCGCCGCCAAAGAGATGATCATGCAAAATATCCACGTGATTTTTCTTGGCGAATATTTCTAAATCCAGCAGGGTATCGCACCAAGGGGAAAATACTTGGCAGGTGGTGCGGTAGTCGCGGTTGGTGATAATAAAGGCGTTAGTGGTCGCGAGAAAACGTTTTGAAATATGGCTGAATGCGCGGCGCTGCACCTGCAGCACGACTAAATCGAAATCCATGCATAAGCGCATCAACTGCGGATGTATAGAATCTTTTCGGTTGGTGAAGCTAATTTCCCTGCTACCGTGGATATCGTCAGCTTTCAGGTTGGGGTAAGGCATAATAATTTCATCTAGTCTGGCGCTCCATTGCGTTAACCTGCCTCCGTGCAGTACATCAGGGCGCGGATTACACCACAAGCTATGCCTTAGAGCGAGAGCTTTGAGTCACATTTTTCATCATTTACATCGCATGAGTAATTCTATGAATAAAATCCTAAGTCTAGTGAGCCTGTGTTTCTTTATGATGATGGTGGGTTGCACTGCGTTAAATCCTACGTTACAAAACCCAGATGTGAAGTTGATGGGGCTGCGTGTTTTGCCATCCCAAGGCATCTTTCAGCGTACTATCGCGCTCGATTTGAGTATCTACAACCCTAATAAACAAGAGCTCAGTGTGCGCAGTATTGATTACGCGATAGAAATAGAAACCATTAAGCTCCTGAAAGGAACCAATACTCAAGTACCGGCACTTAAAGGCCTAGCAGAAACCCCCGTGACCATGGAGTTCTCCGTTGATATTATTCAGGCTATGCGCCTATTGGAGCATTTCAGCCGCAATGGTGTGGGCGATAAGGTGAATTATAATTTCGCCGCTGTGATTGATTTTAGCGCTTGGCTACCGGCCATGCATGTCGATAAGAAAGGTGCTTTGCCTTTGAATTTGCAAAAATAAAGCTTTTAATAAATAACACGCAGTGCCCAATCGATGTATTGGTTAACGTTTAACGATCAGGATATTCAATGAGTGAGTTAATAAGCCTCCCCGATGCCGATGAACGCATCGCCTTAAAAGATTTTAGTGAAAAAGCCTATCTCGATTACTCCATGTATGTAATTTTGGATCGCGCCTTGCCGCATATTGGCGATGGCTTATAGCCAGTACAGAGCAGTTTTGTCTATGCGATGAGCGAGTTAGGTTTAAAGTCCACCGCCAAGTTTAAAAAATCTGCCCGTACCGTGGGTGATGTAATCGGTAAGTTTCACCCGCACGGTGACTCGGCTTCCTACGAAGCTATGGTGCTTATGGCGCAGCCATTTTCTTATCGCTACACCTTGGTAGACGGTCAAGGAAACTGGGGTTCGCCGGATGATCCCAAATCCTTCGCTGCAATGCGGTACACCGAATCACGCCTTACTAAATACAGCGAAATTTTGTTGGAAGAATTGGGGCAGGGTACCGTTGATTGGCAGCCCAACTTTGACGGTACTTTAGAGGAACCATCGGTTTTACCTGCGCGTGTTCCCAACGTATTGTTGAACGGTACTACTGGCATTGCCGTGGGTATGGCGACGGA
>SXGR01113815.1_pt1 | contig 14280 bp, 15 predicted proteins | sample 3174711 | NCBI WGS metagenome assembly SXGR01 (sample SAMN11356860, study PRJNA531348) | freshwater metagenome | isolation source: freshwater sample F1-60 | place: China: Fuxian Lake, Yuxi | collected 2017-12-25
CGGTCCACGCGGTACCCACGGCGTATGAGTTGCGGTCCATGGGCGTCCAGAATGGGTGCCGCTGCCGGGTTGGGTGGTGTCATCATCGCGCTCGGGTTGTCGGTGACGGTGCCGCAAACGCAGGGGCGGGCATGGGCGGACACCGGTGGCGGCGATGTCGAATCCGCGGCGAACAGCCCTGTGTCAGCCGGTCCCCGGGCGGTGACTGCACGGCGTCCATCCCAGCGCGCGTCAACCGCGTCGCCTTTCTCCAAGCTGACACCGCCGAACCCCGCCAAAGCAAACGATGCCGGCGGCCGAGACCGCGCCCATCTGACGAGGCCGGCGACGACACCTCGCGCCGTTCCCGGGGCGGCGACAACCGGGCAACCGCACACGGCTCGGACATCCGCAGCGTCGGCTGATTCCGCTGCGCCGCCGGTGGCCGCAGCGTCAGGCAACGACCAGACCGCGGCGGCGGGGCCGATCGCCCTCGCCCCCACGGTGGAGTGGGATGCCGGTCTGCTGCGCGGCACGCTTGGCGCCACCTCGACGCTGCCGCTGAGGTTCTCGCAGGTCTCCGCGCCGAGCCTGGGTGGCAGTCTCGCGTCCGACCCCAACACCAGCACACCGATCTTCGGCTCGCAGGGCGAGTTCACCTACTTGCCCGCGGCGGTGGCGCTGACCAATCCGGGCACCATCGAGAGCTTCCAGATCGCCGTCACCGAGGTCACCCCGTTCGATGCCTTCCTCACCGGCCTGCCGCTGATCGGGGCGCTGGCGTCGTCTCTGCTCTCCGCGACCCGATCGACCCCGATCGTGAGCACACTCCTGGCGCCGCTGATCGGCACCTCACAGGTGGTGACCTTCGCAGAGACCCCGGCCGGTCTGGCCGCGGGCCGACCGACCGCCTTCACCGACACCGTGATCTCCTTCGACGGCACCCCGATCCGGGTCAACTACTTCCCGGCCACCAACGTCGCGACCGGTTCGGTGACGTCGGCCCCGACTGTTCTGCTCAACGCGGGACTGTTCTCGATCGGCTACACCGACCCGGACACCCTGTACAACCAGTACTCCCCACCCCTGACCGGGACCGCCCCCGTGCCCGGCATCAAGGTGTTCCGCGACGACGCCTTCCCCGGGGTCTATTCCGGCGGCGGGGGCTTCAACGTGATCACCTGGGACAGCCGCGGCACGTTCGCCTCCGGCGGGCAGTGGCAGTTCTACAGCCCGTTCTTCGAGGGCCGCGACATATCGGCGATCATCGACTGGACCACCACCCCGGCCAATCCCGCTGTGGCGCAGATCAAGACCGATTCCAGCGGGGTCCCGCTGGTCGGATCGGCCGGCGGTTCCGGCGGCGGGGCGATCCAACTCAACGTCGCCGCCACCGACCCGCGGATCAGAGCCACCGTGCCGGCCATCACCTGGAACTCGTTGAACACCGCGATCTATCCGGGGAAGCAGTTCTCCACCCTGTACGGGCTGGTTTTCCTCTCCGAACTCGCCCAGGCGAACTCGCTCGGCCCGCGCGCTGCGCACGCCAACGGGTGGCAGTGGCCGGTGCTGCGACTGAACTCGCAGGGGCTGGCCGCGTTCGCGACCGGCACGGCACTGGGCTGGCTGAGCCAGACGTCACAGGCGTTCCTGGGATCGGCCGGCCCCACCGCGTTGCTGGCACAGGTGAGTGCCCCGACCTTGCTGATCCAGGGCACGGTGGATTCGCTGGTGCCACTGCGGCAGGCCGTGGACACTGCGATGGCGATCGAGGCCAACCCGTACGGCACCCCGGTCAAGATGATCTGGTTCTGCGGTGGGCATACGCCCGGCCCGGGCGGCTGCAACAATCCCGGCCTGTCCGGCCAGACGTCGGTGGTCATGGGTGACACCCTGCGCTGGCTGGATCAGTATGTGGCCGACAGCGGAACCCCGGCCGACGCCATACCCCGGTTCCAGTGGTTCGACCAGGCTGGCACCTACCACTTCTCGTCGCTGATGCCCTATGACCCCGGCTTCAATCAGCCGCAGCCCTACACCGCCACCGACTCCGGCGGGGTGCTGGGCATCGTGCCGCTGCTCGGCGGAAGCCTGCGGATCCCGCTGACCCCGCCGCCGGGCAGCCAGGTCGTCGGGTCACCCACCCTGAGCTTCACCTACCACGGCCTGGGCACTGGCAGCGCGGTGTACGCCAGCGTGGTCGACACCAGCACCCCCTTCCCCTACGTCGTGGGCCAAATCGTCACGCCGGTGCCGGTCACCCTCGACGGCCGGCCCCGCACCGTCACCATCGCGCTCAACGACATCGCCTACACCGCCCCCGGCGCCGAGACCGACACCCTGTCGCTTCAGATCGGGGCCTCGACACCGGTCCTCAACCCGACCGGGCTGCCGGTCGGGGAGATCTACGGTCTGCCCTACTCCAACCTCGGGGCGCTCGGCGCGATCAAGATCTCCGACGTCCGCCTCGACCTGCCGGTTCGGGCGGCAACGCCTTAGCCGCTGACCATCCCGGTCCCGTCGACCAGTACGGCGTGCTTCCTGGCGCGTAAGCGTTAACTTCGGTGGTCCGCCGCTCGCGCTTGGCCACCGCGACCGGTTCGAACGTGCGGCTCCGGTCGCGGGGCACGTCAATATCGACCTGCCCGCCGTATCGGCGATCATTTCTGTGCGAAACCCTCTGCGGGAGTTGCTATTCCGACACCGAGCCGCGGGGAGGTTGTGCCAGCTGGCCGAATGCGGCGGCAAGGTGCTAGCCCCTGAGGACGGTGTCGTTTCGGTACAAGACAGGGTGTGGTCAGCCCTGGTCTGCTCAGGTAGGCGCCGCCGATGTCGGCGGTGTCGTCTTCGATTCGGGAGTGTCGGATGTCGAGTTCAGGTCATGGGGCAGTGTCGGCGCGGGTGTGTGCTGGTTCGGTGGTCGCGGCGGGGCTGCTGTGGGGTGCGCCTGTAGCAGCGGCTGAGGACGATGCCAGAGGTGGGGCTCACCGGACGTCGCGGGTAGATGCGACGTCGGCCGACGCGGAGGCCGCTGGCGCGGTTCGTCGTGGGCCTGGCGCTTCGCCGGGCAGGGCCCGCGCCGGGGCGGGGTTGCGTGGCGAAAGTGTGACTCAGCCGAGGGGAACCGCCGGCGCGGTAGTCTCGCCGGCTGGGGTGGCGCGGCCCCGGCATTCCGGCGGCTCTCCGGCGGCGCCGGTCGCGGCGGCGTCGACGGTCTCGCCCCCTCGGACCGACGCCATCAAGGCGAGCTCGGCCCGGGTGTCACGTTCGCGCGGGGCTATCGCAGCGCCGCTTCTCGCTGCGAGCCCCGGCGACACCCCCAGCCTCCCGAGTGCAACGGCTCCGGTAGGACTGTCGGAATCAGCGGAGCTCAGCGCAGCTTCGACGCCGACACGAACGCAGAGTCCCCAGAATCAGACCCTCGTGAGGCCAGCCCGAGCGGCAGTGAACGACTTCTTCGATTCCTCTGCCCGTTGGCTGCAGACCCTGCCGCAGAACGGCGTTATCCAATTAATCGAGGGAGCACTCGTTCTGGTGCGCCGCACCTTCTTCAATGAACTGCCGACCGTCAAGGCCGTGCAGACGACGAGCGCGACCGCCGCCGGGCCGATCAACGGCAAGATCGTGGCCTTCGACCCGACCGCGGACACGGTGAACTTCGTGGTGACCAGTGCGCCTCGACAAGGAGCCGTACAAGTCGCTTCTGATGGCACCTACACCTACACACCGGACGCCAAAGGGTTCACGGGCACCGACAGCTTCACGGTGAAGGCCTTGGATTCCACCGGTTCTTGGCTGCAGGGCGTCCTCGGCAAACCCCTGGATCTCCTCGACCTGAACAGGGCCGACGGGACAAGCACGACCATCACGGTCAGCGGCGCGCGGTCGGAGAAGGAACTCGGTGGCATCTTCGGACCAGTGCTGGAGACGTTCCATGTCTTCAACGGCAGCCAGACGACCTTGTACTACCAAGGTGCCAATACCGGCGACGGCTATAGCTCGCCGTACACCGCCCCGCCGACGGCCGGAGCCGGGATTTCCGACCCCGCTGCGCTCCAGGCGGCCACCCTTGCGCCAGGGGCGACCATGGACTTCCAGTTCACCTACAACTTCGCGAGCAACAACTACGGCTCCCTGGTTTTCGATTCAGGTTACGGCTGTGGTGATCCCTGGGGCCTGGCTGGCTGCGGTGGCTTTGGCCCCGACGCCGACGACGCCTACACCACCGTCCTGATTCAGGTCGATAACGTGGGCAACAAGTACACGGCCTGTGCTGGACGCCTGTGCCCAACATCCGAGTGGCTCGGCTTTGAGGCGACAAGCCTGTTCAGCGCTTACGGCAGTTTGCCCGGGTCGGACACGATCAACTTGCAGGGCAATGGATGCCGACCGGATCCCGTGCTGGGTGGCCCGTGTTAGCTCAGCGCCGAAAAAGCCCGGCTTGCAGAGGCTTTCGCACCAGCGACTTGAAGAAGATGCTGTAGAAGGCGCGGATGAGCCAGAAGCTTTCGTCCGAGAGGCCGCGCCGCATGGCTTCCGATGCGGCGAAGCCCGATGCGCTGCGCATGTCACGACTCATGTGCGCCTGGTCATAGAACGCGGCCTGCGAGGCCAAATCGGCCATGGAGTGGGCTCGGTTCGCTAACAGGCGGTCGGCCGCCGAGATGGTGAGGCTCTCCAGTCGGGCGAGTTTACGGGCCTGCCGTTCGGAAACCCCGAGTTGCTGTTTGACCCGGCGTTGTGCGGTCCGCGCCGAGCCCGCCGGCCCACCGGTCCGGCATGAGGTGGTGACGTGGTCGAGCCATTGAGTCGAGGTCAGTGGCGAAGGCGGGGCACCGGCACACCCGGCCCGGCCGGTCAACAGGCCCTCGAAGAGCAGGGGAAGCGCGGTTCGGGGCTCCCCGGCAGCCTGAATCTGCCGTGCCCATGAAGCCCAGGGAACGTCGGTGTCGAGGTCGTCGAGAGAGGCGGCGCGGTCCTGCCACGCCTGCGGGTCCAGATCGAACCACTTTCGCATGGCGTCGGGACGGAACACCGCGATCAGCATGTTGTAGGGCTGATCGCTGAAGTGGATCCACGGACGTGTGCTGCCGCCAACGATCCGGATCGGGCCTTGGACGGGTGTCCGGGCGGCCGAGGTGTCGTCAGGCACCCAGGACCGTAGCTGTTCGGGCTGGCCTTGCCAGTACCACGCGATGGCCATATTCGGCGTCGCGGTTCCATAGGTGAATCCCTGCAACGGATCCAGCCGACAATCCCGGGTATCGCGGTGGATCACGCAGATCACCCCGTCGCGCAGCGCTGGCGGCGGAAGGAAGGTCTCGGTTCGCGTCCCGGGATGGATCGCTCCCGGCCGACGAGCACCAATTGAGGAGTTGCTCATGTGTCGATCAATCCTGAGAAGTGGCGATTACCCAACACCGTAACCCGTACGGCCGGGCAGGGTTCGCTGATTCCCCGCTGCCGCAACCCATCAGGTCACCATGAGAAACAGCACGCCGATGGGGGCGAGAAAGCCAAGATGGGCCAAGGCGCGCAGTGCCCTGTTCTGGTGGCCCCAAAGACCGAACGCCCCGAAGGCGCCGAACGGACTGAGTACCGGCAGGACGAATCCGGCCAAGCCGAGCAGGCCCAGCAGACCGAGCACGCGCACCCGCGCCCCGGGGGCGCCCGGGTCGACCGGTTTGGCAAACGTGATCAGCCCGAGCAGTCCGAGCAGCCCGGTGAGGCTGACCGCGGCATGCAGGGGAGTGGTCACCCAACGATTGTGGTCGACAAAGCGCTCGGTGGTGCGGCGTCTAAGAAGTGATGTCGCTCCCGGCGGCCGGCACTATGATCCGACCACGACATCGTCGTCGGAATAGAGGGAACAACGATGCTCAGCTGGTCTCTAAGGGTGTTGGCCGTCGTTGCCGCGATGGGGGCAACAGCTGCACTCACCTGCGCCTCGGCAAGCTCCGAGAGCCTGGCCGCGGATCCGTCAGTCGTCAAGAACAAGCTCGTTGCCGCCGGCCTCCAGTGTGGCGACAACAGCATCGGCACCCGGACCATGGACGACGGCTCAAATCCTTTCGCCACCATCGAGTGCTACACCGCGACCGGCTGGTACCAGGTCGATGTCTGGGACTCGGCCGAGGGTTTGCAGATCTGGTGGGCCGCGCGGTGCGCCAATCAGTCAGCCGACCCCGACCCCAGGGCCATCGGTACCTACTGGACGACGGATATCCAGACCCGAGAAGAAGCACAACTCATCGCGGACGCTCTCGGCGGCACGGTGAAAACCACTGCGGAGTGGTGCGCCTCCAGTATTGGTGCAAACCCTGCCGCAATTCCGCCGCCGCCATAGGGACCGAAACGCTCGCGATGGTGAGAGCGCCGCATGCTACAGCTGACCCAGTGGCCGGCACACATTGGACAACGCGTTCCAGTACTGACCGGGCCCACAGTCTTCCGCCGGTTGCGGCGTCTGACAGGTGTTGGTGATCGGATCCCAGAATTGTCCATTGATGCAATTCAGCGGCTCCGCCGAACCGATCCCGGCGCCGAACAGCGACGCTGCAGCAACGAGAGGAACGGCCGAAAAGATTGCGAAGGTTCCACGGCGTGCGAGTTTGCGCATGCGTGGATTCTGCCAGAGGTGCCGCGGCCATGATCCAGGACAGGGCGCGTCGATGCGCAACGATCTCCTGGCCGCCGGAATCGTGCCGGCGCCGACCGACGACGACGAACCGTTGCGGCTCGCCGAACTTCGTGTGAGCACAGGACTGAAGTTGCCGGATTGTTGCGTCCTCGATGTGGCGATCCACCAGTGGGCGGCGCTCGCGACAATTAACTCCGCCCTCGCGGGCGAGGCGCATAAACGTGGAGTCACCCTCGCGCCTTGAACAGCTACTCCATAAGCGGTAGTGGATCGCATCCCATATCGGTACCATTGCGCTGTGAGCAAGCAGATCGCCGTTCGACTTCCGGACGAAGTCGTCGAATTCATTGACCGCGAAGTCGAGCGGCGAAACGCCGAGAGCCGCGCCTCGTTCGTACTCAAAGCTCTGGAACGTGAGCGACGCCGGCTCATCGCCGCCCGCGATGCGGCGATTCTTGCCGGGCCGGCCAAGGCCGACGATGATTTCGATGCGCTAGCCGCTCACACGTCGACCTTCGAACTGGACGTCGATTGAGGCCGATTCACATCGCCCAACTCGATAAGGCTCGGCCGGTCCTGATCCTGACGCGGGAACTCGTTCGGCCGCACCTCACCAGAGTCACCGTCGCACCGATCACCGCAACAGTTCGCGGTTTGTCGACCGAAGTTCCCGTAGGCGTGCGTAACGGGCTCGAGAAGGACTCCGTTGTGAGCGTCGACAACATTGCCACCATCCCAGTTGCGGCCCTGGGACGCCAGATTGGATTCTTTCTTCCCGATCAGGAGGAATTGCTGGCAACGGCGATTCGCAACGCCTTCGATCTCGACTGATCACGAGACGACGCTGCGGCGCCGTTGACTTTGAGCATTGACTGCACCTAATTCCGCGGGGGAGTCGTTTCGGAAACGTACAAATCTCTGAGTGTCCGTTACCCGCCAAGTTGTCTACATTTCGTCTACAATGACGCCATGGCAGCAGAAACCACCACAACCGTCCGGGTTCGCCGACCCGACTCGGAGCGCCTCCAATCCCTGGCGAAGGCACGTCAATCTGCTGTCGTCGATGTCGTGCACGATGCCATCAATGCCTTGGAACGCCAGGAGTTCCTCAGAGGACTAAACGGGGACTACCAGCGCCTGCGTAACGACCCCGAACTGTGGGAAAAATACGTGACGGAGCGACACGAGTGGGATGCGCTGGATTGATCTGGCGGGGGGAGGTCTACAGCGTCGACCTCGGCCGGCCGCTGGGACACGAGCCGGCCTTTCGCCGGCCAGCGGTCGTGGTATCGGTCGATATTCTCAACAACGGTCCCGGCGGGCTCGTGGTCGTCGTGCCGGTCACGACCGTTGGGTACGGTCTGCGCAGCCATGTCGAACTTGAGCCGGGCGATAGCGGACTGGATCGCATCTCGTATGCCCGCTGCGACCAACTGCGGGTCGTCTCTGTCGAGCGACTGTCATCCCGCCACGGGATGGTCGGCCCGGAACGACTACAAGCCATTGGCCAAGCCCTGAGATTTGTGCTCGATCTGTAAGCGCGCGGGGGGATTTCGCCAGGTCAGTCCGGCCAGCTTTACTTGACATAATGTGGCTTATCGGCACTTTGTTGGACGTGGGGAAATGCCGGCAGCACGATCAGTCGTGACATCAACCGACCCACTGACTACTCGCCGCGAAGCGCGCTTTCGGCCACCGCCTCTTGCGCCTTCAACGTTGAGTGCGCACTGACGCTCAGCCGTTTTGCGAGTAAAGCCCTGCAAATCTGGTCACTCGATGGCAGCTGGCCGAACGCCTCCCGTGTGACCCAGCCAGGGCCCGGCTGCATCGCTCGAACCCCTGTCGCACCCCCTACCGTGCCGCGGTCGCCATATCGTCACTGTGACGTTTTAAGGGCAGCCGCGGACCGGCGCTACACCGATCCCTCGGCGCGAACCGGGTCGGCCAGATCCCGGCCGGCTGTCTCACGGGTGAACAGCAGAGCCGCGATCGTCACGACGCCGCAGCCCACGGCGATGAGCACCAGAGGCGTGCTCCGCGGTCCTGCTGTGAGCAGGCTGCTCGCCAACAGGGGTGTGAACCCGGCGCCGATCAGCGCAGCCAACTGGTAGCCCAGGGACATCCCCGTGTAGCGCACCCCGGTATCGAACATCTCCGCCAACATCGCCCCCAGCGGCCCGTACATCGCCGCCTGGATGATCTGCCCGATGACGACCGCGACGATCAGACGCGGGGTCGACAGGCTGTCGACCAGCGCGTACATCGGATAGGCGTACAGCACGATGGCGACAGCACCGGCCAGCATCACCCTGCGTCGGCCAAGCCGGTCCGACAGCGCGGCGAAAGCCGGGATGGCGATGAGCACCGCGACACCACCCCACAGCTTCGAGGAGAGGTTCGCCGAGGTCGTGTAGCCGAGGTTGCGGGTGTAGCTGACCATATAGGTGCTCAACAAACCGGTCAGCCCGAAGGATCCGATCCCGATGGCGCAGGTGAGCAGCAGGGCCCCGGGACGTCGCAGCACCGACATCAGCGGGATCGAAGTCCCCCCGCCCGTGGCGGACTCCATGGCTTGGACGAACACCGGGCTTTCCGCGACCCCGGAACGTACGTACAGCCCGATCACCAGCAGTCCGGCGCTGAGCAGGAACGGCACCCGCCAGCCCCACGACATCAGTGCCTCATCGGACAGTCCCGCCAGCGCCATGACCACGATTGTCGAGAGCAGACCGCCGATAGCCGAGCCCGTCTGCACAATGCCGTTCCAGCGCCCACGGTCCGATGGCCGGGCGTGCTCGGCGACCATCAGTGTCGCCCCGCCCCATTCTCCCCCCACCGCGATTCCCTGACCGACCCTAAGCAGCACTAATAAGACGGGTGCGGCGCGGCCGATCGTCTCGTAGGTGGGCAGGCAGCCGATGAGAAAGCTCGCCACTCCCATCAGGGTCATCGTCGCGACGAGGGTGCGTTTCCGGCCCAACCGATCACCCAAGTGGCCGAACAGGATTCCGCCCAGCGGACGCGCGACGTAGCCGGCAGCCAGTGTTCCGAACGCGGCCACCGCCGCCGCCGACGGGTCCGACCCCGGGAAGAACAACCGGTCGAACACCAACGCCGTCATCGTCGCGTACAGGAGGAAGTCGTAGTACTCGACCGTCGTGCCCGCCAAGCTCGACAGTGTGATCCGTCGTAAGTCGCGGGATTCCGCTGTCATGGCGAGCCTTTCAGTTCGCCCGCGATGTTCAGTCGCAGGAACTCCGGCGCTTTGATCACTCTGCGGAGCATGAACCGGATGGCCGGCGGCATGTCGACAGCACCGTCGTCGCGGTAGACCTGAGGGGCGGCGAGTTCGTAATGCTTTCCCCCACTCTCCAACTCGCATCCGCCTGCCGCGATGACGTTGCGTACCCAGTCCGCGCCCGCTCCGTACGTCAGGGCTATGACGTAGGTGTCGCCCCGACGGAAAGCCCACAGCGGTGTCCGAAAGACGCGACCGGAACGACGACCGCGATGAATGACCACCGCCCAGCCGGGCGCCCACGGGGCGATGAATCGGGTTCCCTTGTTGAGTGCCGCCTTGTTGAACCGGGCGACCCATCGCGGTGCGGGCATGAGGCGCCCCCTTCAGGGTGAGTGCGGGTGGCTGGCAAGCCTATGGCCTGGGAGATGATCGGTCAGTCGAAGCTGCCGAATGCGCCCGGCGGCGGCTCCAACGGATTGGTCATCGTCGCCGGCGGCGGCTCCAACGGATTGGTCATCGTCGCCGGCGGCGGCTCCAACGGATTCGTCATCGTCGCCGGCGGCTGGGGGGCGGCGGTTGTGGTCACCGGCGGCTGGGGGGCGGCGGTTGTGGTCACCGGCAACCGCGTCGCCGTCGGTGCGACGGTGACGGTCGTCGGAGTGGCCTGCGCCGACTGACGTTCGGTGATCACCGTTGCCGCGGGGCTGGGGTTGACCCGAATCGGCGCCTTTTCGGCCGGCTCGGTGACTCTGACCATCTGCAGGGTGAGGAACGCCAGGAGGAAGGCCGTGATCAGTCCGATTGCCGCCAATAGGACCACGCGGGGCCATTGAACCGCGGGAGCCGGTTCATCACTGCGTTGGTCGACCCTGGTCATTCCAGGCGGGAAAAGGGACTCGCAGTACGCGCTCGCTCCGTTGTCGGTGTACTCGGCGTACTGCGTGGGATCGGCATGGAAGCCGGTGGATCGTTGGTTGCTCGGCATCGTGAACTCCTCATTCGGTATGACGCCAAGTTTTCGGCCAATGCTCTGTGGCGGGTATCCGGCTATCCGACGGGCGCGGTGATGACTCGTTGTCCGACAATCACAGGACACCCCGCCCGACAGCACAGGAGACAGGCGTGCGTATGAAACCGAACGCGATGAGATGCCCGCTCTGTGGCGCGCCGGTCCACGCCAAGATCGCCTACATCCTGCCCCCGAACCGCGCCGCCGTCATCCCGCCGAACACGGACCCCTGCGTATGTCGATCCTGCTTCACTGATTTGATGGGGTATCCACCGCTCCCCCGCGATCTGGTGGCCAACCAGTAGCTAGTCGTTCGACCCGGCTGAGGGCGCAAAGCCCAACGCCGACAACTGTTTTCATGGTCTCTGTTCATCGCCCTACCATCGAGAGACAGCCTCGGTGAATCAGGGAGGCTATAGTCTGAAACGTGGGGGATTTCTCGCGGACATGGGTCGACGCCATGCCGGATCCGCAGATTCTCCTCGAGGCCGTCCGGGACGCCGCCGGTGCCGTCACGGGTTTCGCCTACCGTGACCTCAATGCCGCGGCATGCCGTCAGATCGGGCGATCACGGGACGACCTGCTGGGCTGCACGCTCTCTGAGGTCCTACCGGATATCGCGGCCTCCGGACTTCCCGATCTTCTCCTGCGCTGTCTGGACGATGCCGACCCGGTGGCACTCGAGGACCAGCCCTTTCGCTATCGCGGGCAGCTTCGACGGTTCGATTTCCGGGCTGCGCCCGCCGGGACGGACGTGATTGCGGTGTCCTGGCGTGACGTCATTGACCGTTTCGACCTGACGAGTCGATTGACCGAGTCGGAACAACACTTCCGACTGCTCGCCGAGAACTCCAGCGACGTCGTCCTCCGATTTCGCGATCACCGGATCACCTGGGCTTCTCCGTCGATCGACGCGGCCATGGGGGCACCCCCGCACTATTGGGTCGGCCGCTCGGTTTTCGACCTCGTCGCCCCCGAGGACGCCGCGCTCATGGAGCAGGTTCTGGATGAGACCGCGGGGGGCGCCACCGCGGTGCGCCGCCTTCGGACTTCCGGCGCCGACGATGTAGTGCGGTGGGTCGAGATGCACGTCAAGTTGTTCTACGGCCCCGACGGCGCACCGGACGGCCGCACCGCCTCGCTGCGGGTCGTCGATGACGCGGTGACCGCCGAGAGAAAGGCGCAGGCCGCACGCGACCTGCGGGCCGCGGCCGACGAACGCTATCGGCGGTTGATCGAGAACTCCATCGTCGCGACGAACCTGGTGTCACCGGAGGGCCGGTTCACCTTGGTCAATCAGGCGATGTGCGACTTCGTCGGTTACGACGCCGACACGCTGCTCGGCATGGCGTGGCGCGATGTGGTGGCCCTCGACGACCTCGACGAAGCCATGCAAGCCGCCCGCGAAATCATCGCCGGTGAGCGCGGGTCCTACCAGACCACCGCGCAGTACCTCCGCGCCGACGGCCGCCGGGTCTGGGGTGCCCTGTCGGTGAGTTCCATCCGATCCCCCGACGGCGCCGCGGAGAGTCTGATCTCCCAGATCATCGACGTCACCGCGGAACGCGAGATGCTGACCCAACTTGAGGAAGCCCGGCGACGGCAGGCCGCAGCCGCCGCGCTGTACCGACGCTCGATGGAATGCGCCGCGGTGGGTATGTGCCTGGTGGGTCCGGAGGGAACATTCGACGAGGTGAACGACGCGATCTGTGAGTTCTTCGGATATGACGAGACCACATTGCTGACCATGACCTGGCAGGAACTGACCGCCCCGGATTATCTTGCGGCCGACACCAGGAACATCGACGACCTGCTGACCGGGCGCCGGGACTCCTACCGGTTCACCAAGCAGTACATCCATGCCGACGGATCGTTGATCTGGGGGGATCTCTCGGTCGGATGCCTGCGGGGCGCGGATGGACAGGTCGAGATCCTGATCGCTCAGATCACCGATATCACCGATGAAGTCAGAGCACGCGAGCAATTGGCCCTCCAGCAGTCCCAGAACCAGCAACTCGCCCTGCAGCTGACCTCGGAGATTCGCAGCGCGGCTGATTATGTGGTCTCGACGCTGCCGGGGGAACTGGCCGGGCAGGTCACGGTGTCGTCCCGGTATCTCCCCTCGCTCGAGCTCGGAGGCGACTGCTTCAACTACGCCTGGATCGACGACGACCACCTGATGATGTACCTGATCGACATTTCCGGGCACGGGGTCAAGGCGGCACTGCTGTCGATGTCGGTGCACAACCTGCTGCGGTCCGGATCATTTCGCACCGGTGTCCTACTCAAGCCGGACCGCGTCCTGGCCAAGCTGAACACCCTGTTCCCGATGGAGGATCAGGACGACGCCTACTTCACCATCTGGTACGGGATCTACGAGACCTCCAGCCGCACTCTGCTCTATTGCAGCGCCGGACATCCCCCGGCACTGGCTTTCGTCCCCAAGACGAAGCGCGGATGGAAGTGCCGGCGATTGGGCGGCGACGCTCCACCCGTCGGCATGTTCGGGGCACCGAGTTCGAGTCGAGTTCCTTCACCGTGTCACCCGGGACCCGAATCGTGTTGTTCAGCGACGGCGCCTTCGAGCTGCGACGTCCCGACGGGCGGCCGTCGAACCTGGTCGACTTCGTCACTCTGGTCAAGGAACTCCTCGACGCCGATCACTTCTCCATCGACAGCGTCATCGATGAACTGCGGTCACGGTCCGTCGACGCCACGTTCGACGACGACTGTTCTCTGATCACCGCGGAGTTCCACTAGCCCGTGCTCGCGGGCCGTTCGGGTCGCTACGATTTCGCCGTGACCCTCAGGACCGCGGAAATCATCGGGATCGGGACCGTGGCGGTCCTGCTGGCCGCGGCATTGGTCTACCTATTCGGGTCGTTCTACCTGATGGCCTCGCACGTGTCCCCGCGCCCCGGACAGCACCGCCTGGCAGCGATGGGCCGCGAACTGTACTACGTGCTGATCACCCAGCCGCTGATCCCGTTCTATTTCTTCATCGGACGCCGGATGGGGCCCGGTACCGGCATACCGGTGATCTTCATCCACGGCTACTTCCAGAACCGGGCCGACTTCATCTGGCTGGCCAGGCAGTTCCGCAAGGCCTCCAAGGGCCCGCTGTACGGATTCAACTACCCGTGGTTCGAAGCCGTCGACCGCAACGTGCCCCGGCTGGCGAAGTTCGTCGGGCGGGTCTGCGCCGAGTCCGGCGCCGACAGGGTGATCCTGGTCGCCCACTCACTCGGCGGACTGATCGCGCTGGAGTACGCGCACTCCCCCGACGGTGCCCAACGGGTGGCGCAGTGCATCACGATCGGCACGCCGCATGCGGGCGTCAAGTGGCGCGGACCGATCCTGGGCAAGGTGGCCAAGGAACTGCGCGAGGGCGGTGAGTTCACCGTCGAGCGC
>SXGR01279086.1_pt1 | contig 14279 bp, 9 predicted proteins | sample 3174711 | NCBI WGS metagenome assembly SXGR01 (sample SAMN11356860, study PRJNA531348) | freshwater metagenome | isolation source: freshwater sample F1-60 | place: China: Fuxian Lake, Yuxi | collected 2017-12-25
GATGACGACATCCTTCTTGTGCTCGACCATGCGGCGGGCCTTCTCGATGACCATCTCAGCAACCTGCACGTGGCGCTCAGGCGGCTCGTCGAAGGTGGAGGCGATGACCTCGGCAGGTTTGCAGGAGCGCTCCATGTCCGTGACTTCCTCGGGGCGCTCGTCAATCAGCAGGATGATGAGATAGGCCTCGGGGTTGTTCTTGATGAGCGCGTTGGCCAGCTTCTGGAGCAGCACGGTCTTGCCCGTGCGGGGCGGGGCGACGATGACGCCGCGCGTGCCCTTGCCAATGGGGCAGACGAGGTCCAGCACGCGGGTGGACAGCTCGGTGGGGTCGGTCTCGAGGATGAAGCGCTTGTTGGGGAAGAGCGGCGTGAGGTTGTCGAAGTGCGTCTTCTCCTTGGCCTTGTCCGGCTCCATGTGGTTGACGGACTCGACCTTGAGGAGGGCGAAGAATTTCTCCTTCTCCTTCGGCGGGCGAATTTGGCCGGCCACGAGGTCGCCGGTCTGGAGGTCGAAGCGGCGGATTTGCGACGGCGAGACATAAACGTCCTCCGGGCAGGCGAGGTAGTTGAACGCCTGCGAGCGGAGGAAGCCAAATCCCTCGGCGAGGACTTCGAGGACGCCCTCGGCGAAGAGGCCACCGGCCCCCTCGGCGTTCTTTTTCAGGATCGCGAAGATGACCTCCTGCTTGCGGAGCGTGCCGTAGTTCTCCACGCCCATGTCCTTGGCCATTTTGTTCAGCTCGGCGATAGAGAGCGCCTGAAGCGTCGAGATGGCGATGGTCGGTCCTTTCAGCTCGGGAGCGGTGCGCTCGGGCGGCACGGGCGGCTCCTTGTGCGGCTTCTGTTTCTGCTGCTTGGGCGCGTGCGATTGCGCGAGCGTTCTTGCTGGTGCCGCAGGTGGAGCCGGAGCCGGTTCCGGCGCGAGGGCGGACTGCCCGGTGCCGGGTGAAAAATCCTCCGTCGGCGCGGCGGAGGCGGCTGCGGGCGCTTCTGTTTCGGCAAGGAACATGGACTCCGCCAGGGGCGCGGCCGGCTCAGGGGCGGCGGCCTCGGCGGTGGCGATCGCGGTCAACTCAGTAGGCGCGTTTGACTCAGTGGAGGCGGCGGCGCGCTTGACCTTTGCGACCTTCGGCTTGGCAATTCGTGGCATATTCGAGACGGAAACTAAGTTGTGTTGCTGGCGGGCAAATGAAGCCTGTCGTTGAGCCGCTTTTCGACTCGCTGTTGCGGAGACACGTTCAATCAAACGCGGTTGCTACCGGGGAATTTCTGCTGGGGATTGACCCGCCCTGAATTTGAGGCGTCCGGGAATCGTGCGGTTAATTCGGGCATAAGCTGTCGGAGCGAGCCGCGCGTGTCAATTCTTTTGCTGCGCCGCGAAGGGGCTGCGCTCCCGACTGAACACTGGCTGCTGAATGCGGATTACTTGCCCGTCAGCTTCGCCGGTTCATACCACTCACCGCGTAGCCAGTCGGCGAGGATGCCGATGGTCTTCGCATCGAGGATTTGCTTCTCGGCGAAGAGCGGCATCCGGTCGTTGCGCTTGCCGTAGAAGTCCGCGTGCGCCGGGTTGCCGATGAAACGCACCAGCCAAGCGCGCGAGCCGTAGCCGGTCAGGTCGGGCGCGATGGCGTCGGGGTCGGGCTTGCCGAAGGCGTGGCAGTCGGTGCAGGCCACGTCGCCGCGTGCGAGCTCCACGCCTTGCTTGATGATGGCGATGTCGCGCGCGTCGGCGTCGCGCTGGGACTTGAGCTGGGCCTCGGCGGAGACTGCGGCGATGATTTTCTTGAGCTGCTCCTGCTCCTTCGGCTCATCGGCGTTCTTCTTCACCCACTTGACCATCTTGCCGTCCTTGAACTTGGTGCCGCCGAAGTAGTGCAGGCTGTCCACCTTCGCGGGGTCGAGCAGGCCGGCGAGCCATTCGCGACTGGCGAAGCCCTTGAGGTCGGCGGCGCTCTGCGGGTCTTTCACCGGGTTGCCCTCGCCGTCGTGGCCGCCGTGGCGGTGGCAGCTCGCGCAGTGCTTGGCGAAAAGCTTGGGGCCTTGGATGTAGGGGTCTTCGCGGAGCAACGCAGCCGCGCCGGCAATGGGGATGCCGCTGGGGGCCTTCGCAAGCTCGATGACGCGGGCGGCCTGATGGTGCGAGTCGCGCAGGGCGCGCTGGAAGTTCGGGTCGTTGCGGTCCTGCTTCATCGCCATCCAGGTGAGGAGGCCCGCGCCCGCGAGACCGCCGAAAACGAAGGCGAGGTTGAAGCGGTGGCCCAGCTTCCACTGGCCGAGGTAGGGCATCAGGAACATGAAGCCCACCGCCGCGCCGGGCAGGACGATGGCCCCGATGATTTCGGATTCGCCGGGGAAGTATTTCAGCAGCTCGAAGAGGAAGAGGAAATACCACTCGGGCCGTGCGGCGGAGAATTGCGAGGCCGCATCCGCCGGCGCAGCCAGCTCCGCTCCGCGCGTGATGAGGGTGAGCACCACCACGGTGAAGAGCACGCCGAGGCACGCGATGGCGTCGGCCAGCACCTGGTCGGGCCAGAACTTGGCGTCGGGTTTCTTCAGCGGCTGCTTGGCGTGGATGCCGTGGCGGCGGAAGAAGTAAATGTGCCCGCCGATGAGCGCGATGATGAGACCCGGCAGCACGCCCGCGTGCAGCGCGAGGAAGCGCGTGAGCGTGTGGTGCCCGTAGTCCGGCCCGCCCACGACGAGCTTCTGCAAGTCCGGACCGATGAAGGGCACGATGCTGACGATGTTGGTGGCGACCTTCGTGGCCCAGTAGCCCTTTTGGTCCCACGGCAGCAGGTAGCCGGTGAGCGAGAGCGCGAGCGTGAGTTGCAGGAGGAGGAGGCCGGACCAGAAGTTGAACTCGCGCGGGGCTTTGTAGGCGCCGTCAATGAGCACTTGGAGCAGATGCAGCGCGAGAAGGATGGTCATTACTTGCGCCGTGTAATGGTGCAGCCCGCGCAGGAACCAGCCACCCGCCATCTCGAACTGGATGTAGAAGACGCTTTCCCACGCCGTCTGCGCGCTGGCGCTGTAGGCCATCCATAGGAAGATGCCGGTGATGACCTGGATGGAGAACGCGAAGGTGAGCGTGCTGCCCCAGACGTAACGCCAGCGCGCGCCGCCGGGGATGTTTTCGTAGAGCACCTCCTGCGTGAGCTTGCGGTAGCCGGTGCGGGAATCAATCCAGTCGAGCAGAGGTTTCATCCGGGAGGAAATCATGGGCGTAAAGCAATGGTGGACTCGTGAGAACGGAATAAGACAGGCGCGACGGAACCCGGAGAAAAGCCCCAAAAAATCTGGGCCGAACAAAGATGCTGAGGAGCAAAGCTTTGCCCATTGCAGATCTTTGCGTTCTTCATGGAGTAAGAGCCGAGGCCGGCTTCGTCAGGCCAGATATTCCAAATTGAGTTCAGCCTCGTCTTCATCAGTGCCAGTTAGTGCAGGTCAGTGGTTCAACCGCGCCGCTCACGACACCGCGACCTTGAGGGCCTTGCCGGTCTCGAAGTTCTGGAACTGCACCCAGACCTCGCCGTTTGCCCGCACCTCGGACTTCAAGCTGTCCAGATCCCGGGCCGACGGGCTGTCATCGGAGCGCTTGCCTTCGGGTGTGAAGAGGCTGTTGTGGCAGGGGCAGTGGTAACCCTTCTTCTCCGCCTGAAACTCCACCGCGCAACCCGCGTGCGGGCAGGTCACGTTGAAAGCCTGCACTTGGTCGCCATTCACGCGCCGCACATACACGGCCCCGATCGGTGCGACCGACTTGTTCCACGCGTCCGTGCGCACGGCGATGATCGGGAACATGACCGGCGTGCCATCAGCGGGCAGCGACTCCAAAGACGTGACGCGCGCGAGCAGTCCGTTGTCAGCCTTGCGGCGCAACGGATCCAAATAGACAGCGAGGCCCGCGAGGGCCGGGACAACCCCCAGAGCACCGCCGACGCAGACGGCGCATGACTTTTTCAGAAACTCACGGCGGTCATCGCCGGGAGCGGGTTCCGTTTGCATGGGGCTATGGACTTAAACTTGTTTTGCTAATTCAATGTCAAGGTAACGCAAGCCGGCGGGGGAGCAAATCTGTTGTCGCAGCGTCCCGTGGCGAAAATTTTGCGTGCAAACCGCCCTTCCTGTAGCTACATGGAGATGCTGGTTAAACATAAATTATGAAAAGACTCACCATCGCACTTAGCCTCTACACGGGCCTCGCGCTCGCCCTCACCACCACCGCCGCCGGCAAGAAAGAACTGCCCCCGGCCGCCAAAAAAGCCGGCGTGACCTTCGACAAGGACATCAAACCGATCTTCGAGAAATCCTGCGTGGAATGCCACGGCGAGAAGAAGCAAAAGGGAAAACTCCGCCTCGACACGCTTGCCAACGCGCTTAAGGCCAGCGAAAACGGTAAGTCCATCGCCCCCGGCAAGAGTGCTGACAGCTCCCTCGTCAAGGCCGTCGCCCGCCTCGTGGAAGACGACGCCATGCCCCCCGAAGGCAAAAGCAAGCCCCTGACCGACGAGCAGGTTGGCCTCATCCGTGCGTGGATTGACCAGGGCGCGAAGTAAGCCCGGTGTTCAAGACTCCTCAGCTTCAGAGGAACCCCACGGCCCGCACCGCCGCGATGGTTTGCTCCGGTGTTTGGTGATGCACCACGCGCCAGCCGCGCGCGTGGCCGGCGTCCACGTTTTCCTTCCGATCATCGAGATAAAGCAATTCCGCGCCCTTGCGGCCCGTGCGGCGCTCGACGATTTCGTAGATGCGGGGGTCTGGCTTCATCGCACCCGCCTCGTGCGAGTAGATGTAGTCCGTGAACTGCGCGAAGAATGGGAAGTTCGCGCGGATGTGGCGCACCGCGAGGTCGTTCGTGTTCGAGAAGATGAACGTCGGCACGCCGCGCGCGCGGAGCTGCCCGTGCAGGTCAATCATCGGATGAATCGCCGTGAAGATGTCGCCGAAGATGTTCGCGAACTCATCGAGCGCGCCGGTGTAGCCGGTGAGCGCGGATACTTCGCGGAAGAACTCGTCGTTGCTCATCTGCCCGCTCTCGAAGCGGAACAGCAGCGGCGACTGGTCCAGCAGCCCGCGAATCTGCTCCGCGTCCCGCCCGCTGTGCGCCGCAAGCCGTCGCGCCACGATGCCGTAGTCGAATTCAAGCAGCACCTTGCCGAGGTCGAAGACGACGGCGGTTGGCGTGGGTGAAGTGACGGTGCTCATCGGCTTTGCCGCGAAGCGATAGTGATCGGTGGCCGCGCTTCGACGGCGACGAACGGGTCGCGAGCGGGTGGCAGTGGCGCCCACCAATCGCTTTCGCCTCTGCTACTTCTTCGGCTCTTCCTTTTTCACCGGCGGCCTGGCTCCGCCCTTCGGGTCGAGGTTCGCCATGAGGTCTTCCTGCGTGACGGCGGACTCGACGCCGCCCGCGGGCACCGGGGCCTTGGCGATCCAGAGGATGGCGTTGAGCACGAGCTTGCGCTGATCAGCGTTGCCCCAGCCGAGGTGGTTGTGCCCGCCGGTGAAGCCGAAGCCGCGGCCGCCGCCGTCGCGCGTGGCGACCCACATGACGTGCTGCGGCGCACCGCTCTTGACGGCCTCGCGCGCCGCCGGGTTGCCGCTGTGAGCGCCGTCGCCACGGCTCATCGTGCTCGCGGGCGGGACGGCGCTGAGGATGGGCAGCACGTCCTTCATGCCGTCGCGGAAGCGCATATGGAAATACCATTCGTCGTTCGTCTTGAAGGGCTTTACGCCGCTGGTGACGGGGTGCTTGGGCAGCGTCTTGAAGTCGCCGTCCCAATGCGGATTTACCGACCAATGCGCCTCGAAACACCCCCCGATCCACTCGCGGAACTCGACGTTGCCCTTCGCCGTGACCGGCTCGACGGCGTAGTGAAGCGCGCCGAGGCCGACGCCCTTCTTCATCAGCGCGCCGATCTTCTCCAGCTTGTCATCCTTGAGGAAGGGATGGCCGCCGCCGCCGTCGCTGTAAACCACGATGGCCGCTGCACCCTGGAAGACCTTCTCATCGCTGACCCAGCCGTTGGTGTGGACCTCGGTGACGATGCCTTTCACGCCAGCGAGCGACTTGGCAAGCAGCAGGCAGCCAGCGCGATGCTCATGGGCGAGCGGCCCGTGGCTGGGCCGGCCCGCGATGAAGATGATCTTGGTGTCGGCGGCCTGCGCGACGCATGTGGCGAGTAGTGAGAGGGTGAATAGCAGTTTTTTCATATCAGTTGCGGGTTCAGACTGAGCTACAGAAGCGGGGCTTCAAAGCGAAAACAAAGCAGTCCGCAGGTGACAGGGATCAGGCGCGAAGCGGGGAGGCGACAAGCAACAAGTCGAGTCTCACCGGGATTGAATCCGCAGCATCCCCGTTTTCTGCGGGCAACCACTGCGGGTCATGGAAGAAATTGCAGAAGAATGTCCGACAGGCTGCCAGCCGCTGCCAGTTGTTCACAGCCTCCTCCTCCGGTTGTTCACAGACCTCTGTGAAACCCTGTGTTTTCGTGGGTTTTCTGCCCGAATAACCCGCCGATAACTTTTTTTCAAAAACTGCTTGTCACCACAATACGTAGTGCTAGCCTCGGTGCCGCTCCCCAACCGATGGGGTCTACCGCGAGAAAACCACAAGCGGGAATCCCCAGTAGCGACGGGAGCCTTGGCGTCTGATTCGGTCCGGCTGTATGGTGCGGCCATGAACGGAAAAGGTGCCCCAGTGCCCGACAAATCTAGCCAACCGAAACCCATGATTGACGCTCCTGAGCCTATGCTCGCCCCTGCTCCCGCCGCCCGCCGCCCGAAGGCCGCCGTCTCCGCCCCGCGCGCCGTGAAACCCGCCGCCAAGTCCGGCAAGAAATTCCTCCGCCTCCAGCGCGTCTTCTCCGACGCCAAGGTCAAGCCCTTCGACCAAATCGAGTGGGACAAGCGCACCGCCGAAATCACCGACGACTCCGGCAAGACGATTTTCAAGCAAGAGGGCGTAGAGGTGCCCAAGAACTGGTCGCTCCTTGCCACCAAGGTCGTTTGCTCGAAGTATTTTTACGGCGACCCGACGAAGGCCGAGCGCGAGAAGTCGGTCCGGCAGCTCATCCACCGCGTCACCCGCACGCTCGCGGACTGGGGCATCAAGGACGGTTACTTCAGCAAGGCGGACGGCGAAATTTTCTACGACGAGCTGACCTGGCTCTGCTTGAACCAATACGGCGCGTTCAACTCCCCGGTCTGGTTCAACGTCGGCCTCTTTCACCAATACCAAGTCGGCAAGACCTCCGGCAAAGGCAACTGGTTCGTGAACCGCAAGACCAGCGTCGCCCAGCGCGCCCACACCCAATACGAATACCCGCAGGGCAGCGCGTGCTTCATCCAGGCCGTCAAGGACGACATGGAGTCCATCATGCACCTCGCCTACTCCGAGGCGATGCTCTTCAAGCTCGGCTCCGGCACGGGCACTGACCTCTCGCCCATTCGCAGCTCACGCGAAAAACTCTCCGGCGGCGGCAAGCCCAGCGGCCCGCTCTCCTTCCTCCGCGTTTACGACCAGGTCGCCAACGTCGTGAAGTCCGGCGGCAAGACCCGCCGCGCCGCCAAGATGAACACGCTGCGCGACTGGCACGGCGACATCGAAGAGTTCATTGACGCGAAGCAGAAGGAGGAGAAGAAAGCCTGGGCGCTCATCGAACAGGGTTACGACGGCTCCTTCAACGGCGACGCCTACGGCTCCGTGATGTATCAGAACGAGAACCTTTCCGTGCGCGTCTCGGACGAGTTCATGTCCGCCGCGCTTGAAGGCAAGGAATGGTGGACCAAATCCACCACCACCGGCGAGCGCCTCCAGAAGAAGGACGCCAACACGCTGCTCAACAAAATCGCCGAGGGCACGCACATCTGCGGCGACCCCGGCCTGCAATACGACGGCGCGATTCAGAAGTGGCACACCTGCAAGGGCACCGAGCCGATTCACTCCACGAATCCGTGCAGCGAATACGTGTTCCTCAACAACACCGCCTGCAACCTCGCCTCGCTGAACCTCATGAAGTTCAAGCGCGAGGATGGCAAGTTCGATGTCGAGCGCTACAAGGCCGCCGTGCGCATCTACATCACCGCGCAGGAAATCCTCGTGGACAACGCGAGCTACCCGACCAAGGAAATCGCGGAGAACTCGCACATCTTCCGCACGCTCGGCCTCGGCTTCGCGAACCTCGGCTCGCTCTGCATGAGCTACGGCCTGCCCTACGACTCCCACGAAGGCCGCGCCCTCGCCGGCGCGCTCACCGCCATCATGACCGGCCACGCCTACGAGCAGAGCGCGGAACTCGCTTCGCAAGTCGGCGCGTTCAAAGGCTACCGCGACGCCCGCTGTGCCGGCGTGGACAGCCCGCTCAAGAAAGACAACGTGGACTCGATGCTCGGCGTCATTCACCTGCACCGCAACGCCGTCGAGGACATCCAGCCCAGCGAAAAGTTCAACTACCTCAAGGACGAAGCCCGTCGCGTGTGGGACGGCGCGCTCGCCAAGGGCAAGAAGCACGGCTACCGCAACGCGCAGGTCACCGTGCTCGCGCCCACGGGCACCATCGCCTTCCTCATGGACTGCGACACCACGGGCATTGAGCCGGACATCGCGCTGGTGAAATACAAGCTCCTCGCTGGCGGCGGCATGTTGAAGATTGTGAACCGTGGCGTGCCCGAAGCGCTCCGCAGCCTCGGCTACAACGAGACGGAGAATGAATCCATCATCGCGCACATCGAGAAACACGACACCATCGAGGACGTGGAGGAAAACGGCCAGACCACCAAGAGCGGCGTGAAGCCCGAGCACATCGAGGTCTTCGACTGCGCCTTCAAGGCCTACAAAGGCAAGCGCAGCATCCACTACATGGCGCACCTCAGCATGATGGCCGCCGCGCAGCCCTTCATCTCCGGAGCCATCAGCAAGACCGTCAACCTCCCCAGCGACGCCACCGTCGCCGACGTGCGCGACGCCTACGTGCAGGCCTGGCGCATGGGCCTCAAGTGCGTCGCCATCTACCGCGACGGCTCCAAGCGCTCGCAGCCGCTCAACACCAAGAAGACCAACGAAGGTGCCGACAAGGCCGCGAATGCCGCCGCCGCCACCGCAGAGCAAACCGGCACGATGGAAAACCGCGTGAAGGAGCTCGAGACCGAGTTGATGCGGCTCCACGAACAGGTCGGCAAGCCGCTCCGCCGCAAGCTCCCGGACACGCGCGCTTCCTACACGCACAAGTTCGATGTGGCCAGCCACGAAGGCTACCTCACCGTCGGCGTCTTCCCCGATGGCACGCCCGGCGAGATGTTCATCACCATGTCGAAGGAAGGCTCGACCATCGGCGGCCTCATGGACAGCGTGGCCGCGCTCACCAGTATGTCGCTGCAATACGGCGTGCCGCTGGACGCGCTCGTCCGCAAGTTCGCGCACCAGCGCTTCGAGCCGAGCGGCTTCACCAAGAACCCGGAGATTGGCCGCGCCAGCAGCATCATTGACTACGTGTTCCGCTGGCTCGCCTTCCAGTTCATCCCCGGCTACCGCGAGAGCAACGCCAAGGACGGCCAGCAGAATCTCCCGTTGCCCGGCCTCACCGAGATCGAGCGCCAGAGCGTGAACCGCTCCGTCCCTGAGCTGCCCCTCTCCGACGACACCGACATCCTCGTGAAGAGCGAAGTCGTGAAAGGCAATGGCAAGACCGACTACAAAGTCGAGAGCCTGAGCGACGCGCTGAAACACTTCATGCACGACGCGCCCGCCTGCCCCAAGTGCGGCCACATCGCCGTGCGCAACGGCGCGTGCTTCAAGTGCCTCAACTGCGGTGAAAGCCTGGGCTGCTCCTGAGCTGCGAGTCAACCGGGGTCCAAAAGGCCGGGGAGCAATCCCCGGCCTTTTTGTTTTCCAGTCACGAACTGGATCGCGGCTCGCTGAAACAAACCGATCCATAGTTTCGGTTTCTGACCTGAAACTGAAATGGGTCATCGGCTCATGGGAAGTTGAAAGTTGGACGTTGCCCCCGCCTTTCCCTACGCTCCCGCCATGCATCATCCGCAGCCCAACGGCTTTGTCCGTGAAGACCCCTGGCGCATCTTCCGCATCATGGCGGAGTTCGTGGACTCCTTCGAGACGCTCTCGCACCTCGGCCCCGCTGTGACCGTCTTCGGCTCCGCGCGCACGAAGCCCACGGACCCTTACTACAAGGCCGCCGTGGCAATCTCACGCGGACTGGCCAAGCACCACCTCGCTGTCATCACCGGCGGCGGCCCCGGCATCATGGAGGCGGCGAACCGTGGCGCGGCGGAGGCGAAGGGCAAGTCCGTGGGCCTGAACATCGAGCTGCCGTTCGAGCAGAAGGGCAACCGCTACGCCAACGTCCCCGTCAACTTCCACTACTTCTTCTCACGCAAGGTCTGCTTCGTGAAATACAGCATGGGCTTCGTCTTCATGCCCGGGGGCTTCGGCACGCTCGACGAGTTCTTCGAGGTCGTGACGCTCGTGCAGACCGAGCGCATCTCGCGCCTCCCGCTCATCTGCTACGGCAAGGACTACTGGGGCGGCCTGCTCAAGTGGGCCAAGACCTCGCTCGACAAGGGCGGCTACATCAGCCCTGGCGACCTCGACCTCATCACGCTCACCGACGACCCGGACGAAGTGGTGAAGCAAATCCTCGACTACAAGCGCCGCATCGGCCCGCCGGAGAGCGTCCCGCAGGCGTTCGCTTGAAACTCAGTTCGGGTTTGGAGTTTTGCGTTTCGAGTTGGCGTCGGTCGCGACGCTGCCGGGAGCGCAACCCAAAACCCCAAACTTCAAACGCGAAACGATTCTCCGATGTCTGATCTCACCCGCCTCCCCAACGCCCTGACCATCGCCACCGTCGCGATGCCGCACATGGCCAGCGTCAGCTTTGGCGTGTGGGTCGGTGTCGGCTCGCGCTACGAAACGGATGCGCAAGCCGGCGCGTCGCACTTCATCGAGCACCTGCTCTTCAAAGGCACGCGACATCGCAGCGCGCGGCAAATTTCCGAGGAAGTCGAGGGCATGGGCGGCTACCTCAACGCCTACACCAGCGAGGATCACACCTGCTTCCACGCGAAGGCCCGCGCCGACGGCTTCCCCGCGCTGCTCGACGTGCTGATGGACATGTTCCTCGACTCGCGCTTCGCCCCGGCGGACATCGCGAAGGAGCGTGCCGTCATCAAGGAGGAACGCGCCAGCTACCGCGACCAGCCGCAGCACATCGTGCAGGACCTCCTCAACGAAACCCTCTGGCCTGGCCACCCGATGGGCCGCGCCATCGAAGGCACGCCCCGCTCGCTCGATGGCTTGAACCGCACGCGGCTCGTGGACTTCTTCCAAACGAACTACGTCGCGGCGAACACGTTCATCGTCGCCACCGGCAACATCACGCACGCGCAAGTGGTGAAGGCCATCGCGCCCTACGCGAAGCGCTTCCCCACCGGCCCACGCCCGCAGTGCGAGCTAGTGCGTGAGCTATGTGACGTTGGTGGGGCCGCGCTGCCGCGCGGCTTCCGCATCGTCCGCCCAACGAAGGCCGACCAGCAGGTCGGCCCTACCAAGCCAAGCCCGCGCGTCCGCCTCCACACGAAGGCCACCGAGCAGACCCAACTCGCGCTCGGCATCCGCACCGCCTCGCGGCACGACGAGCGGCGTTTCGCGCTGCGGCTGCTCAACGCGCTGCTGGGCGAGTGCATGAGCTCGCGCCTCTTCCAGAGTCTCCGCGAGGACCGCGGCATCGCCTACGATGTCCATAGCTCCGCGAGTTTCTTCGCCGACTGCGGCGATCTGTCCATCTACGCTGGCGTGGACGACGACAAGCTGGAGAAGGTGCTGCGCCTCATCGCCACCGAACTGCGCCGGCTCACGGCGAAGCCTCCTTCCCTCGGAGAAGTCCGTCGCGTGCGCGACTACGTCATCGGCCAGTTCGACCTCGCGCTCGAAGGCACGGAGCCGCACATGACCTGGCTGGGCGAGCAACTTGTCGGCCACGGCGAGATCATCCCCGCCGCGCTCACACGCGAACGCCTCGCCGCTGTCACGCCCGCGCAAATCCGCGCCGCCGCCCGCGACTTCTTCCGCCCCGAACGCCTGAACCTCGCGCTGGTCAGCCCGCTGAAACGCGTGGGCGGCCTTGGCTCGCTCTTGAGGCTCTGAGCCTGCCGCGCTCGCCGGTCCCATCGGGTGACAAGTTTCTCCCAAGCCATCACGGCGCGGGCTTGGCAGGTGGTCGATTCGTCGCACTGTAGGACTCCCACCATGCCCGCTGTTTCAACTCCTCGTGACGACGGCGGAAATACTGGGGTCGGTTATCAGGGTGTCTATTAGCGGTCGGCCCCACTCCACCCCGGAGTTGACCAGCACCGAAACAACCGCGTGTCGGATGTCCGCATCCGGATGGGAGGCCAAGGCTGTGATACGCGGTCGCATCGCCTCGTGGACCGGGCTGGTCTCGTCGGCGGTGACGTGCCTAAACATCAGCGCCCGGCTTTGCGGGTGAAATGAACGGAGAGCGCGGACGGCGACAAGCAGGTGTGTCAGGTTGGTGGAGTGAAGCCGGTCGAGAACCACCGAAGCTCCCTCCGGCCCGCACAGCAAGAGGCAGCCCGTGGCTTGAAAATATCCCTTATCGATGACCAACCGCCTCAGTTCCGGCAACGCGTTAGCGAGCATGGCGAAGGCCATCATCGCGTCGGAGTGCCGGCTAATGGCGTGAGTCTTGAGCTGGTAAGGAACGTAGTCATGCCAGCCTCGTGGAAGTTTACGAACCAGATTGACGGCCCAATCGTCGTCTGGCTGGACGAAGGACACGCTGAACTCCGTGAAGATTTTCGGGAATGCGTTGGTCCCCATGTGCCGCATCGCGACGACGACGGGCTTGTTCGTGTCTGCGTTTGAAGAGCGGACTTCTGGCCACCAGTCGTAAATGGTTTTGCCTTGGTAGGAGGGCGGCGTGGGTGTGAGCAGCGCCCGGAAGATTCCCACGCCGACGAAACCCGCGGCGACCACAGCGACGGCCAGCCAGAGGCCACGTCGCATCGGCTTCGCTTCTGGCGGGGTGGTTGTCATTCTCAGAAATTCTAACCACTAACCGGCACTGACTGGCACTAATCCGAGGAGGAGGGAAAGGCTTTCGTTCGATGCGGGCATTTTGGATTAGTGCAGGTCAGTGCAGATCAGTGGTTCTTTCCCGGTTCACTTCACCACCATCCCCGTGAACGGCGCGACGTAGGCTTGCAGATAGACGAGGATGCCCACGAGCGCGGCGAGCGCGATGGAATGGAAGAAGACGTAGCGCAGGATGCTGCCCTCGTGGCCATACCAGTTGGTCGCGGTGCTTGCCACGACGATGCTTTGCGCGTCCACCATCTTTCCCATCACGCCGCCGGAGCTGTTAGCCGCGCACATGAGCACGGGGCTGATGCCAGTCTGCTCGGCGGTGATCTTTTGCAGGCTGCCGAAGAGGACGTTGCTCGCGGTGTCGCTGCCCGTGAGCGCCACGCCTAGCCAGCCGAGCCGTGTGCCGAATATTGGATCCAGCGCGCCGGTCTTCGCCAGCGCGAGGCCGAGCGTGGCGTCGGTGCCGGAGTATTTCGTCACGTAGCCCAGCGCTAGCATCGCGGCGATGGTGATGAGGGAGAAACGAACCAGCCAGAGCGTGCGACGATAAACACGCGCGAGTTCCGCCAGCGAGAAGCCCATGTAAAGCCCGGCGAGGATGGCTGCGGCGAGAATGCCGGTGCCGGTGGCCGAGAGCCAGTTGAGCTTGAACTCGGCGGCCTCGGGCTTGGTGGGTTTGTCCGGCGTCGGCTGCGCCACGACGGGGAAGGTGCGGACGGTGGTGTTGTGCAGGCGGGGGATTTCAAACTTCGGCGAGGAGAGAACATCGAGCTGCTTCTTCACCTGCGGCACGCCCCAGATGAAGACAAGGACGCTCAGGAGAATCCACGGCACCCATGCGCGGCGGACGAGTTCCCGGTTTGGGGTTTGGGGTTTGGGGTTGGGGGTTGAAGGCGAGTCGTGCGCCGTTGCGCTCACATCGGAACCCGAAACGCCCAACTCCAAACTCGAAACGCCCTCTGGCTTCCAGCCATCGCTCGGCTTCCAGACCTTCAGCAGCCCCACCAGCGCCAGCATCGACGAGATCGCCGCGACGATGTCCACGAGCCACGGGCCGTGATAGTTCGAGACGAGGAACTGCGGGATCGCGAAGCTCACGCCCGCTGTCAGGCACGCGGGCCACACGCCCATCATCCCGCGCCAGCCCGCGA
>SXGR01113586.1_pt1 | contig 14274 bp, 13 predicted proteins | sample 3174711 | NCBI WGS metagenome assembly SXGR01 (sample SAMN11356860, study PRJNA531348) | freshwater metagenome | isolation source: freshwater sample F1-60 | place: China: Fuxian Lake, Yuxi | collected 2017-12-25
ACAAAAAGATAAAATATCAACTCCAATCAATCTCGCTCTCGCCATTTTCCTTCAAGTATTTATTAGTTTTGCTAAAATGTTTATTACCAAAAAATCCACTATCAGCTGAAAAGGGTGAAGGATGGGCGGATTTTAATACGAGGTGCTCTCTATGGTTTATAAGAGCTCCTTTATTCTTTGCATAATTTCCCCAGAGCATGAAGACTAAATGCTTGCGTTCTTTGGAAATCTTATCTATCACTGTATCGGTGAATTCTTCCCAGCCTTTTTTCTGATGAGAGCCCGCTATTGCTGACTGGACAGTGAGTGTTGCATTGAGGAGTAATACTCCTTGTTGTGCCCATCGAGAAAGATCACCGTCGGGTTTTACTTTTATTTTCATGTCGCTTTCGATTTCTTTGAAAATATTTTTAAGTGATGGCGGTAGCATGATACCTTCATGCACTGCGAAACAGAGGCCATTTGCCTGCTTTACTCCGTGATAGGGATCCTGTCCGAGTATAACTACCTTTACTTTGTAAAAGGGGCATAATTTGAAAGCACGGAATATGTCTTTTGGTGATGGATATATTGTTTTATTCAAATATTCTTCACGCACAAAGTTAGCAAGTTCCTTGAAATAAGGTTTATTAAATTCGTCTTTCAGAGCTTCTTTCCATGAAGTTTCTATTTTTATTCTGTCTATATCCATATATTAGATTGTATCATTTTGCACATTTAATATATAATTATAATATAAATCACATGCGTCCATATCTTGAAAAGTTTGATATTTATTTTATACATTTTGTAAGGAAAATAAGTATACCATTTGGAAGATTTGCTCTTTTTGTAGTTTTCTTTTGGTTTGGAATATTGAAACTCATCGGCACAAGTCCAGCAAACCCACTTGTTGAAAGTTTATTGAATGTCACCTTGCCTTTTATGTCTTGGAATACATTCATTGTTCTTTTTGCAATTTATGAAATGATTATCGGTATTGCTTTTATAATTCCACGTTGCGAAAGACTGGCTATTGCTATACTAATTCCTCATATGTTAATGACTGCTTTGCCACTTTTTTTCCTTCCAGCCATTACATGGCAAGGATTTCTTACGCCGACTCTAGAAGGGCAATATATAATAAAAAATTTAGTAATTATAGCTCTCGCTATGGGTATAGCAACACATTTGCACCCTTTTAAGAAAATTAAATAGTAATTTAATTGCATTTATCAATGACTTATACTATTATTTAATCAGTAGGGAGGTGAGTGTCGCAAAAATACTTATATTCTTCGGCATATTTCCTAAGAAGATGAGTCCTACCTTGCGTCGCTTCTTATCGGCTTCACCATTTCACGTGGTACAGAAGCCGATTTCTATTATTTTATTTTAACATTGTGATATCTCTAGGGTAGAACATGTTTATAGTCCATTCTATAGCTATCTCAAATCTTTTTCTCCATGATAAAAAGTTAAACAAATATACCGTTCTCCGTATACCCCACATTATCTTGCCACTAAAGGTTGTACCAAAAAAGTTTCCTATGGCGTACCATTGACCGAGTGATATGAGCAGTCCCTTTTGTTTATATATGAATTTATCCAAACTTACATTATTACCTGTTCTGTAAATTTTATAAATATTCTGTGCAACAGTTTTTGCTTGTTGTACTGCGACCTGAGCTAGCATGGGGAATGCTCCAGAAGCATCACCTAGAGCAAATATTGTTGGTGTTTTTATATTCTGCAAATAATCATTTACTTCTATCCTTCCTTTCGCTCCAGCTTCTATGCCTTTTATTTCATAGAGTGTTGGTGTAACTCCAGCAACCCATACTATTGTATTAGTTTTTATTGATTTTCCATCTTTGAAATATATAAGTCCTGGTTCTATCTTATCTGCTATGGCATTTGTAATAACATTTATTCTTCTCTTCTTCATTTCTTTCATGGCTATGGCTCGCATTTTCTCTGGGAATTGGGAGATGATATCTGGTGTAGAGGTGATAAGTGTTACTTGTATATCTTCTTTTCTAAAACCAGAATCTTTGTAATATGAACATATGGTATGCTCCACATATTCTACAAGTTCACTGGCAAGCTCTACACCAGTCGGACCCGCTCCGATGATAGCGAAGCTCAATAATTCTTTATTTTTACTATTCACAGCCTTTTCACAATTATCTAGTATATGATTACGAAGAGCTATGGCATCAGATAGGTTCTTTAGGGTAAAACTATTTTCTCTTGCTCCGGAAATTTCAAAATAGTTTGTCTCAGCTCCAGAAGATATGACAAGGAAGTCATACTCGTATGAATTCTTTGTGGTTAGTATAGTTTTTTCTTCATGCCTAATTTCTATTACAGTATCCTCGATAAAATTTATAGGACAATTGCGGAATACTTCTCGTATAGGTTCTACTATACTGTCAGGTGTAAGTCCACCAGTTGCTACTTCATGGAGTAGGGGAGTGAAAAGAAAATAATTGGTTTTATTTATCAAAGTTATTTCTATTTCGTCTTTGTTGAAATATTTAATAAGATTCTTGGCTGTATATACTCCGCCAAATCCTCCGCCAACTATTATTACTTTTGTTTTTTGTTTTTGCATTTTATTTATTCATATCGGAGTGCCTCTATAGGGTTCAATCTTGATGCGCGTCGCGCAGGATAGTATCCAAATACTATACCAATAAAAACTGAAACTCCAAAGGCTAGAAGTACAGAGCCAAAGGATATATGGGTCTGTAATATACCAAAATACGATATAATAAAAGATATTGTAAAGCCAAGTGCTACTCCAGCAAGTCCACCTATGAAGGTTAGTATTACAGATTCCGCGAGAAATTGCATATTTATATCTTTTCTCTTTGCGCCTATTGCTTTTCTCAGACCTATTTCTCGAGTTCTCTCAGTAACTGTTGTAAGCATCATATTCATAATACCTATTCCTCCAACGATAAGTGAAATCCCAGCAATAGAAGCAAGAAACAGGGTGAAAGTGTCAGTTATTTGAGTCAAAGCTCCGAGTATATCAGCCTGTGACACTATTGAGAAATCAGGATTCAATGGATCTACTTTATGCTTGATTGACAATACATCAAAAACATCATTTTTCACCTGATCCATAGCGTTTTTGTCCATTACACTTATAGAGATAGTAGAAAGAAAGTCGGAACCTGTCAGGATTTTCTGCATTACACTTAGAGGAACAAATACCGCATCATCAGGATTGAAGAACCCTCCACTGCCTTTTTGATTCAATAATCCTATAACTTTAAAATTTGAGCCGTTTATTCTTATATTCTGATCTATTGGATTTTCTTCACCAAAAAGATCAGATGCAGCTGTGGGACCTAGTATTGCCACACGATTGAGGCTTCTATTATGCGCATCAGTTATAAATGATCCGTCATATAGAGAAAGATTCCTAATGTCAAAATACTCGGCAACTGTTCCTATAACCGTGGAATTTGTATTATTTCCTAAATTAGATACAATTTGGAATCTTCTATCAAGTTCTGGTGCTACAAGATTTACATTATCTATATTTTTTAACACATCTGTGTCTGAATTTTTCAGATTCTGGGCAGCTCCACGACCAGAAGAGACTATTCCTCTTCCAGGCTGTAGAACTCCTGGCATAACGGTTAGAAGATTTGAACCGAGATTCTCAATATTTCCTTCAATACTCGCTTTTGCACCATTGCCTATTGATATAAGGGCAATAACCGAGCTTATACCTATTACAATACCAAGCATGGTAAGTCCTGATCGGACTTTATTTGCCGATAAGGCGCTATATGTCTCATGTGCTATGTCTTTGAAAGTCATGATTACTTTAGTCTTTTATTTTAATAACTCTTCCACTGTGTTTCTTTGAATCACTTATTATCATTCCATCTTTTATGTGGATTATTCTCTCGGCATGCTCTGCTACATCACTTTCGTGGGTAATAAGAATAATAGTTCTTCCTAAATCCTTATTTAATTTTTGAAATGTGCCGAGTACTATTTCACCGGTCTTTGAATCTAGATTTCCAGTTGGTTCGTCAGCTAGTATGAGAGATGGATTATTCACTAAAGCGCGTGCTATAGCTACACGCTGTATCTGTCCGCCGGAAAGCTGATTGGAAAGATGCATGAAATGCATTTCGTCGAGTCCTGCGGCAATAAGTGCATTGCGCGCCCTCTGTTCTCTTTCTTTACCATGTATTCCATCATAAACTAAAGGAAGCATGACATTACGCAACACCGTAGCTCTCTGTAATAGATTGAATGATTGAAAAACAAAACCTATTTTATCTCGTCTTATATCAGCTAATTCATCGTCGCTTAGTTTTGAAGTATCTTTGCCGGATAAGAAATATGTTCCTGAAGTAGGAGTGTCCAGTGCTCCAAGAATATGCATAAGTGTGGATTTTCCCGAGCCAGATGGACCCATAATAGCCACGAATTCTCCGTTTGCTATATTGAAGCTTATGCCATTTAGGGCTTGAAATCTTGTTTCTCCACTTTCATATATTTTTGTTACATTTCTTATCTCTATCATATTATCTTGTTCTAACAGAATTGTTTCCACCTCCTATTCTTGTAGAATTTCCTCCGAAAAGAGTTGGGGTATTCGATGTGGTTTTTGTGCTGGAGTTACTGTTTAGAGTTCTTGTTATTATCTGATCGCCAGCATTCAATCCTGAAATTATTTCTGTAAAGCTGTCACTCGAGATTCCTATTTCTATTTTTTTCTGTATAGGCTTCATGGATGATGGAGTTCCTGAAGTACCTTTTTCTACAATAAGAGGAGTGGGGAATATTTCAACATAATTTGATCTATTTTGGCTTTTTACGGCGCTATTTGGCACAATCAAAATATTCTTCTTTGTGGAAGTCACAATGCTCGCCGTTACGCTCATACCGGATTTTATTCTTTCATCTTGTTCATCAAGGGCGATTTCTACATTATAATTTACAACACCTTGAGATATTGTTCCTACCATATCCACAGTGGCTATTGTGCCTTTTATAATAAGTTCGCTTATAGCGTCAAAGGTCAAATCGGCTCTCTGTCCTACTTTTACCTTTTCTACATCCACTTCATTGAGCGTGATCGTGGCGATTTTTTGATATGATACAAGTGTACCTATCACATCCCCACTACTCACACTATCAGTCGGTTTTACAGTAAGTCTGGCAAGAATTCCGTCAAAAGGCGTGCGAATAAAGTATTCCTGATAAGCATTCTCCTTTTGTTGTAGGGAAAGTTTCTCCGATCTTATATCCAGAGAATCCGGGCCATCCTTGAGGTCAGCAAGGTCTAGGCTTTTCTCTTTTATGCTATTTGCAGAACTTAACATAATAGTTTTTATGGAGAGTAAATTATTCAAATTTGTATTTATTATGCTTGTCCATGAAGAGATATTACTTGCAGGCACATCGCCCGTGCTATCGTCTTTTTGTCTTTTGATATATTCTACGGCACTTTGGGCATTTTTTAATGTTTCGCTCATATCCTTTGCTAGAAGATAGGTATCATACAAGATATTCTCTAGTGTTGTACTAGAACTTGTTCTAGAAAGGTTTTTGTATTGGGCAAGTATGATTTCATAGCGATTTATGGTCTTATCATAGCTTAGCCCAGCCTTATCTCTATAAGTGAGACTCGTATTACCACCATTGCTTCTTACATGTTCTGTTTCCAAGTATCCACCGTTTGTATATAGAAGACTATTCAAGCCATTTTTAATACTCGGTATGTCTATGAATGTACTGGTTATAGCCGCAAAGGCATCTTCGTATGATTTCTTATTTGTAGCTATAGCATCATTGAGAGCACTTTCCGCTTTCAGTATATCTGAAGCTGTTGCCGGTTTTATGAGTTTTTCATAGGAGATTTTTGCACTTTCTAGATCTATATAGGCATCTTTTGCATCTATTTGAGCTATGAGTGTATCTTTTCTAACTTTTGCACCATTTGCTTTTGTATTGAGATATACTATATCCCCTGAAACCTTACTTTTCATATCTATTTGACTTGAAGCTGTGATTTGTCCTGTACCTGCAACAGATGTTTCTATGTCCCCTCTCTTTACATCAGTAACAACATAACTTATCTCATCTCTTGTTGGGAATAGCTTCCCATATGTCCAATATCCTATACCAATGACGACTACCAATAGAATAAGACTTGACAGCTTTCTTCTTTTTACAAAGTCTTTTATTGAATTTTTCACTCTTTTCATATTTATGTTCATTATACCAAAATAAAGGATTATGTACTATAATTATCTATACATTAAACAAATAATAAAATGAAAAAAATAAAAGTTGCAATAAACGGTTTCGGTAGAATCGGTCGTGCATTCTTCAAGCTTGCAAAAGAAAATGAAAGTATAGAAATAGTCGCTGTAAATGATCTTGGGACTATAGAAAGCATGGAATATCTTTTGAAATATGACACGGTTTATGGGCAGAGCAGTGCAACTCTTGCAGGGGTAAAATATGTAAGTGAAAAAGACCCTACTAAGCTCCCTTGGAAAGATCTTGATATAGATGTAGTTGTAGAGTCTACAGGACTCTACACTTCTTCAGAAAAAGCGCAGGCTCATATTCTAGCAGGTGCAAAGAGGGTAGTAATAACTGCTCCGATAAAGGATGATCCGGAGGGAAATATAAAAGGCGAAACTGTGCTCATGGGTATGAATGCTGATAAGCTTTCTGGATGCCAGATTTCTTCTAATGCCTCATGTACCACAAATGCTGGTAGTCCATTACTTGCCATTCTTGACGAAGCGATTGGGGTTGAAAAGGCATTGCTCAATACTGTTCATGCATATACTGCAAGTCAGGGAATAGTCGATGGTCCGAATAAAAAAGACATGCGCGAAGGTCGCGCAGCAGCTATGAATATAGTACCATCATCTACCGGCGCAGCTATTGCAGTGACCAAGGTTATAACAGGACTTACTGGACTTTTTGACGGTATCTCTATTCGTGTTCCGGTAGTGGCAGGCTCTATAGTAGACATCACTTTTATTTCAAAGAAAAATACTACAGCAGAGGAGGTCAATAGCATTTTGAAAAAGTCCGCCGGAGAAGCTCGTTGGAAGGGGATATTTACAGTAACCGAAGAAGATCTCGTGTCTTCTGATATAAAGGGTAATACACACGCCTCTATTGCTGATTTAGCTTTTACTAGAGTTGTTGGTGGAAATCTTGTGAAGGTACTGGCTTGGTACGATAATGAAATGGGGTATGCCAATATGTTACTATTGCATATAATTGCGATTGGAAAATCGTCATAAAAATGCTATAATATCAGCATGCAAAATGTCGACGAAATCAGCAAAGAACGCGCCAAAAAACTCTTTGGTAGTCATGATATTACAAAGTTTGAAATAGGTACAAGCAAAGGTTTGCAACAGATTCACGAATACTTGTTCAGTGAACTCTATGGTTTCGCCGGCAAAATCCGCCTGAAAGATATAAGTAAGGGAGATTTTCGATTTGCTTCTCATATATATCTGGAAGAGAGCTTGAATAAAATCAGTGAAATGTTGGAAAATACTTTTGAACAGATTGTCGCAAAATATGTGGAAATGAATATTGCCCATCCGTTCATGGAAGGTAATGGTAGAAGTATGAGGATATGGCTTGATTTGATTCTGAAGAAAAATATGAGACAGTGCATTGATTGGGTCAAGATCGATAAGGACAAATATCTAAATGCTATGCAGCGCAGTCCGGTGAATGATCTCGAAATCCGTGAACTTTTGCGTTCTGCATTGACCGACAAGATTGACGATCGCGAGATTTATATGAAGGGCGTGGAGCAATCGTATTATTATGAAGAGGCGGATTTTTATAAATAGTTAGAAGTAGTTACCATTTTTCAGTAAATTGTACGTACTATCTAATGACTGTCTATAGTTATGACCTTTGTGAATCAATAGTATATAATATAGTCATGAAAATAATATTAGCCACTGATCATGCTGGTTTTGAATTAAAAAATAAAATAAAGGAATATTTGATTTCAGAAAAGTTTGATGTAGAGGATATGGGTGCGCAAGCTCTCGTTCCAGATGACGATTATCCAGAAATTATGCTACCGGTAGCAATACGAGTAGTGAATGATCCAGAAAATACAAAAGCCATTATATTTGGCAAATCAGGTCAGGGTGAAGCTATTATCTGCAATCGTTTTCCCGGAGTGCGGGCTGTGGTATATTATGGTGGCGATATTCAGATCATCCGCCTTTCCCGCGAGCATAATAATGCTAACGTTCTCTCTATCGGTGCAGGTTTTGTGAATTTTGATGAGGCAAAGGAGGCAGTAAAGACTTGGATTTCCATACCTTTTAGCAATGATGAAAGGCATGTTAAAAGAAATAATATGTTGGATAATATTGAATAATAATTACATTTAAAAATGGAAATAATACCCGCAATACTGCCAAAGAGTTTTAAAGAAATTGAAGAAAAAGTTGCGCAAATAGTAGGGACAGCTCCGCTTGTGCAGGTGGATATTTGCGATGGGAAATTTGTACCTACTGTTACCTGGCCCTACTGGAAAGCTGATGAAAACTTCGAAGCGATATTGCGCGAAGAACGAGGCATGCCGGAATGGGAAAAGATAAATTATGAATTTGACTTGATGATAGAAAATCCTACCGAAGACGATGCCCGCAAATGGCTTTCTGCCGGAGCGGAGAGAATAGTCTTGCATCATGAAAGTTCGAAGGACCTGATGCCTGCCATAAACATACTTTCCGGTCTTGTAGAAATCGGTATTGCTATAAATATTTCCACTAAACTTGAAGAAATAAAAAGATACGCCGATAAAATTCAATTTATTCAAATAATGGGAATACATAAAGCGGGCTTTCAGGGGCAAAAGTTTGAACCAAGCACTCTTGATAAAGTGAAAGAAGTAAGAGTTATCTTTCCTCAGATGAAAATACAAATAGACGGCGGAGTGACTCTGGAGAATTCAGAACTTTTGAAGCATGTTGGAGTAGATATTCTGGTTGTCGGTTCGGCGATTTTTGGCGATGGACATGGGGATGTGGAGAATATTATTGAAAATTTGGAGGAGTTTAAAAATATATAGGCGAATTTAATTTATTTAAAATAATACATGCAACCAACATCAAATTATACTTATAGAAATCTATTTCAGGATTTCGGAGGATATTTCAAACCCTATCTTTATAAGATAATTGGTGGGTCTTTTCTCCGTCTGATATCAGCAGTTATAGCCCTCTATGCCGCCTATGCTCTTTCCCAAGTTGTTGACTTTCTGGCCGATTATCAGACCGGTGATGACCTCCTACCGCTTTATACCATTATTTGTCTGTGGACTTTATGTTTTCTTGTGAGAAATCTATTTTTCTTCTATGCAAAAATGATCGGCATCAAAGCAGGGGAATGTATTGGTCTTGACATTGAAAAAGATGCACTTCGGCACTTGTCTCTTATTGATATTTCATGGCATGAAAGAGAAAATTCTGGAAATAAAGTTCAAAAAATAATCAAAGGAGCAAAGGGAATTTCCACTCTCGTAAGAATTTGGATAGTGAATGTCATAGACATTAGCGTAAGTTTTGTTGGTACCTTTTTTATTATATCTAGATTCGATTACGTTCTAGCATTCATTGTTGTATCTTTTGAAATAATTTACTATCTCATTGCAATGTATTATAAGCGTAATACGGTAAAGGCTTCACGGGTAAAAAATATAAAAGACGAACAGTCGATCGGAGTCATGTTTGAAATTGCAAATAATATACGAACTGTAAAAGTACTCGGTATTGCCAAGCCATTGCTTGATTATGTACAAAGAATAAATGTAGAGTTGATTGATCTTATTGAAAAGAATATGCTCTGGTTTCACTCTGGCGTCCTTGCGCGAAATTCCTGGCAGAATATAGGTAGAATTGGTATTTTAATGTACATAATTTACGGGATACTTCATGGTAAATATGAGCTTGGATTTTTTGTACTGGTATATGCATATGTAAATACTTTGAGTCAGGCTATTGAAGATCTTTCAAATGCCTCACAGGACATTCTTCTTGCAAAGACGGATACTGAAAGATTGGCGGGCATATTGGCACAAAAGATAATAATAGAAGATGAAACAGGTAAGGTTGATTTTCCAAAAAACTGGGATATGCTACATATAAAAGACCTCTCATTTAGTTACGGTCAAAATCAAGTTTTAAACAATATAAGTTTCGATGTAAAAAAGGGCGAAAAAGTTGGCATTGTTGGACTTTCCGGCGCAGGGAAATCTACACTCTTTAAAATTTTATTAAAAGAATATGAAGCGGCAAGCGAGAATATCACTATTGGTAATACTCCACTAAATAAAATCAAAAAATCAGATTATGTACATCATGTGGCTGTAGTACTACAGGAAACCGAAGTCTTTAATTTAAGCTTAAGAAAAAATATTTCAATTTCAAATGATTCCAATGCTGAAAATAAAGAGTCTTTCGAACGATCTCTAGCAGTGTCTCATGTAAATGACTTTTTGCAGAAGCTTCCCGAAGGTGTTGAGACATTGATTGGAGAAAAAGGCGTGAAGCTTTCCGGCGGTGAGCGGCAGAGACTCGGCATTGCCCGGGCAGTATTCAAAAATCCTGAAATCCTTTTCCTTGATGAAGCTACTTCACATCTCGATGTAGAGTCAGAGCAGAAAATACAAGATTCTCTTGCACATTTCTTCAAAGATGTTACTGCTGTCGTCATCGCCCATAGACTTTCCACTATAAAGGAAATGGACCGTATTATAGTTCTTGAACATGGCAAAATAATTGAAACGGGGACCTTTGATGAGCTCCATACACAGAACGGAAGATTCAGGGAATTTTGGGATAAACAGAAATTATAATAGGTGTTACAATAGTAGCATATGCAGCTTCCACAACTTACCGATGAAAAATCACAATTTCTTTTTGAAAAAGCTCATGCTATACGGCAGTCTATTATAGAAATGCTCATAGAAGCGAAATCTGGACATACCGCTGGACCGTTGGGCATGGCTGATATCTTTACCTATTTGTATTTTCATGCTTTGAAACATGATTCAAAAAAGCCTGATTGGCCATATCGCGACCGCCTGATACTTTCAAATGGACATATTTGCCCCGTGCTTTATGCGACTATGGCGCATGCGGGATATTTTCCTGTTGCCGAACTTCAAACTTTAAGAAAATTCGGATCGCGACTTCAGGGACATCCTCATCGCGAGTATTTGCCAATGCTCGAAAATTCCTCAGGACCACTGGGTGCAGGTCTTTCACAGGCTGTGGGAATGGCACTTGCTGAGAGAATGGATTTTGGAAAGACATCTGATAAACAGTTTGTGGCGCTTCTTGGTGATGGAGAACTCGATGAAGGACAAAATTGGGAAGCAATAATGCTTGCAGGAAAAGAAAAAATCCAAAATCTCACTGTCTTTGTTGATCGTAATAATATTCAAATAGACGGCTTTACTGAAGACATTATGCCTTTGAATCCTCTTGCTGATAAATGGCGAGCTTTCAACTGGCATGTGCAGGAAATTGATGGGCATAATTTCCGCGCGATAGATGAAGCATGGGGACAAGCGAGAGCGGTTTTTGATAAGCCGTCAGTGATTATCGCAAATACTATTTCCTCAAAAGGCATTCCGGAATTTGAGAGGAAATACGAATGGCATGGCAAGCCACCGACAACGCCGGAGGAGATCGCTATTGCGATAAGGGCATTGGGGATTGTGGGTAAATAATTTTACTATATGATAAATCCTAATCAAAAACTTAATTCCAAACTCTTCGATAAAGACATCGAATACGCGGAAATCCGCAAGGGTTTCGGCGAGGGACTGGTAAAGGCAGCTGAAATTGATAAAAAAGTTGTGGCGCTATGTGCAGATCTTACTGAGTCTACTCGCATGGAAGCATTTAAACAAAAATTTCCTGATAGATTTATAGAGATTGGTGTTGCAGAACAGAATCTCGCATCTGTTGCATCAGGTATGGCGGCAATGGGTAAAATTCCCTTTATCACTTCTTATGCCATGTTTAGCCCGGGAAGGAATTGGGAGCAAATACGAACGACTATCTGCTATAACGACAGACCAGTGAAAATTGTCGGCTCTCATGCCGGAGTTTCTGTCGGACCTGACGGGGGAACACATCAGGCAATAGAAGACATCGCCATTACACGCGTCATACCGAACATGGTAGTGATATCTCCCTGTGATGCCATAGAAGCCCGCAAGGCAACACTTGCTTGTGCGCAGACGAAATATCCCACCTATCTCCGCCTTGCCCGCGAGAAAACTCCGCTTATAACAACCGATGCTACTCCTTTTGAAATTGGCAAAGCGCAGATTCTCTTTTCTCCAAAAGACAAGAAGGGAAATGATATACGAGCGGATGTGGGAATTATTGCAACCGGTGCGTTGCTCTATAAAGCTTTGAAAGTTGCGGAAGAATTTGAAAAGGAAGGAGAAAAAGCTGGAGTGAAGGTAAAAGTTTTAAATTTGTCAACCATAAAACCACTAGACGATGATTCTGTATGGAGACTTGCCCATGAGACTGGAGCGATAGTGGCCGCTGAAGAACATCAGATAGCGGGGGGGATGGGATCCGCAATTGCAGAATGTCTTGCTCGACATTATCCGGTACCAATGGAGTTTGTCGGTGTTAAAGATCTCTTTGGTCAATCAGGAAAGCCGGATGAACTACTTGAACATTATGGAATGGGGGAAAAGGATATAAAGGAGGCGGTTAAGAGAGTGATAGCGAGGAAGGGGAAATAATTTAAATAAAAAAGCACCCCTCAGATTTTGTCTTCGGGGTCTTGTTTTTTATAACAATTCTAATCTATTCTCACGTTGACAGATCCCGTACGGGTTTCTTTTGCTCATTTTTCTAAATCTTTTTTTGCTGATCCTTATCATTTTCCTACAACCTAGTCTTGGTGACTTCATTATTTTCAATGTTTCCATTACTGGTTCATGGTCTGATTTTTTATCCGGAATATTTTTTTTTGGTTTTTTCATTTTTGTGTGCTCCTATGCTATATTGTAACTCAATCATGTCTTTATTTAAACTTTCACAAAACATGTCTCCTGCCGGAGATCAGCCAAAGGCAATAGAAGCTCTCGATAAAGGACTCAAAAAGGGTATGCGAAAGCAAACCCTCTTTGGTGTGACAGGATCGGGAAAAACCTTTACCATGGCAAATGTCATTGCCCATCATGGCAAACCGACGCTTGTTATCGCTCATAATAAAACTCTTGCTGCTCAGCTCGCCCAGGAATACCGGGAATTTTTCTCTGAGAATGCCGTGCATTATTTTGTTTCCTATTATGACTATTATCAGCCGGAAGCCTATATGCCGGTTACCGATACCTATATAGAGAAGGAAGCAATGATCAATGAAGAGATCGAGCGACTCCGCCATGCTTCTACTCAGGCTTTGCTTACAAGAAAAGATGTTATCATTGTTGCGTCAGTGTCTTGTATTTATGGTCTCGGATCTCCCGTGGAATATGAAAAGGTGAATTTGAAAATTGCAAAAGGGCTGGAACTTTCCCGATCGGACCTCATACGCAGACTTATCGATATTCATTTTGAAAGAACAAATACTGATATTGGTTCAGGGCAATTCCGCGCTCTCGGCAATATGATAGAGATAATGCCAGTCAATGAGCGTACTATATATAGAATAGAATACGATGGCAGTATTATTTCGCATATCATAGAGCTTGATCCGATCACTATGAGTGTAAGGGGGAATCATGATACGATTTTTCTTTTTCCTGCAAAGCATTTCATAAGTACCGATGAGCAATCAAAGCGGGCGTTTGAGACTATTAAAGCTGAGCTTGATAACCGATTGAAGGAACTCGAAAAAGCAGGAAAAATGCTTGAAGCAGAGAGATTGAAAAGGCGAGTAAAATATGATTTGGCTCTCATACGCGAAGTCGGATATTGTAATGGAATAGAAAACTATTCGCGACATTTCTCGGGCAAGAAAGCCGGTGAAGCTCCCGATTCATTGCTTTCATATTTTCCTCATAAAGCCGACGGGAGTGCAGATTTCCTCACGGTTATAGATGAGTCCCATGTGACCGTACCACAACTAGGCGGTATGTATGCAGGAGATGCATCACGCAAAAAGACCCTTATTGATTTTGGTTTCCGTTTGCCTTCAGCGAGTGATAATAGGCCTATGAAATTTGAAGAATTTGAAGAAGCGGTGGGACAAGTTATCTATACGACAGCAACCCCT
>SXGR01324027.1_pt1 | contig 14269 bp, 11 predicted proteins | sample 3174711 | NCBI WGS metagenome assembly SXGR01 (sample SAMN11356860, study PRJNA531348) | freshwater metagenome | isolation source: freshwater sample F1-60 | place: China: Fuxian Lake, Yuxi | collected 2017-12-25
AAAATTTATAGGAAAATGCAGGATGAGCGTAACAACCAAGGCTTAGGTGAATTTGATAATTCAGTACCAGACATAGTTAAGCGCTATTTTGACATTCTAGAAAGGGATAATAAAATAAAAGCAAGTAAGCAGATGTAAAAAATAATTGTGTTATGAAAAGCCGAGCGGAAATGGTGCGGCCTAATCAGAGGGTTCCAAGAATAAAAAGACTGGTAGAAATACTGGTCTTTTTTTCGAGATCTGGAAATCTGAGGTCAAAGCAAAATTAAATTCTGATCACTTTCTTTTTAAATGTAAAAAGCACTTCCCTAAACCCGCAGCACTACAACGTGTTGCGGGGTTTGTTTTTTTCTTCGGCAACTGCTCAATTCATTCCCGATGAAATTCTACCTCCCCCCTTCACAAGGGGGAGGAGTTAAAAGATGAAAGCCGAATTGCGTAAGTGATTCGGCTTTTTTGTTGGCTTATGTTTTATGATGCGTAGGGTTTCTTTAGAAACTAAGCAATTCCTTCAGCTCTATTGCATTGCGACGCGATACATCCAGCAACTTGCCATCGCTCATGGTTATTTCATAGCCATCGTTCATTGCTTCTTCTATGCTTTTAATTTCATTGAGATTAACAATGTATTGACGGCTAACGCGGAAAAAATATTTTTTTGGTAGGCGCTCTTCAATGCTATTGAGTGATTTTTTGACGAAGGCATTTTTATCGTCAAAGAAAATTCGCACATAATTCTTACAGCTTTCAAAGTAACAAATAGTGTTTAGTGACACTATGTGGCATTTGTCTCCATCCTTGACAAACATTTTGCTATTTATTTCTAATGTAGGCCTAGTGTTCGGGGAGGAATCGTCGTCGCTAAAAAACAGCTTGTTGACTGCAGCGGCAAGCCGCTCTTCACTAATCGGTTTTAATAGATAATCCACGGTATTGTAGTCAAACGAGCGAATCGCATATTCAGAATAGGCAGTAGTAAACACAATGCGTGGCGTATAATCCAATTCTTCCAGCAAATCAAACCCATTTTTTCCGCGCATGTGAATGTCTAAAAATATAACATCAGGATGCGTCTCCTGAATTAAGATTAATGCTTTAGAAGGATGGTCTGCCGTACCGACTACATCAATGTCGGGAAAGTTTTGCAGCATTTTAACTAATCCTTCACGAGCTAGGCGAGAGTCCTCCACGACAATTGCTTTCATTACATTAACTCCATGGGTAATAGTATTTCAACCGAAAATTCTGTTGCTGTCTTTACAATTGTTAGCTTGGCGTTGTCGCCATACAATATATGTAAGCGCTGCTTTATGTTAGCCAGGCCAATGCCGGTGGTATCTTTTTGTATCTCAATATCGGCAGGAAGATCGTTGGTGACGGTTAAGACCAATGAATTTTTTATTTCGCGCGATGTAATTGCCAGTTTACCGCCCTCATAACTATTATCCATGCCGTGTTTAATGGCATTTTCAACTAGCATCTGTAGCGCCATGGGTGGAATAAGGCAAGAGTGGTAAGCGGGCGAAATATCCATAGAAAATTGCAGCTCATCTTCATATTGAGCCTTTACTATACCAATATAGCGCTCAATAATTTCTATTTCTTGGCTTAGCCATACTTTTTCATGCCTGCTACTTTCTAATGAATAACGCAAAATATCCGATAGCGAGATAACCATTTTATCAGCAGATTTTAAGTCTTCGTGCATCATAAAACGCACGTTATTTAACGCATTAAATAAAAAGTGAGGGTTCAATTGATTGGCAAGGCTGCTGAGCGAAGCTTCTTTTAGCTTATTTTGAGATTTTAAGTAACGCAGTTCGGCTTCTTGCATTTTTCTATTGCTTGTGATGCTGCAGTAAATAAATATCCACAAGCAAATAAATAATTGTGCTTGCAAGCTTTGACCAACTATAAATTTGATGACGACATCAACTATCGTCATGCTAGGATTTTGTTTTACAATATTAAAAATAAGATCATCTGAAAATGCCGGCAATAACAAAATAAAATTTATTGTTGTGATTAAAAAACCAAAAAATGTTCCGTACAAAATAATAAAGGGAGTCAATTTTAATACACTTAACGATTGCAATTTTGTTGTTTTATAAATCCACCTGAAATATAAAGTAGCCAAACTCAGTAAGGGTATAAAAGTTATAACTGCAAACAAATTTAAGGCGACGGTTTTACTCCATAACAGAGTTGTAATTACAGTGACCATAGTGACAATGGCTAACACGCCACAGTGATACAGCCAAAATTGCTTATCTCTAGGGAAGAAAAAATTAACCATTCTATGCATCCAAAAATCAACAGACATCAGTTATTTATAAGCATTGACAATAAAAACACTAACTCACGGATGAGTGAGTTAGTGTTTTAGTTGCTATGCCCAAAGCCTAAAGCCAATAAATCCGTAAGAAGCTACATAAATGGCGAAGATCAAGTGCAATACGCTCAACAGTGCTGAATGCCAATAAACCCAGCGATTCATTGTTCTGTTTATGATTGCCGCGCGATTTTTGTAAACCACAAACACACTATAGCCAGCCAGTAGTGGATAAATAATACTTAATAAAAATATGCTGAAAGATGTGGGTGATAATCTTGCGAAATCCAAAACATCAGCGCCTAACACTGCAGGTACAAGCGGTAAAAGTATTAAACAAATGCTGGCGGCTAAGGGGAGCGCACGCAATTGTATGCTCGAACCATGTTGTAATTTTCCAAAAACTCGACGAGGTATCCAGATCAATGCCAATAAAATACTGATTGCACTGAATATCGCCAAGCTAATTAAAAGAGCAAGGCGGCCATAAACGCTAAACGCGGATACTTTTTTATAGGTGCCACCTTCTACTTGAACTACTTCGCCGGCAAGTGGGTCTTGTACAATGGCGATTGAAGGCAAGCCAGTATAAGGATTGGTTAAGTTTTTATCATTGGTGGCGTAATCGCTGCTTTTCCATCCGCCAAAAAAAGGTTCTCTGTGCAAACGGTTATCGCTCACTGAAAATTTCATGATCCCGTCAATATCTGTTTTAATCAGCTCAATATTTCCTGATGGGTTTAGCTTTTGGTAAAACCCTTCTAATTGTTGAAACTTGCGTGGCAGTTCAATCGCCTGCTCTGGTTTATTGACAACACCTTTTAATAAATATTCACGTATGAGCTGTTGAGTTCTTACAACGGCTTGGCCATTGCTGGTTGTTAACATTAAGGCGTAACCTACTTTTAATTCAGGGATATAGGCAAAATCAGTTGTTGCCCCAGGTAGCCCGCCCGTATGACCATAAAGAGTAATGTTGGGATTGTCGTTGCCAAAAATTTGTAAGGTTAGACCATAACCTGAGGTGATACCTTGTGCTGCACCTAAAGTTGTTTGTGGTGTTTGCATGGACTGAATAGATTCTGGCGATAAAACAATTTGATTGTTGATACTGCCCTTCTGGATAAAAAATGTCAGTAATTGTGCCATGTCTGCAGGGGATGAATTTAATGATGATGACGGTCTTGAATACACTTGTGCATATTCTTGTGGTTTATTATCCAAGTAGGGTATTGCCGCATGTTGCAAATAATATTCAGTTTTAAAGAAGGTGGAAGAGTTCATTTGTAGCGGATTAAAAAAATGTTTTTGCACAAAATCTTCAAATTTTTGGTGTGATATTTTTTCAACAACATAAGCGGCGACCACAGGGCCACTATTGCTGTAAGCATGGCGAGTACCAGGAACCCAGCGTGATGTTCTGGCTTTTATACGAATAGGGTCTGCTAAACCTTCTTGTAAACTCATGGAGTCAGGTGCTTCATTGGCATATTCTGCGGCATTAACATCCCAGCCGGTAGTATGTTCTAACAAATGCCCAATCAAAATTGGATTTGTTTCCTCCCAAGGGTTGGCAAAAGCAATCTCAGGTGCGAGGTCACGCAGCTTATCCGTTAAATGTAACTTGCCTTCTTCAACGAGTTTAAGTACCGATAAACCTGCAATCATTTTCGTCGACGAGGCAATTCGGAATAGGCTGTTTTCATCGGCTTTAATGTGTTTTTCTCTATTCGCTTCACCTAAGCCTGCAATCCAAACTGGGCCATCCTGATTAACAATGGCAATACCTATTGCAGCTGTGTCAGTTTCAGTGCGAATTTTTTCCAGTGCTATTTTAAATTCCGCCAATGTTGCTGGTGTTTGTTTAACCGGTGGCTGCGCACTGGTTTCCGCGTGTAACGATTGGGCGAAAAGAATAGATAGAAAATAAACAATAATATTTTTAAAAGTAGTGGCTTTCATAATGGTTTCCTTGTGTGAAGAATGCAGTTCATATTATATCCATTGCTGTCAGCCTATGTTCAAAAGGTGCCGACTGGCGTATGGCGGGTTTAACTGGCCGTAATTGATTACAGAAGCAATTTATGGCCTTGTCGCAGCAAACCGTCCAACCCCCAATACAACCGTTTAGCACCTAATGACCACGATCTATGACTCCTTGGGTAGGCTAGCCATACGTGTTCTAGAAACACGATTAGTTGTTCAACTGATTCATACAAGGAGCCTTATATGGCCTACATCGTTCGCTTATTTCTTGTTTTCATCGCTTGTTGGCAAGTATCTGCACGTGCTGATGAAACGCCACAAACCCTGGATGAACTTAAAGCAGCAATAGAAAAAATTCGCGTTGAAAGCGGCTTGCCGGGCTTGGGCATTGCGTTGGTTGATCAACATGGCCCCTACTGGGTGGCTGGTTTGGGGCTGGCAAATCTTGAAACAAAAACACCTGCAACTGAAAACACCTTATTTCGACTTGGTTCATCCTCAAAAATGTTTGTGGCTCTCTCGGTATTGAAATTGGTCGAAGAGGGCAAGCTGAGCTTAAATGATAAACTTAGTGATTTAGCGCCTGAAATTTATTTTGATAACCCTTGGGAAAAAACGAATCCCATTCGCTTGGTGAATTTGTTAGAGCACACCACGGGTTGGAGTGACTTGAGTCGTTCTGTTTTTTATCGCCAAGGTGTGAATACCAGTTTAAAAGAGGCGCTGGATTTAAATCCGCAGTACCGCAAATCTCGCTGGATTCCCGGCACGCGTTACACCTATAACAATGCAGGCCCTGCAGTTGCCGCTTACATTGTGCAAAAAATTGTTGGCCAAGATTATGAAGACTATGTGCAGGCGAATTTTTTTAACCCGCTACAAATGACATCCACCACATTTTTTGAATCAGATCTTTTTAAGGCTAAGGGCGCTAGCCTCTATTCTGCGGACGGCAAAGCTCAGCCATATTGGCACATCATCGCGCGGCCATCAGGCGGTATTAATTCCAGTGCCAGTGATATGGCAAAGTACATGCATTTTTTAATTGCGCGCGGGGAGTTTAATCAGCAGCACTTGTTGAGCGAAGCATCATTTACACGCATGGAAACATCGACCAGTACCTTGGGCGCACAAGCTGGAACCAAAGCAGGCTATGGTTTACACAATTACGTTACAGGCCACAAACAAGCCGGCGTAGTATTTCGCGGTCATGGAGGAATGCTGAGCGGTGGCCATTGCATCATAAATTACAGCCCCGAATTAAAAAGCGGATTTGTGGTGATGATCAATCAAGATAACTGGCAAGCACTCGATAAAATTCCAAATTTAATTCGGGCATTTCTTCTGAAAGATCGTAGTAACACTAAAGCTAAAGAAATTCCTCTGCCTGAAAAATTTAAAAATCTGGGGGGGTATTACATTCAAATAAGCCCGCTTTCAAACGCGGCACGATTTAACTCTGAAGTCTTGGCTGTTATGCGCTACACGGTTAGCAATAATAGCCTTCATCGCGAGCCTTTGTTGGGAGGATGGGAGCACCCAAGTACTGACTACGCCATTAGCGAGCATGTGTTAGCGAATCAATGGTCCGGTTTACCGACAATTGCCATAGTGCAAGACCCTCTCGTGGGCGAAGCGGTAGAAGTGAGTGATGATCTAAGTGGTTCGCTCTACCAAAAAGTATCACCTATTCGCGTATTTGGTGTTTTAGGTTTGATTGCGATAACAGCGCTGCTTTCAGTATCAAGTATTGGTTTTGCATGCGTGTGGTTGGTGCAAAATGCACGCAGAAAAATTGAAAAAGGTATAGCCATTAGTATTCGTCTGTGGCCATTTATTACCAGCGCAGTGCTCGTGTTTTCAGTATTTACTCCTAATATTTTTGCCCCTTCAGTAGAAGATACAGGAAGACTTTCGCCGGTTACTATCACCACGTTTTTGTGCAGCCTGATATACCCTGCACTGACTGCATTTAGTTTGATTAATTGTGTTAGATACCGCCGCGCTCAGGTTAATCAAGTGATGTATTGGCACTCAGTGGCGGTAAGTCTTAGTCAATGTGGTTTAGCGGTGCTTCTCGCATATTACGGCTTCATTGGGTTTCGGATGTGGGCTTAAGAATTTATACAGCAGGGCGAAGCCTATTTTCGCCCTGCTGTTAAATACAAAACTGTATATTTTTAATAAGGAAAAAAGTTATGAAACGTCTATTGGTATTGGTACCATGTATCCTGTTATCGAGTTGTGCTTACAATCAGCATATTAATGAACACAGTAGCGGTGTTGCAATTACTCAGCAGCAAATAGCTGCGGTAGAAATTAACAAAACGACTCGGCAAGCACTCCTAACCCAATGGGGGATTCCAGATCGTACCCAGCAGGAAAAGGACGGGCTGGAAGTGTTTGAATATATTCATGAACACTCTAAGAAATCAGAACAGAGTTTTATTTTTTTATTTAATATAGATTCTGATAAGGTGGTTTCGCGCAAAATAACGCGCGTAGTCATGCGTGATGGTCTTGTGATAAGTGTGAACACCAGCGAGGTGTAAGCTTCACAATCATAAGTCACTGATAAGTGATTTATGATTGTTGCTGACGGTTTAATATTAATTACGTGCGTAGACGAGATTCTATGAAACCCAGTTTTTTTCCCCGCGATAAATTATTTTGGCAGTATCACTGTAGTGCACTGCTTTTACTCGTGCTTGCGCAGGGTGCAATCATGTTTTTTTGGAGAGAGGAGCGGCTATTTAATGCCATAGCCGCATGCATATGGATTCCATCCTATACATGTGGTGTTTTGCTTTTTCGTTATTTTTATAAAAAGTACGAATTGCAAAAAAAATCTATGGCAAAGCAAATCTTATGGGTCTTTTTGCATGCGTTGATAGTAGGTATAGTAATAACCGTTATTGTATTGGGCATAGTTCTTCCTATTTCTTGGGACTTTATGCTTAAAAATCCAGCAATTGTTGAGCATAAAATGTCTATTGTGGAATTGATTCTGCAAATGGCTATCGGCAATACTTTCCAGAATCAATTATTGATCTGTGCTTGGGTTTTTATTTATATCAATATAAGCGGCGGACGTAGAATCCGTGAGGCTGAGATAAATAACTTACGCTTACAAAACAGCCTGAAAGAGGCGCAACTGGTCAACTTGGCGAGCCAGCTGAATCCACATTTTTTATTTAATGCGATTAATAACATTCGCTTTACGATTTATGAAGACGCGACAAAAGCGGATACCATGTTAACGGGCTTGTCTGAAATGTTGCGTTATTCGTTGGAACGTAGCAAACAAGACAAGGTACGCTTGAGCGAAGAGCTGGAAGTAATTTCGCTCTATATCGATTTAATTAAAGTGCAGATGGAAGATCGATTGCAGTTTTCTTTAAAGGTTGCGCCCAGCTTCAATAATTATCTAATTCCCCCCATGACCTTACAGCTCTTGGTGGAAAACGCGGTAAAACATGGCATTGATAAATTGCGGCACGGCGGCGGTATTGAGTTAACGGCTAAGCTATCGGAACAACAACTTATTTTTAAGGTTAACAATAGCTGTGGTGACAATAAGCCTCTGCTGAGCAGTGAAGCAGTTTCAAATAATATCGGAATAGGTTTGATTAATATTCAGGAGCGTTTGCGCTTATTGTACGGCGATAAAGCAAGCTTGCTTATTGAACAAACCAGCAATAATTTTTCTGTTATCTTGAGTGTGCCGCAGGAATCTGGAATATGAAGGCTATAGTTGTAGAAGATACGCGCGTTGCGCGTGAAGGATTGGTGCGTATGCTTGGCGCATTCCCTGAATTAGAAGTTGTCGGCCAAGCTGATCATCCCGACACGGCTATTGAGTTGATTGCGCGCACCCAGCCAGATGTTATTTTTTTAGATATCAATATGCCCGGCGCGAGCGGTTTTGATCTATTGGAAAAATTGGATTACAGCCCACGTATTGTATTTACAACCGCATATTCAGAGTATGCAATAAAATCTTTTGACTACAACACGATTGATTATCTTTTAAAGCCTATTAGCCCTGCGCGACTTGCACAAGCAGTCGCAAAGTTAATGGCTGCTCCAGAGGAGCTTACGCCAGAGCAAAAGCCACCGCTGGAAATGAACAGCCAAATTTTTATTAAAGACAATGAAAAATGTTTCTTGGTGACACTGGAATCGATTCGCTACATAGAAAGTTGTAAAAATTATGTGCGGGTATTTTTTGATGATAAATCTGCATTTATCAAAAAATCACTTAACCAAGTTGAAGAACGTTTGCCTAGCCGATTTTTCTTTCGTGCAAATCGCCAATTTATTGTGAACTTGCGCTGTATCAGCGCCATAGAAGAAGCAATACATGATGGTTATGACGTCACCATGAATAACGGCGCCAAGATTGAAGTCTCGCGTCGTCAGGCTGGAGATTTGAAAGAACTGCTGAGCTTGTAGTAAGTTATTCAATCTTATCAAAAACATATTCTGCATAATAAAGCGGCATCACAATCTGTGTTTGTTCTAGGGGTGAAGAGCCTTGAGTGCCGGTCAATTTTATGGTTTTGTGCGGGGCGCATTTGGTAATGTAGGATTGCAAAGATTTTGCACGTGTGCGCTTTCCGCTTTTGACTTCTATAGGAATTACCAAGCCTTCTTTATTGGTAACAATAAATTCGATTTCTGCGCGAGAATCGCACCATGAAAAACTGGGTTCGCCCCCCTTGACAGCAAATTCTTGTTGTACAAAGTTTTCGGCAATGTAGCCTTTGTAGTCGTAACGCTGTTGTTTAATTTCTTGGTAACGGGTGTTTAACATCCGGTTGAGTAAACCCACGTCGAACAAAAACAATTTCACCATTTTATCTTTTTGATAAGCCGCCAATGGCGATTTTGGCTGACCTTCAATTGGATAATTTTTGAGTACCAATCGGCATTGATGTAACCACGTAATCGGGCTTTCAAATTCTGCATAACGTGATTTGGGTTCAAACACCCCTTTAAATTTATAACGCTTAACCGACTCATCTACTACGGCCGATAGTTGTGATGGGATATTGCTAAAAACCGCTTCAATTAATTGTGCGTTTAGCTTGCCGGAGTATTTACCAAAATCTCTTTTATAACCTGCGATTAAATCGGCGTGAATTTTACTGACGGCATCCACTCGTTCGAGAATGCTTTTTTCCTTATTATCAAACCAGCTGGCAACCGCTTCCGGCATGCCGCCCGTAAAGTAATAGTCTGTTAATTTTTCAAACAGTTTTGCGTGTGCAGCGGCAGTATTTGTTTGTGTTTCATAAGCCTTGATCAATAGAGCTTCTTCTGAAGCCCATAAAAATTCTCTAAAACTGAGTGGCCGCAAATTATGTTGCTCCACTTTGCCAACGGGAAATGAATTGAGTAACCCGATGTTGGAGCCGCTGGCTGCAATAAAATAATTGGGTGCTTGTTCTGCGAAAAATTTTAAGGCAGTCACCGCCCTTGGGCACTCACCAATTTCATCCAAAATTAATAGATCAGTTTCAGTATTAAAGAGTTGGCCGGTGAGTAGCTCAATATTGGAGATCACATCATCTGGTGACAGCGAGCCCGCAAAAGCATCGGCAAGCGACGGAGTCTCGAGGAAATCCACCCGCAAAACATTGGCAAACTCACGCCCAAGTAGCTCCTTTAGTAAAAAGGTTTTCCCCGTTTGCCTAGCGCCGTCAATCAATAACGGCTTTCGTTCAGCCTGCTCTTTCCAAGCGACCAGCTTTTCGAGTATCAAGCGTTTCATGGCGTACCTGCAGTTTTTGGTAGATAAAACCGAGTATAAACCACTTTTATGCGCATTAAAATGAAATAAATAACACTTTTATGCGCATAAAAGTGTTATTATTTTTATTTACAGCGTAATCTTGCACACGTCCTTCACCTCAAAACACTGAAAACTCAGCGCTTTAGTTGCTGGGTCGTAATCAAAAGGTTTTTCGGTGTAGGGATTTTTGTAGGGCGATGATTTGATCGCTGCAGCTACATCTTGTGGTGGGTTTGTTTTTAGTTCCAACTGCAAGGTAACTAGCGAATAAAGTCCGGCTAAGTCGTGGGCGCGGCCGATGTAGGGTGAGACTTGCCAATTTTGTGATTGAGCTATTTTCCCTCCAAGGTTGTAAGGATTGAAACGAGAAAATGGCATCGACTTTACTGGGACTTGCGCACGTTCGTAGAATTCTGAAGGCGACATTTTGCCAAACGCGAAACCGGTTTTAATTGTTTCTTTGTAGTACAAGTTTACGCTGGCCGTTTGTTGTATTAAAAACCTTAAAGGTAGAGAAACACCTTCTGGCACATTCTCCGAATAGAATTCTCGATTATTAACGCTCAAACGAAGCTCTGAGGTGAGTGCAACTTCTATATTTTTTTCATGCGGCGACAGCGGTTTCAATAGATCCCGTAGTCTTTTCTCGTGAGCGGGGGTTAGACTTGGCAGTTTGTTAATCGCGAAAGATAGACTCAATAAATCTCCCCGTAATGCATTAATAGTTATCATTCTGCCAATAAGCGTTTGGCTTTCTACAAGTGCCATACGCCAAAATCTCATATCCATTTCACTGCGGCTGATTAACCCCTCCAAGCCGGATTCTTGGTAAGCGAGAGCTTGATTCAGTCGGTTGAGGTAGAGCACAGGCCCAAACGCTGGTAATGGAGATGTGTAATCTAATAGGCGTGTATCCTCGATCATATGCGGTTGCTGGATAATGGTGTTATAGCGTTTTAATTGTGCGAGTAATCGTTCGTTAGAAAGCGGCTTGTCTTTTATTTGCTCAATCAGTTTCTCTAGGCAGACCGTACTTTCCCGAGGGCTACATTTCGCAGCGGGGTAGATTTCAGGCCATTCACTATCCAAATCACCTGTACTCCCTAGGAGCTCAGCTCTTTCCTGCTCGGTTAACGTTGCCGACTCTCCTTTCGCATGCTTCGATTGCAAGGTATGAAGCACCGCTTTACCTACGATGTAAGCATCTTTTTCTGAAGCGGAAGCTAAGCCATAGAAGTGATAATTCGCATTGCCTTCAATGTCTGGATTGACTGGCGTCTTCAACAACTCATTAATTTCCGGCAATAATTTTTCATCAAAAATCGAGAGGTTGGGTATCAATACAATGCCCAAGCCTAAGCCGCCTACGAATAGGCTGCGTGTAATGATTTTAAATAATAGGGATCGTGGGTGACTCATAGTGCTCTCCTCAGTGAATGACACTTTAACTCTCGCATACAGGCGGCGAAAGCATCTGAGGAAAACATCTACAAAAGCTCGGCGCGCCAAATCCTCATGTTGCGGGGATAGTTAAGTTGCTAAACTGCAGCCATGACAAACAATAATCTACTTCACCCCACACTCTTTAATTGCGCTGCGCTTGAGTTCGATCTTGAGTTGGGCACAGTGAAAAATGCCCTTGGCGAAACCCAGCGCTTAAGCCCTATCAACCTCAAGCTCCTAGCCTATTTGTTGGCGCGTCAAGGGGACGTGGTTAGCCGTACAGAATTATTTGATGCGGTGTGGCCCAATCAAATTGTGAGCGATGATGTTTTGACGCGCGCTATTTCAGATATTCGCACCCAGCTCGCCAAGTTGGATGAGTCCAGCAAATTTATTGAGACCTTGCCCAAGCGGGGTTATCGCTGGGCGTGCGCGGCTATACCTCTCGGCGCACAGAATTCAATTGAATCAAACACCTCAGGATCAACCCCTGTCATCGCAGCTAAGGCGCCATCTCAAATCACTAGCGCTATAAGCCGTAAATTAATTAATCTCTTTCTTTATATTGGCGCTGCTGTACTTTTAGCATTTGCGCTTATGTGGTGGCTCACCCAATCGACGCTGAATCAAATCAGTTTGGCCGTTTTACCAACACTATCTGAGCGCCCGCAAACCGAGTTGATTGCCAAAAGCTTGGATGAGAATTTATTACGGGTATTGCGTAAAAATCCCAACCTAAAACTGCTCTCCAAATCTGCCATAGGCTCACGCCCGCAAAATCCATTCCCTTACTTCTTTAAAGAATTTGGCGCAAAGTGGGTGCTTGAAAGCCGCGTTAAAGATAACGAAGGTTTTTACGAGCTTGAATTAAGTTTGGTGGATGCTCGCACCGGCATTGAGTTGCGCAGCACTCGTATCGAGTTTGCCAACAGCACCGACTTGCTGACAAAACTCGCTAAAAAGTTGGAAGTAGATTTTTTAGTGGAAGATGCTGGCTATTGAGCCTTATTTGTCATTCGCCAACTGCGCCCAAAACGCCGCCAAAATCGGGCTTTTCAAACGCTTTTCCATCACACAAATTCCCATGGAGTAAGGCCCTAAATCCGGCTGTCGTGCAAAGGTTTCCACTTGGTTGGCGAGCGGGCTGTTATCTACCACGATTTTGGGCAAGACACCCACGCCAAAACCCAAGCTCACCATACTTACAATTGCTTCGTTGCCTTTTACTTCGGCGTAGATATTGGGCTTTATGCCCTGCTCGTTAAACCACAGATTCAGGCGCTCGCGCGGCAAGCCTTCTTCGGGAATGATAATGGGGATCTGATTCCAGTCTGCATCCTTCCACTCCTGATGGTCTTTAGCGCAAATAAAGACTAATGACGAATGTGCGATAGGTTTAAAGCTAATGCCTGTGGGTAGCTTTTCTGGCTTAGCCGCAATCGCAATATCTTCATAGCCCGCTTGCACGCGTTCAATCGATTGCGCGGGGTCGCCGGTGTGAAGCTTAATCGCAATACCGGGGTGCTTAACGCGAAATTCGGTGAGAATGTCATATAAGAAGCTGTAACTCGCCGTCACCGAGCAGTAAATGCTGAGCTGACCGTGCAGTTGATCGGCCTTGGCGAGTAAAGATTCCTGATAAGTCTCCCATTGCTGCAATACTTCCCGCGCAAAATTCAGGAAGCTCTGGCCTTCGTGGGTCAGGGCGACTGAACGGTTATCGCGCTCAAAGAGCGTAATCCCTAAATCGTCCTCAAGCTGCTTGATATTCCGGCTCAGGGTAGAGGGGCTTACGTGAGAGCTGGCGGCGGCGCGGCCAAAGTGCAGGCTATTGGCGAGTGCTGAGAAAAGCCTGAGGCGAGTGACATCCATAACAATAACCGTCTTTTGGTGATGCAAGAAATGCAACATTAGGTTGCGAATATATCATTTTACGTCATGTTGGTTTTTTTCTACACTGCGCGCCTTGTTAAACCCTGTCGATTTCGACATACACTTTTTACAACCCCCTCTATTAGGAGCATGCCATGCACGTTTATTACGATAAAGACGCCGATCTTTCCATCATCCAAGGCAAAAAAGTAGCCATCATCGGTTACGGTTCACAAGGCCACGCGCACGCGTGCAACCTGAAAGATTCAGGTGTAGACGTTGTTGTTGGTTTGCGCACGGGTTCTGCAACCGTTAAGAAAGCGGAAGCTCATGGCTTGAAAGTAACTGACGTGGCTTCTGCTGTTGCCTCTGCTGACGTGGTAATGATTCTGACTCCCGATGAATTCCAATCAAAATTGTACAAAGACGAAATCGAACCAAACATCAAGCAAGGTGCTACCTTGGCTTTCGCCCACGGTTTTGCGATTCACTACAACCAAGTCGTTCCACGCAAAGATTTGGACGTAATCATGGTTGCTCCAAAAGCACCAGGTCACACTGTACGTTCTGAATTTGTTCGTGGCGGCGGCGTACCTGATTTGATCGCAATCTTCCAAGACGCATCAGGCAAAGCAAAAGACACCGCACTTTCTTACGCATCAGGCGTGGGCGGCGGCCGTACCGGTATCATCGAAACCACGTTCAAAGACGAAACCGAAACCGACTTGTTCGGCGAGCAAGCTGTTCTTTGCGGTGGTGCCGTTGAATTGGTAAAAATGGGCTTCGAAACGTTGGTTGAAGCTGGTTACGAGCCAGAAATGGCTTACTTCGAGTGCTTG
>SXGR01560276.1_pt1 | contig 14269 bp, 14 predicted proteins | sample 3174711 | NCBI WGS metagenome assembly SXGR01 (sample SAMN11356860, study PRJNA531348) | freshwater metagenome | isolation source: freshwater sample F1-60 | place: China: Fuxian Lake, Yuxi | collected 2017-12-25
AATATTGGTAAGGGTGGTGCAAAAGAACTTCATGTAAACTAGACTGTTCGTGAAATTCCAAGCATACAAAAACAATGGTTTCAAAAATTATTACGACCTGAAGCCTCTCAAGTATTTTATTTAGAGGATAGTCAGGGAAATACAGTTTTCAGTATTGATTATTTTAAACAAAATCAATATACTTTACAAATTGAATGGAATTGTTTAGATGTATTTGGAAAACCTCACTCGGGAACCGATGAATTAGATATAACAAATTTTGTTACACAATATAGCAATATTCATGCTCAGTATAAGGAAGAACCTATTGAAAATATCTCTCGTAGATTTGATAATGTCCAGAGATCTATTAGTTCAATGGAAAGATCATTTAACAAATTAGAAAGAGAAACCGAAAATGCACGACATAAAGAAACTGTCGATTATCAGATAAACCTATCTAAAAAAAGATTAGCCAAAAAAAGATTAGATAAAAAGAAAAAATCTCAAATTGATTTTCTTTTAGATGAGATCTCGATAAGATTACGAGAAGATCATTTACCTCATGATGAAAAAATTATTGTAGAAAATTTAGGAAAAATAAAATCCATCAACAAAAAAATCTTTGATGAACTTATATCGACAGTTACTAATTTGAACTATATTAGAGGAGTAAGAGAACTTCTTGCCGAAAATGAATCAAATTCAAAGGGAAAATGAGTATTTTTTCTATTCATTTCCAAGTATAAAATAATTATTCATTGATTTAGAATGAGTAAAGATATTATTCATTTTAGATAGACTAGAACAAATTCTCAAGTCCATTATTATTGATTTTAACAAAATCTCTTTAAACTTCAATTAATTTCATCATTTATGAGAATATTTCAATCTAGGAACAACAACCTTGTTGAAATTAGTGAAGAAAAATCAAATGGCAAGTATTTTGGATTGGAAAAAATCATTCAAACCTTAGTTGAAAACAATCTTGATACATTATTTTCAGGTCTTGAATTTATCGACACAGAATTTCAAATTGATGACTTAAGACCAGATACGATAGCATTTGATACTGAAAAAAAATCCTTTGTAATAATTGAATACAAAAACGTAGAAAATCGCTCATTAATTGATCAGGGAGTAAGCTATTATCAGTTATTACAAGACAGAAAAGAAAACTTTGTGTTATTGTATAACAAAAAGAAAAACCAAACATTTGATGTGTCTGATATCAACTGGGATGAAACACGAGTAATTTTTATCTCTCCTCAATTTACCAAATATCAAAAAAGAGCAAGTAGTTTTCAGGGATTGCCAATTAAACTTTATGAAATAAGAAAATACCACGATGACATTATAACACTAAACCCTATTGAGGGCTCATTAGATAAGCAAAAGGATCCTACAAAACCAAAAACTAGGATGACTCTATCAGAATATGACGAAGAAGATTATCTGAATGGAAAGTATCACGGTCAATACCCAACTGATCAAACAAAACGACTGTGGTCTCAACTAAAAGATCTGATTGAAGAAACCTTTGATGATGTAGAGTTTAAACAAAAGAAAATCTATGGCGGGTATTATCTTAAAGATGACGGTTCTTCTATATGTACACTTGAAGCGCTAAAAAATAGAATTGTATTATGCTATTCTACAAGCAATTCCAATTTGATAGAATCTTCGGATTTTGTTAAAGACGTATCAAACAAAGGTCATCATGGAATTGGGAACTTTCAGTCATCTATTGAATCATCAGAGGACATCTCAAAAGCAATTCCAATAATTAGCAAAGTATACCAAAGTAAAAAGGAAAAGAAACTTGGGTAGCATCACATTTCACGGCGGTGTCAAAGACATTGGCGGTAATCAGTTCCTAGTCCAAGATAAAGATACAAAGATTTTCATGGATTTTGGTATGAGCTTCAAGGCTGAAAACAAGTATTTTTCCGAATTTGTAAAACCACGAACATCAAATAGTTTGACTGACATGTTTGAGCTTGGATTATTGCCAAAAATCAAAGGGCTCTACAGAAGAGATTATGCAAAGCATGTGGACTTTGGAGGAACTGAAGATACTGAAATTGATGCAGTATTACTCACACATGCACATGTAGATCATTGCGCATACATTCCATATCTAAGAGAAGACATTCCAATTTACTGTTCTGAGGAATCAAAGTTGATAATGCAAAATTTTGATGAGACATCAGATACCAGTCAATATCTTACACTCAAAGAAAGATTCAAGGTTTATGAAAATGCCAAAGGCGAAATTAGCAGAGCCAGCGGAGATAAAGTAGCAATCCCAAGACAAATCAAAGTTTTTCAAAGCGGAAAAGAGTTTCAAATTGATTCAATCAAAGTAATGCCACTACCCGTAGATCATTCTATTTCAGGAGTTCATGCATTTATTTTGCATACCTCATCTGGCTCCATTGCCAATACCGCGGATTTGAGATTTCATGGTAGACGAGCAAAGGATACGGAAAACTTTGTGCAAAAATGTGATGACTCTGACATTGATGTAATGTTGTGTGAAGGAACTAGAATTGATAAGACAAGTTCTGCTACAGAGCAAGACGTTGAAACTAGTGTTGAGGAAATCATCAAAAATACAAAGAACTTGGTAATTTGTGGATATCCAGTTAGAGATTTAGACAGACTACTTTCATTTTACAATTCCGCAAAAAATACTGGACGATATTTAGTAGTTGATCTAAAGCAAGCATACCTACTAAAATTATTTGATTTGTCATCTATTACAAAAGGAAAGTATCCTGCGCCAACTGATCCAAATTTGAAAATATACATTCCAAAAGGCAAATGGGGTTTAATTGACAAAGATTTGAGTAAATTCTCCGAGCGTCAACTAATAATGGATTATGATGGATGGCAACAGGAATTTTTGAATTATCCAAACAGAGTTGATTACAGAGACATAATGAATAACCAGAAAGACTTTGTGTTTTATTGCAGTGACTTTAAACTGCAAGAACTAATTGACGTTCAACCAAAAGAAAACTCATCGTATATCCGCTCTCTAACCGAGCCATTTGATGAAGAAATGAAACTAAAAGAAAAACAGATTAAAAATTGGTTTGAGCACTTTGGTGTCTTGACAAAAGAAGGCAGTTGGTATCAAGTCCATGTGTCAGGTCATGGTGATGGCACTCAAATTAAACGAGTAATTGATGGGACAAATGCTAAAAAATTGATTCCAATTCATACCTCACATGAGGAGTATCACAAAAAATGGCATCAAAATGTCCAATCCGTAAAACAACATGATTCTATATCGTTGTAAGTAATAAAATATAACAATTACAGAGCGACTCAAATACAAGTAATAATTTTATTTTAATTATAGATTGTAATTGATAATTGATTCAGCAACCTTACTATCATATTGAAGAATGACTAATTGATAGTTAGGATAATAGTTTTGGAATTAGTAAAAAGCGCTGAATTACTTGCAAAAAAGAAGCATTCGGGAATGATGCGAAATGATGGTGTTACGCCATATTCAAAGCATCTTGAAGACGTGACAAATAGACTCAAAAGTCTGGGTGTAATTGATGAAGAATTACTTTGTGCGGGTTGGCTTCATGATATAATTGAGGATACGGATATGACTTTTGATAATCTGTATGAACAATTTGGTAGTAGAGTCGCAGTTCTTGTATCTTCATTATCAAAAGACATGTCATTACCAAAAAAACAAAGAGAACTATTGTATGTCAAACAACTTAAGGAAGCATCATTTGATGCAAAATTAATTAAACTATGTGATATTTCTGCAAATTTAAGCGATTTGAAAAACTGGAATACTTCAAAATCAAAAAAACTTCGTCATGTAAGACAAATACGACTCTATCTAACAATTATCAAAAATGATGTACTTGACAATACAAACTATCCTAAAATTATGTCACTATTAGAAAGTATTAATTTGATTTTAATCAAATTTGGGCAAAGACCTGTTTCTTTACAAGTATAGTAGTTTGTTATCCATAGAGCAATACGAGTCAGTATATTCATGAGTAAAACGATAAATTGATTCTAGAGAATAATTATTGATATTTAGAAATAATTCTATATTTCATATCTCGTGCATCACACCATTTCTTTCCAAATTCCATTTTCTTTTTTGTATCTGGGTTTTGGAGTAAATGACCTCCTTTCATTTCAACTAATTCTATTGTTCCATCAGTATTCTCTACAAGGAAATCAGGATTGTACGTTCTAAACTTGCTCTGTGAATCGAAATAATTAATTCTGATTCCATGATTCTTTGTCCACTTTCTTACTGCGTCATCATTTTCAAGTTCTTTCATATACTCTAATTCCCATGATGAGTCATAGTATTCTATTGAATATGCACTTTTTTTTGGATTTTCAAAAGCTCCAGAATTAGTCAATTTCTAGACCTCACAATACCTATAATTATTGATGGAGTAAAGTTTTTCCTTATATCTGGAATCATGTATAATGCAAATTCAATATCTTCATCAGTAACTTCAGATAATGGTTTCCCAGCAAATATTTTCTTTTTTATATGATCATTGAGTACTGAATATAGAATACCTCGTAGTTTGCTTCCATACCCTGCCTCCTGTAATAATCCTGATGCAATGTTCAATAATTCTTGTTTTAATTTATTCTCTAAAACATCTCTAGGGTATTTTCCAATCAACTCAAACCCCTCTTCATCAGGAGCATCTATTATCTCCATCCTCTTATCCTTGAGTCTTTTTGCTTGGACACTTTTAATTTTGGTTTGTTTTATCCTCCATGTTTCACGTTCATAAGACGTATTATCCAAAATGCTTTGCCAGTTAGATTCTTGTTCTTCTTCTGGAATTTCATTTGAAATTTTTTCAAAATCAATGTTTACATCATATTTGGGTTCTGGAATCTTAATGATCTTTTCTGAATTAACTAATGTTTGTATTTTTGGTTTTAGTGGAAGATCTTCTTCAACATCAAAGATATCTTTGTCTGTTACTTCTTGTCTTACTTTACTTACTGCTACTAAACGCCAAAGCCAATCATGTTCAAGCCTAGGATGATCAACTACTGCAAGAATTTCTCTTTCAGATGGATCTCTGATAACTTTTCTTAACCCTCTGCCGATTACTTGTTGACCATAAACAGGGGATGAAAATTTTCTTAATAACAAAATAGTTGATACCTGTGGAACATCCCATCCTTCTCTAAGCATTAAAACACTAACTACTGCATCATATTTACTATCAAACGTTCCAATCTTCATAGCTTCATCCCTGTCTTTTTCATCTGATTCTTCAGTAACAAGAAGTGTCTTGATTCTAAATCTCTCTTCAAGCATCTTTTTTGCACGTTCTCCTTCTAGAATACTCATTGTGACAATAAACAAAATTGGTTTGTATCTTCCCTTAGCTCTAGCTTTCTGTTCTTCATGTCTTTGTAATGCTATTGCAATCTGTTTTTTCATTGGCTCAGGATCTAAAATCCATTGAAACGGTTTTAGTGTTTTTTCAGCTTCTTTAAACTCTGCATCGAGCTCGGTGATATCTCGAGTTTCTCCAGTTATTGCATTTGTATAAGTCATTTTCAATAATTTAACTTCTGGCTCATATACTACAACTGACTTAACAATTCCATCCTCTAATGCCTTAGTTACATCATAATACTGAATCATTTCAGAGTCTGGTTCTTGACCATCTGCTCTACTTGGAGTTGCTGTTGTATCTAAACGGAATTTTGATTTTGCAGACAATGCATTTAGAATATTGGTATATTCTAAAGCAGGAGTATTATGAGCTTCATCATTAAATATTGCAATATTTCCCAGATAATTCATAACATATCCAAGATTACGTCGTCCTGATACATTTGATTGATATAGTTGTTGAATATTGGCAAGAAAAATCCCCGCATCGATCATACCTTGTGGTTGACTACCACTTTCCATAACATGTAATCCCAACTCATTAATGAAATTCTCATTTTGTTTAGTAGCTAATTGAAAATTTTTAAACACTATACCATTTTCAAAATCCTGTTTCAATCTGGCTCTGACAATTGTATTTGGTGTAAGTATCAGAAATTTATCTATATTATGAACAGATTTTAGCCAAAAAATAACTGAAGCAATAATGGCTGTTTTACCACCTCCTGTAACTATATTCAGTAGACAATTTTTTTTATTTAAGATCTCATAAGCATAAATTGTTCTTAGTAATCCTTCAATCTGATGTTTCCATAGTTTAAATTTTTTATCTGGTTTTAGTATATTATCAATAAACTCACGTGTTTCGATTTTTACATTTGGGTATCCTGATTCTCTCCACTGTTCAAAATTTTCCTGATGGGGTAAAAACGCATCTAACATGTTAAGAAACTGAAATTACTTCGGTGTAAATCTTTTCCCCCCCAAGGTCATCTTGTACTCTACAAGCAATTGGGATCTTTCCAATATGTTCAAATTTATATTGAATTTTAAAAAGTGGGGCTCCTTTCTGATCTCTCCCGTAAGCAAATCCTTTTGATGGTGTAAATCGTCCTTTATAGTTTAGATCCCATTGAACATTTACAATCATTGCTCCTGAATTAAGTGCTATTGATTCTGTTGCATCAAATTCATAGGTCATGGATTTAATTTTTTTATGATGTACAATTACCTCTGGTGGGAGAATAAATTTTAGATATGATTCATATTCATTATGTAATTTTGTTACATGTTCTCTAAACTCTCCAGATTCAATTTCAGTCATAGTAATCTGAATAAGATCAACTGTTGTGTGACTATTTTGCATTAATTTTTCTACTGCAGTTCTGGCAGATTGTGCAAAAGACCATGCTAACATTATCCCCTGTTTTTTTCCTTTCTTTTCTGAAATATCTCTTGCAAAATTAATTACTTCGTTTTTTGTGATTTGAATTTCTTGTTTTGCAGATCCTACAAAGATAGGCATGTCTTTTTTGAATCCATGAATATAATCACTAGATGTTGAAGGGCGACCACCATATGCAGATATTATGAAATCTCTAAACTCATCATCATCTAATTCCTCAAGTTCTGGTACTTCGTAAGTTCCCCAATATTCAATAGAAATATCTGGGATTTCAGTTAGAGTTAACTGCTTTTTTCCATCTTCAAACAATGATTCTAGTCTACCTTGAGTAATTGCAACAGCCACTCTTGATTGATCAGATGCTATCCATCTTCGGTTTAGTTTTTGAGCAACTGTAGGAGTTGTGCCACCACCACAAAAGAAATCAGCTACAATATCTCCTTCGTTTGTTGTTGTTTGTATCATTCTTTCTAGTAATGATTCTGCTTTTTGAGTTGGATATCCAATTCTTTCTTTTGAAGTAGGTGAAATTTGTTTTATATCGTCCCAAATCGTTGAAACAATTACTCCTGGTCTTTCATCAAGAAAATATTTGATATATGGTTGACCAGAACTGCTAAAATATATCAGACCTTTTTTATTCATATCCTCTAATTTTTCTTTAGTATATGCCCAGTATCTTCCACGAGGGGGTGTAACTCCATGAAATTCATATTCTACATCTCCCCCTCCTTTTGCCGCAGTTGGAGTAACCAATCTGTATTTTCTTCCGTTTTCATCTGTCTTGTTATATTGTTGTTTTACTTGCTCGTCACTAAATGGTACAAACTGAGGATTCCATTTAAAATTGTCACTTTTTGAATACCATAGTATAGTATCATGAACTTGACTAAATTTTTTTGAACCTTGTTTTGTATCTCCATGTGCTGTAGTCCTCTTCCAAATTATTTCATTTCTAAAATTATCATATCCGTATATTTTATCTAATTCTACTTTAACATAATGCACTGCATGCCAATCTAAATGAATAAAAAAAGAACCAGTTGGTTTTAACAATCGTTTCATTTCTAAAAGTCTGGCATTTAACCAAATTAGATAACTTGCCATTCCTCCTTCCCAAATGTCTGTAAATGATCTAACCTCATTCTGATCTCCAAATATTACATTATAATTGCGACCTGAGAAAAATGGTGGATCTATGTAAATCAAATCTATTGAATTTGACGGCAACATTCTCATCACATGTAAATTATCTCCCCAAAACAATCTATTTGGTTCTAAATTAGGATAGCCAAATGTAACATGATTTGCTTTTTGAAATGGTAATGCTACTCTTGGATAAATTTTGTGGTATTGTTTTTCTATGTCACATCCTAATGGAAGTTCATCTACTGGAACTGAACCAAATCTCCTAGGAATTTTATAAAACTCTCTTTGCTTTGGAATCTCGGTCTGTTGTATTAATTCTTCAACTACATCAGAATCAGTATATCCTGTAATTCTCTCATTTTTATTATCTATCACAAACAAATATTTTCATCGTGGTATTTGACTCTTCAGAATTTTTGTTCATTATTCCAACAAATCTTTGATGGAAAACTAGTTCCACAAGATCCAAATAACGAACCAGCATCGAAATTATTAAAGAGAATATAATCAAAAGTGATTTAAGTTCTGTTTAAGGAAATAATCCTTCTAATTTCCGTGCATGGGAAAGACCTGCTTTGCATAATGGACATTGTGGGTTTCTAAATTGTATATGATAAATACATCCACATGAGCAACCATACACCATACGTGTTGGAATCATCTTGACTTTACTCCACTTATCCCACCAAGACCTTTCAATGTAGGTTGTTGCATAGATTCAGGAGAATATTTTTTGGTAAAGTTTTCTAGTGACCACGCCATGGGCATATTTGTTAATTGCTTTAGATATTCTGATCTTACCGCAGTGATTTCTTTTCTAATCTGTAATTGCAACTTGATGTCATTTTTTACAGCAGGATCTTCTAACATGTCATTTAGTTTCATCAAATCTTGTTTTAGTCCTTCTAGAGTCTCTCTAACAATGTGAGCAATATCCTTCTCTGCTAAGTTTGTTAGCCATTGTGTGCTTCCTTCGCGTATCTTTTTTACGGTTCTAGCTGTTGTGGATAACGAGATATTGAGTTTCTCACTGATTCTTTCTTGAGTAAAACCATTTAACAATAATTCCTGTACTTGTAATCTTCGTTTGTCTTTACATGCCATTTTCTGTGCCTATATTGACATATGTCATAAGTAATTAAAAAGCATATTTTTGATTTCTATTGTTTTAATTCAATCACTAGCGTCTTTATTTGTAGGTCGTGATTAATGATATGTCTTGTTCAAATGTAACCGTTCTTTTTACTATGTTATCAATATAGAATATCATTTGTAGAGCATCATAATGTACAAAAACAATGAAAGTACGGTTACATAGGCACAAACGTAACCATACTACGGTTACAAAATACAATTTTCTATGAAAATACAAAAATAATTTTATCAACTGCGGTTACAAACAAAAGTACGGTTACACATTGGTTATAGTTTGATCAGTGTTACCCCTTCCTACTAAACCCCAATTCTTATAGACTTTAACAATTTTTCCATCTATTCTCTTTGGTGTACTTTTAATGTTCAAAGCAAGTGAAAACTTTCTAGAAGTGAACGCTTTGGATATGCCATACTTCTTTCTGAATATCTCAAATGCTTTTTGCACATCATCAGGTAGACACCATTGTCCCTCTTCCTCAAACATGCATTGTTCTTTAAAGACTTGAACAGGATCCCCCAATATGTCAAATAATGCGGTCTTTTCAGCAGTACTCATATTCAATAATGGACTCTTTACACCACTTTTTGCGTAATCAATTACTGTAAGGAGGAATCTATCCAGATTATCTTTAGTTATGGTTGCCTTCTTCCATTCATCATTTTTCTCAAAGTGATTGTTACATGGTATGCGTTCTATTCTTTTTGCAACCCCTGCTTCTCCTCTAATGTCTGGAATACCATTTGAAGCACCAACGTGTAGAACTTTGTTAGGATCATATGTTGTCAATTCTTTATCATATTTCCAAGATTCTTGCTGAACACTACCATCTATGATTCCTTTGAATATGTCTTCATCTAGGATGCAGTTTTCTGCTTCATCAGTCACGTTAAGGCGTTTGTTGCACTTTGCAAGGAGTCTAGTGTCCTCTTGTAGTCTTCTAATATGCTGTGAAGTGAAATCGCCAACAAATGCTTCCAGTATTTCCAATAGGGTAGTTTTTGCTGAATCTGGGAGTCCATCAAATATTATCATTTTTTTAATATTGTTCTTACCAGTTAGTAGGACAACACAAATTGCAAGAAATTTATCGTATTGGTCTCCAAGTATTTCTTTTATTACTGCTAGTATCTTGTCTTCCATTTCCAATAACTCGGGTCTATAATCTCTATTCAATACAGAGTTAACATATACGGGAAATGTTATTGGTTCAAACGTATTTGGATCAAGAACAACATTTGGCAATCCGATTAAATCATTATCAAAGGGATTTGGTTCCTTCATAGGAATTTGTGATTCTATCCCAATGTTGAATTTCAAATCATTAAAGTCACGGTTTTTCATTATCATTCCTTTAATTTCCTGCTTTAAGATTCCGTCAATTCCAAGTTTGTGAATAACTCCATCGCGATAATAAATGCCGTTTGTGTTAAACGGTGTAACTACATCATATTTTTTAATAAAATTATTAATAATTTCTTTAATTGCTTTTTTATTGTCTGGTTTTGCTGTATTACTTGAATATCCCCATTGTGGCAAAACTATATCTTGGAAATATTTTTCTGCTACATCAAAATTATAATCAAGTTCGTCCTTGTCTAATGGATCATCTAATGTTTCATTAATTTTAATTATTTTTTGTTTTATTTGTGAGATGGATTCTTTATTTCGTCTTAACTTGCAGTATAGTGATTTTTGTTTTCTTCTTCGTTCCCCACGAGACCACGGTTCAGTTAATAATTTATCAATAGTCCAAGTATTGAAGTCGTCCTGAGTCTCTATGTTTGCATCTTTACCTACTGGCTTGAATCCTATTTTTTCCAAATTTACTAAAATGGATTGCAGATTGATTCTTTTTATGGTTAGAACATTTGAAACCACTTCATATGGTTTGCCGTTTTCATGTATGGATCCAGCCTCAACGCAGTGACCTGTAACCTTGAAATCAATTTGATAGATATTTTGTTTATCTTTTACATAGACAAACTTGCTTGTCTTTGATGGTATCTGTTCTCCTTTTACTAGTAAGTGATAGTTTTCTGAGCCTGTTTTTGTTGTGAGTGTTTCATTTTTACAATCAGGGAGTATTAGATTAATGAAATCATCTTCTAATGGTATGTGCCTTGGTTTTTTTACCTTATTCCAATAATCATCTGGATGAATTTTCTCAACATCTATGACCGTTAGATTATCGGATATTTTTCCACAAATTACCCCATAATTTTGCTCGGGTAATATTTCAGAATCGTAAACTTTTTCACCCGAAAGATATTTTGCAAAGTCTAAAACATCTGGTGCTTTTGTTATTGGTTTGACTGGAATAATTTTAATTCCTTGATCTTTAAAATTTTGAATGTTGGTATTTTTATCAGTCAATTCTTAATTCCACCACAATCAAAATTAATCTTGTCATCCCATACGCCACCCTGTCGTCTTTTGTTATTACGTCGTTTAGTTCTCAAGATACAATGACAACAAAAACAAAATCGTTCACTTGTAGTAGTGTAATACCTACATAGACTGCAATATTTTTGCTTATTATGGAATCCAAGTGTGGGCTCGTGATAAATTTGATTGCAACCGCCCTTACATTCAATCATGAATAATATCACCATTTTTTTCATTGTCTGGACTCAAGAAATTCCATTTTTTTGATTTCAAAGTCATGCAAATAGGGCAAGGATCAAATGTTTGATCCAATCCTTCAATCAATCTTCTCTCGTTACATTTTACACAGTGGACAAATTCTGCAAGTAGTCCATGCAGTTCTTCTCTGCACCAATGGCAATTTCTAATTGCCACTTTTCTATCATTAGTACATGCAAAGTCTGCTTTCGTATCTTCAAATTCAAACTCAGTTGAAATTTTCACGTGATCTCATAGTTATTACGCTATATAGCTGGACTTGTAGGGGAAAATCAGAGGCAAAAAATCCCCATGTTAGATTTGAGTGATACTCAAGCAAAAATCATCAAGGTCTTCATTGAAAATTATAGGGATAACTCTGGGAAGATTTTCCAAGGAATTGCTCAGAAAGGACTAAAAAAGTATGGGCTAGAACCAAGAACATTTGGAAATCATAAAAACTATTTTTTAAAAAACTATTTTCTCAGATTAAGTGCTGTAGGGTTTCATGGTAATACAAAACATTACTTTTTTCAAATTACGCGATTTGGCGTATTGGCATATTTGAAATGGGCATCTGCTCAACCTCAAAATGATGTATTATTGGACAAGGATTTTTTTCCTTTGCTTGGGAAATATTGGAAAAAACTTCATAATATCTATGGAGATGTGTTTCTTGATATACATCAAAAGTCCATCACCTGTTTAGAAATTAGTCATCAGTATGTTTTAAGCGTTAAAGGTAATGATCATTCTAGTGACAAATTTACAGAAGTTATGACAGTCCCAATGGGCGTTGTTGAGATTAAATTATTCAACGATTACCCTGTAGTAAAACTACAAGAGAATCCAACTGAAATATCCGTAAATGAAACTAAAATATTTGAAAGTTTGAATCAAAACATTGATGACAAAATTACAGCACGATTCACATTCTTGTCATTTTATAATTTATTGGATGCTGGACTAACTGGAGATCTCAAATTAATGTTTGATCACGTTACAAGTAAATTTCTTCTTAATGACAACCCTACAGAATCGGATCTTAATAATTTTAAACTCAAACTCAAAGAATTTGCTGACAAAATGAAACAAAATACTGATGAGGTATTTTCAATAATTAAAAATGACAAGGAATTACATGACTTGATGAAATCCACTTTGTCGGAAATCACATGTTTACTTAATAATCGAAAATCTCTCAAAACTATGACTGAACGATTAGAATAATCTGTTAATTTGATAAAATTCTTGCATCATTTTCAATATCTTTCATATATCTAAGCAATTTTTGATAATTCTTTACATCTTGTTCTGATTATTTTCTCTGTAACATTTGATGCATTGGCTATTTCTTTCTGAGTTTTCCCTTCATTGGTACGAATACATGCCAAATACAACGCACCTGCTATCATACCCTTGGGGTCTTTTCCTATGTCCATGCCTTCTTTCTTTGCTTGTTCTAGAATGGAAATTGCTCTTCGTTTACTTTTTTCGCTTGCTCCAACAACACTTGCTATTTTAGGGACATGTATTTTTAGATCTAATATGATAATTTTCATTTCCAACTCTCTGAAAATTAGTTTGTAACATCTTAAGACGTCATTTTTTTTAATGCCTATGCTATCGGAGATATCCTTCAAAGTTCTTGGTATTTCCAAGTCTTTACAGGATGCATAAAGACATGCTCCAATCATTCCTTCAATGGAATGCCCTCTGGCAAGTTTTCTTTCTACTGTCTTTTTGTAAATGCTTTTTGTTTTTTCAATAACCAAATCAGAGAGTACAAGTTTGTCTTTTAGTTTGCCTATCTCATCTTCTGCTAGTTTTAGATTTTTTTCAACAGATGAATGGGTCTTTGTTTTGGTATCTAGTTCTTTTAGTCTTTCAATGGTATTCCTCATTGATGCGGAAATGGGTTTTCCTAACGCATCTTTGTTTTGTGGATTAATTATGGTAGATGATCCAAAATTTGACATTGATGATGCTTTTGATGGTTTGTCATGTACACTGAGTGGAGATAGTTCTGATTTTTCAGGAACTACATATCCGCATTTGCTACAAAATTTTTCCCCAGTTGAATCATCAGACAATATGGATTTTTTCCCACAACGAGGACACTTTTTATCAGAAAAGGTAGACATTGTATTTGATTTGATGATACATGTATTGTTATCATGTTTTACTAAAATCCTAAAACAAGCAAAAAAGTGAGAAATTAGGCATGAATGTTATCTAATTCGTACCTAAGTTCGTCAATATCTGCCTGAGTAAATCCTTCTGGAATCTCATTTGGGTTCTTTTTGAGTTGACTCAACAAGAGCAAAAACAGTCTATTTTGGATGCTATGGGTTTTCTTTTCTTGCTCTGAGATCATCTTTGTTTTTCCCTCAAGTTCTATCTCTTTTATCTTGACTCTAACCATGTCATCTATCGTTATACTTGGAATTGCCAACTTGTACTGGTCAAACAACTCTTCTAAGACAGGTACATAGTATGACGAATAAAGTGTGATTGCACGATT
>SXGR01501879.1_pt1 | contig 14264 bp, 14 predicted proteins | sample 3174711 | NCBI WGS metagenome assembly SXGR01 (sample SAMN11356860, study PRJNA531348) | freshwater metagenome | isolation source: freshwater sample F1-60 | place: China: Fuxian Lake, Yuxi | collected 2017-12-25
ACCGTGCAGGCGCCGCAGACCCCGTGCTCACAACCAAGGTGCGTCCCGGTCAAGTTGAGTTCGTGGCGCAGAAAATCCGCCAGTGTCAGGCGGGTTTCGACGGTGGCGCTGCGCGCCTTGCCGTTGACGTTGACCGTGATATTTCGGGTATCAGCCATTTTTAATACCTATTGCGTTCGCGGCGGCTTGTTCGAGCGCGCGGTAGGTCAGAGTTCGGGCCAGATGTTGGCGATAGGCAGCGGTGACGTAGGCGTCGCTACCTGCTTCCAGCTTGCCGGCTTCGGCGGCAGCGGCCTTGAACGCCGCTGCTCCGGGCTTTTGGCCAACCAGAGCACGCTCGATACCAGTGGGCCGCACCGGTGCATGCGCGAGGCCGGAAATGGCCAGAGCCGCATGCGCTATATGGCCTTTGCCATCCAGGCCCAGCAGCGCCGAACAGGCGACGATGGCGAAGTCGCCATGGCGGCGAGCGAATTCGACAAAGGAATGGCCCTGGGATTTTGCGGGCAGCGGAAAAGTCACGCCGGCCAGCATCTCGTCGGGTTCCAGCGCTGTCGTCATGTACGCGACCGCAAAATCCCCAAATGGCACATCACGCGTTCCCCGCCGGGACGTGACATGCATCGTCGCGCCGAGGAGCGCGGCGGCATTCACCATCTCTGCGGAGGGGTCCTGATGGCACAGCGAACCGCCGAGCGTGCCGCGGTTGCGCGTTTGCCGATTGCCGACGTGCGCGAGCGCGGCTAGCAGCAGTGGGCAATGCGCAGCGATCTCGGTTGAAAACTCCATATCGCGCTGGCGCGTCATGGCGCCGATGTCGAGCTTGCCGCTGCTCACCCGGATATACGCCAGTTCGCCCACCTTGTTCAGATCGATCAGGTGATCGGGCATGGCGTAGCGGAAGTTCATCATGGGCATCAGCGACTGCCCGCCAGCTAGGACGCGCGTGTTTTCGTGAGTCGCGAGCAGCGCGACCGCGTCACTGACGCTGCGCGGATCATGATAAGTAAACGGTGCCGGTTTCACTACAGCTTCTCGTGTTTTGCGGTTGGTGTTTCCGGTGGCAGGTCGTCGCGCCGCCGTTTGCTGGTTTCCACACCATTCGCTTCCCAATCGCCTGCCACAGCGCGCTGCGCGAAGCGTTCCCAGGTATCGGTCCAGTCACCGAGCGTGTAGCCGTGCCAGGTGCCTTTGGCGGACACAGCTGGCAGATTCAGTTCTTCCCACAATACTTTCGCGCGCTCCATGTATTCCTTGCCCGGCAGCGCCAGCGGCGGCAGCGGGCGCTTTTGCGTGGCGTCGATCAGCATGCTGGATTCAAAGCGGTTGCCGCCGTCGGCTTGATAATGCGCACCCTGCACGCCGCGCCGGTAGTTGATAATCTGCACATCTTCGTGGGGCGACTGGCGATAGGCGAGCGACCAGAACACGGCGTCAGTCGATTCCGGATTCACGTCTTCGGAAACGCCAATCACAATCTTGCCAACGTCAGAACGGAAGGTCGCGGCTCCCTGCAACGCGCGCCATACTTCCGTGCGCAGCGTGCCCCGCTTGAATTGCACAAACACCACCGGGCGCAGGTTCGACAACGGCTCGTGCATCACCACGCGTGTGACGCCGCGCACGCCCATGGTGTCGCGCAGGTGATAGAGAAACAATGGCTCGTAAGCCACCTTTTTCACCACGCTCGATTCGCTGGGTGTGACCTGGCTGATGATGGCCGAGAACACCGCGTTTTTACGATGCGTGATGGCGGTCACCTGCATCGGCATGTTGTAGGCTTCGAGCGCGACGTAGCCGTTGCTTTCGCCGAACGGCGCTTCGGGTTCCAGTGTCATCGGGTCGATGAAGCCTTCGATCACCAGTTCGGCGTCTGCGGGCACTTGCAGATCATTGGTGACGCACTTCGCCATTTTGATCGGCGCCCCGGCGAGCGCGCCCGCCACTGACATTTCGTCCATGTCGAGCGGCAGTTTTTGCGGGCCGGTAAAAAACACCACCGGCGCCGTGCCGAGCACGATGGCGATGGGCATCAGTTGCTTGCGCTCACGATATTTTTGCCAGTGCAACCAGCCGCCCGCGCCGCCCACGCGCGCCGCCATGCGCACCACCAGCCGGTCGGTCGCCTTCAACGCGGCGCGGTAGGTGCCCATGTTTTGGATGCCGTTGTCGGGATCGCGCGTGGTTACCAGCGTGGCGGTGAGGTACGGCGCCGAATCGAAACCGGGTGTCGACACTGGCACCGGCAGCGCAGCCAATCCTCCCCCGGGCTTTTTCAGATCGTCGCCTTTGATCACCACTTCCTGCACGGCAGGCTTATCGACCACCACCGGCGGAATCGGATTTTGTATTGCCTTCACCCACACCTGGCCCACGTCTTCGACGGTCTGCCCCATGCCGCGTGCGTAAATCGCCGGGTTCGAGGCATACACCCCGATCGCCACTGGCATGTCGTAGCGTTTGCCCTTTCCGTCCACCACGTTGGTAAACAAAAAGGCGCGGCGTTCGGATTCGGGCACGCCGCCGACAAACTGCCAGCGCACCAGCGGCTGCAGCTCGGTATCTTTGTTGATGGGCTTGTCGATGCGCACAAGCAAACCGGCTTTTTCGAGGGCCGCGAGGTGTTCCTGAAAATTGCGCGGGGCGTTATGGGGTGCAATGCCGGCCATAGTAGTCTTTCAAAATAATGAATAAAAACATATACTTACGATTTTGTGTGCCGCGCGCGGCCCAATACTATTCCGCTTTGATGCCTGCCAAGCGGATGACTTCCAGCCACTCGTTGGTTTCGGACACCATCAACTTGCCGAATTCGGCGGAACTCATTTGCGAATGCCCCGCGCCTTGTTCATCAAGCCGCCGCATCATTTCGGGTGACGTCATCACGCTGCTGATTTCAGCATGCACGCTGGCTATGATGTCAGCGGGCGTGTTGCGCGGCGCGAACATCCCCCACCAAATGGTTGAATCGTAGCCGGGCACGGTTTCGGCCACCGTCGGCATGTTGGGGTATTTGGGGTTGCGCTTCAGGCCGCCGGTCGCCAGCAACTTGGGACGCCCGCTGCCGACCATCGCCACCACCGTGGGCAGCGAGCCGAGCATGATTTCCGTGTGCCCGGCCATAGTATCCGCTGCCGCCGGCCCGCCGCCTTTGAACGGCACATGCGCGAGATGGGTCTTGGTCATCATCAGCGTATAGCCATCAGGCGGTTGCTGCGAGGCGTGCTGCAGACCAATGATGCTGCCGGCCCCCGAGCGATTGTCGATGATGAATTGCTGCTTGGTACGCTTGGTGAGTTCTGCGGCCAGTATGCGCCCGATAATGTCCGTGCTGCCGCCGGGCGGCCAGGGGATGGTGATGCGCACGGTTTTGTCGGGCCATGCTGCGTGGGCGCTGCTCATGACCGCGACGGTGATCCACACCAGCACGGCGACCCCTATGTTTTTACGCACCGGAATTCTCGTTATACGAATGACAATCAACCCATGCTAAATCTTGCCAATGCCCTTGACCACCGCCGCCATGCGCTTGTAATCCGCCTCAAAGAATTTGGCGAAGTCCGCCCCCTCGCGGTAATCGGGTACCACTTGTGCGCGCTCCAGCGCCTGCTTGAACGAGGCGTCGTTGGCGGCACGGCGGATGAGTTCGCGCAGCTTGGTCAGCGTCGCAGGCGGCACGCCCTTGGCGGTGAATAGGCCCACCCAGAGATACGCTTCGATATCCAGGCCTTGCGATTTGAACGTCGGCACGGTGGGCATCGCGGGGTAAGGCTTCACGCCCCACGTGCCCAGTGCGCGCAGCTTGCCCGATTGCACATAGGTGTAAACCGCCGCCGGCCCGCCACTGGTGATTTGCGAATGCCCGCCGAGAGCTTGCGTGATCGCGGGGCCACCGCCGGTGGTGGGCAGATGGCGAAACTTGACTTTGGCCGCGGTGACAAACATTTCCAGCGGCGTATGCGTAATACCGAATGGACCCGAAGTCGAATACACCAATTCGCCGGGCCGCGACTTCGCCAGTGCGATCAGCTCCTGGGTGTTTTTCACCGGCAGCTGCGGGTGAATGGTCATGATCAGCGGATCGGCCGACAGCAGCGCGAGTTGCTCGACCTGGTCGAGCGAGTACGGCGACTTCACGCCGTAGAGTTTGTCTTTTTCGATGGCAAGATAAAGGTTCGGCGTGGTCACCAGAATGTGATGACCATCCGCCGGCTGATTCACCACAAACGCCGTGCCCGCCGCCGCCACCGCACCGGGCCGGTTGACCACCGGCGCCGGGTGACCGCCGAGTTTTTCCAGAATCGTCGACAGCGGTTGCGCGTGGATCTGATTCATCCCGCCCGGGGGGTTAGGCACCGTGATGGTGAGGGCTTTGGTGGGGAAATCTTGTGCCTGTGCAACCCCGGGGCCGAGCACGGCAAATGCCGCGACTGTGGCAAGCCGCAGATGGGCAATGGCTGGCTTGAAAATCATGGTGTGGCTCCTGAGGAATTTTTGAATGTTTCGCGGTGAACCAGCTTTGTAATGGCCCGCGCCGCGCGTGTCAACCGCGCGGCGTAATCGCGAGCAAGGAGCCCATCAGAAACCGGGGCGAGGCGCGTCAGCCAGCGGCCCCCGTGCGCAGTTGGGCAACCTCTCCCTGCAAGCGTGCCAACTCATCACGCAAGGGCTGGATTTCCGTTTCGCTGAAACGCGGGGTAATGTGCTGTGGGCAATTCCAGTCGAACGCTTCGACGTTAATAATAAGGCCGCGATCGACGCGTGCGCGGTAGTCGGGCAATTCCAGTCTGCCGATCAGCGCCGGATCTTCGTCGATCTCTACCAAACGCGCCCGGCCCATGATTTTCAGCCGTTGCCGGCTGGCATAGTTCATCAGTATCAATGACACACGGTCGTTGCCGCGCAAGTTTCCCGTGCTGACATACTGCATGTTGCCGCGAAACCTCGCGTAGCCGAGGGTTTGTGCATCGAGCACTTTCAAAAAACCGGTCGGGCCGCCGCGGAACTGCACATACGGCCAGCCGCTTTCGCTTACGGTAGCCTCGTAAAAGCTGTCGCACGCGGTAATGAACGCGGACTCCAGCTCGCCGAGCCGATGGTTGCGGTCTGACATCTGGTCAAAGGCACCGAGCCGGGCGCTGCTTCCCATTTGGAACTGTTCCGCCCGCACGGCGGGGGTGAAGGCGATGTGGGCAAAAGCGTGGGGCATGTGAGTCTCCTTTTGTGGGTTGGCGCCGGACGTTGCTCCCGGCGCCCGGTTGTGTCAGGCCGCGGCCCGTGTTGTTGTATTGAGCAGATCGATTTTTGGAAAGTCGATCTCCACCCTCGTGGCTTTGCCCAATATATTGGTAAAAATATTGAGCGCGACGACGGAGATGACTTCGACGATCTCGCCATCGGTGAGGCCCGCCTTGCGTGCGGCCTCGAATTCGCCTGTGGTGATTTCGCCGAGATTGCCGTTTAACGCCTTGGCAAATGCCACGATTGCCGCCGCTTTGGCGTCCGAAGATGATCCACGGCGATTCAAGTCCATTTCTTCGTTGCTCAGGCCCGCATGGCGGCCGATGGCGGTGTGCGCCGACACGCAGTATTGGCAGCCATTGCCTTCGGCGACCGCCAGCGCGATGCGCTCCTGCGTGGCCTTATCGACGCCGGCCTTGCCCAACGCGCCATACAGGCCCAGAAAACCTTCCAGCGCCTGGGGCGAATTAGCCAGCACGCGGATGAAATTGGGCGTGACGCCCAGTTGCAATTGCACGGCATCCAGCAGCGCCTTGACGTCGCCGGTTGCGGTTTGGGGGTTAACGACTTGAACTCGTGCCATGATGGGTTTCCTCGGTGGGGTGGGTGAATGTCGTGTGGCCCGGTATGGGCCTTATCGACACGAGGCATTCTCCGCGACTGCTCAAATTGAATAAATGGTGACAAAAGTATTTTATTACTGCACTTTAAGCAGTAATATGCGGGCATGGACAAGCTCCACGCCATCACGGCGTTCATCAAAATCGTCGATGCGGGCAGCATCACCGCAGCAGCAACTGCGCTGGAGGTATCGCAACCGTCGATGGTGCGCACGCTCGCTGCGCTGGAGCGCGACCTCGGCATGCGGCTGTTGAATCGCACCACGCGCCGCATGTCGCTGACCGACGAAGGGCGCGATTTTTACGAGCGTGGCAAACACATCGTCGCCGCCGTTGACGACGCACGACTTAGTTTGAGCGCGCGCCGCGCCACGCCGCGCGGGCGCTTGCGCATCGCCTCGTCGGTCGCCTTCGGCCGCATGTACGTGGCGCCCGTGGTGGCAGCGTTTCTTGCGGAACAGGCGGAGGTCGCCATCGAGCTATTGCTGCTCGATCGCGTGGTCGATCTGGTGGAAGAAGGCATTGATGTCGCGGTGCGTGTTGCCCGGCTGCCCGATTCATCGCTGGTGGCGCAGCCGCTGGGCGAAGCGCGCCGCGTGGTGGTGGCGAGCCCGGCATTGATACGCAAAACCGGCGAGCCCAACGCGCCCATCGATCTGCGCGACAAGCGCTGCGTCACCTTCACCGGCCTGACATCGGCAACGCACTGGCCCTTTGGCGAAGGCCGCAAACCGCTGCAGGTGCCCATCAAAAGCGTTCTGACGACCAACCAAGTCGATGCCGCGGTGGAAGCCTGCGTCGCCGGCACGGGTTACGGGCGCTTTAACGATTACATGGTGCTGGCGCAGCTGAAAGCAGGCACGCTCACGCGCGTGCTGCAAAAATTTGAAGGGGCGGCCATACCCGTCAGCATCGTGTATCCGTCAGCGCGCAACCTGTCGCCCAACGTGCGCGCGTTTGCCGCCTTTGCGCGCGAGCGCATACAGGCGCGGCTGCGAGAGCTGCATGCGCGGGCCATTTAGCCATCCGCCGCATACTCGGCCACCTCGCCCCCCGCCTCAATCCAAGCATCCAGTCCGCCGTGCAACGGGCGGATGCGGCGGTAACCGCTATCCATCAACAGGCGGGCGACACGCGCCGCGCTGGCTTCGTTGGGTCAACTGCAATACACGACAATGTCGTGCTCAGGCAGGTTGTGATGCAGGGCTTTTTCCACCTCCGCCAGATTGACTGCGATAGCGCCAGGAATGTGGCGGGGGTCGGCTTTGCGTGCCATGTTCGAGCGGGCATCCAGCACCACCAGTGGTTTGCCGCTGGTCATTATGGCCAGCAGGTCATCGGCGCTGACGCGCACGGCGCGCAGTTTGCGGATGAGCAGATGGCGCTGCGTGAGCTTGAACAGTAGGTATGCGCCCACCGTTGCGGCCACCGCCATCAATCCCTGTGTGCCCATGCGTTCCAGCCACGCGAGCGCCTGCTCAACTTGCGCGCTGAAAACCCAGCCTGCCATGACTGGCACAACAGCCCACAGCAGCGCACCCGCAGTGGTAAAGGCCACAAAACGTCCTAAACCAAGGCCCGTGGCACCGGCCAGCGGCGGCGCCACGGTGGCAAAGCCGGGGATGTATTTCGCCACCAGTAATGAGGGCGCGCCCCAGCGCTCGAAAATGGTCTCCGTTTGCTTGACGCAACTGTCGGGTTCAATGGCGATGCGGCACAGCGTGCGCAGGATGCGGTAGCCATAACGCCGCCCTGCGTAAAACCACGGCAGATCGCCGAGCAGCGAGGCGGTCACTGTCACGCCGAGAACGGATGCCAGCCCCAATTGCCCGCTGGCGGCCAGCGCGCCCGCCACCACCAGCGTGGGCATGGCAGGCAGCGGCACCCCCAGCTGCGCCAGCAACACATTGCCGAATACCAGCAGCAATCCGTGCTGCGCCAGCAGGTTTTGCATGTCGTGCATGCAGTTTCTCCGTGAAGCGGTGTTTCTTGCCAACGTGCAGCAAATCACACCGCTATACCCCATCAACGCACCTTACGCCACAACGGCATCCTTCTCCCGCGTCATGCGCAAGGCGAACTGCGCCACGCGTGCCCCCAACACTTCAGCGGTTTTGAGATCACTGGCAGGAATAGCTTCAGCGCCCTGATCGTTGTTTGATTGCGTCAGCGCACCGCTGAAGCCGCCAAGTCGGTTCAGATCGTTGACGCTGCCTTTGCTGGTGTTGTTGCCGGGCAGCAGACCCAGCCCCGTCCAGATCATGCCGTGCTGCATGGCGAAGGTAAAGAGTTGCGTGATGGTGTTGAATTTGTCGCCGTTCTGGCTGCCGCTGTGTGTGAAGCCTGCGGCGATTTTGTCTTTCCAGCCCTGCGCGAACCATACCTTGGCGCTGGCATCCATGAAGGTTTTGAACTATGCTGACGCGCTGCCCATGTAAGTGGGTGCGCCAAAAATGATGGCGTCGGCAGCATTGAGGTCGTCCCAGTGCTTGTCGATGTCAGCGACGGGAATCATTCGCGCGTCAGTGCCTTGAACGCCCTCCGCACCGTGCGCCACTGCCTTCGCGACCGCTGCCGTGTGTCCAAATCCGCTGTGAAAAACCACTGCTACTGTGCTCATGATGCTTCCTTTCGTGGGTTGAAAATAATTAACAAATTCACGCCAGATCAAACAACAGGATTTCTGCGTTGCTGGCATGGTGGAAAGTGACCCGGTCTTCACCGGTAATTCGCGCACCATCGCCGCTTTCCAGGCGTTGGCCGTTGACGTTGACTTCGCCGCGCGCCACATGCACATAGGCACGCCGCTCGGGCGCCAGCGCCTGCGAGGCGGTTTCGGCGCCATCCAAAAGCACCGCATAGAGACGCACGTCCTGATGAAGCGTCACTGAACCCCCGGCACCGTCGGGCGACGCCACCAGCCGCAAGCGACCACGTTTTTCATTCGGTGCGAAATGTTTTTCTTCGTAGTCCGGCGCAATGCCGGTGACGTTGGGTTCGACCCAGATCTGTAAAAAATGCACGGGTTCGGTCTGCGATGCATTGAATTCGCTGTGCCGCACACCGCTGCCTGCGCTCATGCGCTGAACGTCACCGGGACGGATCACCGAACCGTTGCCGATGCTGTCTTTGTGAGCCAGCGCGCCTTCGAGCACGTAACTGATAATTTCCATGTTGCGATGGCCGTGCGTGCCAAAGCCTTGGGCGGGAGCGACGGTGTCGTCGTTGATGACACGCAGCGCGCCAAAACCCATGTGCGCGGGGTCGTGATATTCCGCGAAGGAAAACGTGTGCCAGGAATCCAGCCAGCCGTGCCGGGCGTGGCCGCGGTCGGTGCTTTTTCGTATCGTGATCATGATGTGCTCCTTGCCTGTTCGTGTAGCGAAGATAGGGCTTGCCACAGGCATTTGATAGCGGAATAATCTGATCAAATCATTCAAAATATACGATTAAAAAAATATAATAAAATCAATAAGTTACATATTTGTTTTGTAAATAATGAAAATTTCAATCGACGCTTTGATGGCGCTGGACGCTATCGATCGCAAGGGCAGCTTTGCCGCCGCTGCGCACGAATTGCACCGCGTTCCGTCCGCTGTGACCTACACCGTGCAAAAGCTCGAAGAAGACCTCGACGTGTTGCTGTTTGATCGACGCGGCCATCGCGCCAAGCTCACCGCAGCGGGGCGCGAGCTGTTGAATGAGGGGCGTCATATCCTGCGCGCGACCGGTGAACTTGAAGCGCATGTAAAGCGCGTCGCCACGGGATGGGAAGCCGAGCTGCGCATCGGCTACGACGACATCATTCCCCTACGCGTGATACTGGATTTGGCACAGGATTTCCACCGGCAAGATTGCGGTACGCGGCTGCGCATCCACGCCGAGGTATTCGGCGGCGGTTGGGATGCGCTGGTCTCCAACCGCGCGGATCTGGTGATCGGCACTTCGGACGATGGTCCAGCGGGCGGGGGCTATGTCACACGCCGGCTCGGTGAGGTGGCGTGGAGTTTTTGCGTGGCGCCCGATCACCCGCTGGCGCACGCACCGGAACCCTTGAGCGAAGAAGACATCGTCGGCCACCGTGCGGTGGCAGTGGCAGACAGTTCACGCAATCTCCCGCCGCGTACCGCGGGATTGCTCACGGGCCAGGAAATCCTCACCGTGCACAGCATGGCCGCCAAACTGCTGGCGCAGCAAATGGGGCTGGGCGTGGGGCATCTGGCGAGCGCGGTGGCTGAGCGTGAGGCGGCTGCCGGGCGCCTGGTCATCAAACAAACCGCGCAGCCCCGGGGTAACGCCGTGTTTCATGCCGCGTGGCGTGGCGGACGCACGCAGCGGCCCGGGCGGGCGCTGGCGTGGTGGATCAAGCGGCTGGAGGAAAAAAATTGGGCTACCGAGGTGATGGTGTAGACTTGCCGCGCCTGAGCTGGCGTATATCGCTGGCGCCCACACATAAGCATCTGTTTTTATTGATATTTTTAAAACTCTTCCGAAAATCAAAAAAGCGAATTATGTTTAATCCCTTCAAAAAACTGGAACTGATTGAAACCGAAGTCTTCATGTCGATGCCGGCGAAGTTTCGCAAGAAGCAGCGCACAGCTTGGTCCGACCCCAACCGGCAGAACGCCGAAGTGGAGTGTTTTCTCGAAGGCCCGTCGTTTGATCGCGAAGGTAATTTGTGGTTTGTCGATATTCCTTTCGGCCGGATTTTTCGCATCACGCCGAAAAAAGATTGGGAACTGGTGACGCAATACGACGGCTGGCCCAACGGTCTGAAAATCCACAAGGACGGCAGCATCTGGATTTGCGATTACAAAGAGGGCTTGCTCAAGCTCGATCCAAAAACCGGCAAGCTCGAAACCATTTTACGCACCGCGTTCAGCGAAGGCTTCAAGGGCCTCAACGATTTGCACTTTGCCGCCAACGGCGATTTGTATTTCACCGATCAGGGGCAGACGGGCATTGCTGACCCGAGTGGGCGCGTGTTCCGCCTGTCGGCAGCCGGACGGCTGGATCGGCTGGTGGATAACATTCCCTCCCCCAACGGCATCACGCTCACCACGGTGGATAAACACGTGTACGTGGGTGTCACGCGCTCGCAGCAGATCTGGCGTTTGCCGCTGATGGCCGACGGCAATATTTCCAAGACCGGCGTGGCGGTGCAGCTCTCCGGCGGCGTCGGCGGTCCGGACGGCATCGAAGTGGATTCCGAGAACGGTTTGCTGGTTTGCCAGCTGGGCGTCGGCATCTGGCGCTTTGATTCCAACATGCTGCCCACGCATCTGATTCATTCGCCGGATCACAAGCATCACCATCTGGCGAACATCGCCGCCGGCGGACCGGATTTGAAGACGTTGTACATCACTGAATCGCTGTCGGGCGATATTCTGATGGCAAAGTTGCCGGTGGCGGGGAAGAAACTGTTTTCGCATCAGTGACGCATGGGCTCCTCCCCCGCGCTATGCGCAGCGTAGGAGCATGATTGTTGTTTCCGCGCTTTTCTCCGACCGACACCCCGGCGTTGCCCATGGCGCACGCGACGTTTGCGGCATGCCCGCACTGCCGATGTCGGCGGGCTTAGAGGGTTTTGGTTCCGTGGCAAGCGCAGCGGGGGTATCGTTGGTATTTTCCGCGCAGGCAACAATTCTGATATGGGCGCGCGTGCTGGCTTGCGCGGTGGCCTTGCTGTATTACCGATTGACGCGAATAAACCTCTCCCCGCCGGCATGGGGGAGGCAAGATTATCTTGATGACCGTTGGATAAATTATGAATAAAATTAATTACTTACAATTATTGGGTGCGATGGGTTGGCTGCTTGCGGCAGCGTCCGTGCACGCGCAGACATATCCCACACGCCCGCTGCGCATGATCGTTCCCTATCCGCCGGGCGCATCGGTGGATTTCACCGCGCGCCTGATGGGCCATCGTCTCAACGACGCGCTCAAACAAACGGTGGTAATCGATAACCGCGGCGGCGGGGGGGGCGTAATCGCGACAGAACTCGCCGCACGCGCAGCGCCCGATGGCTACACCCTGTTTTTCGGCACGCCTGCGTCGTTGTGCGTGTCGCCGGCGATGCAGCAAAAAATACCTTACGACACACTGCGCGATTTTGCGCCCATCGCGCGGCTGGTGGTGAATTCGCAGATCGTGGTGGCGCTGCCGTCGTTTCCCCCCAGTAACGTGACCGAACTGATTCAAGCCGCTCGCGCCAAGCCGGGTGCGCTGAGTTACGGCTCAGCGGGCGTGGGCAGCCCGCAACATCTGGGCATGGAACTGCTCAAGGGCCGCGTGAAAATCGACATGCTGCACGTGCCTTACAAGGGCGGCGGCCCTGCCATGACTGACCTCCTGGCAGGCCGCATAAACGTATACATGGCCAGTATTCCCGGCATGCTGCCGTTCATCAAGGACGGCCGCCTTAAAGTGCTGGGGGTCGCCGGCGCTGGGCGCTCCAGCGTATTCCCCAATGTGCCCACCATCGCGGAAGTGGTGCCGGGTTATGAATTCGTCGGCACCTGGTACGGCATGCTGACGCAAACCAAAGTCGCGCCGGAAATCGTATCGCGCGTCAACGGCATACTGGTCAAAGCGCTGCAAGGTGAAGACATGCGGCAAACGCTCATCAGCCAGGGCTCGGAACCACGCCCGTCAACCGCAGAAGAATTCGCAAAATTCATACGCGACGATTGCCCGAGCTGGGCGCGCGCGGTGAAGCTGGCGGGGATCAAGCCGGAGTAGGCTGGCGGCGGGTATACTCAAATTGAATTGAACACCGCGCCATCGCGAAAGGGAGCAAGGCCATGCCATTCTACGAAAAAGGCAAAGTTCGTATTCACTATGAAGAGGCGGGGTCGGGCTTCTCCTTGTTCATTATCCCCGGTGGCGGCTTGAATGCGAACATCGGCAAATTCGATGAAAGCCACCCCTTCAACCCCATGACGGAATTCAAGGCGGAGTACCGCTGCATCGCGCTGGATCTGCGCAATGCCAACGGCGGGCAATCCACCGGGCCGCTTGAATTTGACCGGCCATGGGACGCGCACGCGGAGGACATGTTCGGCCTACTCGATCACCTCAAGGTCGATAAATTCATGGTGATGGGCTTTTGCATCGGCAATCCGCTACTGTGGAACCTGATCAAACGCCAGCCGCAGCGCATCGTCGCCGCTGTGTCGGCGCAACCCAGCGGCTTTCGCGCAGACCTGCCCGACCACTTCTACCAGACCAACATCGCCAAATGGGCGCCGCAACTGTGCGCCAGCCGCCCCGACATCACCATGGACATGGCGGACAAGTACCTAAAAAAGATGTACCTCGCCAACCCGGATTTTGTGTTTTCAGTGGATCGCGATTTTGTGCGCAACTGCCCGATACCGCTGCTGGTGCTGCCGGACGACACCGAGGCGCATGTCTACAAGGTGGCGATGGAAATGGTGCGCCTCGCGCCGAATGCCCAGGTGAGCCTCTATCCGTGGAAGGATACGAAGGAAAACACAGCACTGGCGGTGCGGCATGTGCGGTCGTTTTTGAGGGCGAGTTGTTTGGGGATACGGTAAGTTTTGAAGGTCGGGGTTCTGGTTACAAGTCCTGTTGCTTGGCCGTAGCAGCCGTCACCCGAAAAAGGTTGAGCTTCTGGTACCGGCCAGAAGCAAATCACATGTCCCTTTGCTCCCGAATTTTATCGGCCTTGTAAAGGCAGTAAATTTGCACATTCCGTGTCTTTTGATGGCTATTTTTCAATCGGGAAGTTATTCGACACCCTCATGCTTAACCTATTGATTTGGTTAATATTTATTTTAGGGCTGGAATGTTATTCATCGTTTTTTCTGTATAAAACGAGTTAGATTGCTCATGATCCGTCTCGACTGCTCAGGCGTACGCTTTGGCTCTCAACTCGATGAAAAGCACATGTTCACCTGGGCGGCTGAGATCCCTTCTGTCGTGGGCTGGGAACAAGACATACTCTTGGTTCGTTCCCGCAACATGTCTGAGGCCTCATTGCGCGACCTCATAGCTCTTTTCTGGCGCTATGACATTCCCATGGCACAGCTCGCTCAGTTTCGCTCCAGCAGCAATGCGCGGTGGTTCGCATCGCCCACAATGTTCTGGCACAAGCGTGTTTTCGGTCGCAATCTAACAAGCGGTTCCAGCCGACGGTCTCGCCTTCGGCGAGCCCGCGGCTGAACCGCGGCGTTAAAACACCATCATGGCATCCGACAAATTACTGCTCCTCGTGGGCGTCCCTGAAAATTACCGCTTGGGCGGCCCGGCGTTTCAACGGCTGCCTCATGCACATCCGCGCGTGGAAGTGCGCGTGGTACACGACCTGAAAACGTTTCACGCGCAGGCACCGCAGGCCGATGCCGTCATCGGCGCAAAGCCTTATCTTAAATTTTCGC
>SXGR01592988.1_pt1 | contig 14260 bp, 14 predicted proteins | sample 3174711 | NCBI WGS metagenome assembly SXGR01 (sample SAMN11356860, study PRJNA531348) | freshwater metagenome | isolation source: freshwater sample F1-60 | place: China: Fuxian Lake, Yuxi | collected 2017-12-25
AGCCGGGCTCAATGTGGGCGGGCTGCTCCTGATGCGTCCGGCGCACACAATCCCGCGCGACGACCCGTCGCCGGCCGAGATACGCGACATTGTCGCCGGCGCGCTCAAGCGTGGGGCGATAGGCATCAAAATCACAGGCGGCTACTATCCGTTTACGCCCGAAGTCACCGCCAACTTCATCGCTGAGACCAACCGGCAGCGTGCTTACATGGGTTACCACGTCGGGTCGAAGGTGACAGGCAGCCGGCTGGACGGTCTACGCGAAGTGCCGTCGCTCGTCGGCGATAAGGGGCGCGTCCACCTCGCGCACATCAACGCCTACTGCCGCGGCTCGATATTGCCGCCGATGCAGGAATGTCAGGAGGCGCTCGACATCATTCAGGCGAAGCGCGCGCAGTACAACACAGAGGTCCACCAGGCCGTACCCAATGCGACGAATGGCAGGTGCGGGCCGGACGGCACTGTGCTCGCGGATGTGGCGCGCAACTGCCTGAAACTCCGTGGGTATGAGACCACTGCCGACGGCATACGCAAGGCCATCAGGGAAGGCTACGCGTCGGTCATACGCGAGAAAGATGCGCAGGTTGTGATGGTCAAGGGCGGCGAGGCGTTGGCGCTGTTTGAGGAGCTCAAGACCGAGTGCTCGATAAGCTTCCCGGTTAACCTGCCGTCAACGGCGTTCGTATTGAGCTCAGCGCGGGATGCAAAGGGCGGGCTTGTCATAGACGCGGTGTCTACGGACGGGGGGTCGTTGCCGAGGAACGTCGCCATCGAGAGCACCATGGCGATGGTGCGGTTTGGCGCCCTGTCGCCGCTGGAAATGGTCCAAAAGCTTTCGTGGGTACCTTCGAGGATGTTTGGGCTGCTCGAAAAAGGGCACTTCTCGGCAGGGGCGGACGCGGACGTGACGATCATCGACCCCGAGCGTGGCAGGGCGACCGCGGGAATCGTAGGCGGTCGGGTCATCATGCAGGACGGCCACGTGATGGGTTCGGGCGGCACGCTGCTCGTGACGCGCGAAGGGGAGCGGACGGCCAAGTCGTCGTGGCTGCCGTACCGGGTCGTAGACCTTACGAAGAGCAAGCTGTACGCCGGGTTCGCTGGTTGAGGTCACCTTTCTCTGATGGGAACAGGTGAACTGGCCGCGCTAGCTGATGCGGTCTTCTGGGCGGGAGCCGGAGTGACCACGAAGCGGTTGAGCGCGGCGGTCAGGCCGATTCATGTGAGCGCGCTCCTTGCGACAGTCGCGACATGTGCGCTGATCGTCATCGCTCTCGCGACGGGACACGCCGACAACGTGGTGCAGGCGCCGGCGCTGTCGGTGGCGCTTTTCGCGGCCGGCGCGGTTGCAGGCGCGGCCGGGATGCTGCTTTTCTTCGTTGCGATCTCGTCTGGCAGCGTCGGGGCAACGTTTACGACGACATCGGGGCTCTACATCCTGTTTTCGATGGTTGCCGGAGTTGTGTTCCTCGGCGACGATGCAGGGCCGTCGACGTATGCTGGGGCGGTGGCGATCGTCGCAGGCATCTGGCTGCTAAATACGCGCGCCGCACCGGCGAAGCAGGCCATACCAATAGCTCCGGCGGTGGGCGAAAGACGAGCCGGGCGGCGCGTGCACTTCAGCCGCGCGGTTATTACGTCGCTCAGTGCGGGGTCATTGGTCGCTGCTCTGTGGGCTGTGGACCTAATTCTGTCTGCGAAGGGGCTAGAGGAAGCCGATCTGCTGACGAATGGCCTTGTCCACCAGGTAGTTCCAGCTGTGCTGTTCGGGTCATTCCTGTTGTTGAACCGGCGTGCGCGGCGCGCTCAGTTCCAGGCCCGCGACCTGCGGATGCTTGCCGTCGCCGGGACGTTGTATGTCTGCTCGACGCTGTCCTGGAATTACGCGCTGGCGAACACCGACGCGGGGATAACTGCGCTGCTGGCGAGCACTTCGCCTGTCTTCGCGCTTGTGTTTGCGGGCGTGATATTGCGAGAGCGCCTGCCGAGGGCTTCGTTGGCCGGGGCTGCGCTGGCATTCGCTGGGATCGTCGCGGTCGTAGGGACGCGCTAGAACTTGGGGTCTTCGTCTTTTTCGATCTTAGCCGGGTCGAGGTCCATGCCTATGCCGACGATGTTGTTGGGCTTGATTGCCCCGTTTTCTGGCCTGACGGGATACTTCAGGAAGTGCTGGTGGATGTCGTTCCACTTCACCAAGTACTCCTGATATGGCGTATGAACGGGAGACTGGGCCAGGGAGAAGTGGATCCCGGCAGGCGACGAGTGACCATGCGGGATGGTAATGAGGTCGTGTGCCGATGCATACGCTGCTATTTTCAGGGTTTCGGACATGCCGCCTGCCCAGTAGATATCGGGCTGCAGGATGTCGAGGGCCTTTGCATCGATAAATCGTTTGAAGCCCCACCGGGTGTATTCGTGCTCGGCTCCGGATAGCGGGATGCTGATCTTGTCCTTGATTTGCCTGTAGGTGTCGATCCGGTCCGGCATGGCGATCTCTTCCAGCCAGTACGGGCGGTACTCCTTGATGCGGTCGGCCATGGCGATGGCATACGGGTAGTTCCACGACTGCCAGCAGTCGAGCATCATCTCGTCTTCGTCGCCGATGGCTTCGCGCACCGTACGGGCGAGGTCTGCGTTCTTCTTCATGCCCTCGACACCGCTCATGGGCCCGTAGCGGAAGAACCACTTCTGGGCCCTGTAGCCTTCGGCCTTGGCGGCCTTTGCGCGTTCGCGCACGAGTCCCATGTCGGTCGTATTCCATCCGAGCATCGATGAATAGGCCGGGACTTCAGGTCTTGTGGGGCCGCCGAGGAGCCGGTAGATGGGCTGCTTCACCCACCTGCCTTTGAGGTCCCACAGGGCGCAGTCGACTGCGCTGAATGCGATCATCGCGTCGCCCTGGCGTCCGTGAACCATGATCCGGTGCACCTGATCCCAGATCAGTTCGTGAGCGATGGGATCCTTGCCGACGATAATCGGCGCGATGGTCTTGGCAATGATGTAAGCGTGGACTTCACCCAGCGGGCCTCCGATGCCGATTACGCCTTCGTCTGTCCTGATTTCGCAGAAGTAGGACTCTATCTTGTAGTGCCGTTCGTCGATCTGCTGCGTCCACGAGGTCGGGCCCTTCTGGCGATATTCGGCATACACGTCGATTGGCATAACGAGTCGCTCTTCCCAGAAGTTGCCCTTCGTCTCCATGGTGCCCGTGAGTTTACGCAGCTTTACGTCTGTGATTTTCATGGGTAGCACTCCGTGAAATGGCCCTCTACCTCGAAGCGAAGGCAAGGGTCATGGACGACCAAACAGTGTGAAGGGTTGCAGGCGCAGGGAAGTGTACCGCTCGCGGGCTGAGCTCGGCAGGACACGGCTAGAGCGCGAGGATGCGTTTCGCGCGACCGGGCCAGTCGACTGTCGTCCCTGCCCCGCCTGAGTCGCGGGCCTGCCGCAGGTCTTTCTCCGTTGCGACACCCCACGTGCGAATCGTCAGGCCGGCCTGCTTCGCCCAACCGACTTCGTCGCTGGTCGCGGTACCCGCGCGCGGGTAGATGCCTCCAAGGCCTGGTACCGAGTAGAGACCCATCTGCTGGCAGAACGCGATGTCGGCGAGAGTGATCTTCTCCAGCAGCCAGCCGTGGGCTATGCCCGCAAGCACCCGGCGCGAGCGGTGCAGTTGATGAGGGAGGAATGAGCTGATGGTGACGCATGGCTTACTCAGCGCGTGGTCGCCGCCTGGTGTCACGTACCCGGCCTTTTTCAGGCTCTGTGCGACGATGCCGGGCAGTTCCTGTTCGGACGATTTCAGTTCGAGGTGAATGTGTCCGCGGCCCTTGTATTGGTCAAGGACCATCGCTAGGGTCGGCACCTTTTCACCCGCGTAGGCGCCGTATCCGCGGCGACCAACGCCGTCTTGTCCGCCGTTGAACCAGGAGCCCGCGTCGAGCGATTCGATTTCCGCGAGCTTCAGTTCCTTTACAAGCCCATGGCCGTTCGTAGTCCGGTCGACCGCGTCGTCGTGAATTACCACGGGCACACCGTCGCGTGTGAGTTGGACATCTAGTTCTAAGTCCGGGAACCCGTGCACGACAGCGAGGTCGAAGGCGGCAAGTGTATTTTCCGGCGCCTCCGAGGAGTACCCGCGGTGGGCGATTAGCGTGAACGACATGTGATGAATCCTAATTGCTGGGACATACGGCACCGGCGCAAGCGTCTCGTCATCGGCTATTATCCATCCCCGTGGCAAAGTCCAAAGTTGTTAGCTCTTTTCTTGAGGCCGTCAGAGACATCCCGGACGGGGCGTCTGTGATGATTGGCGGTTTTGGCGGCGCCGGAGGCCAGCCGACGCGCCTCATGCTGGCGTTGCGCGAGCACGGCGCTACGAAGCTCACGCTGATAGGGAATGTGGCTGGCATTTCGAAGACGACGGGCTACGGCTGGCCAAAGGGCCTGGAGCCGATAGACCAGGGCATGTTCTTCGAAACAGGGCAGGCTACGAGGATCATTTGCTCTTTCCCGGTCCCTGGCACGACGAACCCGCTGAGCGAAATCGAAAAGGCGTGGCGCGCGGGCAAGGCCGAAGTAGAGATCGTCCCGCAGGGTACGTTGATTGAGCGGATAAGAGCGGCGGGTGCGGGGATACCCGCGTTCTACACTCCGACAGGCGTGGGCACGCCGGTCGCGAAGGGCAAAGAGGTTCGCGTGTTCGACGGCCGCGAGTACCTCCTCGAGCACGCGCTGTCGGCTGACTACGCGCTCATCCGTGCCCGTAGGGCCGATACGCACGGCAACCTGACGTATGTCGGGACATCGCGGGCGTTCAACCCTGCGATGGCTACCGCGGCGAAGGTAGTTATTGCCGAGGTAGATGAGGTCGTCCCGCCGGGAGGGATCGATCCTGAGCAGGTAGGGACGCCGGGCGTATTCGTCGACCGCATCGTGGTCCGACAGACCGACGACCCGCTGCCATGACCATGCCTTTCCATGCCGCCGCAAGGAGGATAGATGGCTGACCCTGCACCTCGGCTCACCCGCGCTCAGATCGCTGCACGGGTTGCGCGTGAACTGCCGGATGGCGCGGTTGTAAACCTCGGCATCGGCATTCCCGCGCTGTGCGCGAACTTCGTTCCCGCCGGCATCGACCTGCGGTACATGGCCGAAAACGGTGTCATGGGGTTCGGAGAACAGTACCCGGACGGGGAGGGTGACCCGGACCTTATGGATGCGGGCGGCAAGTTCCCGAAGCGGGTGCCGGGCATGGCGTTCTTCGATTCTTCAGCTGCGTTCGCGATGATCCGGGGAGGTCACATAGACGTGACGGTCTTAGGCGGGCTTCAAGTATCGAGCGAGGGTGACCTTTCGAACTGGATGATACCGACGCGAGGAATCGGGTCGATCGGGGGCGCGATGGACCTCGCGGCAAACACGAAACGGGTGATTGTCGCTATGGAGCACACCGCGCGAGCGCCGGCAAAGCCCGGCCCTGCGGGCGGGACAAGTGATCTGCTTGCGAATGCAGAGGTGGCGAAGATTGTCGACCACTGCACTTACCCGCTGACAGCGCGTCGGTGTGTTTCCATGATCGTCACAGACGTAGCCGTCATAGACGTACTTCCCGACGGCGGAGGCCTGGCGCTGCGAGAGGTTGCGCCCGGATGGGATGCGCAGTCGGTCCAGGCGATCACTGGAGCGCGGCTCACATTCTCTCGAGAGCTGCGGAAAATGAGCGAAGCGTAGGCGCATCTCACCTGAGGCGACGCACTGGCCGCGGTGCGCCGACGGTGGCCGATATGTCAGACGCCGACCCAACAGCAATAGCGGTGGTCATGGTTTTGGACCTGACCCTCTGCAGGTTTCGCGCTAGCGTGTCGTGTCGGTGCATCTGTTCCCGCCTCGCCAGCCAGCCTGTGTAACGGCCGGTCAGTTGCGCCCCGACCAGGAGGATAATCGCCGAGACGTATACCCAGGCCATCAGGATGATGACGGCGCCCACCTGTCCGTAAACAGCCTCGGGGCCGGACGAAAGCCTCAAGTAGTAGACAAATGCGAACTTCGCCGCCTCAAATGCGATTGCGCCCGCCAGTGCGGTAGGCAGCACGTCCCGGACCCGTAGCTTGATATTCGGCAGCCACCAGTAAATCACGAAGAACGCTCCGAAGGAGAAGAGCGGCGGGACGATTGTTGTGATTAGCCTGGACAGGGTCGACCCGGTCGTGCGCGCTCCGAGGAACATGTAGCTGTGGTCCTGCTGAAGGATGCTCAGGAAGGTGGTCGTGTATAAGGAAGCAAACAGGATGCTGGACGCGCCGAACATGAGAGCAAAGTCCATAAGTCTCTCTTGCACGAAGGGCCGGGTGCGCTTTATACCCCAGATGGAGTTGACGCTCTTCCTGACGGAGCCGAAGACGCCTGTCGAAATCCAGAGCAGCCCGATCACTGCGAGGACTGTCGTCACGGCCGGGGCGTCCGAGACCTGGCTGACGATGAAGTCACCACTTTCTTTGAGAACCGGGACCTGCGACGCCAAGGCCTCGACGAGACGAGCCTTGAAGTCGTCGAGCCCAAGGAACAGACCAAATATGACGATCAGAGCGAGCATCAACGGGAAGAGAGAGAAGAGCGCGTAGAACGCGATGGCCGCAGACATGTACGGCCCGTTTTTGTCCAGGAACTCGTTGAAGTTGCTGGCGCAGAAGGCTATGAACCGGATGAATGCGTGGACTGGCCGAATGCGCATGCAGATCCTCGTGTTGACCGATCAGATGCGATTATGCCATCAGCCGCAATACCTGTATCTGGCGGGTCTCTAATGAAGAAGCCGGTCGCGGGCCTCGAGCGCGCGTGACAGTGCCATGTCTACATTCCCGGCCACGGCGGTCAGATGCCCCATTTTTCGTCCGGTACGCGCCTCGGGCTTGCCGTAAATGTGCAAGCTCACGCCTGAAATAGCGAGCGCTTTGCTGAAATCTGGCTTTCGAGCGTGGGCGAGCCAGGTTTCGCCAAGCAGATTGACCATCACCGCGGGTTCGTAGACGTTCACCGCGCCCAATGGCAATCCGCAGAGCACACGTACTAGTTGCTGGAACTGAGAAGTGGCGCACGCTTCGATTGTCCAGTGGCCTGAGTTGTGCGGGCGCGGCGCGAGTTCGTTGACAAGGATCCGGCCTTCGGCCGTGAGGAACATTTCGACACAGAGAAGCCCGACGACACCGAGGTGATCCGCAATATCAGCCGCTACGCGGCGCGCTCCTGCAGCCGTTTCTGGCGAGACCCGAGCAGGCGCAATAGAGATGTCCAGGATGTTGTTCTTGTGCACGTTCTCGGTAGGGGGGAAACACAGCTTGTTCCCGGCCTGATTACGGGCGCAAATGACCGACAATTCCTTTTTAAACGGTACAAGCCGCTCGAAAATGAGCGTATCGGCCATACCACGCAGGCGCTTGAGGGCGTCGTCTGCTTCGGCCGCCGTCTTCACAACCTGTTGGCCCTTGCCGTCATATCCCATGGTCGATGTCTTCATCACCGCTGGTAAACCGACAGCTTGCACTGCGGCTCGTAGCTCCGCCGCCGACCTCACAGGCATAAACTCCGCGGTGCCGTGTCCGGATGCCTTTGCAGCCTGTTTTTCGAGAAGGCGGTCCTGACATATCCGGAGCACACGCGAATCCGGGTACACACGCCCAACTGTCTCAGCAGCTTCGACGGTGGCCGCGGGGATGTTTTCGAATTCGTATGTGACGACGTCCGAGGCCCGTGCGAGTTCAGCGGCCGCAGAAGTGTTTGAATATGGCGCGACTATTACCCGGTTCGCCACCTGTCCGGCGGGGCAGTCCTCCTGGGGGTCGAGGACAATGGCGCGATATCCCATTTGACGGGCCGCGATGACAAGCATGCGCCCGAGCTGGCCGCCACCGATTACGCCGATGGTCGAACCGGGTGGCAGGACTACAAGCGCGCTCATCTGGGGTTGGCGGCACGCGACGTCTTGCGTGGCTGCCTCGAGACTGGTGCGCTGACATGGCTGCCCGCGATGACCTCTTTCGCCGCCTCCGCGCGCCGATGTTCCAATTTCTTTCTGTAGAGCGGGTACTTGACGCCGATGATCTGGGCGGCAAGCAGTGCTGCGTTTGTGGCGCCGGACGGGCCAATCGCGACGGTTGCGACGGGGACGCCGCGCGGCATCTGCACGATCGAGAGGAGGGAGTCCATGCCTTTCAGCGCCGGCGACTCAACAGGAACGCCAATCACAGGCAGTAGAGTGTTGGCAGCGGTCATCCCCGGCAGGTGGGCGGCTCCGCCGGCGCCCGCAATGATCACTGCGAGGCCGCGTTGAGCCGCGGTACGCGCGTACTCTGACATCAGGTCGGGCGTCCTGTGGGCCGAGATGATCCGTACTTCGTGAGGGATGCCCAACTCTTCCAGCACAGCCACCGCGTGCTGCATGGTTTCAAGGTCGGACTTGCTGCCCATGATTACGCCGACGAGTGGCCCGGTCACGGTTGCTCCTGTCGCTGAACTACCGCCCACATGGGGCTGGAAGCGCTGGGTGCTAAGTGTACCGGGCCGACGGCAAGCGTCTCGGTCCGGACAATATTTGCGCTCGCACGTATACTCTGGGTTTGTTCTTTAGAAACCGAAAGCATGTTACGAGGACTATCAATGGCAACCAGCAGGAAGAGGGTCGGGAGACAGCCAGCTAGGGGCAGCACAGCGGGACATGCGAGCGACGCGAAGGGTACGGCAACAGCCAATGCCAAGGCGCCGAAGCGCGCCATGGTTGTGGTGGCTCACCCAGATGATGCCGAGTACGGCTGCTCTGGGACTGTAGCCAAGTGGTGCCGCCAAGGCTGGGAAGTCGTCTATGTGCTCTGCACAGACGGCGGCAAGGGCAGCGAAGACCGCAAGATTTCGTCTGCTGAACTAACCAGGATAAGAAAGAAAGAGCAGATCGAAGCGGGCAACATCCTCGGACTCAAGGAAGTGGTCTTCCTTGACTACCCTGACGGTTATCTCACTCCGTCGCTTGACCTCCGGCGGGACATCACCCGCGAAATACGGCGGTGGAAGCCGGATGTGCTGGTCTGCTTGAGCCCGATGCGCGAGTTGAGTTCGCGTGGATATCTCGGGCATCCGGACCACTTCGCATCGGGTGAGGCGGCGCTTTCGGCTGTCTACCCTACGGCGCGCGACCACCTGACATTCCCAGAGTTGCTCAAAGAGGGGTTTGATACCCACAAGGTTCGCGAGGTCTGGATCATGTTCCTCGGCGACAAGGCCGACTACTTCAACCCGATCCCCGAACAGGACATGCGGACAGCGGTCAAGGCTCTACTGGCCCACACCTCACAGGTAGACCAGAAGTCGGGGCCCAAGTTCATGAGGAACTGGCGTACCGAGGCTGGCGAGAAGATAGGGGCGAAATACGCGGAGCGCTTCATGGTATTCAGGCCGCGGATTTGAGTGAACTCGATGGTGCTATTCAGTCCAAGATAACGCCTGACTCTACGTTGTCCCGAAGTTGTCCTAAAAAGTTCAGACTTCTACCTCACCCGCGCCCTCTCCCACTGGATGAGGAGATCCAGCGGGGCTGCCGATCTTGCTAGAGAGTCAACATCCTTCGATTGCCGGAGTGTTAGACTCACCTGCCGTGGTCCCGTAGCTCAGCCTCCGCCGGAGCCAGCCGTGGTTCAGGCTCCAATTGCAGCCATTGAGCGCCCGCGCTCGGCGCGGCTCAGAAAAGGGTTGATATATGAAGAGCATTGCAGCAGTAGACACCGGATTCGGCAAACCGCTTGTTGTAGATGAGATTGAGATACCCGACCCCCGGCCCGAACAGGCGCTAGTGAAGCTATATTCGAGTGGTGTCTGTCACTCGCAACTGCACCAGATCCACAACAAGGACGCTGCCCGCCCGTTCGTCATGGGCCACGAAGGCACAGGCGTCGTGACCAAGGTAGGCAAGAACGTCACGCACATTAAGGAAGGCGATACGGTCATAGTGACGTGGGTGCCGAGGTTGCCGGAAAAGGGACGGAGGCAGCCGTATGTGACGGGCGCGACTTATCGCGAGCAGCCGCTGACGGGGAACGTATGGACATGGGGCGAGGACGTCCTGACTACTGCGGACTATGTAGTCAAGGTTGACTCCGATGTCCCGAAGGGCGTGAGCAGCATCGTGGGCTGCGCCGTACTTACGGGTGCGGGAGCTGTGCTCAACACGGCCAAAGTCCGCGCCGGCGACTCGGTTGCTGTATTCGGCGTCGGTGGCGTTGGGCTCTGTGCGCTGCGCATGGCCGCGATCTTGGAAGCCTACCCTCTGATCGCTGTTGATTTGCATGATGACAAGCTGGCGTTCGCCAAGGAGTTTGGAGCGACGCATACGGTCAACGCGAGCAAGGTAGACCCAGTGCAGGCGATCATCGAGATCACAAGGGGCGGAGCTGACTTTGTGTTCGATGCCATCGGCGTACGGAAGACCATGGAGCAGATACTTCCGGCGACCCGTGGAGGCGGCCCCGGCGCGGACAACCACGGTGGGTGGGCTGTCTTGATCGGATGGCCTCAGACCGAGATAACGATCGACGCCCGGCACTTCATGCAGCACCAGCGCACGTATCGCGGGTCGCTGGGCGCCACTTACCCGGAGAAAGACTTCGCGATGTTCCTGCGCTGGCATAAAGAGGGGAAGTTCAACCTCGACAAGCTGGTGACGGCCCGGTACGACCTCGCGCACATCAACGAGGCGTGCGACGACCTGCAGAAGGCCAAGATCCAGGGCCGCGCCATCATCGAGTACCCGCTAATGAAGGCGGAACAGAAGAAGACGGCCGCGGCGGTGAGGTAGGAAGCGCGGGGGTTCGATGACTGCGGTATGGTGCAACTGACATACGAGCATGATATGCTGGCATACATGAAGCGCACTACTGTCAAGATCCCTGATGACCTCGACCTGCTGCTGCGTCGCGAGGCGGAGCGGCGTGGCGCCACCGTGTCGGAACTAACCCGCGAGGCCCTGGATGCTCTGCTACGTCCGGGCGATAAGCGCAGGTTCCTCGCCGCAAAGGCCGGGAAGAGCGGGCAGCGGGACATTTCCGAGCGGATCGAAGCGATCCTTCGCGACGAGGCCGCAAGATCGCAGTCATAGTAGATTCAGGCCCTCTCTACGCATACGTTGATGCCGACGACCGACATCACAGCGCTTGCCTGAAATTCCTGGAGACGCACACCGGGCCTCTGATAGTGCCTGTACTGGTAATTGCTGAAGTGGCCTACCTGGTCGGAACGCGGTTGGGAGCAGCCGCGGAGACCAGGTTGGTTGGCGATATCGCCTCGGGCGCGTTCGTGGTTGAACCGGTCGAGCCAGATGACTGGTCGAGGATTGCAGAGCTGGTCTGGCGATACCGCGACCTGCCGCTTGGTACTACGGACTCGTCGGTCATCGCTACCGCGGAGCGACTCGGCATAAGAGAGATCGCGACGCTGGATCACCGTGACTTCCGCGCTGTAAGACCGGCGCATGTTGACGCGTTCGGGCTATTGCCATGACGTAGCGCTCTGCGGCGGGTGTGCTCAGGCTAATTGACCCCTTCACCCTAGCAATCTCCCTGGGGGAGACGGGATGAGAGATAGATCGCTCACTTCGGCAGCAGGACACAGGCATCAGGCTTACTTCGATATGACGACAAGCAGTGTGCCGACTAGCGCGGCCGACGTGCCAGCAAGAGCAATGACATTCAGACGTTCTCTCAAGAACAAGACAGCCAGGATCAAGGCGAATACAGGCGCGGTGCTAGACAGTACGGCTGTCCGGCCGGCGTCGGTGTTGGCGAGAGCGTAGTTCCATGTGTAGGTGGACGCTGTGAAAAAACCGGCACTGGCAATCATGATGACCCAGTCTCGTGTGCCCGTTTTCGGAATGGCCGTTTTCGCGCCGAGTGAGAGCCCGATGCCCACATATATTGCGGCCGCGACGACATTACGCATGAAGGCGCCGGTGAGCGGGTCGGAGTCTTCGAGGCCCCATTTCAGCACCAGTAGGCCGAGTGTCCAAAGTACAGCGGTAACCGCGCCGAGGCCCGCGCCTGCCATCAGTCGGCCGCGGAGGTTCTGCGATTCTTGCTCTAGCGCAGTAGATCCTCGCTTACCCCGGCCGTTGAGGATAAATACGCCTGAAAGAATCCCAGCCGCGCCGATGCCTGCGAGTGGCAGGACGCGTTCGTCGAGGAATACGGCGCCCGCCGCAAGAGAGAGGAGGACGTACAGACCCGTAGTGGTCGTGTACGTCCCGCCGACGGTCCCTTTGGAAACGGCAGTGAAAAATATGTACGAGCCGAAAGTGTTGAGAACCGCGGCCGCGGCGAATAGCAGGAGGGCGCGCGTCGGCGCGTCGGTGACGCCGGAAATCTGACCAGAAGCGAGCACCACGACAATGAAGACTGTGCCAGCGAGAAGTGTGTGGACCGTAATTACGTGGTAGGGACGAACTGCTGAACTAAGGGACTTGGCGGTAACGCCGGTCGCGGCCCAACACAACGCGTTTAGTAACGCAGCCGCTTCAGCCAGATGCATATGAAATCAACTTCTGTGGAACCCGTTGGGCCCGCACTCGGTGGGTGGGCGGCTACAGAGCGGACTGGTCGCGGTCGCCTGTGCGGATGCGATAAACAGCGTCTACAGCAGTTACCCAGATCTTGCCGTCACCGATACTGCCCGTGTGAGCTGCCGCGATGATCGCATTCACCGTGTCATCCAGCTGACCGTCGGACACCACGAGCTCAATCTTGAACTTCGGGACGTAATCCACGTGGTATTGGACGCCCTGGTACTCCTCTACGGTACCCGTCTGTTGTCCGAAACCACGGACCTCAGTCAGAGTCATGCCGCGGACACCTGCGCGTATCAGCGCGTCGCGCACGGGCCCGAGCCTTTGGGGTCGAATTATTGCGGTGACTTGTTTCATGAATGGAACTTACCTCAAGTCAACATTAGCACGCGTGGCGAAGGGGCACGACCAAGTCAGTGTGACGGCTGCATGATGTTGTTGGACAGGGATTCGGCCGAAGCGGCTACGACCTGAGTGGATACCGCTCTTAAAGCAACTGGCCTCTCGTGAATGCGAGAGGCCAGTCACGTCCCATCCGGGACAGTCAAATCAAGCCCTGCTACTACTTCTTCTTTGCAGCAGTCTTCTTTGCGGGCGCCTTCTTGGCGGGCTTCGCGGCGGGCTTCTTGGTGGCAGCCATTTCGGCTCCTCCGTAACGGGCCGCACCGGTGAGGATGGAATCACGGCATTTCGACAACGCCGCTTGACTCTTAATTCATTACCGAGGACATCCCCCGGATTCTGTCGCCCACCCTACGGACGGACCCGGCAGGACCATTTGTTAATGGCCCCGCCAGTCATGAATCTTATGGGCACGCAAATTTCTCAACAATGGGGGCCAACCGTATTTCTCTAGCGCATGAATTAATTCGCGGGGCGCGTCGCGAGATCAGAGAGGCGCGTGACACGCGACATGCTCAGATGCCCGGCATCTGAGCGCAAGCACGCTGAAAATTCATATCGTGCGCGCGTAAATATCCTGGCGCGAGCAGGGAAAATTGCGCGCGCACCCGCACATTACGAATAGATTTCCCAACGGGCGCGTCGTGCGCCGTTCCATGGAGCAGTTCTTCGCTGCCGCATACAGTCCTGTCGCAGCACAAGCGACGAGGAGCACGTCATGAAAATCACCGCGATCAAGACTTTTCTCATGCAGGCCGGCGCGCCACCTGCGGGCGCGGCAGAAAGCGCGGGCCAGAGCCATCGCGCCCCCGCATGGACGACTCGCAACTGGCTGTTCGTCAAGGTCTATACCGATGAAGGCATCACCGGAATCGGCGAGAGTTCTGGCTGGCCGCGCGTCATAGAAGCAGCAATCCACGACCTCTCGTCGCTGCTCATCGGTGATGATCCGATGGACATAGAACGTCTCTGGCAGAAGATGCACATAGCGACAATGGGCCATGGCATGACAAGCATCGTTGGCTCGGGTGCGGTAAACGGCATAGATATGGCGCTGTGGGACATCAAGTGCAAGGCACTGGGAGTGCCGGTCTGGCAGCTGCTCGGGGGCAAGGTTCGCGACCGAATACGGATCTACGGTCATGCTGATACGCCCGAGCGGGCGCTAGAGCTTAAGGCCCGTGGAATAACGGCGGTGAAGACTGGCGGCGTCGCAGACCCCGTAGATCGAGTCGAGAGGATACGAAAGGCGGTCGGCGA
>SXGR01015631.1_pt1 | contig 14253 bp, 12 predicted proteins | sample 3174711 | NCBI WGS metagenome assembly SXGR01 (sample SAMN11356860, study PRJNA531348) | freshwater metagenome | isolation source: freshwater sample F1-60 | place: China: Fuxian Lake, Yuxi | collected 2017-12-25
CACTCTCGCCCCATCTCCCCAATGGCAGCGGTTGGGTCATCGCCACCACCACGCGCCTCCACAGGCATCCCCTCACGCGCCAAACCGTACCGCAGTATCCTGCCCGGCATGCCAGAACCCGTCGCACCGCCTGACCGCCCGGATCCCGTCGCACCGCCCCTCACCTTCGACCGCACCGAGGGCCGCATCCGGCACCGGTTCATGCGCACCCACGGCACCGCCGCACACGTCGCCCTCACTTCAGGCGTCGCACCCCGGGTCGTCATCGCCTTCCTCGCCGGCAACCGCGGTGTTCTCTTGCAGGGACGCATTCACAACGCCGACGTCACCCTTGACTTCGATGGTCCCCTCACCCCTCTCGACGAGCAGACCCATGGCATCCAAGGCGTCGCCGTCACGATCACCACCGATGCGCCCGAACTACGGTTCGCACCAGCCGTCCTCGGCAACATCCGCACCATCCGCGATGTCGGCTACGGTGCCCGCCTGATACCGCGCCTGCGTCGCTACTCCATCGCCGTCACCGGCACTGCCTCCGACCGTGCCCTCACCATCGAACGGCCCGGCCTCGATGGTCGCCATGCCTACGCCATCCAAATCGAACCGCGCGACGGCACCACCGTGACGGTCGATCCCGATGGTGGCTTCACCTTGCACCCACCTTCCGATGGACATGTCTGTGCCGATATCGTCGCAAGTTGCGACGATCCGCACCTGACGCCCATCCCCGTCGACCGGCTCCTGCGACCCAGCGCGCGGGCCCACCTGACCGGCACCGTTGCCCATCGCGACCTGAACGCACTCGCTTTCCTTGCCTACCGCGAGAAACTCCTTGCCGGATCCTGGCAGTACCTCACCTACTTCGGGCGCGACACCCTCCTCGCCCTGCGCCTCCTCGCACCAGCCATCGGCACCGATCTGTTCGAGGCCGGTCTCGGTGCCGTTATCGATCGAATGGCACCGACCGGGGATGTCGCGCATGAGGAATCCCTCGGCGAATACGCCCTCCTGGAACGAGACCGCGCCCGCAAGCATTCGCGTAAAACCGGAACCGCCCTACCCCACCACATCATCGCGCGAGGCGCAGGCGGGTCGCGTACCTCTCCCCTCCTCGACTACAAGATGGTCGACGACGACTTCCTGCTTGCGCCGGTCCTGGCGCACTACCTGCTTGACACTCCAGATGACGACGCGACCATGGGCGGTGAAGGGTCACGGATTCATGGTGCGTCGCGTGCCCACGCCTTCCTTGGGCGTCTCACTCCCACCGGACTGACCTACGCGGATGCGGTCCGTCGAAACCTCGAGACCGTCATCAAACGCGCCCGCCCGTACGCCACATCGCAGTTGCCAAGGGACCTGATCCACCTGCGGGAAGGCGTGCCGGTCGGCAACTGGCGCGACAGCGCCGACGGCCTCGGGGGCGGTTCGGTGCCGTTCGACGTCAATGTTGCCCTCGTGCCAGCGGCCCTCCGCGATGCTGCCCGTCTCCTTGACACCGGATGGTTCACCCACACGACCGACAAACACCACGGATCAGTCGTGGCATTGGCCGGCGATGCACGTGCCCTTGCGAGTGCGTGGACAGGTACCGACCGGCACTTCACCGTCACCATCCCCTCGGGTCAGGCACGCGCCAACATCGCCTCGATTGGCCACGATCGGGGCCTGCCAAGCCGGTTCATCACTGATGCCCTTGGCACCATCACTGGACAACCAGTCACCTTCCCCGGCATTGCCTTGGATGCCGAAGGAAGACCCGTGCCCGTCATGCACGGCGATGACAGCCTGGTCCTTCTCTTCAACAACCCATCACCGGACATGCTGCACCAGATTGCCGACCGCTTGACCGCGCCATTCCCCGCCGGACTGCGCCTCTCTGGCGCGGGCACTCTCGTGGCAAACCCCGTCCACGCCGATGAAGACCTGCGCGGACGCTTCACCGCCGGGCACTATCACGGAACGGTGATCTGGTCGTGGCCCCAAGCCGCTTACGCCGCCGGCATCGCCCGGCAGATTGACCGGCCCGACCTCCCGGCCTCTACACGCGCCCGCCTGATCGCGGCCGAGGCGATCCTCTGGCAGGGCATCGAGGCTTCCGACGCCCTCCGCACCTCGGAGTTCTGGACCTACACGATCGATGACGAGGGGGCCTGCATTCCCGTCCCCGCACAAGGCGCGGGCATTGTCAATGAAAGCAATCCGGTGCAACTCTGGAGTACGGTCTATCTTGCGATCCACCCTCCGGCCAGATGAACGGATCGCATCACCGGAGAACTCCGCAACGCAATCATGCATCCGCCTGGGGGTTGGGGTGCTAACGCCCCCGGGGAAGTCGGGGAAAATGCCGATGACGCGAGTGCCGGCCTACCTGCGTGGCGGAAAGCGGGTGTCACGCCCCAAGGGGCAGAACGACCGCCCAAGCGAACCGCACCCGCGCGTCATCGGAGACGCCAGTCCGCCGGATGATCGCCTCCCCCTGCCAATCCCCAGCCATCGTCAGCGGGACGGTGCCAATGCCGGTCACCGAAGGCACGAACGAAAGGATCACCCGTGCCACGGCGTCCGCAGTCGCGCCAGACGTCATCAGCGACCAGTGGGTTACCCCGACCGCATAGGTCACTGGCGAGAGTTGAACCACCAGATCCGCAGGCATTGCCTTGGTGACCGGTGCGCTGCCGGATGACGGTGGGAGTGCGCCACCGACAACCAGTCCGTAGAACCCCAGTAGTTCGTGGCCATCTTCGGCCAACACGGCGGGTGACCCAGACAACGGTGTAGAGACCGGGCACGACGTGTGGAATGGTCCGCACGATGCGCACCCGAGAACGTCAGAACCAACTGTTAAGGAAACGTCTCGACCGAACCGGCAGGTGGATCGGCCTTTTCGAAGTTCGTGTGCGCCAACGCGATGCCCGCCGACGCCAGAAACGCATTGGTCGACAATCCCGCCACTCCGGCCAGTGTCAGGATGCGACCAGTTGCGCGTCGTGTCCACGTCTTCCGGTCCAACATTCCAAGGCTTTGTGCAATCCGGTGACACGAACAGTTGCAGTCGCACCCACTCAAGGATGCCTCCGATGACCAAGCAGGCACCAAGCCCTAGTGGCTAGGCGATGCGTCCGCACCATGGTCCCCGCCCATCTCACCAAGCCACGCATGAACCTTCCTGGAAAGAACGTGGACCCCGTCATGCACCGCCTTCGCCGGGTCAGCCGCCGCCGATGCATTACCCGCCGCAATCGCGGCACTCAGTACCTTCAGGTTGCCTGCTAACGCGCGAGCAACTTCCAGCAGTTCCGCTGGCCACTACAACGCGGCGGTGATCGCCGCCGCCTGCTTCACCTTGCCGATGCTTCCGGAGGGGATTTCACCACCGGCGATAGCCGTGTCCAGACCGTGGAACCCGGCACCATCCAGGAAGGAGATGGCCCCCACGACCTGCCCTATCGCAGCCGCTTCAGTCAGTTCGGCAGCCGCCATCGGCACATCGGTCAGGGTTCCACCCTTGCCGTTCTTCTTTTGGAACATGAATAGACCGAGTTAGTCGGAGGCAATCGACCCACCCGACCACGTCACCGAAGTGATCCGGCCGGTAGCGTCCCCATCGACGGCGCGCTTCCAACCCGGCGACGGTGCGGACCGCGAGACATCAATCCCTTCCGGCAATGCCAGTTTCACCTTGACGGTCGGGATCGGCTTCTCGGTGGGAACGCGCATGGTGTACCGCTCATTGGCATTCGCCGGACCCTGTTTCGGTACCACGGTGACGTGCGCACTCGAGATTTGCACCCCGATCAATATCCCCACTGTCGCTGGCACGGTCGTGATCGCCAGCTTTGCGCGATCAATCGTCCCCAGTCGTGATCTGATGCTGACCTCCCCGGCGCCTGCATCCGAACACCCATGGTGCGGATGACTGACTTGCACCATCAAGCATCGGCCTTTCCCGAGGGTCTGCCAAGCTACAGACACGGACTGGAAGCCACCCCGCCGGGTCACGAACGGACTATCGAACGGGCAACCTGCTCCCCAGCCCAGCGCCTAAGCCATCAGGCCGGGATGAGCCTACTCCCGTCGCAACAAGAGCCACGCGCAGGGGGTCGGGCATCCCTGCACCACGGATCAGGCAGGTCCGGCACTCTGCCCGAACCTCCGGCTGGTACTCCCTACCCAGTGAAACCGAACAGGTGCGCCGGGGTCTCCCAGAGAACGGAATGGCGTTGCGCCCTCGTCAGGGGAAGGTCCTTTTCCACATAGTCAAGAGCCTGTTGCAACGGCACAAGGCGTCCACTACCCGGGAAGCCAGTGCCCCACATCATCCGGTCCGCGCCGAACGCCCCCACAAGCTTCGTGACGAATGCATGGGTGTCCGGCCACGGATATCCCTGCTTCGAGGCAATCTGGTAGTCGCCAATCTTGGCGTGCACACCCGGGAAGTCGGCAAGGCGCAGGATTGGGTCGAACGACGCGTGGGGCGATGCCTCGGTGACATCTGGCTTGCCGATGTGGTCGATGATGACGCGCACGCCCGGATGCCTCGCGACCATGCGGGCAAGGGCCTCCCCATGACGGGGCAACATGTGGAACTGGAAGATGGCCCCGCTTTCGCGTGCAACCTCCCAGAGGGCGTCATTCTCCGGCGCATCGACCCACCACGCGCCACGTTCGTCGCGATCGTAGAACAGCGGATGGAACCGCACCCCGGCAAGCCCCCGCCCCATCCAGTGACGCAGGTCGGCAGCGTTCGTCGGCGACTCCGGATCCACCAGACCGATCCCGGCGAACCGCCCGGGGTGCGCCTCCAGGCATTCGATGACGTAGGTGTTGTCCCACCCGAACGCACTGCTTTGCACCAGGACTGAGCGCGCAATGCCATACCCATCCATGTCACCGAGAAGCCACTCGACCGGTGCCGGACCCTTGGGCCACGCAATCTTTGCCCCCGCGGCGGGTTGGTGCCCCGGCTTGTCATCAAGTGCCCAGACGTGCACGTGGGTGTCAATGACCTTAGTGCCATCGGGACGGACCGTCGCCGGGTGGTTGCCAGTCAGGGGCGCGGCCAAGTCGGTCATCGTTCTTCTCCTTGCCCCGCATGGGCGGTGAACCATTGTTGCCATCGCGAGGCGCTTCCACACCTCGCCCGATGATGGAGTGAGACGGGCGATGCGTATCCAAACCGGGATGGGTACAAGGTGGTGACCCGCACCAATCTACCCGATGCCACCTCAGATCGACCCGGTATCCATTGCACCCATGAAGTGGCGCCGGCACAGCGAGACGTAGCGGTCGTTCCCGCCAATCTCCACTTGTGCCCCGGCGCGTTCGACGGTCCCGTCAGGACCGACACGCACCACCATCGTCGCCTTGCGTCCACAGTGGCAGACGGTCTTGATCTCGCCAAGCGTGTCCGCCCACGCCAGGAGTTGCGCACTGCCCTCGAAAAGCCTCCCGAGGAAGTCGGTGCGCAATCCGTAGCACAGGACCGGGATGTTCAGTTGGTCGACAACCCGCGCCAACTGGCGCACGTGGTCGGGTGTGAGGAACTGGGCCTCGTCGATGAAGACACATGCGACCGGTGACGACGCGTGATCATTGCCAATCTCCGTGTAGAGATCGCCACCCGGCACGAAATGGCGGGCCTCGGCACTGATCCCGATCCGCGAAGCCACCAATCCGTCAGCACGGTCGTCCAGTCGCGACGTGTAGACAAGGGTTCGCATCCCCCGCTCACAGTAGTTATAGGAGGCCTGTAGCAACGCGGTGGATTTCCCCGCGTTCATCGTCGAATAGTAGAAATACAGTTTGGCCATCGTGCCGTTCCAGTCTCCCCATCCCCCGGGAGACATGCGCAGAGGTGAGGGTGATGCCCTCCCGGAAATGGAGCGAAGCGTAGGGGTCGAGGGAGTTGGGGGCGCCGATGCGCGGACGCCCCCTGGCCTATCCCGCCTTGCGGTCCAGGACCTCCTGTCCGGCCCGCCGGGCATTCTCCAGGGCGTCCTTGACTGGCATCTCGCCCTTCCACAACGGGCCGAGTTCCTTGTTGATTGCCCCGTTGTAGTCCACGATCAGGCCGTTGTCGGGCAGGAAGAACGGCGACGCCTCGGCGAACGCCTTGGCAAAGACCTTGAAGGCGTCATCGGCCGCCACCTTGGGATCGGTCCATGTGTCCATCCGCGCACCGGGCGCAAAGCCGTAGTCGAACCATCCAAGACTGACTTCCTTGGAGACGATGTACTGCACCACCTCGAAGGCATTGTCGGGTGCCTTGCTAGCCGCGTTCTGCGAGGCACTGTCGACCCCGGTGAAGAACCCACGCCCCTGGGTGCCTTTCGGTCCCATCACGACCTTCCACCGCACACCCTGCGCCTGCTTGCGGAGACCGTTGATCACGCCGAAGTTCGTCCACATCGAGGCCACCTGCCCGCCGATGAAGTTCTGCTGGTCTCCCCCTTGCAGGACACCCGGCGCGGGCGAGACCCGGTCGCGCGTGATCAGGTTGGCGAGGATCTCGACGCCTGCGACGGCCTCGGGCGCAGCAATGATTGCCTTCTTGCCATCCTTATCAATGGTGTTCCCGCCAAAGGCGCGGGCCACCACCGTCAGGTGCTGAATGAGGGTGGCCGGAAACAGGGCCCACTGGCCTTCACCGCGCCTCGCCTGCACCTTTCGGAGCATCTCCTGCATCTGGCCAAAGGTCCAGTTGGCCTCATCGGGAAGTTCGACACCTGCCTGCGCCCAGATGTCCTGATTGATGAAGAGGCCGCAGAACCCCGGGTGTGCGATGTGCGGAAGACCGAATTGCTTGCCCCGGAACCGCAGGGTTTCGGTGGCCGCCGGATAGAAGACCGAGAGGTCTACCTTGTCGCGGGCGACTGCCGGCCCGAGGTCGGCAAGGAACCCGCGTGCCGCCATCTGGGAGAAGTTGCTAGTCGCCACCAGGCGCATGACATCGCCAAGCGAACCGGCCGCGCCAAGCGTGACCGCTGCCGGGACATTGTTCTGATCGGGAGGCCACGCCTCGAAGGTGGCCTTGGTCTTTCCGCCCCGGGCGTTGAACTTCTCCACGATCTTGGGCCAGTACTCGCCCTCGGCCCCAGTCGTCGATCCGTGCAACCGGATCTCCGCCACCGTCGCTGCCTTGGTAGGCATTGGTGTCGCCGCGGGTGCGGTCGTGGGAGCCGCCGCGGGGGCGGTCGTCGGGGCGGCCTTCGCTGCCGCCGTCGGAGCCACCGGGGCGGCCGGAGACGCATCCCCGCCGCAGGCGGCCAGCACGGTGGAACCAGCCACGCCAACGCCACCCAACGCCAGTCTTCCGAACCATGCCCGCCTGGTCGTGCCCGGCCTCGCCGTCACTCCGGCACCACCCAGACCCCTCTCCCCTTGATCGATTGGCATCGCCGCTGATCCGTCCATCGTCGCACCCTCCCGTTGTCGCGGTACGGTACGTCTGCCGGGCGAGGACGTCAACCCCGGGACATGTCAGGACGTCCGGAGGGCCTGCACAGTGGCAGCGCCCCAGGCACGGAACAGTCCTCACCCACCGCCATCTGTCCTGACCCCTCCCCGGCGCGCAACGATGGCTGGGGACTTGCCCCAACACCGGTCCGCGCATCCCGACCTGGCGTGGGGTGAACACTCCTCCGCGTCTCTCCGCCCACCCACCGTCGCCCCTCGATCCAGACGCTTTGCCTGACCGCCTCACCGCTGCTTCGCGACGCGCGCGGGTGGGGTTCCCCGTCCCGGTCAGTGCCGGTCGCCCACCCGTTGTCAGGGGGATTCAGTCAACGTGGATGCCACTGACGCATTGCATGCACCAGACACACCGGGGCCACCATCGGTGTTCGCGGACAGGCATCCTTCCCATGACTCCGACTTCGACCAGTCGGTCACCGTCCCGCGGAAGGCCTTTGACACCTTCCTTGACGCCCGTGACGCGTGGCGCGATGCGTCAACCAACATCTGCGCGGCGCGCGCCACTCCCGACCCGGCCAGAAGTGCCATCCACCCCCTGTCGTTGCACCTTGCCGACACCACCCTCCATGCCATCCGGTGAGGCACGCACCTCGGCATCGCCTCCACGGATCCCGAGATGCGCCACTGCATATCACGCGTTCAACCCGGCGATACCGATGGCCCCCGCGTCCAGTGGCTCACCCTCGCGACGCAGGCCATCGCCAACGCCCGTAGCGACTTCGACCACGAACGGGGCCGGGCCGCCGACGCGCCATCCCCTGCCAACTAACCCTCCACACCCCTGCGCCGGCACCACCTGTTGGACACCACCTGTTGGACACCAACCTCAAGCCAGCGGCCGGGCGGGCGCCGCTCGACTTCGCCGGGGCTACCAGTCCGCTGAAAAGATCACCACGCGCGGGCCATCGCCCGTCCCGAACGGGACCGCGCGTCCGTTCTCGACCACCACCGTGCCAGACGCGACCACCTCGCCGGTCGTCGCGTCGAAGACCCGGTAGCCCGGTGGCACCTCGTCGTGGCGCGACGCGCGGAACAACCCACCGGCGAAGAGGTAGGCAACCAGGCACCCGGGCCGGTACAGGGCCGACCGCCCGGCCGAATGCGTCGTGTCGGGCACCATCCCGCGCAGGTCGATGCCGGCAAGGATGCGCGACATCGCACCGACGTGGCGGCTACCCTCGAAATCGACGGCGTCGCGCCAGTCGGCCCCGGCGGCAACCGCCCACGCCTCGTGCGCCTCGTCGCGGTCGACGCGCCATTGCCACAGGCTGGCCGCGCCGTAGACCACACCCATCGTGGCACCGGCGCACAGGTTCATCCACGCCTCGTGGCCCTGCCACCACCCGGTCGCCTTGTCGTGCCGCCCGATGCGTTCATAGGTCGGTTCACCGTTCGCCACCGCCTTGGGCGGCCCCTGGTGCCACATCTCGGTGACGCGATGGGGCAGGTGTTCGCCGCTATGGCCGGTCTGGCACCACTGGAAGTCGAGCCACGGTCGGTCGTGCCAGGCGATCGGCGGGTGGAACGGCGCGTAGTGGATGCCGGTCGGGTGCCCATAGGCATCCCCCCGTTCGATCTCCCACCCGCCGGGATCGACGCCGGGCGCAAGGCCGTCGCCGTCGGCCGCGACCAACCACATGGCGGGTTGTGCCCCGTAGCGTGCCACCAGGTAGCGGCAGTAGCGCGCGTACTCGTCGGCGGGGATCGCCGGCCCAGCGCTGCCAAGGCCTTTCCACCCGTACCCGTGGAAGACCGGTTGCCACACCGGCACGATGCCGTGGTCGACGAGAATGCCGGCCAGGACGTCGACCTCCTGGAAGTAGGCCGGAACGGGGCGGGTCAGGCGCCCACTGGGCAGATCCTCGAATCCGACTGCGAAGCCGTCGCGGACACCGCGCGCGTCCGGCCCGGTAGCGCGCCGGTCGGGTTGCACCGACATCAGCAGGGCGGCATTGAAGCCCTTCGCCTGCCGGTCCACCGCGTAGGTGACGGCCTGGTCGCGCGTCGCCCGCCACGGCAACGCCCATGGGGTATCGCCAACCATCACCGCCGGGGTGCCGTCGGCGTGGCGCAACGTACGCGCGCCCGGGTCGATCGTCCAGAAGCCGTGTCGCACGAAGGCATTGCCGCCTGGATCGCCGTCGGGACGTGCTATCACCTCGATGGTGCCGGTGCGTCCAGCCAGTCCGGCGTCACGCGGGGCCGACGCCGTCTCCCACAGCCACCTGCCGGTCTTGGTCGGCGCGAACCGCACGCGCCACGTCGTGCCGCCGTCCCAGAAGGCGGGGCGCACGATCACCGTGCAGTCATCATGGCGGAAGGTCGCCCAGGCATCGACGTCGAGGTACGGGTTGGCCCAGTCCGTCGATTGCGACGCAAGTTCAATCTCGATGGGTTGCCACGGGTACGCGGGGTTCGGCATGTCGGGCCTCCAGTCGGATCGGTCAGGTGCGGCGCGGCGCTACGCCGTCGGTGCGGGCGGGTTCACGATCTCGCGCACCGACTGCGTGATGGCGTCGTGGTCGAAGACGCGGTCAAGCCACCCGTCCTGGAAGATCTGCTTCTTGGCCTGCGCGATGGCGTGGTAGGCGCCGTCGGAGAAGCGACCGCCCGGGAACCTCTCGAAGGCGACCGCCAACTCGATGTTGAGGTGGCCGAGGATGAAGTCGATCGCCGCCTCGCGATCGACCCCCATGCCAATGGCCTTCTCAGTCGCCTCGCGCAGGGCCATCGCGAAGGTCGCACCGACCGTCTCGGAGAGGGCCGGTTCGAGGATGGCGATCTGTTCGAGGGTGCACCGGTGGGCACGGGCGACCGGCGCGAAGGCGATCCGAGCGATTGCCTCGCAAGTTGCATAGTGCGCTTCCGGCCCCTGGATCAGGGCGCAGACGATCCCCTGCGGTGCCCGCACGCCGCCGAAGTAGTCGCGTTCGGGCAACGGGTCGGTCTCGAACCCCCACAACGGCGGGTGGCAGGGGTGCGTACAGAAGTACGTCACGTCGGCGCGCCCGGGCATCTCGCCAGCGTGGGGTGCGGCGGCGTCGAGGACGATGAAAGCGGTGCCCGGTCGGGCAAGATCGATGATCCCGCGCATCACCGACCCGATGGCGCGATCGGGTACCGCGAGGACGACGACCTCGGCCGTGGCCATCGCCGCCTCGGGCGGGACCGCCTCGAGACCGGTGGCGGCGCGAATGCGGTCGCGCCCGGTGGCCGAAGTCTCGACCGCGGCGACGGCGTACCCCCCGTCGGCGACCAACTTGGCGGCGATCCGGCTGCCCATCTTGCCCCCGGCCCCGAAGAGTGCGACGTTCGTCATGGTGGTCCTCCTTCCGCCCGGTGGCGCGTGCGTGCGTGTATCGGGAATGGCCTCATCCCCACCCCAGCGACGGAGCGGGCAAGGATGCCCGCGGACCCGGTTCCCCTCTCCCGCGCCAGTGTCGCGGTTTTCAGCCGGGGGTGGGGGCAGTCGCCCTGATCGGGCGGACACCACTCAGCGTACCGCCCATCGCTCCCGTCGTTCATGATGGCCCCGCTCCGGCGTAAAAGGGGTTAACCTGAGCCTCGCGGGGCGTCGCCACCGCCGTCACGGATCCACCCGAAATAGTCGGGTGACCCCATCTGGCCCCCCTTGAGGGCGACTTCCAGGTTCGCGTACGCCGGGTCATCGGCGTGGGCGCGGCACAGGGCAGCGCCGGGGATGGTGGGGGCGAGGGCCTCGAGGGCGTGGATGCCCAACTGGCGAGACGCTGCTCCGGAGGTGTCGCCACCAGAGATGATCGCGCGCCTCACACCGGTCGCGCGCAGGGTGCGGTCGAGGATGATGCCGAGGGCCGTGCCGATGCGTCCGTTCCCGGTGGCGGGATCGACGCCGGCGCGGACCATCGCCTCAATGCCCATCGTGATGGCAATGTCGTCCGGGCCACGTGCCGTGTGGATGATCGGGTGCAGGCCGGCGCGCGCCAGCATGATCGCCCAGTCGGTCGCGCGGTCGATGGCGTCGATTGCCTCACGCGTGTCGAGGCCTTCGACGACCGCGGCCGCGGCGAAGGGGATCGCGCCGAATCCGTTCGCCTCGGCCCACGCAATCTGGGTGCCGGTCACCGACGAGGCGGATCCGGACACAACGACGACCGGTGCCAGCCCGACCGATGGGAACGCCGTGGCACGGGCGATCCCTCCCCTCCCCCCCGCTGCGACGGGAGAAGGCAGGGCATCAGTGGCCAGACCAGCGGCGCGCCAGTGGGCGAGGAGGCCGTACTCGATGCCCTGGGATCCGACGACGAACGGGTTGCGCGCGCGCCCCTCCCAGATCAGGCGTCCGGCCTCGGCCATGGTGCGGTCGTCGATGGCGTCGATGGCGACGACGCGCGTCCCGGCCGCAAGCAAGGCATCGCGTCCGGCGCAGGCGGTGGCACCGGTCGCGAGGTCCTCGATGGTGAGCGTGCCGGTGGGCGTCGCGGTCTGGCGGCGCAGGTGTGCGGCGACGTCGGCCTCGTCCATCGGCGTCGCGGGGTGGCGCGACATCACCGGGTGGCGGTCGAGACGGAACGTCCCGCCGGGACCGGCCGCGAAGAGGTTCCCGTGGAACTGGTACCGACGGATCGCAGGTGCGGCGACGAGGACCGGCACCCAGTCGCCAGGGAAGATGGGTCGTGCGAGGTCGATGGCGCGACCGATCGACCCGGCGGTGGGTGACGAGTCGAGGGTGGAACAGACCTTGTAGTGCGTCAGCGGTGCGGGGCCGCCGGGCAGGTCGGCGAGGAAGCGGTAGATGGCCGGCAGGTTCGCGTCCATCCAGTCCGGCGACCGGGCGCGGGCGGTCCCGGCGATGCCGAGACCTTGCACGCCGGCGAAGGCCGCGAGGCGCTCCGGCGTCGGCACGTCAAGGAACAGGACGGACGGCACGCCGGCGAAGGTGAGGACCTCGGCGACGGCGGCGGCGCCGGTGAAGTCGTCGCCGTACCACGCGACCAAGGGCGCGGCACCCGGAGCGGTCACGGGCGCACCTCATGGCAGGTGATGGCCTTGGCGCGGCAGGTCATCGCAGGCCGGGCGTCGTCGCCATCGCCGCGTCCCAGGCCTCGCGAAGCGCGCCTACCCCGGCCGCCGGGCCGCCGGGATGGCCCATGATCCCGCCTCCGGCGGCGTAGATCAAGTCGGCCGACCCAAGCCGCTGCCACGTGTCCGCCGCCTGATCGGGCGTCTGGCCCGACGAGAAGACGGGCATCACGAGGCACGGCGCGTCATCCAGGAGGGGGGCCAGGCAGGCGCGCGCCGACGCGATCACGCTGTCGTCATCCTCGCTGAACTTGTTGCGCAGGCCGTTGACATGCAGGTGGTCGGCCCCGGCGAGGCGCCACGCGACCTGCCACGCCGGGAATGACCACCCAAGCAAGGGCGCACGGGAGAGGTATCCCCACCCGTTGCGGTGCGCGTGGATCGGGAGGGTGGCGAACCGCCCGAGTTCGATCATGCCCGCGAGACCAACCGAGTTGAGACTGGCCATGACGCAGGTGCCACCGAGGGCGCGCACCAGGTCGTGGCGGGCGCGCATCTCGCCGATCTCACCCGTCAGGTTGAACGCGAACATGACCTTGCGCCCGGTCCGGTCGGCATGCCTCTCGATCACGGGCATGATGGCGCGCACGCGGGCCTCGAAGGGGCACGCGGGACCGTCGGATTGCAGTTCATCGTCTTTAATGAAGTCGACTCCGGCGCCGATGAGGGTATCGACCAGGTCGGCGGTCGCCTGCGGATCGAGGCCGACGCTTGGCTTGACGATGGTGCCGATGAGGGGTCGCCCGTGGACGCCCGTCAGGCGTCGGGTGCCGTCGATACCGAAGCGCGGGCCGGGGTAGCGCCGGGCGAATTCGCGCGGAAGGCGGATGGCTTCGATCCGCAGTCCGGAGAACTGGCGCAACTCGAAGAGGTTGCCGGCGACGGTGGCCACGAGGTTCGGCAGGGACGGGCCAAGGTTGGCGAGGGGCCACGAGAGGGTGACGCGGGCGCGGAGGATGGGAGCCCCACCAGGCCGGTCGGCGCCGGGGAGAGAGGGGTGCGCGACCTCGCCGATGACGTGGACGCTCTCGACGCGCGCGGCGGCCCGGGCCTTGAGTTCGGGGGTCTCGCCGGGTACGGGAACGAAGGTGCCGGACGACTGCTCGCCGGCCATGACCGCGGAGGCAATGTGAGGGTCGAAGGCGGTCTCGACGAGGTAGTCAGCCTCGATGCGATCCGTTGTGCTGCGTCCGTCCATCCTCCCTCCCCATGGGACACCGGAGATGGTACCCGTGGGCAGGTGGCGGTCTGCGCGCAGCATCGACGACACCGTGCCACTCCCCAACCCCAACGCGCACCGTGACATTGGCCTCGTACACGCGGGTGAACGCCGCGCAGGGCAACACCGCCGTCGAACTCGACGGTGGGTCACCAGTGGCTGGGAGGGCCATTCCTGGGGCCTGACGGTGAACGACTTCACCATGCAGGCGGACTTGGGATACCTCGTGCGCCTGACCCACCCCAAATGCGGGCGGACCACGGTCCCGCGCGCAGGACGGGTACCCCCGACGCCGGGGACCAACAGTCATTGCACTGCCCGGGACACCAAGTCATGCCACGACCAGTTTCACCAGCGCCACCGTGCGCGAACCTCCACCTATCGCGCCATTGCCGAGAGGCGCCTCCATCCTGACAGCACGTTGCTATATCTCATCTCAAAGTCGCTGCGTCCGCCCCCGTGCGCGAACCCCCGCACCGCGTGGTTCACCCTAAGCA
>SXGR01058144.1_pt1 | contig 14252 bp, 6 predicted proteins | sample 3174711 | NCBI WGS metagenome assembly SXGR01 (sample SAMN11356860, study PRJNA531348) | freshwater metagenome | isolation source: freshwater sample F1-60 | place: China: Fuxian Lake, Yuxi | collected 2017-12-25
CAGCGGCAGCGCGAACGCGACATAGGCATCGCCCGCCGATCCGCCGACTTTGCCGCCGCCGGTGGCGGCGATGACCACGAACTGACGTCCGTCCGCCTCGTAAACCGTGGGCGCGGCGTAGCCGGCGAACGGCAACCGCGCCGACCACAGTTCTTCGCCCGTGTCGGAGTCGAACGCGCGAATCCGCCGGTCCGGCGTGCCCGCGCAGAAGACCAGCCCGCCCGCTGTGACGGTCGCGCCGCCGAGATTCTGCTGCCCCGTCTTCGGCACGCCCGCCCGGGTGAGTTCCTCGTATTCGCCGAGCGGGACACGCCAGAGGATTTTGCCGGTGTTGAGATCGAGGCAGTTGAGCAGGCCCCACGGCGGGGTGCATCCGGGATAGCCGTCGGCGTCTTCGACGAACTGATAACCGTGAAACGAGTAACCCGAGTCTCCTTTGCCCGCGGGCCGACTCGGGGGCTGCCCGCGGCGGAAGAGAAAGTCCAGCAGGTCGCGTCGCTGCGTCCGATCGAGCGCCGCGCCGAGCGCGGGCATGGCGTTGCGACCGCGATCAAGCAGGGCGCTGACGTCGCTGTCGTTGGTGCGACGCGCGAGCCCGAGGAGCGGCGGCGCCATTCCTGTCCCCTTGCGGTCCGGTCCGTGGCAGGCAGAGCAGAGTTGTTGGAAAACGGTCTCGCCGGCCGACGGCGGATACTTCGGATCGCGCGGACCGTCGTCGTTGCGAAAGACGGTCGAGATGGAGAGCACGCGGTTGGTGGTCACGTAGAGCCGGCCGGTTGGCACGTCGACCGCGGCGCCCGACCATTCCGCGCCGCCGCGCGTGCTGAAATAGGCCGTGGGTTTGCCCTCGGCGAAGGGCTCGAACCAGCCGCGGTTCATCAACCGCACACGGGCGAGCACGAGTTCGTAGGCGGCGGGCGTGCGGCGCGTGATGTCGGCGAGGTCGAATTCCTGGCGCGTGAGATCCTCGGGCAGTTCCAGCGCGGGTTGGTAGGGCGCGGTCACTTCGCCGGGCAGCGTGGAGACGGGAGCGCGGCGGAGGCGGAACGGGAAAATGGGTTTCCCCGAAACGCGGTCCAGCAAGAGCGTGTTGCCGAGCTTCGTGACGGCGGCGACGGCATCGATCTTCCGTCCGTCGCGTTCGATCGTCACGAGATTGGGCGGCGCCGGATTGTCGAGGTCCCAGAGATCGTGGCGGATGTTCTGAAAATGCCAGCGGCGCTCGCCGGTGAGCGCATCGAGCGCTACGAGACAGTTGGAGAACAGGTTGTCGCCGAGGCGGCCGACTCCGATGTAGTCGGGCCGGGGTGCGCCCGTCGCCACGAAGACCAGGCCGCGATCCTCGTCGAGGGAAAGCCCGCCCCAGCAGTGGGCCCCGTCCTTGTCGGCGCCCTGCCACGTGTCGGCGCCGAATTCGCCTTCGCGGGGCACGGTGTTGAACCGCCACAGCAGCGCGCCGGTGCGCACATCGTAGCCGAAGACGTCGCCCTCGAGCCCCGGCACGACGAGGACATGGCGATAAACGACCCCCGCGGCCGTCCCGCCGGTTTCGATGGCCACGCGACCGTCGCGGCCAAACCCCTCGATCGGCTTGCCGTCGCTGGGGTTCAGCGCGCACACCCAGTCACCATAGGTAACGATGAGTCTTGCGGGGTACCCGGGCTCGCCCGGCCAATACAGCAGGCCGCGCCGGGCCACGAAGGCGGAGAGACCTTTGGCGGGGATGTGCGTGAACGAAGTCCGCCAGCGTTCCGCGCCGGTCGCGGCGTCGAGCGCCACCAGGGCGTTGCCCGGCGTCGGCGCGAAGAGCACTCCGTCGACGATGATGGGGTTGCACTGGACGTTGGCCGCGCCGTCCCCGGAGCGAAACGTCCACGCTTCCGCGAGCCGGGTCACGTTGGTTCGGTTGATTTGCGTCAGCGCGGAGTAGCGGCGGGAGCCCGCGTCGCCGTGCGAGCGGGTCCAAGTCGTCATCGCCGAGGCGACGGGTGAACCGTTGGCTGGAGTGAGTTCGGCCGCGGTCGCATGCGGGATCGTTACAAACTCCGGCAAAGCCGACCGCGCCGCGGCATCTTCGACAGGCCGCACGCGGTCTGCGGCAAAAAGCACGGGCAACCAGAGCCCTATCGCCGGCTGCAGCCAGCGGAGCCCGAACGACGTCGTCGGCGAACGCATCACGGCCTCAAGGTCAGTGTCACTCGTCGCAGGTCCAGCACCGTACGGCCCGGGATCGACAGCGCGCGCAGCACCAGGGGGCCGGTGCCGGCGGGCAATTCCACTTCGCCCAGTTCGAGCGCGCGAAACTCCTTCAGCGGCGACTCGTAGTCGGGACGCGGGAGAGTGTCCTGATTGGTGTAGAACGGCGGATCCCACGCCGGCCCGACTTTGCCGGTCAAGCGGCGACCCATGAAGCTGAGTTCGATCTCCGCACCGACGTCGCCAGCTGGGCAGGTGTAGTCGAGCATGACCGCGTAGCGGCCGGCGGTGGCTACCTGGACGTTCCACGTCAGCCGGTCGCCGAGCGTGGTCCAGTTGGTGAAAAAGGAACTGTTGGGTGAGGACGCGCTGCGTTTCACTTGACCCGCGGGGCTTCCGTCGCGCGCGGTGAGCCTCGTGACGGGAAACTCGCGATAACCCACGGGGAAAGGACGGGGATCGACAGCGCTACTGCTCATCTCACCGGGGCCGCCGGGCTGGCCCGCAGGACCGAACATCTCCGCGCGCCACCGCGCGACCGCCGCACGGAGCTCGGTAGCGAGAGCGGGCTCCCGGGACTCGATCGGCATCGTCTGACCCGGATCGGCGCGCAGATCGAAAAGGCGGCCGTCCTTGTCCATGCGATGCCCGGCGGTGCGGACGCTGATTGCACCACGCCAAGTTTGAAACAGCATGCGATCGCTCCATGCCTGGGGCCGGCCCAGCAGCAGCGGCGAGAGGTCTCTTCCGTCCAACGGCAGGTCGCCTACCCGCTGAATACCGGCGAGAGCGGTCAACGTCGGCAGAAGGTCGATCACCGCGGCAGGTTCGGCGACGACGTGGCCGGCCTTGAGGCGATCCGGCCAGCGGAAGAATCCGGGCGAACGGACGCCCCCTTCGTCTGTCGAGCCCTTGAGGCCCTTCATGCCGCCATTCCAACGCGCTGAGTTCGGCCCGTTGTCGGAGAGGTATATCACCAGGGTGTTTCGCGTCAGGCCGAGATCATCCAGCTTGTCCAGCACGCGGCCGACGTTGCGGTCTTGGTTCGCCATCATCGCATGCACGCAGCGCGTGTGGTCAGCGTTTTCACGGTTGGCATCGGTGGCCGTCTGCGTGATCGGCAATTCGCGGAAACGGTGCCAGTCGGCGTCGGGCACAGTCCACGGTGCGTGGGGCGACGTAAAAGGCACGTAGCACAAGAAAGGTCCCCCGCGATGCCGGTCGATAAAGTCCAGCGCACGGTCCGTGCAGACATCGACGATGTAGCCCTTGGTGCGCACCATCCGGCCGTTGTTCTCGAGCGGCGCGTCGAAGAGTTCGCCCATGTGCCCGGTGGAGTAGCCGAAGAATTCGCCGAAACCCCGCGCCATCGGGTGGTATGGCCACTGGCTGCCGTTGTGCCATTTGCCGAAGACACCGGTCGCGTATCCGGCTGCTTTGAACGCATCGCCGAGCGTTCTCTCCCGCAGATCCATCCGCTCCGCGCCGACCGAGGTGCCCGTGACACCCATCCGCGGGTGGTAGCGTCCGGTCAGCAATTCAGCGCGGGTGGGCGAGCAGACGGGCTGGACGAAAAAACGGTCGAGCACGGCGCCTTCGCGCGCAATGCGGTCGATGTTAGGGGTGCGGGCGAGCTTGCTGCCGTTGGCCCCGTAGTCGCCCCACCCCGCGTCATCGGCGAGGAAGATGACGATGTTGGGCCGGGGCTCGGGGCCAGCGGCGAAGCCGGCGCACGCGACACCCAGAAACGATACGACGGCGGCGGAAAACAATGAAAAACGCATGGGAAGATTCGGGAAAATCAGAAGCGACCGCGGACGCCAAGAGTCCAGACGGGCCCGAACAGAGCCTTGAACGCGACCCGGCCCGGCTCGTTGGCGTAACGTGCCATGGGCGAGTTGAAGATGTTCCGCCCGGTCAGCGTAATCTCGTAGGTTTTGCCGAGTTTCCAGCCGCCGCTCAAATCGAACATCAACCGTTCATATTGCCAGATTTCCTCCCGCGTCGCGGCATTGCGCGAGACGAGCTGCGGCGCCGTCCAGGTGAACCGGAGCTGGGCGTTGAAGCGGTGATTGCTGAACCGCACACCGCCGTTGGTCGACTTGGGCACGTGGAATGTCTGCTGCCGGTCGGCGACGGTGCGCGACATCGAGCCGAACACGCTGAAGCCCCGCCAAAACCCCGGCAGGAACACGAGTTGCTGGCTGTATTCGAGATCCAAGCCGTCGATCCGCCGCGTGCCGGGAGCGTTGTCGCGGCGCAGAAAGGTGTAGCCGACGTAATCGGGATCGTTGGCGTAGCCCGCCTGAGCAGCGGTGAGGGATTCCTCGGCGGCGCCGCTGTTTTCCACCCATAGCTTGTAGCCGGAAAGGCTGATCACACCCGCCGGCTCGATGTAGTATTGCGCACTCACAAACAGTTTCTCCGACGTTTCGGGTTTCAGGTCGGGATTGGGGATGCGGACGGTCTGGTTAATTTCGTCGATCGTGATGACACCGGCGAGCGTGTCGTAATCGGGTCGTCCGATCGATTGGCTGCCGGCAAGCTGGAGATCGAGGTTTCGGGTCAACGCGTAGCGGGCGCCGCCGCTCAGGAACGTGTTTCCGTAACCGCCCTCGCGTCGGTCCCGCTGTCCATAGCGATACTGGTAATCCACAAAGGGAATCGTGCCCGCGCGGTAGCCCGCCGCGACGACCTGGGCCGTGGGCACAAGAGTGTAGATTTTTCCCGTGGTCGTGGTGCGTTCGTGCCGCACGCCGAGATTCAACCGCAGTTCGCGCCAGCGGTGGTTGGCTTCGAAGTAGAGCGCCTCGACCTGCTCCTTGATGGAGCGGGAGCTGTAGTTCGCGTTGATGTGACTGGTGACGACGTTGGGCGAAAAATGGGAGGGATTGGCGGCAAACAACGCGAAGGTGGTGTTCGGATCGGGCCGCGGGAGACCGAGCTGCGCGACATTGCCGCCCTGCTTCGGGTCGAAGGGAATCCGGGATTCGCTCGGCAGAAGGGTCGACGGGTTGAGCTGCGATCCCGCCGCGCCGACGTAGGTCCACTGCTGGGGGCCGGTGCGTTCGAGATCGTAGGTCGTGAGCTTCGACTTGGCACCGAGGCTGAATTGGATCGGCCGACCGAGATTTACGGTCTTCTTGGCGTCCAGGGTGCCGACCCACACTTGGCTGCGGCCGGCCTGCGGAGCGGAGATGACGTTGTTGGGATTGGCGTCCTGCCAGTTGTAGCTGCGCGGATCCGCCCACGGTAGCCCTGCGGTCTGCGTGATCACCCAATCGGTGGATCGCTCATCGCTGCGCCGGGCGGACCAGCCCATCCGGGTGACGCGTGAGACCACATTGTTGAACTGCCCCTCAGTCAGGTCTTCATAGGCGGTCCGGCTGCGCGAGTAGCTGCCGCCGAGGGTCACCGTGAGGTCGTCGTGTTTGTATTCGAGCCGCGGACCGTAGGTCATGGTGTCGTTAAGCTTCTTCTGTCGGCGCGTCGTCATCTCGAGCCGGGTGTTGGCGTTGGGCGTGGCGGCCGCCAGGATCGAGGTATCGGTCGAAGCCGGGTCAATCTGGGCGAGATTGGCGATGAGACCGGTCGTGCGGTTGTTCGGATCATCGTCGAGGTGGGAGCCGGAGACGCGCAACGAGAGGGCGAGGGCCGGCGTGAGCTTGTAGTCGGACGTGAGGTTGAACGAGGCGCGCGTCGCAATTTTCGGCGCGTCACGGAAAAGCAGGCTCCGCAGGACTGCGCCGCGGGCGGGATTCGAATAATCGTAGGTGTGGGTGACGGCGGATTGCTCGGTAAGACTGCGATTCGAACCGAGGCTGAGGTGCACGCCGAAGCGTTCCCGGAAAGATTCGGCGTAGGTGAACATGAAGCCCGGCCCGAGCTTGTAGTCGTCCCGGTCGTAAAGCGGGCCCGGGCCCTTGCGGGCCGTCATCGCATAGCTGTTGGCGCTGAGCGTGACCTGCGCGGTGATTTCGCGGCCCTTGCGATCGAAGGCATTCTTGCTGCGGAGATTGATCCGTCCGGCGGGCGCGTCGGCATCCATGCTGGCGGTCGTGGTCTTGGTGATTTCGATCGCTTCGGTGCCGTAGATCGAGGCTTGTTCGAACTCGAACTGCCGGCTCGCTCCGCCGAAGGTGCCCGAGGCCGCGCTGGCGACGTTCATCCCGTCGATGGTGACACCGACGTATTTGGGATCGAGGCCGCCGAGCCGCACGGAGCGGGCGTCCGAATCGACATAGTCCATCGTGACGCCGGGCAGATACTTCACGAACTCGCCGATGTTGCCGCCCGTCACGTCGCCGAAGTTGTCCGAAGCGACGATATTCTTGAAGTTGATCGCGGAGCGTTGCTCCATGATCGCCTTGGCGTTGCCCTCACGCTCGCTGGAAACCACGAACTGACCAAGCACGATGGTTTTATCCTTCGAGGGAAATGCCGCGCCGTTGAGTTCGAAGTCGCGGATGGCCGTCTCGCCGGGTGCGACCGTGATGGTCGCGGACTCACGGCGGTATCCGGTATAGGTTACCGAGATCGTCCGCTCGCCCGCCGGGAGACCGCGCAGCGTGTAGGACCCGTCGGCCGCGGAGAACGTCACGGCGTCGCCTTCGTCGCTGCGGATCTCGGCGTTGCGCACATACTCGCTCGTCGCCGGATTGTAGATGCGGCCGCGGACCGAACCGGCGCGGCTTTCGGTTCCGGCTTGTGCACGGGGCGCCGGGCCGGCGACACCGGCGCCTTCCGGTTCCATCGCGACCGTCAGCGCGCCGGTGCGAGGATTCTCCTCGGCGACCAGCCGCGTGCCGGCGAGCAGCCGTTGGAGCGCGACCTTGACGGCCAACTCGCCCTTGACCGCGTTGGTGCGGACCTTCTCCGCCAGGCGGGTGGCAAAAATCACCTCCACGCCCGCCTGTTCCGAAAAACGCTGGAGGCCGATCGCTGCGCTGTCGGCCGCGATGTCGAAAGTCTTGACGGGGCTTTCCGCCCCCTGCACGGCGACCGCCATCAGGGCGGCGCACGCGGCGCACGCCAGAAGGCGAACGAAGGACGGAAGCGACGAAGGGGCGGGCAGCGCGAATGAAGCCATAACTTGAAGGCAAACCACCGCCGAAATTCCACACCGGATTTTTTCCGCCGCAGCTGACGGAACCTGCGGGCAATGTCAGCGCACGAAGCGCACGACCTCCCCGCGCTGCTCGGTCCGAATCGAAAACTGCCGCTCGAGAATACGCGCCAGCGAGGCGACGTCGTTGGCGCGCAGCGTCCCGCTCAATTCGAGAGCTTCGATATCGCGCGAGCCGACTTCGAGCCGCACGGTGGGGTTGTGGCGATTGAACAGAGCGACAACCTCGCGCAGCGGGGTGGCGGCGAAGGACAGCCGGGGCAGGCGCCAAGCGAGCCTTTGCTCGATCTCCAATTCCGATGCGACCCGCACTTCCGTCGTTTCACGGCCGTCGGGAGCGGCGCCGACCACCGCCAGACTGCCTCCGCCCAGCGTTGCCATGGGGGAAGTGGCGTCCGGTGCGGAACGTTCCACGGCGACACGGCCCTCGGTCACGAGCACGACGGTCGTTTCACCGCTCGAGACCGAGAACGCGGTGCCGACCGCACGCACTTTGACGCCGTTGCTTTCGACGATGAACGGGCGCTGCGGATCTTTCGTGACGGCAAAGTGAGCCTCGCCGCGCAGCAAAGCAATGCGCCGGATCCCGGGCTGGAAATCGACGACCATCTCCGCACCGGCGCGCAGCTCGACGGATGTGCCGTCGGGCAGAACCTGTTTCTCAGGCGCCTGCACCGTGACGCCCGACGCCGTCCGGGTCGCGGGCGGCGCGCGGTGCGGCCAGCTCGACTCGCGCCCCACAAAAAACAGCAACGCCGCCATCGCGGCAGCTCCGCCCAGCCATTGCCGCCGACGCCGCCGACGCCGTTGCATCCACGCATCGAGATCGGCCATCACTCGCTCCGCCTCGCCGGTGTCGGCCGGCCAATCCAAGGGGTCGGGTGAGTCGGCGCTCGGACGGCCCGGCCGCGGCTTGTCCGAAGGAAAAGCAGAGCTCATGTGTCGTGGAGCGAGCGGATGCCGCGTTTATGGAGATAGGCAATGCACCGCTCTTTGGCACGAGCGACATTGGATTCGACTGCACGCTCCGAAAGCCCGAGCGTCCGGGCTACTTCCCGTTGCGGCAGCCGCTGGAGTTTGCACATCACGACAACCTGGCGGCAACGCGTTGGCAGGGTCGCCAGGGCCTCGACCAAAAGGCGCCGCTTGTCCTCGCGACTCAGCGACTCGTGCGCATCGGCTTGCTCGTCCGGAGCGGGCACCCGGGCGAGATCTGCGACCGTGCACACCGGGGCGCTTCGCTGGCGCTGCGCGAGATTGAGCGCGACATTGCGTGCGATGGTGAAGAGCAAGCCGCGCGCCGAGGTGATTGGGCGGGCGGCGCGAACCCGCCATATCTGGAGAAACGACTCCTGCACGATATCGTCGACGTCGCGGACGCTGGGGAACGAGCTTTGCAGATACGACTTCAACTTGCCCGCGTGAGGCTGCACCTCCTGCATGAACCACTCGGATTCGCGATTAAGCACAGAGACAGGTGGCTCCGATGAGGGGACGGGGTTCATGCTGGGGTGGGGAGCGAACGAAGGAAGCTGATTTGTTTTGTCAACCTAACTGATCGGGCCGCGGCGAGGGCATCATGGGCGTTTGCCGGTGGCGTCACGGACCTCGATATCCGCGGGCTGGCGATACTTTTCCCGATTTCGCCCGATTCCGCCTCACCTGCTTGCCCTGCGATCCGATGGCGATTGAGAGTGCCTCGGTTTTGCCAGGGGCTGAAAAAATCTCGGTTCATTCGCAACGCCTGGGCGGAAGTGAACTCGAACGCGTCGCTGAGGGCGATGGCCTCGGCGGTCGAGAGCGCGGACGGGTTTTGCGCCTCCGCGGGAATTGTGGCGACGGCAAGCCAGGCGGCGAGAAGGGACAGGAAGCGGGGTTTCATAGGGCTTTAGATAGACTGCGGGTAAAATACGGGATCTTCAGGGGGGATCGGTTCGGGAAGGGCTTTTGCACGCCGGCGTCGGCCCAGTGCGTGCCGCCGCATGCCACGTTGCGGCTTCGCGATTGGCCGAACGGATGACGTCGGTCCATTCGGTCACGTAGGTTTCAAACGGATCGAGGAAGCCGTTTTCGTTCTGTGCCACGTCGCCGCGCTCCGCCTCGTCCCATTGCTGTAGGAAACCGCAGTGATGCCATCCGAGCATGTAGGGTGCGGCCATCATCGCGGCGAGGTGCTCCCGGTAGAACCGCGCGACCTCGGCGAAATCCCTGGCTCCCGTCCGGACTCCTTTCGCGCTCAGCTTGCGCTGCTGCGGCAACACCAGCCCGAAGCAACCGTCCCCGTTGAAGACCGGTTTGCCGGTCGCTTCGTGAATCCGCCGGATCGCCGGCTCGTCCGTCGCCCACGGTTCGTAGGATTGGTAGACGATCGCATCCACATGCTTTTTCAGGATGGGCAGGAGCCAGTCGTAGTGCGCATGCACGAAATTCTTGTCGCCGAACAGCAGGTGATGGGGGTCGTGCCGCCGGATGACCTCACGGTGCAAGCCATACCATTGCTCGGCAATGCTCGGAAGGAAGGCCTGCATGTCGGACTGGGCGTGGGGCGTATCGGCCGGCTTGAACCAAAGGGTCAGCCGCGCCAGCCGATCCCAGGAAATCCCGTAAGCCGGACTGATCGGAATTCCCCACACCCCTGCAGCCGCCTCGGCCCGGTCGTAGCGCGACCGCAGGTGCTCGATCCAGCGCTGCTTGCCGGGCGAGGTCTCGCCGAGTGCGAGGATCGCGTTGATCCAAGGGTAGATCATCGTGCGCTCGTTGCGTGTCGTCTGTTCCTCGGCGCCCATGACCCAGCCGGGACCGTCCGTGTAGACGTAGCCGAGCAGCTGGCGGCTGTTCCGATGCTGCTCGGCGATGGGCCGGACCCGCGCCTCCAGCCAATCTCGGAACTCCGGCGAAAAGACATCCGGTCGCGGGCCTTCGCCGTTGCGTTCCTGCCAGCGGGCCAGCGGCGCGGACTCCAGCGAAACAATATAGTAAATCCGGTCCCGATAGAGGGCGGGGTCGATCGTCGGATGGGTGTGCTTGCCCAGCGTGTTGAAGTTCAGATCCGCACACACCGAGAGCTGGCGCTCCATCCATTTGCGCGCGGCGGCCCCGGCGGAGTTGAACCGGCCGTCCGGTCCGACGAAGTCGGCTCCATATTTCCGCAGAGTCTCCGCCCGGTTGTAAGGCGCCAGCCACAGGTGCGGCTCGATGTGATTCACGCCGATGCTGACAAAGCGCTGCCCGTCCGGGTCGACAAACCACCACGTGCCGTCGACTTGCTCGACATGAACGAAGCCCTTGGCGTGCGCATAGGCGGGGATGGTTGCAGCCGTCGCGGCTAGTAACGCGAGCGACCATAGCATGCCCCGCCCCACCCCCTCCAACAGGGTCAAACGCCGGATCGGGCCGGAGGCAGCGTAGGTCATGGCTTTCTTACAGGGCCTGAGCGTTCCGGGAGCACCGACGGGCGATGCAGGAGCGCGCCATATGGGTGGAGGCGGCGGCTCCCGCACTCAGAAGGAGAACGAGTTGGTCAGCACAAACGACCGGGGCTCGCGCAACTGCGATACCTGGCTGAGCGGCGTCGTGGGCGCGGTCGGAACGGACGCCACCCGGATCCGGTAGGTATCCGTTTCGTCCAGCAGGTTGCGGATGTTCAGCTGCACTTTCCAGGCGATGCGGTCGCGAAACACTTTCCTCGAGTAGGAAACAGACGCTCCGACGTCCATCAACGGCGTGCCAAAGTAAGGTTTGCTGGAGTCCGCCACGTAGGTGATCGGACTGGAGCCAGCGAGCGGCTTCAGCGCGTAACCGATCGCCGGCGCCGACTGCCACACCACATTGCCACCCACGGCAAACCCGCGCAGCTTCCCCTGGGCGAAGGTGTAGTTGGTCAGGAAGGTGAATTTGTCCCGTCGCTCGTTGTTGGTCCGGCCGCCGGCCTGGGCCTGCTGCGTGTCCAGCAACAGGGCGATCTCGTTGAACACCTGCTGGGCGGTCAGGGGCGAGCGGAGCGGCACCGGCAAATTGGGATTCGCCAGCCAGCGTGACTTCTCCCGGGCGATCAATGCGGAGGTGAGCGGATAAATGTTGGACAGCTGCGTCGAATAGTGACTGTAGCCCACCATCGTCCGCCACTGGCGCGTCCAATTGGCGACCACCTGGAATTCATACCCTTTCGAGAGATAATCCGAAGTATCCGAACCGGAGGCGGCCCCGAGATTGGCCTTTGGCGTGTCGCCGATCGCATCGTAGAGGGCACTGACGTTGGTGGCGATCTGCCCGATCCCGGCGATGCTGTAGACATTCAGCACCTCGGCTTCGAACCGCGTGACGGACAGCGTGATCTTTTCGCCGAACAGCTCCGTCCGGACGCCGAAATCCTTACCCGTGCCGGCGGTCAGGCGCAGCGCGGAACCGTCGATTGCAGTTCTGAAATTATTCGCCGCGAAAGAATTGCTGGTGTTGTAGGTCAGCGACAACCGGTCGAGCCATCCCATCTTCCGGATCACGTGGAAAACGCCGCCATAGGCGTGCGTGTCCTTTTCCAATCCGGAAAGGTTCGGGTCTTTGATCCGAGGCAGGCTCCTCGCCCAATTCGCCCCGCCGGGATACAAGGGCACCAGCTTGGTCTGGTCGCCGCGCAACGTATTGATGTAGTCCCGCCTCGCACCCAAGGTGGGCACGATCCGATCGTCCCAGAAGCGCCCCTGCCAAACCACCATGGCCGAGTTGTTTGTGGACCGGAAATTCGTCTGCACCGCGTTCGGGATCCAGTCGGTCTTCACCCCGCTGGCGGCATCGACGACATTGGCCCGGGGATCGGTGTTCCCGAAGATGCGGTTTCTCTGTGGGTCCACATAGAAGATGCGCTGCAGCAGATTCTGGCTGTTCACCACCGCCGTCGGAAAGCCGGGCAGCGGGGTGGTGTTGTATTGGCCCGTGGTTGTCGCGTTGAAGTCCTGGATTTCCTGGTCGAACAGACCCGCGATCATGTGCCGCCCGAGCCAGGGGCGGCGGGCCGTCAAATCGAATTCGTAGGAGGCGGTGACCCGGTGGTTCTGCTGGTAGCGCAACTGCGGCTGAAAAACGGTCGTCCCGGCGGTGAAATACCGCCCGAAGTTCGGGTTGTTGGACACTCCGTCGGGCAACGTCCGGCTCGCGTCGACCCACAATATGTTTCCCAAATTGGTGTTATAGTATCCGTAGAAAGCGGACTCCTTGTTAAAGGCATATTCGAAAAACAGATTGCGGACGGGCTCCCATTGGACGTTCGCGTTCAGGGCGTGTCCGTTGAATATGCTCGTCCGCTGCCGGCCGATCACGCTGAACTCGGCCGGCATGAAGTCGGGCGGAAGCGAGATCGTGGACAGCCCCGCCACCGTCCGGGTCGCGCCGACCGCATAGTTGCGCCAGTTCTGCACGAGCGGGGTCGACGCGTTGTCGTCGAAAACCACCGCGAGCGTCGGATTCGGATTGTAGCTCGCGATGCCGACCGGGTTGGCCGCCGTCGCACCGGCATTCGAGTCGCGGCCGGGCATCCCGGCGGCGAGCCAAGGCGTCACCCGATCGAAACTGACGGTGCCGGCTTGCGCCGCCTTCTGCCAATCGAAACTCTCGAAACTCCCCTTGATCGTCAGTTGCCGATTCGGCTGGAACTTGAGGGCGACGTATTGCCGATTCTGCCGTTTGAAATCGGACGGCTCCCGCCAACCGGCCGCATCCTCGTTCAGAAACGCGGCCCGGATTGCGAGTTTGCTGGGCATCAATACCCTGTTCACATTCAAGACGCTCCGGGCCGTGCCATAGTTGTCGGTCTGAAAGATCCAGCGACCGGCGTTGCGAAAATCGGCGTCCTCCGTGGTGCGATCCACGCCGCCGAGGATGGCATTATTGCCGAAGAGAATCGCGTTCGGGCCGCGCGAGAACTCGAAGCGCGTGGTGTTGAACGAATCCGAGGGGATATTGCTGCGAAACTGGTTGCGCGAGATCATCTCGGTCTGGATGCCACGGATCCGCGTCGCGTCGCCAAAAAATAAATTCACCTGTCCGTTGACCTGGTCCTGGGTGTCGTTCCGCTCCATCCCGGGAGCGAATTTGATGATCTCGTTGGTGTTGGAGAAGGCCATGTCCTCCAGGAATTGCGGGGTGAAAATCGACATCGTGCCACCAAGATCGGCGACGGAGGAATTGAGCCGGGTGCCGGAAAGCGTGTTCTGTGCCGCGTAGCCGGTGTCCTTCTCCGTGTTGACGGTGAAGGGGCTGAGGACGACGGCCTCACCAGCCTTGGCTGGAGCCGCGGCGGAGCCGGCCACGGACTGCGCGTCAGCGGAGGAGCCGAAGGCGAGCCAGCCGGCGAGGACGGTGAGCAGGGTGCGGGGGGATTTCATGGATCTTGACTGTGGTTTGGGTTGCGGATCGGAAACAGGTCCGACCTCCCCGGTGCGCGGCTTGCTTTCGGCGGTGCGCTTGCGGCTGACGACGAGGGCACCGCTGGCGGCGTCCTGCGCGGCCTCGAGGGCCGAGCCGGCGAGCATCCGGTCGAGTGCTTCGCGGGGCGTGAACTCGCCGGCCACCGCGTTGGTGGTGGTGCCGCGGACACGATCGACCATATAGACGATTGGTGTGCCTGCGGTGGCAGCGAATTGCTTCAGCGTGACGGCGGCGTCGCCGCGGGGGAGGTTGAAGGTCCGCTTCTCAGCTGGGGCGGTCACCGTGGTCGTCGCGCCAGAGACGACGGCGCTGCACAGGGCGGCGACGGCGAGGGGCGCGGGGACGTGGGGTGACAGCATGCGGAGGAGCAGGACTACTCCTGTAACGCAGCGGCGGATCAAAAGACCTGGTCGTGACGGAAAGATTTTTTTGAGGGCGCGAAACGCGCGGGGGAGAGTCGTTCCGGTTGTCATTCGGGGCCGGGGTAGGAGCCCGCACGCGGGCGATTGAA
>SXGR01633879.1_pt1 | contig 14239 bp, 8 predicted proteins | sample 3174711 | NCBI WGS metagenome assembly SXGR01 (sample SAMN11356860, study PRJNA531348) | freshwater metagenome | isolation source: freshwater sample F1-60 | place: China: Fuxian Lake, Yuxi | collected 2017-12-25
GCGGCGAGGAGCACGCAGGCCCATGCTGCAATGAGCGAGATGCGGATTGGCGAGGAGATGGATCCGCTCTCGAGCACGACCGCACCCGGCACGAGCATCGCAGGCAGCGTCGCGAGAAGGTGGGAGCCCTTGTCGTTCAAGTCTCCCCTGGCAGGCTCGAGCCCAGCGTTTGGCAGGAGGTCCCCGATGCTCTCAAGGAGCCATCTCCGAAGCCCTGGCCAGTCCACCCAGCAGCCCTGCATGAACTCCTCGTCACCATAGGAGATCTTTCGGGCGAGTACGAGTGTGGTACCGACCCAGTACGGTTTCATGATGGCGTCCCTCATTTCGAGGGACACTAGCGCATTGTTGTTGACCCAGGAGTAGCTCTGCACCACGGCCACGTTTCCCTGACGGGCGCTGTATTCGAGGTCGTTACGAAGCGTCTGCGCCTCCGTACTCTGGCGGGACATCGGCTGCTGTGGCTGGCCACGGTACGGGTCGGCGCGTGAGACGGGGGACGCCGGTTTCTCGTGTCCCATTGCCGTGAGCAGGCTTTCCCACGACACCCGTGTCTGGAGCTCTGCGAGCATTGCCCTTGCCTGAGCAATCCGGTCGTCCGTGGTGCACCCGTCCCTGGCAAGCGGCAAGTGGTCACCCGTGGGGACCTGTGGTGAGCTGACCTTGCCCTCAGCATCGAACTGGAAGTGCAGAATCATGTGCGGTGGCAGGAGAAGCAGGAGAGGCGAAGGCACCAGGCCGGAATTCGTCTCCTTTCCCACCACCGCGCAGGCGAACATCTGGTCGCCGGGATAAAAGGAGCGGTAGATGAAGTGCGGGCGCATGGTTTCTCCGGAGATTACCGGGGTCATCGCGGAGTCCATCCGCCAGAGCGCCAGGCGGATGTTCTCCTCCAGGTCCGCCTCGCGATGAAAACGTTCTTGCGCCTCGTCGCCGCGGATCACCGCCATGCTGATCCAGCCCATGGCTCCCAGCACGACCGTGACGCACAGCGCGAACCCAAACCAGATGTGCCACGGGCGAATCATACGTTTGCGCCTTCCTGGCGAGCGAAGAGATACCCCTTGCCGCGGACCGTTAGTAGCACCCGTGGGCAAGTCGGGTCGTCTCGCAGCTTCTCACGCAATCGGGCCACGTGCATGTCGATCGTACGCGTTGCGATGCCCCGCGGGTTCATGCGCCAGACTCGCGAGAGGATCTCCTCTCTGGATATCGCTCGGCCTGCATTGCCGGCGAGGTATCGAAGGATCTCAATTTCGCGATCGGACAGCTCGATACGATTGCCATCGTCGAAACGGACCTCGCAGCGGCTCAAGTCAGCGACTCCACCCGGAACCTTGATATGTCGTACGTCGGTGGGACGCTCCGCCGAGCGACGCAAGACTGCCTCGATGCGTGCGAGAAGCTCCTTCACGCTGAAGGGCTTTAGCACGTAATCGTCGGCGCCAAGCCGGAGGCCCTGCACGCGGTCGTTTTCCTCGCCGCGGGCCGTGAGAATGATCACGGGCAAGGAAGGACGAGTGGCGCGCACGTCCTTGAGGATCTCGAGCCCTTCCCGCTTCGGCAGCACGAGGTCGAGCAGGACAAGGTCGCAGTCGACCCTGACAGCCAACTCGAGCCCAACCTCGCCGTTTGCAGCCTCGAGGGTCCCATAGCCATCGAACGCGAGTGCGTCGAGGATTCCCTGGCGGATAGCGGCGTCGTCTTCGATCACGAGAATCGTTGGCTTCGGCATCGCATTAATTATTTTACAGTCGTGCTCTTCCGATATCGTCGATTGCGAGTTGATCCCGAGCCAGGGAACTGCTCCGCCGCCCGCGGGTGCGGAGCACATGGTGCCCCACGAGGTCGAGCGCATCCCACACCGACCTCGCCGCCTCGACGAATCCCAGAGCCTCGAGCGCCCAGGCAACGGACTCCGCAGTGCCCACTTGCCCAGGACAGGTGGGCTCGCGTAGACGCCAGCGCGGCGTGGCGTTATCCGGCAGCCTGCGGAAACGCAAGCAGCGAAGGACGGGGACTCGCGTCAGCATGCGCCGGGCTTGTTTCCACGTGGCGTCAAGAACGACAAGCCCGGGTCTGTGAGTGCTCGAACGCTCGAGGTCGAGGCGCGAAATCACCGGAATGTCGGGCAAGGGAAAGAGCACCAGGGAGTTCATGGCGTCATCAAGAATCGGATCCGTGGCGAGAGGTCGACCCGGGTCTCCGTAGCTCAAGAGCTCGCAGCCTTGAAGCACGAGGGGCAAGAGGTTGCCAGTATTGCTCTGACTGAAGCGCTCTTTTACGTGCTGCAGGATCATGACTGGCAAGGGCGACGGCACGCGCGATAGACGAGAGCAAAAGCACTCGGTCCCATGTGCCTTGCACACGGTGCAGCGATGTTTGCGCTTTTCGTGAGCCAGGAGAGAAACGGTGGAGTTTGACACGAGCAGGATCTTACCCCTCCTGGTCTTAGAAAGCGCTGCGACGGTGGTGTGGACAGCCCCACCTCCCGCGGTGGAGGCGCTGCCGTGGGGACTTGCTCAACAGGCTGGTAAGGCCTTCCTCATCCGGGGTCGACTTTGTAATCCTCGGTCGTGGGAGAGATTGCACCCTTTGCCTGGATGGCGACTGCTGCTTAAGGCATCACGCTTTCGTGAGCGCGCACATCGTGGCGAAAGCACTGCCGAAGTGAGGCCTGGTCCCTTCCCCGGGCACGCGTGCCAGGGGTCGGAGGCCACGACCGGCAGGCACACGGTGGCAGCGACGCGACAAGAGTCATGGCGTCAATTCCCGGATCATCGCCTGCGCGTCGGGATCCGCCAGAGAAATGCGATCACGCACATCCCGGCCACGCCGAGCGCCGCTCGCACCGCCTTGCCCTCGGCGAAGAATGCGATCGAAGTGCCAAAGCTCACGATGACCATGGCAAGCGCGATGATCTTGGCGCCGCGCCCGATGCTGCGGTGCTCCTGCCAGTCGCGAATCGTCGGGCCGAAAAGCCGGCTCGAGCACAGCGCCTGGTGGAGGCGCGGGGAACCACGCGCCCAGCATGCAGCGCCGAGCAGGATAAGCGGCGTGCCAGGCACGACGGGGAGGAACACGCCTGCGAGCCCGACTCCCAGGAGGACCGTGCCCATGATGAGCAGTGGGACGCGCACCGCGAGACGCCCGGGGGGCGGCGAAGCAGCGCCTGGTCGGGCGGAAGGCGGTTCCATGGAGCGATCCGCGTCCATCACAAGCGCCTTCTCGGCGGCACGCTACAGTGCGCAAAAAGCACGCCTGCGATGAGCGCCGTGCCCGTGGGCGACAAGCCAAGGGCCGCCGTGGCACACCCAGCCATCGAGCGATGGAAAGGAGCGTTCCCGGAATAGTAGGGCTCTGGCGCCAAAGATCGGCGTGCCACCCGCTGCAAGGATCCGCCCTTTGATGACATCTTCAGAATCGTGGGGACTCCGACGAGGCACGTCGTGTGGGAGAGGAGTGCGGCGACGGCAGCTCTGGAATCGACTGATTGCGCATGCTTACCTTGATACCATGGGGAAGCATATCCGCCAGCCCTGGCTGCCCGCCAGCTGGACGCTGGCATGGGCCTGGCTCGTCCACGGAGACCCTGGTCGTCTGGACGGGTAAGCTCGGTTGCCCCGGTTCCCGCGTCCAGGCAAGGCAATCAAGGAGATCCTCGGCTGGAGGCCAGCACCTCCCGACCGATCGTGATCTGCCACACGTGCTCGCGGATCGCCCCGACCAGGATCGGGACTTAGAGGAATTTCCGGATCACTTCGGGTTTCACGTGGAGCGGAACGGTGACGATGAACATGAGTCCTCTCTTGCTATCGAGATTTCTTTGGAGCGCCTCGGGGTTTGAAGCCTCAGCGCCATCTCGTTGGTCGATAGCGACGGACGTTGCTACAAGACGAGGAGTGAGGGGGCCAGGAACGTCGGTGGCTTCGGCGAGCCGCAAGCTCCCCCGGGAGACGGCCGAATTGCCGAGCGGGAGAAATCCCCGGAACCGCACCGGTGCCCTCCCGGCTTCCAGCGGCCGAGCGAAGGCGTGAGTGCGTTTGCAAAACGGTGGACTTGGGGACCGCCTGCGGGCATATCATGGCCAATACTGTTCAACGAAGCGTCGGCAACCCCTTGACCATCGACACCACATGACTCAGCCCCACGACCCCCAGCTTGGCACTGTCGACCTCCTCGACTCCGGGAATGACTCGATTTACAGCGACCTCCGTACTCACGCGCCCGGGCCAGCAGGTTCGGTACCCTTGACTCCCGAGCTGCTACTCGACCGTCCCAGCGGCGACGTTTTTGCTCTGACGCAAAACGCAGGCATGGGATGGGACCCGAACGAGCTGACGCGAAAACAGTTTCTCATCTTGAGCACCCAGGGTGGGCTGCGCGCGCCCGATGGCAGCCCGATCGCGCTGGGATATCACACGGGGCACTGGGAAGTGGGGCTCCTGGTCGAGGCCGCCGCGCGGGAGTTGAAGAGGTTGGGAGGGTTGCCCTTCGCCGCCTCCTGCACGGATCCCTGCGACGGCCGGACCCAGGGCACTGCGGGAATGATGGACAGCCTTCCCTACCGAAATGATGCGGCGATCGTGCTGCGCCGGCTTATTCGCTCGCTCCCGACTCGCTCGGGGGTGCTCGGGATAGCGACTTGCGACAAGGGCTTGCCGGCGATGATGCTTGCGCTGGGAGGCTCAAAGCATCTGCCCTGTGTGCTCGTGCCCGGCGGGGTCACGCTTCCCGCGGAGGGTGCAGAGGATGCGGGGCGGGTCCAATCGCTTGGCGCACGCTTTGCGCACGGCGAGGTGACGCTCGAGGAGGCAGCAGCGCTCGCTTGCCGCGCCTGTGGATCGCCCGGCGGCGGCTGCCAATTTCTTGGCACCGCGGCGACGTCACAGGTGGTGGGTGAAGCGCTTGGGCTGTCGCTCCCACACTCCGCGCTGGCTCCGTCGGGGCAGACGGTCTGGCTTGACATGGCGCGCCGATCTGCGAGGGCTCTCCTTCACCTCGAGGCAAGGAGGATTCCGCTCTCGCGCGTGGTCACAGATGCCGCGATACGGAACTCCATGGTCGTCCACGCGGCCTTCGGCGGCTCCACAAACCTTCTTCTCCACGTGCCCGCGATCGCGCACGCGGTTGGGCTCGCACGGCCGCGCGTCGAGGACTGGATGGACGTCAACCGCAAGGTTCCGCGGCTCGTGGATGTGCTTCCGAACGGCCCCGTCGGGCACCCGACCGTGCGCGTGTTCCTTGCGGGCGGAGTGCCGGAGGTCATGCTTCACCTGCGGGCACTCGGCCTTCTTGATCTCGGTGTGCTCACCGTTGTTGGCGAACCGCTTGGGCGCGTGCTGGAGTGGTGGGAGCGAAGCGAGCGCCGTCGTCGGTTCCGCGACCTGTTGATGGAGCGCGATCGTGTGAGCCCGGACGACGTCATCCTGAGTCCCGAGCGAGCCAGGGAGCGCGGCTTCACGAGCACGGTGACGTTCCCACGTGGCAACCTGGCCCCCGAGGGCTCCGTGATCAAGAGCACGGCGATCGACTCGAGGGTGCTCGACCCGGACGGTGTCTACCGGAAGACCGGACCTGCACGCGTCTTCACGCGCGAGGCGGACGTCGTGCGGGCGATCAAGTCGACGGGTGCCGATCGCGTGAGGCCTGGCGATGTCATCGTGTTGATTTGCCGTGGACCGATGGGGGCCGGCATGGAGGAGATTTTCCAGATCACGTCGGCGCTCCGGTATCTGAGCTTCGGCAGCCAGATAGCGGTGATCACTGACGCGCGATTCTCCGGCGTCTCGACGGGCGCGTGCATTGGCCACGTCGGCCCGGAAGCGCTCGCGGGAGGTCCCATTGGCAAGGTACTCGATGGCGATCCTATTCGTATCGTTGTCGATCGCAACCGCCTTGAGGGTTCCATCGATCTCGTCGGCGACGTGCGCGGCGACCCGAAACGCGTGCTTGCGAGCGAAGAGGGCGCCCGCGTGCTTGCGGCGAGGCCGCCACGGCCGGATCTCTCGGCCGACCCACTCCTCCCCGACGACACGCGCCTCTGGGCCGTGCTCCAGGCCGCCAGCGGCGGCATCTGGGGCGGCTGCGTGTACGACGTCCGTGCGATCGAGGCGTTGCTGAGGGGGCAGGGGCGGAAAACCGAGTGAACGCGGCCAATGGCTCCTGCCGCATTTCTATGGCTGCTACGCCAGTCCTCCCCGCAGGTCGACAGGCTTGATTCCCACCTGGGCGAAGCGGAAATAGACGTTTCGCTTGGTGGTGCGCATCTCCTTCGCAATCTCGGCGAGATCGCCCGCATGGCGCTCGAAGAGGTCGAGGAGGTACTCCCGCTTCACCTCCTCGATCGCCTGCTCGAACGTCTTGCCCTCGAAGAGCCACCGGGGGAAGGACGGGGCCACGTCGCCATTGCCAAGCACCTCGGCCACGCGGGTTTCGTCGACGGCACCTTCCGTTGTGACGGAGAGCCGGCGCACTACGGTCTCGAGCTCGCGCACATTTCCCGGCCAGGCGTACCGCTTCAAGGCATCGATCGCTTGCGGCTTGAACTCGATCGGCTTGCCCGGGACCTGTCGCTGAATTTGGTGGAGGAGCAGCGGAATATCCTCCGCGCGCTCCCGGAGCGGTGGAACATGGAGGTTGATCCCCGCAAGACGGTAATAGAGGTCCTTGCGAAATGCGCCCTGGAGTGAAAGCTCCTTCAAATCGTGCTGCGACGACGCGATGACCCTGACATCGGTCTTCCGCTCCACGCTGCTCCCGAGCGGACGAACTGATTTTTCCTCGAGCACGCGCAGGAGCTTCGCCTGCGACTCTAGTGAGAGTGAGTCGACGTTGTCGAGGTAGTAAGTGCCTCCATTAGCGGCGAAAATGTACCCGGTTTTTGAACGCTCGGCGCCAGTGAACGCGCCTGACTCGTAGCCGAAGATGTCGGCCTCGAGGAGCCCCTCGGGCACGGAGGCGCAGTCCTGTGCGATGAAGGGGCCTTCAGCTCTTGGGCTCAGGGAGTGGATGTAACGAGCCAAATAATCCTTGCCCGAGCCGGATTCACCGAGGATCAGGACGGGGAGCTCGGAGCCTCGCGTGCGGAGGACCCAATCGAGGAGCTCCTTCATGCGGGGGGACTCGGTCTGCCCGAAAGTCGCCGTGGAAAGGGTTATCGTGCTGGCCCGAGCTTTCGTGAGCGAGCCGGTAAGCTCACGACGCTCGTCACGACTTCGCGGGGTGGGAGGGAGGACATTTGCCAGCAAGGCTGTAGCCGTCTCGAGAAAGCGCAGAGTTGCGCCCTCGAGCTTTTGAGGAGCAAGCTCGAGGTAGAGGACCCCCCTGGCCCCGGAGTGGATCCGAAGCGGAATGAAGGTCGCGTTCGCCGATTCCCGGGACTCTGCCTCGAGGGCCTGTCTGCGCAGATCCTCGAGCTCTGACTCGGAGCGCTGTCCCAGGCCGTGCGCGATCGCTGCCCGGGGCGTATCGCCAAGGAAGACGGCCCCCGCTTTCGCCTCGGCGCCTTCGAGAACCACTTGCAGGGCCTGGCTCGGCTGTTGAATTTGCGCCAGCTTGATGATTGTCTCGTAGTGTCGGCAGGCCTGCGAATCGGTGGCGTCTTGGTAGCCCATGGAATGCTGCGCGAGGAGGCCCAATCGGGCGCGGTGGTCTCTCGCGAGGTAGGCATGCTTGTCCCCGGAAGCAAGATGGGCCGCGAACGACCGTTTCAGAGCGTTTGCCTTCCGCGCCCTCACCGGATCACCCGTCTCGGCTGCCACCAGGGCCAGGAGCCAGACAACCTCCGACGTGTCGTGTGGATCGAGGCTGCCCACCGCATCTGCGATTCGGTCTTCGAGCTCCCCTCGGTCTGCCTTGGAGGTCAAGAGTGCGAGCCGGGCACCGAGGTAGGGCATGCGGACGTTCGCCCGTCGGGAGCCGCCGGGACAGTCATGGGAAGCCAGGGCCTTCGCTGCTGAGCGCAAGTGCTTCGCTGCTGCTGGCGCGTCTCGCCTCCGAAGTGCCAGGTCGGCCAGGATCATGGCGCATTCGAGCACGCTGGGCCACTGGTGCGACTTCTCGAATGCGGCCTGGGTTGTCGTCAGGAGAGCCTCTGCGACTTTGAGATCACCCAGCTCGAGCAATGCCTGACCCTGATAGACGGAATCCCAGAGATCCACGTACAGCGCGGATCCCTGGGCCTTGATCGATGTTTGGGCCTTGATCGATGTCTCGAGTCTCGTCCGGGCCTCGTCCTTTAACCCGCAAAGGGCCGTAAGGCAGGCGAGGCGAGCATTGATGGCTCGATCGAAGTGGGGGTCCTTGCCCTTTCTGCCGGAGAGTTGTTCGCCCATCGACCTGGCCAGGCCCCATCTCCCGAAGTGTATGTCGTTCTCGAGCTGGCAGAGGCGCCCATAGGCTGCAAAGAGAGGGTCCGGCAGCTTCTCTGCGATTTGAATGGTGGCATCCCATCTGGCCTTCGAGTCACGAAGAGCGATCCTCTCGACAAGGCCCCTCGTGTGAGTGAGAAAGAGCTTGGCCCTCAGCGATTTCCCGGCGTGTGGCATCTCGCCAGCGATTCGCAAGGCCTCCTCGGCTGCCGGAAGCTTGCCCAGGCGGGCCTGAAGCGTGGCCATGTTGCACTGAATGCTGAAGACAGCGGTGTTGTCGCCCAGACTCCTCGAAAGCTCCCCGGCGCGCCGGGAGGCCTGCAGAGCCTCTCGCAGGCGGTTATCCTGGCTGTAGGCGATTCCGAGGTTGTTCCACAGCAGGGCCGCGTTCGAGAGCGCCCCTAGCTTTTCGGCGTGCTTGAGTCCCTGGACGAGCTCCCTGGATGCTTGTTCGTACTCGAACTGCCGGAGAAACACGTGGCCGGCGGCCGAGTGAAAGTTCAGCGCGTGCTGTGCAAATTCCTCTTTCCGCAGGATCCTCGATCGCTCGGAGGCGAGTATCTCGAGGCCCCGGTTGGCAAAGGTCGACGCCTTTGCGAAGTCGCCGCGGAACAAGTGGAACGCCGAGAGCTCCTGGAAAAGGTAGAGCTGCTCCCCCAGATCGTCGACAGTTTCCACGATGCCCAGGGCTTCCTCGAACGCTTTCCTCGAGGCCTCATTCTCTCCGCGACGCTGATGAATTCCGCCTATCTTCCGAAGAAGTCGAAGTCTTGCGGTTGGGTCGCCGGTGTGGAAGGCGAGAGCCTCATGGAACGCAGCCGCCGCGGCGTCAAAGCGGCCGCTCCTCGCCTCCAGTTCGCCAAGACGCTCGAGGAGCCGCGATCGATCGCGGCCTGCATCCACGCGCTCGATCGCATCACGCAGGGTTGCGATCGCCTCCTCGATGCGGCCTGCGGCTCGCAGAGCATCGACGCTCCGCTCTGCCGACTGAAGCCCGAGTTGCAGTTGCCCGGCGCGCAAGAGGTGATGTGCTGCTTCTCTCTGGCTTCGAGGATCTTTCAGGAACTGAGTTCCGAGTCGGTCGTGGGCCGACTGGATCTCTCTAGATTCAAGGGCCGCGACCACGGTCGCGCGGGCGCGGTGAGTGACGTGGTATCCGGCCTTCGTGCCCCCCAGAAGGCCAGACCGCGCAAGCCGCTGAATCACCGCCGAGCACTCCTTCCTGTCAAGCTTCGCAAGTCCGCGAACGGTTGACTCGCTCAGTGGCCGCTCGGCGAGCGCCAGAGGGATGAGCGCCTTCCGTTCGGTCGTGGTCAGTTCTGTCACTCTTGCCGCGTAGGCGGTTGCCAGAGCTTCGGACACTTGCGACTCGCGGGGCGAGTCCTCCCTGCTGCTCTCTTCCGGCTGGCGGTCATCTCGAAGCTTCTCCAGCAGGAGAGCGGGGTTTCCGCGGCCGGCCTTGACGATGCGGTTCGCCTCCGTTGTGGAAAGAGTCGGCGCAACGCAGTTGAGCAATGCGAGACCTTCCTCGCGGGTCAGCTCACCCATCCGGACGGTCTTCACCGCTGAGGCTTCAAATTCCTCCTGTGGGGGGGCAATCCCCGCGGAAATCCTGCGCGTTGCCAGGATACCCACCCGCAAGTGCTGCGTCTCCGTTCCCGCTGCCAGGCTCAATGTCCGCAGGAACTGGACCAGCCGTGGATCGGAGGCGCCGAGGTCCTCGATCACGAAGACAAGGGGATACGCCGATCGCGCGGCGAGAACGTCGAGGGCTTCGCGGAAAACCCGCGATTCTATCGATCCCAGATCGAGATCCTGGATCTCCCGGTGGGTTTTCTTGTCGGAAGCGATTCCCAGAAAAGTCAGGAGAAATCTCCACCTTCGCTCCTCGGTGGGCGAGGCCTGGTGGAGGACAAGGATTTTCTCGATGACCTGCCTGAGCCCGTCCTGATCACGTTCGCCGTGAGTCTTGACGGGCACCACTTGAGTGCTCAGGTCGAGCATCTCGGTGGCGCAGGCCTCGGCAAGCCGGGACTTTCCGATACCCGCTTCGCCTTCGAAGACGAGCAATCTCTGGCCTCGGCCTTGTTTCACACCACTGAACCAGTTGAAGAATGCATCGAGCTCGCGCTTTCGCCCGACAAAGTCGGGCTCCTCGAACTGTGGTTCTGCCACAAGGGAGACCCCGGGCACCGCACCCTCGAGGGCTGCAGTCACGTCCCGGGCGCTTTGAAAGCGATGTCGTGGCGACTTGGCGAGCATCTTGAGGATCACTCGCGAGAGGGCTTCCGGTAGACCGGGAGGAGAAGGTGGCACGAGCGTACGGTGGTTGGCTGCTATTTCAGCGACCGTGCGCCCAGAGATGGGCATCCGCCCTGTCAGCGAGCGATACAGCGTCACGCCCAGCGAGTAGAGGTCGGCTCGGTGGTCGATCGGCCCCCCGTCAATGACCTCCGGGGCCATGTAGTATGCGGTGCCTCGCGGCGGGCTACGCCTCTCGATTTCGACGTTTTGAAACAGGCCGAAGTCGATCAACTTGACCCGATTGTCCGCAATAATCACATTCGCGGGCTTGATGTCGAGGTGGAGGAGTCCCTTCTCGTGCAAGTAGGCAAGTGCCGATGTGAGTTGCAGGAAGAGGGAGACGATTTGAGCTTGTGTTTTTGCCCCCGCCTCGCGGCGCAGTGCTCGCGTATGCTCCTCAAGTCCAGGGCCCGAGACGTGCTCGAGCGTGAAATAGGCCGCACCCCTGGAGGGCATCCGGCCGCAGTCGAAGGCTCGCGCTATGCCGGGATGCCTGAGCTGGCGCAGGATCCGGAACTCGCGCAGGATCTCCTCGGGGGAGACCTCAAGGCGGCAGATCTTGAGCGCCACCTCTCGTCCTCCGTCGAGCCGGTCGCGGGCAAGGAATACCGAGCTCGTACCGCCCGTGCCCAGCCTTCGCAGAATCTCATATCGGGGGTGGCGGGGAGTCCGAGCTTTCGATCCTGCCATGAGATGTCGTTTGCGAAGGCACTGGCGTGCCCAAATTCAGTAATAAATGCAGCCGAGATTGTCAGGGCTCAGGTCCGAGACAAGCTGGGTCGACAAAGTCACACTACTATCTCCAGGGACAAAGAGAAAATTGAGAAGAGTGACTGAATCGCTGAGATCGACGTTGCCGTCGTCATTGGAGTCGCAGGCATCCTGGCAGGTCACGTTATTAATGCCGAGGAATAGAAAACTGAGGATGGTAACTGGATCGGAGATGTCGAGTTTGCGATCTGCGTTTGCGTCGCCCCTTGCGAAGACGTTGACGTCCCCCAGGATGGACACGATGACGGCTCCGTCCTTGAGCTCAATCTCGTCGCCGTCATCGTCGTACTCTGCCCCATCCTCGATCTCGGTGCCTTCCCGGCGCGTGTGGTTGTAGATGGGGCTGCCGAGGGAGTCTCTGAACTCGCTTTCAAATTCGTCCTCCTCGTCGTCGTCCTCCCCGCGGCCGAAGTGGATCGGATAGGTACCGGCAGGCGTGTTCTGCTTCACTTCGATGCCGAGGGTCACGAGCTCGGAGCCTCCCGCGGGACTGGAGTACTCCTGGCGGCCAGAGAAATCCGTGATCACCGAGGCTTGAACCCAGCCCGTTATGTCATCCAGGTCGGAGAGGAACTCGGAGCTCATGGGGTTCCTGTCGACGATTTCCTGCACCTCTGGCGACAGAACAGGAGTGGAGACGTTCCAGGTGTTCACGTCGTACTTGAGGCTAAACGCTGCGAGGGACAGGCCGACTCTCGCATGAACCCGGATGGAGGCCTTCACCTGTTCGCCGGGGTGCGCTTCGACCGTGGACGCTTCGAACACAATTTTCCGGTCGTCCAGCTCGTCCTCCGGCTCGATTCCCTCGGCCTGGGCGCTGCCGACAGTTGCAGCGAAAGCACAAAAGGCAACAAGGGGGGTCCAGGGCGGGCTCGAGCGTCGGCGGCTTCGCAAAGTCAGGCTCATGAGGTTCTTCCAGTTCTGCTCTCCATGTCCAAAAGATAGCAGATCCGGGGAGCGAACGAAAGGCTCGCTGTGCTCCCCGGGCTGCTTCCGGCACTCAGCCTTGTCGCGCCGGGATTTCGCGCCCGGTGCAATTCGAGTGGCCGTTGTTCACCGGCGCACTCTCAGGGGGTCGCTGGATCATCGTCCGTCGCGTCGTTGTCGCCAGGATGGTCGTCGCCTTCTCCGGCTTCATCGCCCTCACCATCACCGTCATCATGATGGCCATCGCCGTTGTGGTGATCGTCCACGCCGTCGTCGTCCACGTGGTCTTCGTCGGAGTCGTCGTCGATGCCGTCGGTGTCGTCATCGGAGTCGTCGTCGTCCGACACTCCGTCGTTGTCGTCGTCCTCGTCCTCGTGGTTCGGCTGATCGTCGTTGTCGATGTCGGAATCGTGACCGTCGTGCTCATCTTCATCCTCCACGCCGTCGTCGTCGAGATCTTCACCCTCGTCATTCGACTTCAGCTCGATTTCGGACGCGAGAACACTTCCGTCCTCACGAAGATCGCCCTTCACCTCGACCTCCTGGCCCTCTTGAAGTGCGGCCAGGCCATCGGTGTCCTCGTACGACGTTTTCTCGTCGACCACGACCGTCACCTGGCCAGCGGTTACAGTCTCCTCGCCCCGGCGCTTGTGGACGGAGAGATTGACCACAAACGAATTCGAGGCCACGTCGACCGAAGCCACCGTGCCGTGGAATTCCTTCAGCTCCACATCGCTCTCCTCGCCATCGTCGTCGCCGTCATCGTCTTTCTCGATCACGGGGTTCAAGAAAATCTTGCCCTCTCCGCCGTCGGTCAGCGAGGAGGTGAGGTTGAAGTCGAGGACGAGGGCGCTAAGCGTTCCGTCCGTGACGGTGACGGGGACTTGAAGGTGGATCTCCACGTCTCCGTGGTCCGGGACCACGAGGACCTCTGCCTCACCAGCTCTCGCACTGGCATGATCGAATCGGATTTCAACCTCGCTGTACTCTCCGGCCGGCACGGGGATCGAAGCGATGATGCTCGAGGCGGAGGCGTTGTCGAGCAGGTTAACGACCTTCTCTGCCGTCGGGTCGCCGGCCGGTGGGAAGACCTGGAGCTCCGTACCGTTGGCTTGAGTGACCTGGACTTCCTGGATTGTAATCCAGAACTCTGTAAGGTCCGCCGGGGGGGTGTCGTGTATCGCAAGAAGGAGGGTTCCTTCGCCCACCATGCCGGCGTCACAATGAAGCGAGTCAGGGGTCGTGTCGAGTCCTGCGGCGGGGAACGGCGCAGGCGGGGTCCTCGTCGATCCCTGGAAGAGGAAAAAAGCGTGAAGACCGCATCCGAGATGTCCATTGCGCCGTCATCATTCGCATCCGCAGCGTCAGCACAGGCTGGCGCCTTGCTGCCGAGGAAGCTATAAGCCAGCGTGAAGACGGGGTCGGCAATGTCGACCCGGGCATCCGCGTTCGAATCGCCTCGAATAAAAGTGGACTCTGCAGTCCTCGCCGACACAGAGATGCTCAGGAGAGCGGTGACACAGAGAGCTTGACGGTGGAGACAACGCATCAGAGAACCTCCAAGAAAGTGGTTTCCCGTACTTGTGAATACCGCTGACGCAAATCCGGGACCATCCCGGCAGGCGGTTACAAGTCATTCATTCGGATTGGCTTTAACTGATAGCGCGGCGACCTTGTAAAAAGCCCTTGACGCTCCTGCGCGTAGGGTGTGAAAGAACCTTTCACGGCCACCGAGCTTCTGAATACCTTGATCCGTCCCAAGGCGGGCAGACCTACGGGAAGGGTAAAGCAAAGCCCTTGCCAGCTTGCGAAGTGCTCTGTTTTCAGCGGTAATTCGCAAAGATAGGCCCGATCTCCGCGCCGAC
>SXGR01042368.1_pt1 | contig 14238 bp, 13 predicted proteins | sample 3174711 | NCBI WGS metagenome assembly SXGR01 (sample SAMN11356860, study PRJNA531348) | freshwater metagenome | isolation source: freshwater sample F1-60 | place: China: Fuxian Lake, Yuxi | collected 2017-12-25
CCCCGCGAGGGCCAGCACCGGGTCGAGTTGTAGAACTGCGTGAACCGGAGCCCGTTCTTCGCAAGAGCATCGAGATTCGGTGTGGCGATCTCGCCGCCGTAGCAGCCGAGGTCGGAGTACCCGAGGTCGTCGGCGAGGATTAGTACGATATTTGGAGCCCTTGCGGAATCGGACGATTTTGCTGTAGAATTGAAGAAAATCGCGATCGCTACAGAGATGGACCACACACCCTGTGTAGCTATTTTGTGTAGCAATTGGAACCCGAATTCCCGGCCCCTCAGGCAGGGTGACCGTCGGAGGCAGTTCATGGCCAAGACCCCCAAACATGATGGCACGCAAGCAAGCCCGGCTCGCGGCACTCCCGTTCCCGGCCAAGCCGCACGGGCCGGGCGCATTGTCCCTGCGGCGGGCCAACCGGTCAAATCGAAAACACATACCCCGACGGCTGACCTACCTCGAAGGGGCCGAAGACCCGGTCGGCCGAAGACCCGTCGCCAGTCTCACGGGTCGGCCTGGCACTGGCGGCAGACCGATTGCTGGTACTACACCCTCCCTGGCACCAAGAAACGGGTGCCCCTCCTCGATGAGGAGGGCGTGCGCATCCGCGGCAAGGAGAACAAAGAGAAGGCGCGGCTGGCCCTTGCTCGGGTCACGCTTGTCGAGCAGGGCGAACTCACCGCCGCGCCGACTGCAACCGGCGAGTGGTTGGTGGCCCGGGTGTGCTCGGAGTACATCCAACACTGCGACCGCGGGGTGACCAAGCAAACCATGAGCACCGATTACCGGGCGGCTGTCACCGCGCACCTCAACCACCTGTGCAAGTTCTGTGGCGCTCTGCCGGTCACCCAGCTGAAGAAAACGCACATCCGCACCTGGGTGGAGTCACACAAGGGGTGGAAGTCGCCAGCCACCGAGCGGTCGGCCCTGACCATGGTGATCGCCGCATTCAACTACTGCCAGGACAACCATGACGTCCCGAGTCCACTCAAGGGGCTGAAGAAACCGACCTCCAAGCCCCGGCTGCACTCGCTCTCGAAGGAGGACGAGGCGGCGCTGTTGCAGGCGGCCCCTCCGCACTTCCGGGACTTCCTGTTCGCGGCGAACCACACGGGGCTGCGGCCGTTCTGCGAACTGGCGAGACTGAAGGCCGAGGACGTGGAAGAGGGGCCGCGCGGGATGATGTGGCGGGTGTACTCTTCGAAGACGGACAAGACTCGCAAGATCCCGGTCCGCCCGGAGGTGGCCGAGTTGACCCGGCGGCTCTTGGAGTCGGCCCCGAAGGGATCGGGCAAGACGCTATTCCGGACGGTCAGGGAGAAGGCGTGGAGCAAGGTTAACGGGGTGCTGAGGTTCATCGCCCTGCGGAAGAAGCTGGAGTGGGACAAGGACCCGGTGCGGAAGAAGTACTCGTGCTACTCGTGTCGGCACACGTTCGCCCACCGGATGCTGTCGGGGTACTGGAACGGGGGCGCAGGGTGCTCGGTCGAGACGCTGGCGGAACTGATCGGTGACACCCCGAAGGTGGCGTTCGACCACTACGGGCGGGAGTGGGGGCAGCACTTCCAAGACCCGCTCTGGAACGCGATTGGTGTGAAGTCCCCGACCACGGCACATGCCCCCGAACCCGGGTCGGAAGGAGGAAAAGGATGAGGCGGTTGAAGGCACAGTTTCAACAATGCGGGGTGGAGGAGGGCACGAGACACCAAGAGTCGGAATCAGGGAAGTAACGGCTTACGGCTGCTCGATTCTCGGCGGCCCCGGTGCGGACTCAAGGTGTCGCACGCTCACCGACCCGCACTGCCGTGCCTCGGACAACTCGCACTGTCCGAAATGACGGCCGTTGTCTGCGCCTATCCGGTGGAAGGTGGCTCCTGTTCAGTTCAAGCCGGTCGACCGAGCGGGACGGTGATGCCGGGAAAACGGTCTCGGCGGACCGGCAGACAACGGGTCTGGAGCGGCGCGACAAGTACCCGCATCAGCTCTCTCAGTCGTTCGACTTCCCGTGCCGCGATCCGTATCCGCCCCTGGCCCTTGGCTCCAGTCTGGAAGAACTCGACCGTCACCGGTCGCCCGCGGAGGACGAACAAACCCCGCCGCGAACGGCCGAGCCAGTCGTACAGGGTGGTGGTTGTGACCCCGAGCCGGCTTGCCGCCTGCTTGGGGGTCAGCATCTCCTCGTCCGCCATCGCCGCACCAACTCGTCACGCCGGACCGCATGCCCGGCTGGTGACTGGCGGATTGTCTCCGCCCGGCGGTCGCACCCCGGTCGCACCAGGCGACCCACGCGGAATGCCGACGAACGGCACATAAAAGGGGAAAAATTGGAAAACACCAATCGACTGAACCTTCGATATCCAAAGCGATTGCGTCCAAGACTGGGTCGATCGAGGTGCTCCTGCTCTTTACACCGTCGGCGTTCTTGTGTTCAGTCATGATCACGCCCAGCACAACAATCGGAGGACAGTGATGGCAGCGGCGATGGTTCAACCTCGAGCGGGATCAGGGGATGCGATCCCGCTCTGGGTCCAACGGGACTGGGAGACGGCGTACCAGAGGGTGAAGGGAACGGCAGCCGCCTTGCGCCTGTGGCAGCGGGTGTTCACCGCGGACGACCGACGGCGGCTTGGCAACGACCTCGAGGCGGCGTACGTCCAGTACCGCGGAGCAGTTGGGATGTGGCGGCAATTGCACGGGGTGTCGGGACCACGGGCGGTGGTGGCGGTGGCCGTCCGGATCGGCTTTCTCGACGCCGACACCGGGCAAACGCTGCTACAGGCGCTGGGTGAGGAGCCGAACGATCCGGACGACGCAGTCGAGTTGGCGGTGACAGCCGGTGGGCTTGTGGTGGTGGAGACGCCGCCGCAGGCGTTCTGGGAAGGCAACTCGGTCGCGGTCGATTGGGCACGGCACACCAGATGGTGGGATCTCTTGTGGGCGCTGGCGCGGGCGTCGAAGGGGCGCGGGGCGGTGGACGCTTTTGCTCTGCGAGAGCGGGATGGAGGGGATCGGGATTACGTCAAAAAACAGAAGCACCGGCTGGTCCACGCGCCCGGTTTCCCGCTGTCCCTGGCCGATTTGGTGGTGTCGGCCGGTCGCGGCACGTATCGGGTGGACCTGCCGCCGGCACGCATCCGGGTATTCGAGCGCGGGGCCGGTGACGCGGTCCGGGAGTGGACGCCGTGAACCACGTGCGGAAGTCATTGTCCCTTCCGCACACAAGCGTATCTGTGGCGGAGCTCTCGCGGCCGCCCAAGGGACAGCATCGCGTCGGCGTGAACTCACAATCAATAATCTAATAACTGATAGATATATCTAAATTTAGAACGTTTTTGTGTCATAATATATGAAGGCGGATTAGCCATCAGTCGATACTGACCGCCCAATGCCCAACTTGACCCCGCGCGGCCACTGGCCGCGCGGGGTCTTCTCATTTCCCGCTGTCCCGTCCGGGGTCGCACCGCGCGACCAAGACGCGACCCCGAACACGTCATCGTGCCCGCGGTGGACATGCACGAGCGTGTCCGCACGGTCGGGGGCTGTTCTCCCGCCCGTCCAACCACTCAAGTAAGGTCCGCCATGACCGGGGCCGAGCACGCGCCCTCATGGTCCCGGCGGACCAATTCACCGCCAAGAGGTGTTTCATGTCCAGGCAGCAGGAGTTGATCCGACCCCGCAACGGGCACACGCTCGTCGTCGGGATCGTCGCCCGCATTAGTGGCGGGCCTAACCAAAAGGAACTCAGCCTCGATGATCAGATCGACCACGCCAAGCAGGTGGTCGCTGAGATGTACGACGGACCGGTCGAATACCGGGTCATTTCGACCACGGGCAAGGGAGAGCGGCTCGATCGGCCCGAGTTGACCGAAGTCGAGGCGATGCTCCGCAGCCGGGAGTTGGACGCGCTGATCGCTGAGGACATCGGTCGCATTGTCCGTGGCACTGAGGCGTCCTGGCTGTGTGGGGTTGCCGTCGATCATGGCACCCGCGTGATTGCTCCGAATGATTGCATCGACACGGGCGAGGACACGTGGGAGGAAGACGTGATTTCCGCGTGCCGAGACCATGTCGGGCACAACGCGCACACCTCGAAGCGCCTCAAGCACAAGTTGATGAACCGGTTCAAGAAGTTTGGCGGGGCGACGCCTCGCGAGATCTTCGGGTACAAGAAACCGCCTGGAGCGAAGACCTACGACGAGTGGCAGAAGGATCCTGACGCAACGAGCATCTACCGGTTTTGTTTCCGCATGCTCCTCGAACACGGCAACTGCTCTGCCGTGGCCGATTGGCTGAACTCCAAGGGGATCCCGACGGGGAAATACGCCCGCCGCAAGACCTGGGACGGCAAGATGGTCCGCCGTCTGATCGGGAACATGCTCTTGAAGGGGATCGTGGGTCGCGGCTTCAAGCGCACGGTCAAGCACCACGAGACTGGTCGCCGGGTCGCGGTTCCGAACCCGGCTGGGCCGTCTCTGCGGGAGGTTCCCCACCTGGCTCACGTCGATTCGGAGCTCTGGGATGACGTGAACCGGAAGCTCAAGGAGGCCAATAAGGGGTTCGGCCGCAAGCCGGTTGGGGGGGTCGATCCCCGGTGCGGTGTGCCCAAGAAGCGAACGCGGTTCCCTGGGCAGCACGCCCAGTGCGATTTCTGCGGTCGGATTTACGTGTGGGGCGCGAATGGGACCGTCGAGAACTTGATGTGTTCGGGATCCCGGGAGTGGCGCTGCTGGAACTCGATCGGGGTGAATGGCTCGCTTGCCACGAACGCAGTGGTAACAGCGCTCGCCGCGGAACTGGAGCGACTGGATGGCTTCGACGCCCAGTTCCGCGGGATGGTCGCGGAGGCCGCTCAGCGTGGTGGAGCGAATAGCGATCGCCGGTCGGCGGAACTCCGTCGAGCGGAGTCGGTGGTCGCCAACCAGCGAGCGAACATCCTGGACGCGATCACCAGCTACGGCCCGAAGCCGATGTTCACGGAGAAGTTGGCGGAACTGGACGCGGAGGAACAACGAACCGCACGGGAGCGACGCGAACTGGATAAACTCCGGGGTCGCCCTCTGATTCTGCCCGGGTCGGTCGCCGACTTGCGGGGAATGTTCCAGGAAAAGTTCCAGGTTCTCGCTGCCAACTCTCTGGAGTTCGGTGCTCTGCTGCAACAGGTCGTGCCGAATTTTCGCGTCCATCTTGTTCGGCTGTGCGACGGCGGACACCTGCTCCCTCGGGCTCAGGTGTCGCTGTCTCTGGCGGGGTTGGTTCCCGACACGCGGCACGTCCCGGAGATGTCCTCGCTGCTAACTCGCAGCGTTACGCTGGATCTCTTCGAGGCACCCCAGCGTGAGCGGATTCGACCCGAGGCGGCTCGACTTGCGGCCGAAGGAGTTCCTCAACGCGAGATCGCCCGGCGACTCGCCGAGCCCGCGACCCAGGCAGCCGTTTCCCAAGCCCTGGCCCTCGACCGTCGCATGCGTGAACTCGGGCTCGACACTCCCTACGTGTTGGTGACCGAACCGCCAACGGATTACCAGAAGCTCCGTCGTCACAAGAACCCGAAGTATCGATTCGAGCCTTTGCCCGACCATCACCGGCCCAACATGTAAGCGGGTCGTTGGTCGCATCGCTGTCCCGAACCCCGGCATGTTGCCGGGGTTTTTTCGTGCGCCGAGGAGGAGGAATGACACGTCCACGAGACCGCTTTGGATCACCAATCGAAGGCTTGCGTGGTCCAATCGAACCCGGTTCGGCCCTCCATCGCCTTCTGACGATGGTCGCTGAGGAAATTGCCCGGTCCCAAGCCCAGGAGTTCCCCACAACGACCGATTCGCCCAACGCCGTACAGTCATCGTGCATCAAGCAATCGGCGAATTCCGATCTCACATCTTCGGCGCATCCGCCTCCAACTGAGTGACATCAGAATCGCCGGCTCCAACCGGTCGGATCGACACGATCACGCGACTCGTGCCGCGTTCCATTACTGCCGGTTGTCAATGTGTCGTCGGCGTTTCTCGACGAGATCGGGTTGTTGATCGTGTCGAGCTTGGCATCCCAACAGGCTGCGTGTTGTTGCTCGGAATCACGTTCACGGAGGTGCCAGGCTCAACGCCAGTTTCCGTCAGGTGTCTGACCACGGAGAATGACATGCATTTGAAGTTCTCGAACTTGGTTCTCGACCGCCCACTTGCGGTCATCGATCTGGAATCCACCGGCGTTGACCCTCGCGAGGATCGCGTCGTTGAGATCGCAACTCTGAAATTCCTGCCGGACGGGCGCGTCGAACAGTACCACCAGCGCATCAACCCTGGCCAGCCCATCCCGGCCTCTGCAACCACCGTTCACGGGATCACCGACGCAGACGTCGCGATCATGCCCTCGTTTGCCGCGCTAGCTCCGTCGCTACACCGCGTGCTCGGCGACTGTGACCTCGCGGGCTTTGGCGTCGCCTCGTTCGACGTGCCTCTGCTCATCGCCGAATTCGCGAGGGTCAATATGCCGTTTCGAATCGCCGGTCGAGCGGTACTCGACGCCTTGATCCTCTTCCGTCGCTTCCATCCGCGCGATCTCGTCAGTGCCGTTCGTGTGTACCTCGACCGGGGCCACGAGGGAGCGCATTCCGCAGTCGCTGATGCGCGAGCCGCGGTTGAAGTCCTCGATCGGCAGATCGAGCGACACGGATTGCCCACGACCCCTGCCGGGCTCCACGCAACGCTGGTCGAAGTGGACGTCGCTGGCAAGTTCCGGCGAGACGTCAACGGAAATCCGACGTTTACGTTCGGGAAACACGCCGGCAAGTCGCTCGCGGAGGTCGCTGCGAACGACCGCGCATACCTGGAATGGATGTTGGCACGCCCGTTCCTCGATGATGTTCACGAACTGATTCGCCGAGCGTTGGCCAGACGTTAACCACGCTCCCGTTTCAACGTCCCATCCAACCAACTCTCCCATTACCCCGTCGTTTGCTCGAGTGGGCCGCGAGTGTATTTCGCGGTGTACTCGAGCGTTGATATTCACCAGGAGGATCTCATGCTCACGCCGGGCAACCTGAAGCTCGGTGGCCGCCGGATCTGGGGCTTCGCCCTCCCCTCCGGCAGGCCGGATCTGTGCCCCGGGATGTCCGCAACATGCCGGGCGCATTGTTACGCCGTTGCCCTTGAGCGATACCGCCCTGCCGCCGCAGCCCGGTATCGCCGCAACCTGCTCGCTTCCCATCGGCGTGATTTCACACGACAGATTATCGCCTTCCTTGTGGCCCATCGCGTGCAGGTGGTCCGTATCCACACGGGCGGCGAGTTCTACTCGGTCAAGTATGCAAGGAAGTGGCTTCGGGTGATCCGCCGATCGCAGAGAGTGCGCTTCTTCTTTTACTCGCGATGCTGGCGAATTCCCGCGATCAAGGCCGTCATCGACAGGATGGCCGGTCAACCAAACTGCGTTGCCTGGTACTCGTGCGACCGAGACACCGGAGTACCGGCAGGCATACCGGCTGGCGTCCGCGTCGCATGGCTGTCGATCTCGGATGACGATGTCCCGGCAGCAGGAATCGATCTGGTCTTCCGAATCCGTCGGCTCCGTCGCCGTCCCACACCCACCGGCGGCACTCGGGTCTGTCCGGCCGAGGATGGCGTGCAACGACCGCAACACACGACATGCGATACCTGCACTCGCTGCTGGCGAAGGGGGCGAGCCGTGGACCGAATCCCGCTCCCCGTGATCGAGGAATCTGGCGGCCGAGATGACACACAGACCAGTCCTTGAACCAGCCGAATTCGCCTTCGCCGGAAGTGCCCCTGATTACCCAAAGGCGGCGAGGTCGCTCTCGTTGCCCCACACTCCGTAACGAGATCAGCCGCCGTCTTGTTGTTGGAACGCAACCGCAGCCTTCACAGTTGCATCACCCGACACAGTCATCCCCTTCGTTCCCAACCGAGCCGTCCCAGGCGACTCGCGGGACGGCTCACCATTCTGGAGAGCCATCCGTGTCCGACGCATCAATACGCATCACTCGACCAGCAACTGCCGCCATCCAGCACGCGTTCGTGGCGATCCTGCCTCGGATCGTGCTCCATGCCCGGATCTATTTCCGGGGTATGGCGTGCGGTGACGCCCGCGAGAACGCCATCGCCGAAACCGTGGCTTTGACGTGGAAATGGTTCATCAGTCTCGTGCAGCAGGGCAAACACCCGGAGGAGTTCGTCTCGGTCCTGGCTGCCTACGCGACTCGCGCCGTGAGGAGCGGACGACGCTTATGTGGTCAGGAGAAGACGAAGGACGTTCTCTCGCCGCTGGCCCAGACACGCAGCGGATTCAGCGTCAGCCCGTTCCCCGAGTTCAGCGCGCTCGTCGGTAATTCGTTCGACGAGGCGCTCCATGACAACACCCAGACTTCCGTTCCGGACCAGGTCAGTTTCCGGCTCGATTTTCCGGCATGGCTGTCCACCCGGACGGAGCGGGATCGAGCAATCATCAGGGAACTCATGATCGGCGAACGGACCTTGGACGTCTCGCAGAAGTATCAGGTCAGTCAACCCCGCATCTCCCAACTTCGCCGCGAGTATTTGGAGGATTGGTGTGCTTTCTGCGAGGCAGGCTCGGCCGTGGTGTAGCGGGTTCAACTTCCGTCCACGGTTGATCGAGGTCATCACCTTCCTGCGGCTTCCAACGCTTTTAGCCGCTGTGAGGTTGTTCCCGGCTCTGCATGAATCACAGCCGAGGCGTTGAAAACTGTCACCGACCCGCCCAACCACACAAAACCAAACCTGTTAACCATGAACGGAGTCCCCATGAAGCCGACCGAAACGAACGGTCACACCCCGCCACGAGGCGATCCGCCCGACACGGTGTTGGCCGCGGAAGAACTGCGAGATGCACTGGCTGACGCAACCACAAAGGCCGCACGCCTGGTCGCGGCGCTGAAGACCGGCCGCAAGGAGAAAAGAGTACTGGCCTCCGTCCTCGCCAACCTGAAACAGTTGGGCCTCGATACCGGAGGCCAATCATGACGGCTCTCGTCACCGAACGATTCCACAAGCTGGCGGAGACCCTGTCGGAACTGAAGATGAAAGTCCGCGCGGCCCTGGCAACCGAACTTGCCACCGCTGTGGGCACAGCCGTTCGGGATGTCCTCGTCGTCTCGATCCTCGACCGCCTCATCGTCACGCCAGCACGAGCAGCGACTCGAACGCCAATCCCCGAACGCGGTGGTTGCGGTGCCGACGGTTACGAACGCGATCGCTGGGACACGACCCGAGATCCGTGGGCCGACGACGACACTCGTTACGAGCGCACCTCGACACGCGATGAACGCGAGGAGGATGAGGAGCGTGCCGAAGTGGAACCGACGCCTGCGGTGCCAGCAGCCACGGCCGTGGCCGTCGGTGTGACTCTCGGTCGCTGGTGGCTGGCCCGCAAGGGCGGGCTTCTCACGGCGATCGGGGCGGGTGTGCTCGCCACCGCAATCGGTCTGGGGGGCGGACCTGTCGCCCGTGCCGCGCTCGCTGTCCTCGCCGCAGCGACCGATGTGCTAACCGCCGAAACGGCTCTCGCCCGTCTCGATCCCTTCTGAAATCACTCCCGTCACTCTTTGAACTTCCGTCACGCAACATTGCCCGTACCGACGCCCGGCATTTATCGCCCGCGGGTCGTAGCCGGGATGTCGCCTGCCTGAATTCACGAAGTGACGGTTCCGCAAGACGTTCCATTCGATCGATTCGATCAACATCAAGAAAAACAAATTGGAGAACCAGACCATGTCCGCTACAGCCACAATCAACGGGAAGCCGCGGAAACAACTCGCGGATCAACTGGATCGGCTCGACAGTATCATTGATGCACTGGCAGAAGGACTGCCCGGAGCAGTCGCCGAGGCTTGCCGCGACGGTGCGAGGTTGGCCGTCAAGGATGCCATCATCGAGATCATCACCAACCCCGAACTGCGAGCCTTGCTTGCACCAATGCGGCCCGAGCCCACGCCGACGGTGATCACTCCGTCGCACGAACCGAAACCAGAGTCGCCGAAGAAACCCGGACTCTGGAGTCGGCTCAAGGCGAAAGTGGCCGCCGCGCGTGACGCGGTGACAGGTGCCGCCAGGAAGGTGAAGGAGTCGATCACGTCCCGGTATCACGCTGCGACGGGTATCGTTGTCGCTCTCGGCAAGGCCACTGGCGAGGCGTTCCCTCTTCAGCGTGTTGGGCTGGTCGCGCTTGGCGTCGGGTTGGTGGTTGGTGTCGCCTGCCTCGTCGTGCCGCAGACAGTGGCCGCTGCCGTTGGTGCTGTCGGCGCGGCGACCACGGCGGTCAGTGTTCAAACCGGCTTCTGGCTGCGTCACGCTGCCCGTCGGTTGGGTCTGGTGAGTTGAGTAGGGTGGCGGTCCGAGGTTTTGGTCGAACAGCGAATTCGGGGAAGAAGCCGGCCGGTCAAGCGAATGCCAGCAGGCGATCGCGTCAGCCCGTGCGGTCTTCTCTCGCGAACTTGCGGTTCGATCAAAACCTTACCGCCAATCGCTCACCTTCAACACGCCAAAGAGGAAATGCGGTGGCAAAGACTATCGTTCTCGACGAACTGCATGTCACGTCCCATATCCCCAGCGACCTGCCCGACACTCGCTCCGAAGAAATCGGGCTCACATTGAGAACCACGGCGTTCCTGATCTGACTTCGTCACGCGATCCGGGATGTGGTTCAAGCTGATCCGTAGTTGAACATCGTCCGTGTATTGTTAACCCGCTGAGATCGTGTCGATCCGAACCAACCGTAGTTCCGCTGCGTGCCCCACACCATGTGGGAACGCAGCGGAACAACGGGTGTCCCATTGGACCCAGAGACTCAAAACCGAGCCGATTCTTAATTTTTTAGCCATCAGCGGACAGACGGCTGGTGTTACTCGCCCTTGGGAGGCTTGCCGGTTGGTGTCGGTTGCGGTTGTCCAAGTTCGTGAAACCGCATGTGTGAAATCGACCCAAAGGAAACGCAGTCACAGGAACCGTTGCGTTTGCTTCATGGCTCCCCATCCGGATCGATGTCGTTGAGTCGGACGTGGAATGCGAAGAGTTCGATCGCAGTCGTCGCAGGGGCCATCTACCCCAGTGATGCACACCTGGGCGGATTTTCGGATACAACGCTCCCACCAGATTTTCGAGCATCCCGGAGATACCGTGACTCATACCGTTTCAGAACAACTTCATGCGGCGATGAAGAAAATCAACCGTCCCGGTTCGTTCTGTGCGACCGGGAGCGATCGCGCTGCCAACCCCGGTCTGGAAGTCACCGGCCTCGGACCAATTGGCCTGCCTCTCACCGCACAACAAGCGAAGGCATTGAAAACGCTCTGCAAGCAGGCCCCTTACGGGACGGGCGAGAAGACTCTCGTTGACATGAATGTCCGGCGAGTCCGGCAACTCGATCCCGATCAGTTCTCTCTGACGAATCCCGAATGGCAGCAGTTCCTCCGGGACGCGGTCAAAACGGTTCAACAGGAACTCGGTCTGGAGAAGCAAAAACTCGAAAGCCATCTCTACAACCTGTTGCTCTACGAACCGGGCGGTTTCTTCCTGCCGCACCGCGATGGCGAGAAGCTCGACCGCATGGTTGCCACACTGGTCGTCGTATTGCCGTCGTCGTTCAAGGGTGGCGAACTCGTCATTCGGCACGAGGGAGAAGAACGCACGATCGATTTCAGCAGCGCCGAGTTCAACCCGTTTCACACGCACTTCGCGGCGTTCTACGCGGATTGCGAACACGAGGTCCGACCGTTGGAGACCGGCTATCGGCTGTGCCTCGTGTACAACCTCACCCTCGCCAAAGCGAAGAAGGGGATCTCCGCGCCGCGAACCACGGAGCACATTGAGGAGGTTGCCAAGGTTCTTCGCAGCTGGTCGGCAGACGAGAAGACCCACAAACTCGCCGTTACGCTCGAACACCAGTACACGCAGGACGGACTCGTGTGGGATGCCCTCAAGGGCGTCGATCGCGTCAAGGCCCGCGTCCTTCACGAAGCCGCCAAACTCGCGGACTGTCAGGCGTACCTGTCACTGTTGACGCTCTGGGAATCCGGGGCGGGGGAAGACGACTACGAACCTCGCCGTCGCGGTCGCTGGTATCACGACGATGACGATGAGGAGCAGGGCGATCACGAAATGGTGGAAATCTACGAGACGACACTGACCGCCGAACACTGGAGTGACTCCGACGGCCACTGTCCAGCATTCGGATCAATGGCCGTCGGGCGCGAAGAGATCGTCCCGCCGGAATCACTCACGAGCGTGAAGCCTTCAACGTCGTCCTCGGGCTACACGGGCAACGAGGGCGTGACCGTGAACCGATGGTACCGACACGCCGCGATCGTCCTCTGGCCGAACGCGAGACACTTCGACGTGCTTTGCGACTGTGGAGTGCAAGCCGCCATCGCGTCGCTGCGGCAGTCAATCGAGACGTGGCAGAAGACCGCCAAAAAGAACGCGGCAAGCAAGGAACGATGCGTCGAGTTCGCGACCAAGGTTGTTGCTCGGTGTGTCAGTGCCGACTGCGGAGATGCCGAAGCGAACGACTTTCTCGAAGTGTTGATCGCTCTCGATGTGCCCGAGTTGGTTCGGGTGTTCCTCCGCGACATCGTGGGAAGCAACCGGGTGAGCAAACCCGGGAAAGCCGTCCGGAGCGCGTGCGAGAAGCACGGTTGGGAGACCTTCCAGAAAGAGATCACCACCATGTTCACGGTGATGACCGCAAAAAGCGCGACCCAGATCGCCGGACCGGACGTGAATCTCCTGGAGCGAAACCTTGATCTGTTGGAAGCACTCTGCACCTCCAAGTCGCGGCGGAAAGGGAACGACGAGGAGCGGATCAAGTTGTGCGTGAAACTCGCCGGAGTATTTGCCGCGAACCTCGAAACGCTCGATAAGGCTGCGACGACGGCTCACAGTTGGCAGTATCGCATCGTGAAGAGGTCGGCCCTGCTGGTGAGCCTGACCCGATCTCTGCTCGCGATCCAACAGTTCGAGCTGTACTCGAAGATCGTCGCGCGGATGCTGGTTGACACCAAACTGTATCCGCTTGCGGATCACATCAAGGCTTTGACCAGCCTGCAACCCTGGCTCAAGACGCATCTCAAGACACGGTGCGAGGGCGTGTCGCGCTGGGTCGTTGCCACGCGGAATCAGTTGGAATCACTGACGGTTCAGGAGCCGGCCCCGCCGAGCGACTTCCGGCGTGAGGCGAACATCGACTGCAAGTGCGCGGACTGTGCCGAACTGCGACGTTTCCTGCTCGATCCGAAGGAGGAGGTTCACCGGTTTCGGATGGCAGAGGGTCGCCGCTCGCACCTGGAGAACACCATCGGCCACCCCGGCTGCGACGTGAATTGCAAGACGGAGCGAGTCAGCTCGCCGCACGTTCTCGTTTGCACGAAGAACACGGCGTCATTCAAGGCCCGATTGAAGAAGTACCACGAGAACTGCCAACACCTCACCACCCTTCGCGCGATCGAAAAGGCTCTCCCGACGTGACCCGATGAACGATGACAATGGCATCAACGAATGGTTGCCGTCCTCGGACGAGAACGGCTCTCATTCGTTACCTGCGTGATCATCGAGCAAAGACTGACAGGATATCCACTTGCGGCGGGATTCGGACGAAGACACCTGCTCCGGGTGAGAAGCGAACAGGAGCAATGGCGGTTGGTACTTGAACGTCAGCTCGCCGAGACCCCACCTCGCTCTTCGGCGGCCACGTCGGTGAGGCGTCCAGTTCGAGGCAGAACGATTCCAGCAGCAGACGGTTTCGCTTGAGGTACGTCTCCCGCTTCTTGGAGTCGTAGGCCTCGGGCGTTGCCGTCGGGGCGAGTGGTGCCGCGGCGTTGTCGATCTGTACGAGCAACCGCTTCTCGCGGCGAAACGACTTCCAGTCGCACTCGGCCAGCACCAGCGGCACTTCCAGCACGTACTCCTTCGTCTCGGTGGCGGTCACGGTCACTTGGGCCACCGGATAGGCGACGTTCCCCGGCCCCTGCGGCCCGCCGAAGCTGAGCCGCACCACGGGGGCGCTGTCGTCGTGGTCCATCACCGCGGCCGCGCGGACGCGCACCCGGAGCACGCCGCCTTCGGGGACTAACGGCAGCGCCAGCGTGACCGCGTTGCGGTTCACGCCGATGAGGATCGGGTTCGGCTCCAGCATCAACCCGCGGACGGGATCGAGGTGTTCGACCGCCAGCGGGCTGTTGGGGCCGCCCTGCACGCCGAGTTTGGCCGGGTCGCCGCC
>SXGR01013480.1_pt1 | contig 14231 bp, 8 predicted proteins | sample 3174711 | NCBI WGS metagenome assembly SXGR01 (sample SAMN11356860, study PRJNA531348) | freshwater metagenome | isolation source: freshwater sample F1-60 | place: China: Fuxian Lake, Yuxi | collected 2017-12-25
GGTCGGTTCAGGACCACCTCTGAACCACTCTTTGATCGCATATTACCGCCTGTCGCTCAACCAAAAACAGTGTCTCAACAGGAGACCTTTCACAATGGGTAAATCAGGGCGCATCTTTTTTTTGAAGCCGGGAATTACTGGACAATCAGCCACCCTAATCCTACCCAATGTCAAGTCCAGGTGCAAGGAAAAATTTGTAAAAACAAACCAGATTACCGGTTTCGGAAAAGGATCTTACAAATTGGGCAGATCCGTCCGGGCGACAATGCGGATCGCCGCATCATGGGGACAGGCATTGATACAGGCGGGATGTTGGCCCCATTGCCCACTGCAAAGATCACAAACCACCGCAATTTGCCGAATCAACTTTTCGCTAACTTCCATGGTCTCTTCCGGGGCGACCTTCAAGCCCTGGGGCAAATCCGCCTCATAAACCACATCCATACGCAAATCAAAGAGAACCTCACGATCTTTGCCGGTGCCCTCGACGGTGGCCACAATCCTGTTCATTCCGGACCGAATGACTTTTTCACCCTTTTTGACAACATATTCCCTCCTGCCTTGCTTATAACCCCAATTGGGATCCATTAAAAGCGAATTACCGTTGATCCAGACTGCCGAGGGTGCGTTTGGACAGGTCAACGAAACACGGAAAAGGCTGGCCTGGGTTAATACACCGGATTCGACTTCAAATTGTCGTTCCAGGGTAATGGTTCCTTTATGCGGGAGCAGGGAAATGGACCTTTCTTTTTGCAAACCAAACTCCAATCCGTTGACCAAAGGCGTTCGCATTTTGGCGGTTATTTCCACCCCCAAATCGGTTTTGGTGACCCAATTCCAATCTCCCAGGCCTTCCGGGATGATGCCCTGATCATGCATCTGGATGGAGCCATAAGGGCAATTATTGACACACAATCCACAACCTATGCACCAATCCTCGATTACCATTTGCTGGTTATTGCCCCGATGAATGGATCCTACCGGACAACCGATCATACAAACGGGATCCATACATGACCGGCAGGTTGCTGGTACAAGGTGATTCCCAAATCGTGGGCCATCAAGATAAAGGCGGCTCCTGCCATCGTCGTGGGTATTCACGCAAGCCCGGACACATTCATCACATCGGGTGCATTTGTTCAGGTCGACCAACATAAGTCGTTGACCCTGCATCAAACCCAATTTTTCCGCGTTTTCGGAAAATGGGGCATTACCGCTTTGACTGCCAGCAAGGGGTGTAACCGTTTTGTCCCGGTGGGCGCGAACCGTTACTTCTTCGACGATTTTGAGACAAGCTTCCGGCGATTGAGCAATAATCTCCTCAAACAGGAATTTGGGAACCTTTACAAGTTCAACCAATGATTCATCACGACGCCATTTGGCGGCTCGAAGCTGATGAGCTATATCGGGATCGCCATGGACATAGGCAATGCAAGTGGCACTCCGGGGCATCCCGGACAAAACTCCCATTTCACCCAGTATTTCTCCCTTACTTAAATAGGAGATGATATAACCCAACCCTGCCTTTTGTTTAATCGGGCGCAAAAGGCCCGGATGAATGGCCTCAACCCAGCGGCGACCAAGCGATGTTTTCTCCTTGTCCGACCATTGCTTTGGATCTTTGGGAAGGCTTGCAAGAAAGTCCACAAGTGCGGCGTCCCCAGGCAAGGGAAACAGGGTAAACTTTACCGTATCGGAAAAAGGATTCTTGATAAAGGAATTGAGGGCATAAGCCCATTCCTGCTTGGCATTACCGGTCAAAAGGATAGGATCGGAAATCCCTCCCAATGCACTGGCCAAGGTTTGGCCCAAGGCCGAATAGGGACCATTTTTTTCCCCTTGGGGGACAGGTTCTGCCTCTATCACTACCTCATTAACCGGATCTCTGAAGGCCTTAATGGCCAACGACCAATCCCGCACATCTTCGACCCCGATCAGGTCGGTTTCGTTCTTCGCCGCCTGAACCAAACCAGACCGGATTATATACATGGAATCGGATTGGTCGTTTTCATGACAAATGACCTCCCCTACCTTATAACTCACCAGTTCAACTTTGTCCTTAACCCGGCCCATCTGGTCCTCGGTAAGCTCGGCGAATATCGAAAGGCGTCGAAGCTGATTTTCCATGACCCGCTTTTTGTAGGTTCGGTCGGCTTCCCCCCGGTATCCGGGATCTTTTTCAATTACATCAAGTATGCTTCGAAGCATCTCCAACAAAAATCCATCTTTTTCCGCACGAATTGTCCCTGAGCGAGGCATACCTGTTTTGCAACTCATTTCCCCAAGGAGTTCCCCTTCACTTAGGTAAGCCACCTGCTGTTCAAGGCTCGCTTCCATGGGCGCATCAATGGGCATGAAGGTGGGCCGTTTCGTTGGTGCCACACTTTTCTTTCCCCGAATCCAATCTGAAACTTTCGAAAGCATGCTTTTGGTTTGGGGTTGGTTAACCCGAAGGGGAAAAGCAATTTGGACACTAACCACCGTTTCGGGATCGGTAGGACGCAATGCCCTATCCCTGAGTATGCTTTGGATCAAGGCATTTTGATTCGGATCCTGTGTCAAAAGTTCAGGTCCAAGGGTAGCCAGGTCTCCCGCCGTCAGGATGTACATTGCCGTCCAACCTGCTTCGCCTTGACGAAACAAAACCTCACCCCGACGAATGCGCCTCAACCGGATGGCCCCAGGGGTTTCTTCAAATTTTGGTTTGCGTTTGACTTTGGAAAAAAGGGATATCCGGGCCAGTTGCTCCCCACTCAGGGGAATATCAATGTCCCGATCCTCCAAATGAACTGGCGGGTTGAGGACCAAATTCCGTTCAGGGGCCATGGCTTCCTCCCTTGGTATTTCGGGGAAACAAATGCCCGGGGGGGAATGGGGCAGGATCGGGATGGTATTGATGACACTCGGAACAATTGACACGGGCCCCATTAGGCCCTTCATGGTGGCAATCCATGCACTTTTTGATGGATGGAATCAGGATATCAGCGGTCTTTTTACTAACCGAGGCATCGTGACATTCTTTGCAATCCATGAATTGGTGGCCTTGATGACGAAATAGTGCTTTTTGATTCCACCGGTTGGGGATTTTGCTTGGCAACAATCCTATAGGAGCAACCGATTCTGGATCAACGGTATGGCAATACAGGCAGCCATTCGTGGATGGGGCAATCCCATTTGCGGCCGGTTGAAAAAGTTGCCGTTCCAATGAGGCCAACTGGGACCTGGTCCACTCGGTTTGGTTCCTTTCCCTGGATTTCGCGCCTTGGAATTGGTTAGGTCCTCCCCCTGGAATACCTTTTGAATTATCCTCCTGGTCCAATAGCAATAAATTAGCCTGTTTGGGATCCCGCATTAGTCCATCGAGTCGATTCCTGAGTTCACCCAAAGTTGCCGATCCGTCCTGGCCTTTGGCTGGATGAATCGCTGCTTTGGCCCGGAACGCCTCGGCAAGGGATTGGGCCCCTGAACCAGAATAACTCCCTGCCAGTCTTACAGCCAAAGGATGACACGATTGGCAGTGGTCCTCAAAAGCGATTGGCTTCATAAAGTTTCCGGATTGGTCCTGACTATGACAATCAACGCAAAGGAGGACCCGGGTTGTCCGTTTGGCATCACCATTGGGCAATACACCCACAACTGTGGGGATTCCTTCCTTTTTCAAATGGGTGTTGTGATTGAACCGGATGGTACCAGGGTCTTGTTTCTCCCCTTGGGAAGGTTGATGGATTGCCATTTCAGGATGCGAATTTGGACCAAAACCGGTGATCGACCTTGCAACATTCAATTCCTGCTGATCCTTTCGATGGAGCTCCTTATGGCAACCCAGGCAGTTGGAATCGGGGAGCCTTCCCAAGTCTATATTTCCCCTATGCTCCATGTGACAACTGGCACAATGGGGTTGAAAAAGGGCAGCAGCCTGGTGGACACCTGAATTATGACAGGTTTGGCACGATTCATCCGGAACCGAAGAATGGACACCCCCTGCCAACCTCGCCGCAGTGGCAAAAGAATGGGTGTGACACTGGGCACAATCGTTGTTAAAAGAAGCATGACCTGGGCTGACTGGCCCCGCTTGAAACATGCTGTTTTTCCCCAAGAGCAACACCCACCCAAGGTAAACCCCGCCCAATAGGGTTACCGCCAAAATCCACGGCCCCCACCCTTTTGAGAATTGGCCCCCTTTTCCATAGTGGGCAAGGTCTATCCACTCAGATAAGTTTTTCGGATTTCGAAACGCCGAGGGCATGGTGAAAAGAGGTCTCCAATGAGGTTGAATTTACCAATAGAGTGCACTGATCACATGGGCAACTCCCAAAAGGAGCAGCATCACAGAAAGGGGTACATGAACCAAAAGCCAGGCATGAAGGAGCCTGTGGAGCCTAACTTGCCTGACAAGTTGCCGGCGCTCATTGCAATAGGTTTCCATGGTTTCAAAAAATGAAGCCAGGGCCGCCCCCCCTTGCAACCGGGTTGCCTGTCCAAAAAACTCCCGCGAGCAGACCGCGGAGGCAAGGAGATGGTTCTCTGAAACGGTTTCCCCAAGCCATGGCCTTATTGTCTCAAGGTAACCCCCTTGAAACCGCAAACGGGCCTCATCGTCCACCATCTCGCCAAGTGCCTTGGCAAAAAGGGCATCGGCTTTGCCACGCATTTTGGAAAGAAGTTCAGGAATTTGGGAAAGAGGTGCCTCTGCGTTAACCTGATCCCGAATCAAACCCGGAATCACCTGTTGAAATCCAAGAAGCAGAATGCCAGAAACGATCACCGTAAACATTACCAACATGAGGAGAAACTCAAGGGGGCCACCCATCCGAAAATGGCTGTGGCAAAGAATGAAGACTCCACTTAAAAGCCCAAACCATACATGACCGCGAAGCCACCCACGCCTTGATCCAATGAACCACCACCCGGGCACCCGCCTCAAGCCAGACAACAGCGCAACAAAAACCATAAGGGTTGTACCGAGGACCCCATACCAAAGACCGATTGTATCCCCCCCCCGTAAACCACCATTAGGAGTCCGGGAATCCAAAAAGCAATAAAGTCCAACAGCCCCTGCCGCAAGGAGCATGGTCACGACAAACCACCAGCGGTGGGTGCGATCAATCAGCAAGCATGACTCCTGGAAATCTATGCATTGTTTAATCTTTCCAGGCGTTTGGAGCATTTTGCATCCAACGCAAAAAGGCCAGGGGTTCAAACGCATATTGTTTGGCAAGGATTTCCTTGTTTCTTTCAGAAGGGTTGGTCGCCCTGCCAAATGGTAACTGCAGGGCTAACCTGTTGTTGGTTTCCATGAGGAGGCTATCCCATTGCGGTCGTTTTACACCAATGAGGGCCCTTTCTTCATTCCTGTAAAGGGTCAAAGCCCAACCAGCCTGCCGTGCCGAGTCAAAATCAACGGGCTGGGATAACCCAAGTTTAAGCAGGTGTTCCCCGAGTTTGGGACCAGTAGTTGTATTGAGAGGTTTGGAAGCAAGGTCCATTGCTACCCTGTCCGCCCAAGTCGCCAGTCGGGATGCGGCCTGGGTAACCTTTAAGGTGTCGCCAAAAGGGCGGGAAAGTGTTGCTTCAAAAAGATCCCGTTTCAAAGGCCCAACCGCATCCTTTATCTGGACCCATTCTCCAGCAACCTCAGCCAAAGTCATGGGCCAGTTTTTTGGAGGTACCCGGCCTGGCTTACCCAAACGAACTTGCTCCTGGCGCCAACTGGGAAGTTGCAAATCATGGTGGCAGGAAAAACAATCCAAAAGGGCCCAATCCAGCATCTCCCCTTTTAGGGATGCATATTCGGCTTGTTTGGCCAATAACCGCATGGATTCCCGAAGGGCAACCGCTGAACCCACCAATAGCAGTTGGCTTTCCTCCCATTCGTGGCCAAGGTAACCCTGAATCTTTTGGACCCCAGGTACCTTTTCACGCATGAGTTGCCAGTGCCTTGGCATCTGTTCAGAAAAGGTCGCCACCTCAAAACCCGGAAGGATCGGATGCCCTGCCGCATACATTTCATGCGTTACAAACTTCCCATCGGCATGATTGCCTATGTGACACGATGCGCAAAGGGCGGTCCGCTTGGCAGGATCCCAAAGGTCGGTCATGCCGAATTCGTTTTCCTTTTTGTCCCGCGACAATACGCGAAACGATGCCCGCGACAAAACCAAACTGTGGGCACCCACCCACTTTTCATGAGCCCCATGGCACACCACACATCCTACACCCTCCGCTATTTGAAAGGTTTCATGCTGGATGGCCTCCTTTTCAATGTTCACCGAATGGCAAGCCAAACATGCTTTAGCTTTTTGTGGTTCCCCTAGCTTGAGTCGCTTTAGCATTGAAAGCCCAAGCTCCCCTATTAATGCCTTATAGGCATTCCCATGGCGGTCATGAGCCTTGAATCGATCATATTCATCCCCTCGGCACAAAAGCGGTGGATTGGCAACCTGCCCTTTTTCGTGGCAACCGGCAGAGGCGCATGCCTGACTTCCGAAATAGACTTTGGGTAAGGGTTTGGTTGGCTCAACCTGACCTTTTGCCTCCTGGCGTAAACCACCCACAAGTGCAATCAAGGTCAACCCAATCAGTCCCACCCAAACCGTCAAAAAACGCCAAAAAACCGGTTGATTCAAACGGCTATTCATGGGAGTGCCCCCTGAATGGCCTTGAATTTTTTGCGCACCCTGGGGGCATCATATTTTTCCGGGCTAGTCCAGATGGATTCCTTCCCTTTGGGAAATGCTTCACCCAGCTCATCACCCAGGTCAGAAACGGCCTTGTCCCACTCTGGAGGAATTTTTCCACCCCGATCTTTTACCGTTTGGGTGTAGGCTCTTAGCATCAAATAGGATTGGGTATCCCCATCCCAACTGGGAAATGATGTGGCGTTTTGATAGGCCCTTTCCACTTTCATGATCCAACCTCGAATTTGACCCGCTTCGGGAAATGGAAACAGGGTTTGGCTTGTTTTTGTTTTCTCCAAAAGGTTTGTCCATTTTTGCGAAAGGTCCAGGGCCAAAGGGCGAATCTTGTCCCGGTTTTGGGGCTCCTTTTCCATGACCTTCAAGAGTGCTTCACCAACCCCTCGCGCTTCGCCTCCAACCATCCCTCCCAACCATGAGGGTGGAAACGAATGAGGATTATTGCTTATTTCGTTCCAGGTCCCAAAACGCAGCCTACCAGCGGAGACCGTTTGGCCAAAGGCCCCCCCTATCCGATGATGACACGAGGCACAATTATATTCAGACAGTTCCGGCCACGGGGCCTCCTTTTGATTGGCACGGTGAGCCAATAAGTCAACCGAGGCTCCCGTTGTCGCCAGCTGACCCAAAACCCAAGAGGTCCATTCGTAATTGGGTTGACGGGCTTTCTCGTCCATGATTCGCCAATGCCTTGAGGAATAATTGGCCTGATAGGCATTCAACTCAAACCGCAAGCGAGGGTGGCCCGCTGCCAACAGGTCGTGGTTGACATCCATCCCTTTTTCCCCGACATGACAACGAATGCAAGTGCTGGCCCGGGTTGCCAAATCCTTGGTATCAGCGAACCCAAGTTTGGCCTTTTGGTTTACTGTCAATTCCTTCCAGGAAGCCTGATAGTGGTTGGTAACCCATTGTGCGGCTCCACCATGGCAGGCTTCGCAACCTACCCCATCGACAACACTAAACCGATCCGGATAGGTCTTTTTTTTAATTTCTGGATCCGGGTGAACATGACACGAAAGACAAAGTGGTTCCTTCTGGGGATCGGCCAGGGAAGGATCCGATCCAAGGTAATTGGCCAACATTTTTTGGGATCTTGGGGTTCCCAACACGGCAAAAGCTTGAGCGTGTGGATCAGCACCGATCCAGGTAGAATATTCACTCCCTTTTGAACCCGAGGCACCATTGGCATTATGGCAACCCGATGCCGAACACGACGCCGCCCCAACCAAGCTACCGTTTGCATTGGGTGGTTGGGGAATTTCGGTTGTTTGAACCAAAAAGGGAGCGGGACTTGCCCTACCTATCAAAAGGCCAACCATTCCGGCAAGCACAAGCAATAGGACAATCAGGCGGACCACAAACCAAACTCCCCTGATCAATTAGGTATTGTAAGGCTCAAGTGTTAAGGCAAAATCTTAGTGCATATATCTTCAAAAGCTAGCAAGCCTGCCAAAGGATTATGGCAAAAGCTACCGGTCCTTGGGATGGGGTCCCTGCAAAAACTCATCGCCAAGATCCAAACGGTATAATACCTGATTGTAATTGTAACGCGGTGTTTTCCAGGAATTACCCGAAAAATCGTTGGTGTAAGTTCCTTCAAAGTAGATCCATTTGCCATCATCCTGATCCAGAAAAGAGTGGTGACAGACATTGTAAAAGGTTTGTTTTTCGTGGGTGACCACCTTGATTGCTTTGGCAAATGGCCCTGTGGGAGCATCGGCTTCGGAATACCAAACCTCACCTAGCAAGGATGAGCTCCCTCCCAATTGTCCTGCCAAAAGGATCCATTTTTTCCGAAATGAGTTCCAGCGGACAGATCCACTATGGAGCACGATTCGTTCGGTTGTTTTTTTTACATTGAACGGATAAAATCGGGTGTCCTTTGGCTTGATCTTTTCCTCTTTTACCCATTTTTGTTCGGTTTTTGAGTCCATGGGAGGCAACTCCTTTTGCCAAACCCATATTGGACGGCCTTCCTTGTTTAATTGAGGCAGGGTGGAATGGCCATCCGGCCCACGCTCGGCGCAGGTGAAAGCCTCGTATTGGGTAGGGTCAAGAATTGCCTCAAAAGTGGCCGGGACCCTGACATTGGGATTTGGGCTACCCATAAGGAGCCACTTTTTTCCTTTTTCCTCATAGGGAATTGGGTGGCCATTTGGATGCCTCCAAGATTCCGTCAAAGGCAATACCTTTACTGACTCAAAGATGGCCTTGATCGGGTCGAATACGGCGATCCCCTTTTCCACCTCCTCCGTCAAACTTTTTCGCCTGGTGTAGAAGGCGACCAGGGTTTCGGTTCCTTTGGCATTGGGCACAACACAAAGGGAAAACACCCAAACAACCCCGTCAGGCCGTTGCGGCAAAGGCATCATTGCCCTTGAAAATCCGGTTTTGTCCACAAAGTACTCAAAAGGGATACCCTTTGACGGGTCGAATGGTGGTTGACCTTTTTGGGGTAATGGGGTTGTTGCCCCAGCCATCCGGTACAAACCAAGGGGGTAGCGCAAGCGGTTGGTATCCCCCCAAAACCAATGGACCCGATTTTGAAAAACGGTGGCCTGAACAGAGTCTTGGCCTACCACCATGCCCGATGCCGATGTTGAATCCTGCGGGGACCTATATCCCAAAAGGAGGCTATCCCGGTACAACCCTTCCCCGGTCAGGCGGCACAGCCTCTCGGCAATATTGATCCTTTTGAGCCTGATTGTGGATACCTGGCCAACCTTTAAGGTTACTTTTGCTCCTTTGAAACCAAACCCATCCTTGGCCAAATCATATCCGTGAGCCTGAATGTTAAAGTAGACCTCCTGACCCATGAGTTCTGGTTCCTGGAGGGCAATTCGGCCATAATTATCGGTCACAAAAAAGAGGCTATGGACCGTCGATAACTCTACCAGCGGAATACCTTTCCCTGTCCCTTCATCCACCACAAGGATCTCGGCCCAACCCTGATTTAAGGGCGGTTTTTTTGGTTTTTGACCCTTGGACGACGATACTCCCCAAAAGGGGAAACCAAGGCCAATAACGACAATCAACCAACTCAAGCGGAAGGAAATCATGTCAATTCCTTTAATTCAACCTGGCCCTACCCTCGACCTTGATAGCAAGTGCTTCGGTGTTTCGGTAAAAGTCGTAATGCCTACCCAACTCTGTCAGTTTCCAACCGCGAGCACTAAGCTTGGCCGCTTGGGAGGCGGTGGTGAACAGGTAGGTTTCCCGGGGCAAAACAAGAATGCTTTCCAATTCTTCGAACCGGTCCTGGGCATGGTTTTTCACTTCCCGTCCTGCATAAAACACTATGCTGGGTTGAAACCAACCCAAAGTAGCCAGTTGAACCTCTCGATGGGACAAATCCCCAGGGAGAAAATCCACCAACGGTTTTTGGGCTTTCACCCCGTTTAAGGTTGAGAGATTCCAAAGACCAATCGAACCACTAAATGCAACTGACACAAAACATAAGGCACCGACCTGTTTGCCCGTTTGGCCTCTAAGCCACCACAACACTACTAATCCTGCCAGCGGAATCAGGCCAATCCAAGCCCAGTATTCCAAACCGGGGAAGGTGCGCATTTTATCCCCGGCAGAAATCGGTATCGTCCCTGCCCCAATCAGAAAGCCAAAAAAAGTGATTAGTCCCACCAAGGCCAGGCCACCCCAACAGGTCGGCCACACCCAACCGGGCAACCCGTCGATCCCTTCGATCTTGCGAAGGAAATACCAGGCAAGCAGGATCGAAAGAGCAGGATAACAGGGCAATATATAGTTGGGAAGTTTGGTCGAGGCAACGGAGAAAAATCCAAAAACAAGGACGATCCAAATACCCAAAAAGCGGACTTTTTCCCGATCCGAGGGAAGGGTTCCTCCATCCTCTGTTTGGGGAGACCGGGCCAAAAGGATTCCCGTCCAGATAAGCGGTGTGAGAAAAATGGACCAAGGAGCATACGCAATGAGCAATATGGGGAGGTAATACCAAAAGGGACCGTTATGCCCTTCAAGGGCCGAAGAAAACCTCCCAAGGTTGTGCTTGAAGAAAAATATCTCCAACCATTCCCCCTTGGTTTCCACACCTACATAGGCATACCACGGAAGGGTTACGACAGCAAAAATAACGCTTCCCCAAAGGATGTAGGGCCCGTGAAAGGCTTCCCGCAAACGCCTTTGCCAAACCAGGAAGAAAAAGGTTACACCCGCAGGAATGGCCAAGCCGATTGGCCCTTTGGCCAGCACCCCCAACCCGGTAAAAAAGGCACTCATCCAGAGCCATGAGGAGGATCGTTTGGCCTGGAAAACCCAAATAATGGCAATCGCAGGAGTAAGGCAGGCATTGAGGATCGCATCCGGATTGGCAAAACGGGCGGAACAGACAAGAGCAATGGATGAGGTAAGAATGGTTCCTGAAAGGAGGCCCATAAGCCCCTTTAGCCCAGGTTTTGCCATGCTCCAACCGATCACCGCCGTGGCCCAAACCGAGAGGATCGAACAGACCACCCCTGGCATCCGGGCCATAGCCTCGTTGACTCCCCCGACCTCGAAGGCAACCCGTTGGAGCCAAAACATTAGGGCCGGTTTGTCGCCCATGAGCTTGTAATTGAAAGTGGGGACGATCCAATTGTTGGCATCCATCATCTCCTTGGTGCAGGTAACATGCAGGCCCTCATCCTGATCCCAAAGGGTGGCCGAGCCAATCCGGGGTACACCCACAACCAATCCCAACAAGCCAAGGATGAAAAAGACGGCCCAAAGGGGTGGGTCAAAGCCTAATTTTGAAGATGCTTTTAAGGAGTCCATGAATCCCAGTTTCTCTTGTTTTACAACCAAGTTCCTGTCGGTTGGCCAAATCCCGATTGACGGAAGGGGCCAAACTCCAATATAAGCAAGGTGCAGGAACCGAGACAACGCATTCTTCCTGATTGGCCATCCGTTTCGTCATTTTGGGGCAATGGGGCTAAATGCGAGCACCACTTTCCCGAATTCTTTGCCCCCGGGAGCAACGCAATTGATATCGCTCCCCTTTGCTTGCTGGACCATGACACTTTGTCTTACCTTTACCCAAAGCGGGATTATCCCCGCCACTGGAGAAAAACCTGCGGAAATCCCTTTGGACCCTTTCCGGCTTCGTGAACAACTACGCATTCGCGATATGCCCATTTTGCAGGCCCAGGCGGCCCTGGCCCTGGTTCGCCACCCTTCCCGCGAGGCCGAAGCCATTGTTCGTCAGGAGTTACAGCAACTCGAAGAAGAAGCCACTTTCCTCTCCATTGCTTCCGCGGTTGGGATAGAAAGAGACATCCGGTTTCGCGATGAACTATTCCGGTCGCTAACCGCTGGAAGGCAAGCCGTTCGCCAGGCAGGTGCCGAGGCTCTGTCCATTCAATTGGACCAATCGCTTCTCGATCGCTTAAAAGACTCCTTGATCGATCCACGACTGGCTTTATCGACCCGAACGCTTTGTGCATGGACGCTGGGAAGATCGGGACGAAAGGGGGCCGTGGAGCCCTTGCTTTTCGCTTTACATCGTGAATCGGGAGAACTCAAAGAAGCTGTTTTCGAAGCACTTGCTACCCTTACAGGACAGGAATTGGGAGGAGATCCCGAGCTTTGGACTGCCTGGTGGTCGCGCCATAAAAACCTAACCAACGAAAGATGGTTGGAAATGCGTTTAGCCCATCAGGTTGTAAAAAACGCACGCTTGGAATCCGAACTGGACGCATCCCGAAACCGGGCCTTACGGTTGCTTCAGGACCTTTATTCCCGGCAAAACGCAACCGAAAGACTTGCCTATCTTCCCGGTTTACTAGAGCAAACCGATCCTGCTCTCCGCAACCAGGCAGCCATTTGGTGTGCCGAGGCACTTGCAGTTACTGAACCTGCTTCTGCCAAACCACTGGGGATTTTGCTTTTAAGGCTAAGCCATGACGCCGATACCTCGGTCGCCCGTTCCGCCACCGAGGGGTTGGGCCGGGTCAATGACAACGCCGCCTGGCAACGGCTGATCCAAATTGCGAAAAGTCCTTCTGTCCCTTTACGAGTGGCAGCGATTCGTGGCCTTAGCCAACAGGCACGCCTGCCTTCCAATCAAGAAGGGATTGTTCGCCGCCGAATTGTCAACCCCATCCTTAAAGGCTTGGAAGATCCTGCTATCGAAGTGGTGGTGGAAGCTGCGGAGGATCTGGGCAGTTTGGGCCTTCCCGAAGCGGTTCCCATTTTGGGGCACTTGCTTCTCCACCCTGAGGATGCGGTCCGAAAAATATCGGCACAAGCCATGGAAAGGGTGGCCAACCCTTCCTCTATCGAAACTATTTTAAAAGCAATGGATGATCCCCAACCTTTGGTACGGTTTTCATTGGTAGGAGCATTGGCTCGGATCCTTAGTCAAAAAGCCCTGATTTCTTCCACGGATTTAATGAGGTTACAATCCCGGTTGGAAGTGGTCCTGCTTCGTGATGGGGACCCTGGGGTCAGGGCACGGGCCGCAACTGCCATGGGGGAAACCGGAAATCCGGCCATGCTGGGTTTCCTTTGGCGGGCTGCCTCATCGTCAGAAGACCGCCGTGTCCAGGAGAAGGCCTGGGCTTCAATGATTGAGGTCTTGGCCCAAGCTGCCCAGCCTCCATTGATACTCGAATGGGATAAAACTTTGGCAGCCGCCAATCAGCCCCAAAAACGACTTACCCTTTTTGTCGAGGTATCCGCTCGGTGGCAAAAACGATCCGATGCAAAGACCATTTTGACTCCGCTCCAAGAACCTTTGATCCAAGTGGCTTTGGAACAAAAGAAATGGCAAATGGCGTTGGGTCCCTTGAGGGATCTCCTTGCCACCAAGACCAGTGAACAACTATCCCTAAAGATCCTTGGATATTGGCTGGACGCTTGCGAATTTGCCTTGATGGAAGGCAATGCAACCGAAGCTCTCAAACTATTGCAAGAAGTGGAGCCACTCCTGGGGAAAAATAATGCCTTGGCCCAACGAGCAATGAATCTGGCCAAAAAAGCGAGGGTTCCCTGATTGGGTTGCGGGCAAACAATTGACAATTTGCCAACCAAAAAAGTAGGGGCAAATAGGCAAACATCGATTTATGTGGGGTTACCAAGACCATCATTCCTGGTCAAAAAAGCAAGCCAGGCTCGAAAAAAAGGGTTGTTTTAACTTTGCTAAATGCGATTTCTTGCGTGTCCATTGAGATTGAGGCCAATCCTCAAATCACCAACAGGGATAGGGAGAAAGGCGTAGGAAATAGGCCCCTGATTTGAAAGTGGGATAGGGCAAAGAGGTAGTGTCAGGGCATGAAAAAACCCCGGTCGTTTCCGATCGGGGTCAACTTTGACCGATGAAGTTGCCAAGCAAATACAAGCTACATGGTGATCTGTGTGTGAGCACAGATCGAATTTTACATCCTTAGAAAGGAGGGACGACGGTCTCCAAAGATATTCTTCACATGCGGCGCGTGGACAAGCCCGCGCTGCTCAAACGTCTTTTCTATTTGGGATGTGAATATTCCGGGCAGATATTGTCGTATCAAAAAATGGTGGGAC